>ENA-OQAA01000017-OQAA01000017.1-human-gut-metagenome-genome-assembly--contig:-NODE-17-length-104497-cov-6.174265_pt1 | contig 104497 bp, 100 predicted proteins | sample MGYA00242489_ERZ504515 | MGnify/ENA primary metagenome ERZ504515 (study PRJEB26092, sample SAMD00036237) | human gut metagenome | host: Homo sapiens | study: EMG produced TPA metagenomics assembly of... | reverse complement strand
CCGGAATTCCCTGAAACTTTTTTTGTAATAACTGCTGAATCACAAGATGTGTTACAAAGAAAGGTTTTTATAACGGAGGACACGGGAGGAAAAAGACAAGACACATTATAATATTCGCACGCGCGTAAACAAAAACGGAAAAAGAAAAAAACGGAAGGCAAACTTGCATCATCTCATAAAAGGAGCTGAAAAAGCAAAAGAAACAACAAGAGAATAATCACCAAGAATTAAAATATCAACAACCTTCAGGCTCCTCGCTCCAGTTCCAAACAGATCTTATAAAAAATAAAGAATCAGCAAAACGAATTACATAAAAAACAATCACACATAAAATTATTGTCTTTCACACTTTGCTTTCTTTATATTGTAGCGATAGGCTCGACAAGCCAAAACAAAGTATATCGCACATTGTATCCATAGGATAATATATTGCTGACTGATTTCAGACATACTAGCTCCCATAGAATTTATCTTAACAAAGGCCAAAGTTCCGGGAGCCGCAGGAACCATATAATGAATCCATTGCCAATACCAAGGCATTAACTCCAGCGGATAAGAAACTCCGGACAGGAAAATCAATCCTACAGAGAAGAAAGCTACCAACAACAATGGAGCATCACTATCACTGAAAAATAACGAACAGGCCAATCCAAAGAAACTGGTAGCAAGAATATAAGGTATCATAAGTGCCACAATTTTCCACGGATATGCTAAATGAGGCAATTGGAAAACTAAAGGAAGAAGCCCCAACAAAAAGATAGAGAATAAAGCATAAAAGGCTAAATAAGTAAATGATTTTCCTATCACTACGGATGCCATACGTAAAAAAGAAAGATCCCTTCCTTCAGGGCCTGCAAACATCAGTATATCTCCAGTTTCACGCTCTTTCCCACTCAACATACTGATAACAAATATCAACGTCTGAAAAATAACAACCATCAAAACGGCAGGTATCAAATAAGTACCATAACCATCGGTATAATTATACAGGGCGGTACCCACCACATCGACAGACTTTGTTTGAACCACAGACTGTATATCATCCTGAGGTAGAAAAACCACTTGCTCGGGTCGAACATCATCATTCACAGCAAGCATGGCTCCAGCAGACGCCTCCTGCATGGAAGCAAAATAAAGAAAAGCCGTAGTGGTGCTGTACATAATATATATCGCTTCTTCACCACGCCCCACACGAGCGTCAAAATCCGAGGGAATGTAAACAATGCCCACCACTTCATCACATTTCATCAATTCCTTAGCAGCAGGCAAATCAGCATTGTTTGTCAATACCCGTGCCTGCGGAGTGGCATCCAGCAAACGGATGTAACTGCGGCTTAACGGAGTGCGACTCATATCCACTACTGCCACCGGAGCATTGCGTACCACATTGGAGCATACATATAGTTATAAATTAATCCATACACAAAGATGCCACCGCTGAGTACCAATAAAATGGAATAGCGGGTACATATTACACGAAACTCGTGCCAAGATACAGCTAATATATTATTCAATATCGTCATATTTCCGACTGATTAAAGAGCGTTTCAAATGAGGTAACAACAATAAAGGGGGAATAAGAAACAACAGCAGACAGGCTGCATTGCCCCACATATACGCATAACCATAGTTGCCATAAAGAAGATTCTGTCCAATCTCGACAAAATGACGGACAGGAAAAAGATAAGAGGCATAGTACACCGGTGCAAACATGTGAGGCACCGGAAATGTAACCCCGCCAAGGGTAGCGCCTAACGACCCTACCATGGAAACTATACTGATAATAATACTCAACGCAGGAAAAAGAGAGAACAGAAAAACCGCCAGTGCCTGCGTAGCAATGACCAATAGTGCCGAAGTAAAATTCAACGCCCAAAAACCACAATCCATCGGTATATGCATAACACCAAAAAAGACATAGTTTGCCAGAATACTCATAACGATAAAGATAAAACTATATGGAAGCAACTTGGCAGTAACCGCCACCCAAATATTCCCATCTGCCACCGCAAGCCAGTTGCTGAAGTATGGAATTTCCCTTCACTGCCAATGGAATATGTGGTGACCAACAACAAGATAACTTGCAGAAAAACGAAAAAGAATGGCTGTGTAAGATAAACCGAATAATCCATATCAGGATTAAATAACGGATGATTCTGTGTGGTAACCGGTAACAGAAAAGATTCTATCTCTTCCTGATTTATACCCAGTGCCACAGCATGAGTGACAATGGGAACTACCGAAATGCTTTTCAACAAACTTTGAAATGCTCCGTGAATCTCACTTCCCACACTCATCAATGCATAATGGTAATAATAAGTCAGAGCTGTTTCCTTACCATCCATCACCTTTGCTTCAAAACCAGACGGAATACTGAGGTATCCATAAATACTTTTCCGCTGCACATCTGCCCTGGCCTCCACTTCATCAGCATAATGCCGAGTGATGCGGAAAGTAGGAACAGCCTCGGTCATACGAATTATCTCACGAGAAGTGGCTGTATTATCACCATCCACAATACCCACAGGCAGATTCTCCATCTGTCCGTTACCAAAAATTGTAGCCATAAAGAAGATAGAGAACAAAGGCAAGACGATACACGACGCAAAATAAATGCGCCGGGAAACCATACGGTCCAGTTCACGTTTCAATACCGCTATAAAAGGAGATTCTTTCATTCAAGTAGTTCATTTATATTTACCATTCACTGCAATCAGAATAACACAGCTATCCTTCTATCATTCAATTCATCCAAATTTACCAAGACGGACATACCCGGTCTTAACCCCTCCATCGGCTCTACAGGCAGCGCATGAATTTCAAAAGTTTTCATATCGTACGTCCCGTCTGCTTGGTAGATCGCCAAGTAGCAAAACTCCCCAACGGGCTGATGTAATTGATTTTAAATACCTTGTTTTTTACATCAAGAGCCGGAATATCTCCCATGAAATTCTTGTTCATACGGAAATAAGGCATATAGTCCTCACGGACATTAAGCACTACATGGCAATCATCTAATACTACCAAGCTCATAATGGGAGTCCCCGCTCCTACCAGTTCTCCACGCTTGGGTAGATGGTTGATATCTGTCCGTTTTCGGGAGCTGTGAGGCGGGCATCCATCAACAAGGCCTGAACCTCATTCACAGTGCCCCGAGCCGCATCCACCAAGGAGCGGGCACTCTCTTTATCCTCTTTCTGCGCTCCGTCCTTCACTAATAAAAATTGTTGATGCGCTGCCCGTTCGGCGGCAACAGCAGCTTTATACATGGCTTCCACTTCATCTTTCCGCTGACTGGTGACCACGCTATCTTTGTAAAGCGCCTGAATACGGCCATACGTCACCTTGGCCAGTTGCAAGTCACTCTTTGACTTGTTCCACAATTCTTCTACCGAACGGACTATTTGCCGACGTGTACCGTCGTCAATTTTCTTATTCTGAAATTTCGCAATATCTTCCAAGGCATTTACCTGCTGGAACTTCGCCCAAGCCTCAGGACTGTTAATCACAACCAAGGTGTCGCCCATCTTTACATACTGTCCCTCCCGGACCAAAAAGGTATCAATTCGACCGGGAAGTTTTCCAGAAATCCGTATTTCAGTAGCTTCTATCTGCCCTTGCAATACAACCGGTTTATCGCTCATAGCTATAATCCCAATGGCAGACACCATAACAATGGCCACAAGAACAACGATAAAAGCGACTCCTAACTGTTTCTTCTCTTTTTCCATATTGTTTTCTTTTTTTATTATTTTCCGAATATAAAGTTCTCAGTTTGTCCGGTACGGCTATACTGCCAAAAGCTTTCGGGCATTCCGCAAGTAGAGAGCAGAGATGCCAGTGCCACATCATATTTATAATAAGCCAGCAAAAAAGCAATCTGCACCTTGGACAACATGGTTTCTGCATCAATCACATCAGTAGAGGTAGCCATTCCTTCCTGAAAGGACTTTTTACGGATACGTACCAGTTCACGACTCATCTCAATCGTGGTATTGAGTGCGGCGACATCATCCTTTGCATTCTGAATTTCGCTATATAACTTGTCTACCAGAACTCCCAATTCATTCTGAACCTTTTCCCGTCCCAGTTGCAAAGTTTGTTTAGTAAGACGCGCCTGACGGATATTGGCTTCACGGTTCAGCCCGTCGAATATATTCCAAGTAAAGCCCACCCCTATCAAAGTACGGGGCATCAAGTTTTTCGGAAGATTGTCTGCATAAAGTGTCTGCTTTCCAAACAATGCAATGGTAGGGATGTATGCACTTTTACTGATTTTCAATTGATTATCTGCATCACCTCCTGTATTCGCAATTTACTTACTATATAGTTGCCGGTACTTACCAGATTCTTGAAATAAAGTTCATCGGGCAGATCATGGTTCATAAACAAAGGAGAACTGGGATTAATGGATGTAGCGTCTTCCACATTCAACAAAACTTTCAAGGCATTTTGCGCTACATTTAAATCTTTCCGAGCAGATTCCAACTCACGTCTGGCTTCATCCATAGTGACCTGGGCAAAGAGGCGTTCGGCCTTATTTATCATACCGTTCTTCTCCAGTTTCATAGCATTACGGTAATGTTTCTGTAAGCCTAGAAAGGTTTGCTCGCGTACATCCACCACTCTTTGCGCCAGACGCAAAGCATAATAAGTTTCCACCAGCTCCGATTGCAAAGTAGCTCCCGCCTCTTCCCTACCTGCTTTGGCCAAATCTACCATACGGTTACCAATACGGGTCGCAAAGATTCGTTTTCCGCCTGTAAAAAGCGGCCACATCACATTAGCATCTATGGTTGTCAGGTTACGTTCTAACAAAGGAAAAGTAAGGGTATGCGCACCTATATTATCAAGAATAGAAGAAATAAATTTATCATCGGGCACAATGGAATGTACAAAGTCTTTTGCCGGATCGGTAAATTGCTTTAAAGGTTCCTTGACCTCAATATTGTTGGACAAATGGACGTATGCCCCCGATGCATTCAAAGACGGATACCAAAAAGCATTCATCTTTTGTCGCTCACTGCGTGCTATCTCTATAGCCTTATCCGCCATTTGCAACGTGTGGCTGCCCTTGTTCATCAGGCTGGCAGATTGTTCCAATGTTAAAGATAATTCCCCGTTTTGAGCTGATAATGAAACCGGGAACAAAAGGACACATAAAAATATTTTATAATGCATACACTGTTTAGTTTCTGTTATGTTGTAATAAACAGAAAACCAAACAGATTGTTTGAACAGGATTATTTATTAAATAACTCGAAAGTGAATTTAAAACCAAAGGTATCAAATTGCCCGTTGATAGTGCTTACAAAAGCCCCCACATCAAATATATGTGTACCGATGCCATAACCCAACTCGATATATGGATTAAGATGTGGCATGAACAGGATACCACCATACAAGCGCTCCTGCTGGACTAACCCCAGCCAACGGTTTAAGGGTTTCAAGAGAATAAAGGGAGACTCATAAGTGAAATTCCCCCGCCAGTACTGACGTGAGGAGTTATACCAACGTCCGTCCAACAATTGGAAAGTGCCACCAATATCATCATTCCATCCTTCGGGAAGATTACGACGGGCAAAGTTGGCAAAATCCACGAAATACATATCTTCCTGCTTGGTAAACATCCCCCCCCCAATGCGATAACCGATACTTCGGATTCCGCTTAGCTTCAAGTTTTGCTGTATATCAAACTCCCAACGTTCATGAGCACCCGTACTCTTGAATACACCTTTAATACCCCGTTCATAATCCAGCATAAAAGTAGGCATACTGGAACCTACATTCATCTTCCGGCGACCGTTCATGTAATAATACATACCAGGAGTCCATTCAATACGTATACGAGGTGCAAAACTATTGTATTCTGATCTGATACCTCGCAATGCCGCCCAATCCTTATCAGGCAACGGCTTTTCAAGAATGACTTTCGAATTATTTATCAGATACCTCCAATGTACGGAAACACCTGCTTTAACAAACAAGCCATTCACTATTTCTATATTATGGAACAGATTGAGATACACATCCTTAAAATAATCCAACTCCAATTGGTCAAAATTAAAGGTACTATCGGGCAATTGCTTTAGCTGATCCAATACGACACTACTATATATGCGGTTACCGTTACCTACACTAACCTCAAAACTAGCCTGCTTTTCCGGCCAATATTGCCAATCGGCATCCGCTTTCACATAAAGTTCCTTATGTGTAAAATTATAACCTATCTGCGGACTGATTCTAAGTACACGCCCATCATGAAAAAGCCGACTGTATTTAAACTTCTGCTTATATGAAAAACCCCTGCTGTGACTATAATCCAACAACACCGGATTAATAAGTGGAGAACAACGCACACTCCCCATGCTGGACAAATTCACATTGTAACTACTGATAAGCATATCACCCAACTCTCCCCAAAACTCCAAATGTTCATTCTTCTTCTTTTTCGGTACGCGTAAAAGCGTATCTTGACGTAAAGCATAACTTCTGTACAAAGAATCTTCCAAAGCGGACAACGGAATGGGACGCAGTTCATTGAACTTTTCCTTATCTGTTATCAGCTGTTCCGAATCACAAGTCAGCTTGTAGGATTCCGTCAGATCATGGTGATGCTTCTTTTGAGATTTACGCCGGGCGGCTCCTTCATAAAATTTAATCTCATTGTACTTCAACCAGGCTCCTATATCCATTTCCAGATGGTTACCTAGAAACTTAAAAACAAGATTCAAATCAAACTGCACCGGCAGAAACTCCACATCGCCCTCCTCCCCCATCTTGACACGAACTTTGAAGCGGATCACATCATAAACGCCCTCAATATAAAGTTCACGAATAGTCCATATCTGATCACTAACCCACATATATCCACTGACCAATTGCGTACCACGGAATTTGGGAATAATGAGTATTTTATACCGCTGGCAGTCGGAAGAACCAGCTATAGAATCCAATAAATAATGATAATATCTGCTAGATTTCTTATCCAACGGAGAAAGAAGTTTATCGGACATCAATGAAGAAGAATAGATATTCATGTTCAAATAATCCATCACATCCGTTATCTGTCCCCTGTTACGTGGAAATGTAGTAGATACCGCCTTTATCTTACGGTCGTATATATCAGGGGCCGTATAATGCAACTCACTAAGAGACTCCATAAGATAATCATTGATGTGTTTTTCGAAACGGAACATGGACGGTACATAGCGGATAAGGTGATTGCGCTTATGTACCTTCACTTTTCCTTTTATATATAAATCAGCCTTATACTCATCAATGATACGGGAATAGAACGGCGAAAACTGGAAAATACACTGAAGAATGGAATCAGACACCACCGGCTTGTCGGGCATATCAACCTTTTCCCTCTTAGCCTGAACAGCTAAAGGTAACAAAAGACAAAATATAATCAGTCTGACAATCCGTATATAGTGCATCAATGTACTTTCTTTTCATCATTTGAAGAGCAAATATAAACAAAAACCAACAGGCTGATGCATGATAATACTTAATTAACATCCTTAACAGAAATGAAAAATGATTAGCGATATAGCGAATTATTAATCAAAAAGCAGTATTTTTGCAGCCAACAACCAGTAAAAGAAAGACAACATGTCCAAAATGAGATTTTTTGCTCTACAGGAGTTAGCCAACAGACGCCCCGTTAAAGTTGACTACCCCTCTGAAAAGTTAGCTGATTATTACGGTAACCACGTATTCGACCGTAAAAAAATGCAGGAATATCTGCCTAGTGAGGCTTATAAAGCAGTAATAAACGCAATTGAGAAAGGTACCCCTATCAATCGTGAAATGGCCGACATGATAGCCAATGGCATGAAGAATTGGGCAAAGACCTTTAATGTTACCCACTACACTCATTGGTTCCAGCCTCTGACTGACGGAACTGCCGAAAAGCACGACGGCTTTATTGAATTCGGTGATGACGGTAATGTTATAGAACGCTTCTCGGGCAAACTGCTTATCCAACAAGAACCGGATGCGTCCAGTTTTCCCAACGGCGGTATCCGGAACACATTTGAAGCCCGAGGCTATACGGCATGGGATGTTTCTTCTCCGGCTTTCATTGTAGACAGCACACTTTGTATTCCTACTATCTTCATCTCTTATACAGGCGAAGCACTCGACTATAAAACTCCTTTATTGAAGGCATTAGGTGCTGTAGACAAAGCAGCAACTGAAGTTTGCAGAATGTTCGATCCAAACGTAAAACGCGTATTCGCCAATCTAGGTTGGGAACAAGAATACTTTTTAGTGGATACCGCACTATATAATGCACGTCCGGATCTTTGTCTGACCGGACGCACCTTAATGGGACACTCGTCTGCCAAGGACCAGCAGCTAGATGACCACTACTTCGGTTCCATCCCTCCACGTGTAACCAGCTTTATGAAAGAGTTGGAACTAGAATGTCACAAACTAGGAATTCCGGTAAAAACACGGCATAACGAAGTGGCTCCCAACCAATTTGAGCTAGCCCCTATTTTTGAAGATGTAAATCTAGCCAACGACCACAACCAGCTAGTAATGGACCTGATGAAGCGTATCGCTTCCAAACATAATTTTACTGTACTGCTCCACGAAAAACCATTCAAGGGAGTAAACGGATCGGGCAAACACAACAACTGGTCACTTTGTACAGACACAGGTATCAATTTGTTCTCTCCTGCCAAGACTGCGGAAGGAAATATGCTTTTCCTTACTTTCATAGTCAACGTACTGATGATGGTCTATAAAAACCAGGATTTACTACGTGCCTCTATTGTCAGTGCCGGAAACAGCCATCGCCTGGGAGCAAATGAAGCACCTCCCGCCATTCTGTCTATTTTCCTAGGACGTCATCTTTCCCATATGTTAGACGAAGTAGTGGCACGTCTGAATGACGCTGAACTGACCCCTGATGAAAAGAAAGCATTGCAATTGGGTATCGGGCGCATACCTGCCATATTGCAAGACAATACAGACCGTAACCGTACCTCTCCTTTTGCCTTCACCGGAAACCGTTTTGAATTCCGTGCCGCAGGTTCATCTGCTAACTGTGCCGCATCAATGATTGTTATCAATGCCGCTATGGCACACCAGTTGAATGAGTTCAAGACCCAGATAGATAAATTAGTAAACGGAGGGATGGAACAGGAAGAAGCTCTATACAAGGTATTAAAAGAAACCATTATCGCTTCACAAAACATCCGTTTTGAAGGTGACGGCTACTCGGAAGAATGGAAAGCAGAAGCCGCGCGACGCGGATTGACTAATATCTGCCATGTACCCGAAGCCATCCTGAAGTTCAACGATAAACAATCTCGTGCAGTACTGATAGGCGAAAAAATATTCAATGAAAATGAATTGTTTTGCCGTATAGAAGTGGAACTGGAAAAGTTTACTAAAAAGGTCCAGATTGAAAGCCGTGTACTAGGCGACCTGGCCATCAATCATATTGTTCCCACAGCTGTAATTTATCAGAACAGACTATTAGAAAATCTTCGTGGTCTAAAAGAGATATTCTCCACCGAAGAATATGAAAAACTGACCGAGGACCGGAAGAATTTGGTACGTGAAATTCAAAACCGCATACTTGCTATTAAAAAAGCCGTGCACAACATGACAGAAGCCCGAAAAGTAGCAAATCATTTGGGAAGCCAAGTAGAGAAAGCCTTCAGTTACGAGGAACAAGTGCGTCCATATTTGGAAGAAATCCGCGACCATATTGACCATTTGGAACTAGAAATAGACGATGAGATTTGGCCATTACCTAAATATCGTGAATTACTGTTCACCAAATAAAATTTCACACAAAAAAGAAAGGATAGGAGATAAAAACCTATCCTTTTGTTATTTTTTGAAGATAAATTAATAATATATCTTTCTTTTTTCTTCTGATTACTTCGTCCTTTTATTTTTTCTTCTTATATTTGTGCTCTATAACACGGTTTTATAGCACGTTTATGGTTAGAAAAGAATTATCAGAAACTGAGATTGCTGAAAGTATACCAGACTTATGGCAACCTTTAACACAGGAACAAAGAGAGTTCTTGGCTCAGAACTTTACGATACAAAAGTATAAAAAGAATGAGAGATATACTGCGAAGGAGAAACTCCGATGCACCTTATGTGTCTTCTTAGTGGAAAAGTAAAAATCTACAAAGAAGGTGTGGGAGGACGTAGCCAGATTATCCGCGTATTAAAGACGAAAGAATATTTCGCATACCGAGCCTTTTTTGCCGAAGGGAACTTTGTGACAGCTGCTTCTGCTTTCGAACCTTGCACTATCTGCCTTATTCCCATGCCGGCCATTATGAAACTGATAAAACACAACTCAGAATTAGCTTTGTTCTTTATCCGCCAACTTTCTATCGATTTGGGAATTTCTGATGAAAGAACCGTAAATCTTACACAAAAACATATTCGTGGGCGATTGGCAGAATCTCTGTTATTTTTGAAAGATACTTATGGAGTAGAAGAAGATGAATCTACACTAAGCATTTACCTTTCACGAGAAGATTTGGCAAACTTATCAAATATGACTACTTCGAACGCAATCCGTACGCTTTCTAACTTTGCAACTGAAAAACTAATTACCATCGACGGTAGAAAAATTAAAATCATTGATGAAGAGAAACTAAAAAAAATCAGCAAAATAGGATAAAATCTAATATCAATTCATACTTCACACACACAGGCGTCCGTTTTTCCATAACAGACGCCTGTTTTTTTCGCGACTTATAAAAACCTTTTTCTGCACCATCTGTTATTAGAGAAACTAAAAACCAAAAAACTATGAGTAAAGGTAAATTATGGGGAATCATCCTCCTTATTTTATTTGTGCTGGGATTCGGTATCTGGCTTTATACCAGTTCTGACGTAAAAAAAGATGTAGACCAGGAAGGCGTAGGCGTGTTAGACGACATGACTATACCCGCTGTGGACTAAATAATAATAAACACTAACTTAAACTTTACATTATGGCTAAAGAATCTGTGAATATCCTGAAGGATAAAATTGACATTGTGGACTTGTTGGCTCAGCTGAATGCAGCTCTGTCTGAAGAATGGTTGGCTTTCTACCAGTATTGGGTAGGTTCGTTCGTAGTAGAAGGCGCTATGCGCGGTGATGTACAACGCGAGTTTCAAGAACATGCAGCCGAGGAATATAACCATGCAAAATTATTGGCCGACCGTATCATTGAATTGGAAGGTGTACCCGTACTTGACCCTAAACAATGGTTTGATTTAGCTCGCTGCAAATATGATGCGCCCGTAGATTTCGGTTCGGAAATCTTGTTGAAACAAAATGTAGAATCCGAACGTTGTGCCATCTACCGTTATCAGCAAATTGCCGAATTCACAAACGGAATTGACTTCACCACTTGTGATATTGCCAAACATATTATGGCAGAAGAAGAGGACCATGAACAAGATTTGCAAGATTACTTAAATGATATAGCCCGCATGAAGGCTATATTCTAAAAAAATAATCCACATCTGCTTCTATTCTTTCTTCTGTTTTAATGGAGAAAGAAAGGTAAGGCCGATTTCTACTGCAAGAACCGGCCTTATTTTATACTATTCATGCAAGTTGCCCCACAGTCCAAATAAAAATTAACCCATCTTACCTGTGAAGCCCCAACAAATAACATTTATAACACCTGACGGATTCTCACCAGTTTGGTCAATAACCCTTCCAATAAATCCAGTTTCAGCATATTCGCTCCGTCACTCTTAGCTACAGAAGGGTCTTCATGGGTTTCCATAAACAAACCGTCCACTCCTACCGCTATGCCAGCCTTGGCTACCGTTTCAATAAGCTGCGGCATACCACCTGTCACACCAGCAGTTTGATTAGGCTGTTGCAGAGAATGTGTCACATCCAGAATCACAGGAAAACCTAAAGTCTGCATTTCCGGAATACCCCGATAATCTACAATCAGATCCTGATACCCGAAAGTCGTTCCTCGTTCAGTCAGCATAACCTGATCATTACCCGCCTCCACCACTTTGTCAGCAGCAAAACGCATGGCACCAGGTGATAAAAATTGTCCTTTCTTGATGTTGACAATCTTTCCGGTATGGGCTGCCGCCACCAGCAAATCAGTCTGGCGACAAAGAAAGGCAGGAATCTGCAACACATCCACATACTCAGCGGCCATAGCAGCTTCTCCAGCACTATGAATATCGGTTACTATAGGAATATCAAAAGTTTCCCGTATTTTACGAAGTACTTTCAAAGCCTTTTCATCACCTATTCCTGTAAACGAATCCAAACGGGAACGGTTAGCCTTACGATAAGACCCTTTAAACACATAGGGAATACCCAGCTTATCTGTTATTTTCACAATACGATCTGCTATTCGGAGAGCCATTTCCTCTCCTTCGATCACACAAGGACCAGCCAATAAAAAGAAATTATCTGTCTTTCTTAAATCTGAAATTGTCATTATCTTACGTCTATTCGTTGAGATATCTACTCTGCTTTTACTCTTAAAACAAGAAATGGATATCTATATTTTTTAATTAGGGATAATCAAAGTTATAGCTTCAGGCTGGATCGTAATTTCCAAAGGGAAATGGCGGTCTAAAATACGCCCGTCCAAACTGACAGAAGCATTCTGCGCACGTAGTACTTTTACTTTCCGTGTACGATAGGGTTTCACCATTTTATGATTTAGAATACGTCCCTGTAACAGCATCCACATACCCGAGAAAAGTTGAATTAACTCCGGACGATAAATGACCGACACATCCAACCAGCCATTATAAGGAACTGCACTAGGTGTCAAACCGTATCCACGGGCACTTCCCACACATACCGTCATGATACGTCCACGAATATGTTCGCCGTTGATACAAAGATGCGTGCGGTACAATTTACGTTCAAACAGCAACAGGAACATGGAAGCGACAAAAGACAACTCACGTATTCCCCAAAAACGGCGGGTACCATCTGAGATCTGTACAATACGCGCACCTAAACCTATATATATGGCATTCAGGAAATAGCGGGAAGTATGTTTCTCTCCATCAAAATAATTACAACGCCCCACATCAATTTTCCTCAGACGACGATTTATAATCCAATCTACCGCCGCTTTATAATTATCCTCATCCAACCCCCAATATTTGGCAAAATCATTACCAATGCCATTAGGAATGATTCCGAAAGCGATATTTGTCTTATCCTCCACCATAGAAGTCATAATACCATTAATAGCATCATTGATCGCCCCGTCTCCACCTACAATCACAATAGTTCGATAACCATTATTAGCCAAGGTACGGGCGAGTCGTTCCACCGACCAAAACCTTCGGACTGTACGTAGTCAAAAACCACCTTACGGTTTTCCATATAGCTACGTATCTCATTCCAACGCTTCTGAGTCTTACGGCTTCCGGCTTTCGGATTATAAATAATCCCCCATCTGTTTGGTTCTACAGCCATAACATTTAGTTTTTAGTGTGTAACAAATTAATGATTTTTTCCACCTTATCTTCCATAGGCAGGCAAGCATCCAGCCAATGTATAGTGACCCCTCGCCGTTCCATGCCCCGGAACCAGGTCATCTGCCGCTTGGCAAATTGATGGATAGCTATTTCCAATTGATGAAACATTTCATTGAAAGAAAGTTCACCCAAAACATATAAAGTCAAATACTTATATTCCAATCCGTAATAAATCAAATCCTCGGAAGAAATACCACTATCCAACAAAGCCCTTACTTCGTTTACCATCCCTTCATCCAAACGCTGCTTCAAACGGTGGGATATTTTTTCACGACGTAACTCACGGGCTATATCCACTCCAATGATCAAACTATGAATTTGCGGAAACTCACGGCATTCCGCTGATTGGTGCTTGTAATACTCTTCTATTTCAATGGCCCGGATAGCTCGTTTTACAGTATCTACGTCCGTAGAGTTATGAAGTTTCTTGTAAGTTGACAACAACCGGGTGAGTTCCGCTAATGATTTACCCGCTAATGAGTCCCTAAGTTTAGGATTCTCTGGAACAGGAAGCAGCCTATATCCTTTCAGCACGGATTCAAGATACATCCCCGTACCTCCGCATAATATAGGAATTTTTTCCTTCCATCTCACTTGGTCATAGGCATTCAAAAAATCACGTTGAAATTCAAATACATTATATTTGTATCCGGGGTCTACAATGTCTATCAGATGGTAAGGAATTTGCTGTCCATTCACGATATAGTCTTCCAAATCTTTTCCCGTACCTAAATCCATCCGGCGATATACCTGCCGGCTATCTCCACTGATAATTTCGGTATCCAACTTGTAAGCTAAAGCCGCTGCCAAAGGAGTCTTTCCTGAAGCGGTAGGTCCTAATATCGTTATCAAATCGTACTTTTCCATCCTAAGTTTTTGTAACAGTCGCACAAAGATAACGAAAATGTGCAACTTACCACGCAAAACTACATAAAAAAAGCCGCCTGAATTACTTCAGACGGCTTTCACTATATGGTTTTTAACTGATTAGCAGTTTACAGAAGCCATGTGAGCAATCAAATCCAATACTTTGTTAGAGTAACCGATTTCGTTGTCATACCAAGAAACCACCTTAACAAAAGTATCAGTCAAAGCGATACCAGCTTTAGCGTCGAAAATAGAAGTACGAGTGTCACCCAAGAAGTCAGAAGAAACAACTGCATCTTCAGTGTAACCCAAAACACCAGCCAATTCACCTTCAGAAGCTTCTTTCATAGCTGCACAGATTTCAGCGTATGTAGCCGGTTTAGCCAAGTTAACTGTCAAGTCAACTACAGAAACATCCAAAGTCGGAACACGCATTGACATACCAGTCAATTTACCGTTCAATTCAGGAATAACTTTACCTACAGCTTTAGCAGCACCAGTAGATGAAGGGATAATGTTGCCAGAAGCAGCACGACCACCTCTCCAGTCTTTCATAGAAGGACCGTCAACTGTTTTCTGAGTAGCTGTTGTAGAGTGAACTGTAGTCATCAAACCGTCAGTGATACCCCATTTGTCATTCAATACCTTAGCGATAGGAGCCAAACAGTTAGTAGTACAAGAAGCATTAGAAACGAACTGAGTACCTTTAACATAAGTCTTTTCGTTTACACCGCAAACGAACATCGGAGTATCATCTTTAGAAGGAGCTGACATAACTACATATTTAGCACCAGCTCGATATGAGCCTGAGCTTTTTCTTTAGTCAAGAACAAACCAGTAGATTCAACTACGTATTCAGCACCGATTGCATCCCACTTCAAGTCAGCCGGATTTCTTTCAGCTGTTACGCGGATTGCATTGCCGTTCACGATCAATTTGCTATTTTCTACGTCAGCTTCGATAGTACCGTCAAATTGTCCGTGCATAGTGTCATACTTCAACATATATGCTAAGTAATCAACCGGGCAAAGGTCATTGATACCTACGATCTGAATATCGTTTCTTTTCTGAGCTGCACGGAATACAAAACGGCCGATACGACCAAATCCGTTAATACCTACTTTAATCATTTTGTTTAAATTTTAAAGGTTTTATAATATAGCTTTTAAACACTCTACGTTGGAATGTTGTTAAACGTTTAGTATTTATTTCCTAAACGCGGTGCAAAAATAAGAATTTGTTTTTATATTCGCACATAAATTCATATTAAAATAAAAAAAATGGGAAAAAGTAGCTTCTTGCAAGATTTTAAGGCGTTCGCAATGCGCGGAAACGTCATTGACATGGCAGTCGGTGTCATCATCGGTGGAGCTTCGGTAAAATAGTATCTTCCATTGTGGCCGATGTCATCATGCTCCCATCGGATTGCTGGTAGGTGGCGTGAACTTTACAGATTTGAAACTACAATTAAAGCCGGCCGAAGTAGTGGATGGAGTTGAAAAAGCTGCCGTAACGTTGAATTATGGCAACTTCCTACAAGCCACTTTCGACTTTATCATCATTGCTTTTTCTATATTCTTATTTATAAGATTACTTGCCAAACTGAATCGCAAGAAAGAAGAAGTCCCTGCTCCCGCTGCCCCGCCTGCCCCCAGCAAGGAGGAGGTATTACTTACAGAAATCCGTGATTTGTTGAAAGAACAAACTGACAAAAAATAAAATATTATTCACAAAAAAACGGACTGCCCCTCAAGCGCTTGTCGGACAGCCCGTGATCTACATACTAGCCGACATTTCCTAAACTTTCCAATCTTTTTTTGCATATTTTCCCACAAGGAAGCAGGAAGAACAAAGTTTTTCCAATTCAATTATAAAAAGCCTCAACAGCATGACGGATTTTTATTTTTTCTGAGTATCTTTGCGGCACGAAATCATTTACATATCTTAATAATATATGCAAGAAAAGATCATTATTCTCGACTTCGGTTCACAAACCACACAGCTCATAGCCCGTCGCGTTCGCGAACTGAATACTTATTGCGAGATTGTGCCTTACAACAAATTTCCACACAATGATCCGTCCGTAATCGGCGTTATCCTTTCGGGAAGCCCCTTCTCTGTTTATGATGAAAGCGCCTTTAAAGTCGATTTGAGTGACATTCGCGGAAAGTATCCTATTTTGGGTATCTGCTATGGTGCACAGTTCATGTCTTATACGAACGGTGGAAAAGTAGAACCGGCCGGCACACGTGAATACGGACGTGCGCACCTTTCCACTTTCGACCAAGAAAACCCACTATTGAGGAACGTTCGTGAGCACTCACAAGTATGGATGAGCCACGGAGATACCATCACCGCCATTCCGGAGAATTTCAAAATTATCGCTTCAACAGATAAAGTAGCCATCGCTGCTTATCAAATAAAGGAAGAGAAAGTATGGGGAGTACAGTTCCACCCGGAAGTGTTCCACAGCGAAGACGGAACCCAGCTCCTGAAAAATTTTGTAGTCAACATTTGCGGAGGGAAACAGGACTGGAGTGCTGCCTCCTTCATTGAAACGACTGTAGCCGAACTGAAAGCGCAACTGGGAAATGACAAAGTAGTATTGGGCTGAGTGGCGGAGTAGACTCATCCGTAGCAGCCGTATTACTAAATAAAGCGATAGGCAAGAATCTTACCTGCATTTTTGTAGATCACGGCATGCTGCGTAAGAACGAATTCAAAAATGTACTTCATGATTATGAATGTCTCGGACTGAATGTAATCGGAGTAGATGCCAGCCAAAAATTCTTCAGCGAACTGGCAGGTGTGGAAGAACCTGAAAAAAAGCGTAAGATTATCGGCAAAGGTTTTATTGACGTATTCGATGAAGAAGCTCATAAGATTAAAGATGTGAAATGGCTGGCACAAGGCACCATTTATCCTGACTGTATCGAGTCATTAAGCATCACCGGCACTGTAATCAAAAGTCATCACAACGTAGGTGGACTACCTGAAAAAATGAATTTGAAACTATGCGAGCCTCTGCGTCTGCTATTCAAGGATGAAGTACGCCACGTAGGTCGTGAACTAGGTATGCCGGAACATCTGATTACACGCCATCCATTCCCCGGACCAGGACTTGCGGTACGTATTTTAGGTGATATCACTCCCGAGAAAGTACGTATTCTGCAAGACGCCGATGATATCTATATCCAAGGATTGAGAGACTGGAAAGTGAAAGATTCGGATGGAAACGAAACATCCCTTTACCATCAAGTATGGCAGGCAGGCGTAATCTTGCTACCCGTACAAAGTGTGGGAGTAATGGGAGACGAACGTACATACGAACGTGCCGTTGCCTGCGTGCCGTAACTAGTACGGATGCCATGACCGCCGACTGGGCTCATCTTCCTTATGAATTTATGGCTAAGGTTTCAAACGACATCATCAATAAGGTAAAAGGCGTAAACCGCGTATGCTATGACATCTCGTCCAAACCGCCTGCCACAATTGAGTGGGAATAATAGACAACCAACTAATAACTTAAAAACAACATAACGGAATGAAACAAGATATGATTGTTATCTTGGATTTGGGAAGTACCGAAAACACCGTGCTTGCCAGAGCCATTCGTGCTTTGGGTGTATATAGTGAAATTTACCCGCACGATATCACAGTCGCCGAGCTGAAAGCATTGCCCAATGTAAAGGGTGTCATTATCAATGGTGGCCCAAACCATGTGATTGACGGAGTGGATATTGACGTGCTTCCCGAGATTTACAAAGCAGGAGTTCCCGTAATGGCTGCCGGTCATGACAAAGCATGCTGCGAAGTGAAGCTCCCCCAACTGACGGATGATGTGGAAGCAATAAAGAATGCAGTGCAATCGTTTGTTTTTGATACTTGCAAGGCAGAGGCCAACTGGAATATGACAAACTTTGTCAATGACCAAATTGAATTGATCCGCCGCCAAGTAGGCGATAAGAAAGTTTTATTGGCGCTTTCCGGAGGTGTGGACAGTTCTGTAGTAGCAGCCCTGTTGCTAAAAGCCATCGGCAATAATTTGGTATGTGTACATGTGAACCATGGATTAATGCGCAAAGGTGAATCGGAAGCAGTGATTGAAGTTTTTAAAAATCAGTTGAACGCTAATTTAATTTACGTGGATGCTACAGACCGATTCCTGAGTAAACTAGAAAATGTAGCTGATCCGGAGCAGAAACGCAAGATTATCGGTGGTGAATTTATTCGTGTGTTCGAAGAAGAAGCCCGTAAGCTAAATGGAATCGACTTTTTGGGACAAGGTACAATTTATCCTGATATCGTAGAAAGTGGTACTAAAACAGCCAAAATGGTAAAATCCCATCACAATGTAGGTGGCTTACCCGAGGATTTACAGTTTGAATTAGTAGAACCTTTACGCCAGTTGTTCAAAGACGAAGTCCGTGCCTGCGGAGTGGAACTTGGTTTACCATACGATATGGTCTACCGTCAGCCGTTCCCCGGTCCTGGTTTGGGAGTGCGCTGTTTGGGGGCTATCACTCGTGACCGCCTGGAAACTGTTCGCGAATCGGACGCCATCTTGCGTGAAGAATTCCAACTGGCAGGCTTGGACAAGAAAGTATGGCAATATTTCACCGTAGTACCCGATTTCAAATCAGTAGCGTGCGTGACAATGCCCGTTCATTTGACTGGCCTGTTATTATCCGAGCTGTCAACACCGTAGATGCTATGACAGCTACTATCGAACCGATAGACTGGTCCATTCTGATGAAAATTACCGACCGTATTCTAAAAGAAGTAAAGAATGTGAACCGCGTATGCTATGACCTGTCGCCCAAACCAAATGCTACCATTGAGTGGGAATAAGAAATGTATTTCAAACCATGTAAGATCCCGAAACTAAAAGTTTCGGGATCCTTTTTATATTCAGGCTCTTCACTTTGCCCAAAATGACACTAGGGCAAGAACCATAAAGCTTTTCGCTTCTTTTAATTTCTTCCGGTTCAATATTTGCATCCAAAGAATCAAAGCTCTATAATCTCCTCATTACAAATGGTCAGTTTGCCGACCCCGTTTTCTGTAACTACCCAAGAATTTTCAATGCCGACCGGTCCTACTCCCGGCAATACGATTTTAGGTTCAAGGGCAAACACCATTCCTTCCTCCAACTCCCTCCGAATACGCGGAGCCAACACTGGTGCCTCATTGATCTCCAACCCGATGCCGTGCCCTATAAAACGTGCCTGCTGGGACACCCCCATAAAACGATCGGCAAATCCAGCTTTCGTCACGATCTCAATGGCCGCATTATAAAGATCCTCGCATACCACACCAGGCGCTGTCATAGAAGCAACCTTATCCTGTACTTCAAGACAAACTTGATGAGCTGCATAAGCCTCATCATTTAATTTTCCAATGGAGAACACACGACTCATATCACACATATATCCGTAAAAGTTTCCCCCTATATCCACCATTACACTATACCCCTCTTTCAACAAAGTTCCATTCATTCCTCCGGGCAAAGACGGGTCCAATCCCTTACCACCTAAGGCAAAATCATAAGGCGAAGGAGTAGCTGCATTATCTCCGGCCAACACACTTCCCATAAATATCTCCATACTCTGACCAAATACTCTGAATATTCCCAGACAACCTTCCAGTCGCATCAGGCGTTCCACCTCAACAGATAGTTCACGATCAGTCATCCCCGGATGGTATACATCGGGAATCTTACTATATGCCCGAGCATGTAAAGCAGCCGACCGACGAAAAAGTTCAATCTCCAACGGAGTCTTTACGCTACGCGCTTCACGAATAATAGCAGTTCCATCCACTACCTCCGATCCAGGAAAAAGAGATGCAAGACGCATATAGTCCGCATAAGGCAGTTCCCCACCTTCCAACATTATCTTTGAAGCTACAGGTATACCATTTTCTTTTAACAAGTCCACCATCTGCTCGGGTTTACGGATAGGGAATACAAATTCTCCCACAATATTATTAGGACGTTTCACAAAGAGAAGCGCCGGTGAATGAAGCGGTAAAAAAAGATAGCCGTTCACTATCTCACCATACGTATAAAGCAAATTTACATTACAAGCTATCAGGGCTGCATCAATACCTTGTTGGGCCATCAAATAGCGTATTTTATCTCGACGAAATTTCAATTCGGGTTGTAACATAAGTAATATTATCTGATTATTTAAAATACTGAGTACAAAAATAACAGATTTCAGTCAGTATAAAGGATAGTAGTTCCAAAAAAGAGAAAGGATATATTAAAACTCACTAATTTTGGATGATTGGTTTGAAAACAGTGTTCAATTATATTAAATTTGCAAACGAATTAATAAACAAAATATTTTTCATGTTCAACGGTATCAAGAAATATGTGGTAAGAATAGTATGTGTAATTATGTTATTACTCGTACAATTTGATGTATGCGCTCCACTAATTGATGCCAATCTGGCTATGGTAGAAACGATGGAACAGCCCACCCTGCCTTCTGACAACAATGAAGAAAGCGGAGGAGAAGAGACTTATTATTTCATGTCGGGACGTGCACAACTACCGAACAGTCGTTTTTTACCCTGTACTATTGACATGATTATCAATCTTTTTGCTATTCCCCAAGTTCCGGTACAGAGTTATACACCTGTTAGTGAAAATCTGGGAAAAGTGGTACATCATCACATTATCTTTTGTGTATACCGCATTTAATATGTCACATTAAAGTATCTTCATACATATTGGTCTTGTATTCTGAGAAATCTGAATGCAAGCCGAATCTTTTATTTACTCAAACTCAATTATTAATCTTTTTAAATTGTATTCGTAATTTCATGAAGAGTAATTTTCAGAAAATTGCGGTCCTGTGTACATGTACAGGATTGCTATGCTCTTGTGGTCAATCGGACAACAAGCAGGAACATCACAAAGAATTCATTCCCATCACCATTCTTCACCCCACAACCATTGAGTTTCCACGCTCGTATGTAGCTGATGTGCAAGCTATACAGTTTGTAGAAATTAAGCCCAAAGTGGAAGGTTTTGTTCAAAAAATATATGTAGACGAAGGACAAAAAGTCAAAAAAGGACAGCCCCTATTCCAACTTAGTTCCGACCAATATAGCGAAACGGTAAAAGAGGCGCAAGCCAATTACAAACAAGCACAGGCACAATATGAAATGGCAAATTATGAAGCCGAGAGAATAGGCCGGCTGGTTGACAAACAAATCTTATCAAAAATCCGACTCGACCAAGCCAATAAAGAAAAAGAAGTGGCCCAAATGAAAGTGGAACAGGCAAAAGCACAAATGCAACGTTCACAGATGGATTATTCTTACACCACTATCACTGCCCCTTTTGACGGCTACATAGACCGTATTCCCTATAAGACGGGAAGTCTGGTAAATCCGCAAAGCTTACTGACTACCGTAAGTGATATTTCCGAGATCTTTGCTTACTATAAAGTGAATGAAAGCGAGTATCTGGAATACAAGCGCCAACAACTTAGCGGACAAAAACAACACGAAGAAAATAATGTGGAACTGATTTTGCCAGACGGTTCCATCTACTCCCACAAAGGCACGTTGGAAACAGTAGAAGGTGATTTTGAACGAGGAACCGGCTCCATCGCCTTCCGTGTTCGTTTTCCGAACCCGGACGGACTGCTGAAACATGGAGTGACCGGAAAAGTGCGTATGATGACTCAAATGGACAACATCTGTCTAGTTCCCCAGAAATCAACATTCGAAATTCAAGATTTCACCTATGTGTATACCGTTGATAGTACCAGTGTAGTAAAAGTACGCAGTTTTCAACCGCTGGAACGCTATAATAATTACTACGTGACACAAGATTTCACTCCTAATACTGCCATCGTATACGAGGGAGTGCAAATGATGAAAGACGGCATTACCATCAAGACCGATACCATTGATATGGAAGCAATCAGAAAAGAAGTTGAATTAAAACAACCTATCGTAAAATAAAACGGACAGTTTATGTTTAAGCTATTTATAAAAAGACCGATACTTTCAGGAGTAATCTCCGTCATTATCGTCTGCTTGGGCGTGCTGTCTATCTTGACACTGCCCATCACTCAATTTCCCGATATCGTACCCCCATCTGTAACGGTAACCGCCCGATACACTGGGGCTAGTGCCGATGTGATGTCTAAAACAGTCGCCACCCCGTTAGAGCGTGCCATCAACGGAGTACCCGGCATGACCTACATGACCACTGTTTGTACCAACGACGGTATGTCCCTCACTACTATCTATTTTAAAGTGGGAACCGATCCAGACGTAGCTGCCGTAAATGTACAGAACCGTGTGACTACCGTGCTAGACGAATTGCCTGAAGAGGTAATCCGTGCCGGAGTTATTACAGAAAAAGAAGTAAACAGTATGTTGATGTACTTGAACATCATGAGTACGGACAGTGCACATACCGAAAAGTTTGTTTATAACTTTGCCGATATCAATATTTTGCGCGAATTAAAACGTATTGACGGTGTAGGCTTGGTAGAAATCATGGGTAGCCGTGATTATGCCATGCGTGTATGGTTGAATCCTAACCGGCTGGCCGCCTACAACATGGTACCTCAAGATGTAACTGAAGCCATCCGTAATCAAAATATAGAAGCAGCACCCGGCAAGACAGGTATCAGTTCAGACAAATTACCCCAACAACTGCAATATGTACTACAATATACCGGAAAGTTCAGCACAGCAGAAGAATATGGAGAGATCGTATTGAAAGCTCTTCCCGATGGTTCACTGCTACGTCTGAAAGACGTTGCCACTATCGAATTCGATTCTGAAGATTATAACATGACTTCTATGACCGACGGAAGACCATCGGCATCTATTATGATCAAACAACGCCCCGGTTCCAATGCAAGGGAAGTCATCCAAAATATTAAAACAAAAATGGCAGAAATCAAGGAAAGCAGTTTTGCGCCTGGCATGGATTACAATATCTCCTATGACGTATCACGCTTTCTTGACGCCTCCATACAATCAGTGCTGAAGACACTGCTCGAAGCATTCATACTGGTATTTATTGTGGTATATATATTTTTACAAGACTTCCGTTCCACCTTAATTCCTGCTATCGCCGTACCAGTTCATTGGTCGGTACATTTTTCTTTATGGAGATGCTGGGCTTTTCCATAAATATGTTGACCTTATTCGCCCTTGTGCTTGCAATAGGTATTGTAGTAGACAATGCAATAGTCGTCGTGGAGGCTGTCCATGTAAAGATGCATCATGAGAAACTCTCTCCTTATAAAGCATCTGTAGCAGCTATTAATGAAATCGGTGGAGCCATTATCGCCATCACGCTAGTCATGTCGGCAGTCTTTGTTCCGGTGGGCTTCATGCAGGGAACAGTAGGTATTTTCTATCGGCAATTCTCATTGACACTGGCGGTAGCATTGTTATCTCAGGAGTAAACGCATTGACTCTCTCGCCTGCCTATGTGCTTTGTTACTGAAACCCGCTGATGGAAAAAAGAAGAAAAAAGCAGGATGGCTACGTCGTTTCTTTATTTTCTTCAACCGTCGGTACGACGCTTTGAAAAGAAATACAATATCGGATTACACAAGTATTTGAGCCGGAAAATAATCACTTATGCCACACTGATTATTTTCTTCCTTGCCACTTTCGGCATGAGTCAAGTACTTCCTTCAGGCTTTATTCCCAATGAAGACCAAGGTATGATTTATGTTAATGTAGATGCGCCTCCGGGAGCAACATTGGAACGTAGCGAAAAAGCCTTGAACGCTGTACAAGCTGCACTGCTTCCTTTCAAAGAAATTGAAAGCATCTCCACATTAGCAGGTTATAGTTTGATGACTGAAACGGAAGGCGCCAATTTCGGTATGGGTATGATTAATCTCACCCCGTGGAGTGAACGCGATCAAACAGCAGCCGAACTTATAGAGATATACAAAGACCGTACCTCACATATCAAAGATGCGGATATTCAGTTCTTCCTGCCTCCTACAGTTCCGGGATTCGGTAATGCCAGCGGCTTCGAACTTCGTTTACAAGATAAAACAGCAGGCAGCTTTGCAGAATTCGCCGATGTTGCCAATACATTAGTAGAAAAGCTGAATGAAGATCCGCGCATTGTGGGAGCAACCTCAGGATTCAATCCTAATTTTCCACAATATCTGCTGAAAGTGGATATTGCTAAAGCAGCTAAATTAGGAGTAAATTTAAATGAATCCATGGAAACACTCCAATCCTATATCGGCAGTTTCTACTCATCCAACTTTATTCGTTTCGGACAAATGTATAAGGTGATGTTACAGGCTTCTCCAGAGTATCGTATGAATCCTGAAGATCTGTATAAGTTCTATGCCAAGAACAAGGACGGAAATATGGTACCCTACTCTAACTTTATGACGATGGACCGTATATTCGGTCCTAACCAGATTACACGCTACAATATGTTTACCTCGGCCCTGATTACAGGTGAACCTGCCGAAGGAGTCAGTTCAGGAGAGGTTATCGAAGCTGTGGAACAAATTGCCAAAGGAACATTACCTCGCGGTTATGATATAGAATGGTCAGGGGTTACTCGTGAAGAAAAAGACTCGGGTGGACAAACTGTTTTTATTTTCGGTATCTGCCTGCTATTTGTTTATTTGTTGCTGGCAGCACAATACGAGAGTTTATTACTGCCTTTCCCCGTCATACTTTCATTGCCGGCAGGTATCTTCGGTTCTTATTTTTTCCTGCAACTGGCAGGCTTGGAGAATAATATTTATGCCCAAGTAGCTTTAGTGATGCTGATTGGTCTGCTAGGTAAAAATGCCATTCTTATTGTGGAAATGGCCAATCAGTACCGCAAGCAGGGAATGAGCATTTTTGATGCTGCCGTTAGAGGTTCCGTAAGCCGTCTGCGTCCCATCCTGATGACCTCCTTTGCATTTATATGCGGACTCATTCCGTTGGTAATGGCAAGCGGAGCCGGTGCTTTGGGCAACCGTTCCATCGGAACAGCCGCCGCCGGAGGTATGTTTATCGGTACATTTGTAGGAATCTTCCTTGTACCTGGACTTTACCTTATTTTCGAGAGTTGGTCTGCACATCTTAACCGTAATAAAGTCAGCTATGATGAAGAAGATGAAAAATAACAATATAAACAAAACAGGTTTAATAATGGGGGCTTTCTGTCTGATTATGGTAAGTTGCAAAGCCCCTTCCCTTACTCCGACAGAAAAGATAGAGTTACCCGAGTTCTATATGGATAGGGAAACGGACAGCACCACTATCTCTTCCTTGTCATGGAAAACATTTTTTCCAGATACGTTATTGCAAAGTTATATAGCCGAAGCGTTAAATAATAATCACACATTCCTTCAAACTATAGAACGGATATCCGTTGCCCGTTCACAAGTTCGAGTAGGAAAAGGAGCGCTGCTGCCCGATCTTTCATTAGGCATTGATGGTGGAGTACAACGTTTTGGCGAGTACACTATGGACGGAGTTGGTAACAGCACCACCAACACTCCCGATTTAGAAAAAGACAAACATATTCCAGATCCCTATCGGAATTTCAATCTAGGACTTAATTTTCAATGGGAAGCTGACATATGGGGTAAGCTAACCGATAAAAAACGATCGGCCGTATCCCGCTGGATGCAGTCTGTAGAAGCTATGCGTCTGGCACGTACTTTATTGATATCAGAAGTAGGTACACACTACTTTGAATTAATAGGACTGGACAAACAGCGGTATGTGCTACGCGAAGCCATCCTAACAGCCAGAGATGCTTATAATTTAACCAATGAACTGATGAAAGAAGGTGAAGTAACCCGACTTTCTGTAGACCAATTCCGGTCACGACGCCTTAAATTGGAAGAAATGCTGCTTGCAAACGAACAGCAAATAAGTGAAAAGGAACGTGCCATTGCCACCTTATTAGGACGACTGCCTTTCAAAGTGAAACGAGTGTCATTTGAAACAGCATGTAGTTATGAGTTTCCCACAGATGCAGGGATCCCGTCACAACTTTTGCAATATCGCCCGGATATAAAGGCTGCCGAACTGGAATTATTAGCTAGTAAATCCGACGTATCTGCAGCGCGAAAAGCTTTCTTCCCATCCATCGTGATTGGAGGAAACGGAGGTTTTAACGCATTTGATCTGGATAAATGGTTTACAGCTCCTGCATCCCTGGTTTACAATCTCGGCGCAGGTATCACAGCACCTATATTCAAACAAAATACTATACGTGCATTATGGAATGATGCGAAAAGCCAGCAACGCATCGCTTTGTTAGGATATCACGAAACGGTATTAAAAGCCTATGAAGAAGTATTAAACCTCATTACTGCATCATCCCAAATGCACCAGCGCAAAGAGTTGAAAGAAGAAGAAAGCCGTATCCATCATCGATCTATTTATAATGCAAATGAAATGTTTAAAGTAGGATTCGCAGGCTATCTGGATGTACTGTCGGCCGATGAACGTTTCCTGGATTGTGAATTGGAACGTATCGCTCTGAATGTGGAATCTTGTAAACTGCATATCATGCTTTACCGCGCTTTAGGAGGTGGAAGCAATTAGTTAATATACTTATATTTTTTGATTTGTTTGGTTTAGGAACCGTCCCCGACAAGCGTGTCGTCAGGACGGTTCCTTTTTACTACCAATTCAGGAAATATCAGACCTCTTGAGCAAAGAAACAATCCACAACAAAAATATAGCTCCCACAATAGAGGTTACAAGACTGCCCATAATACCTGTTGCTGCAATACCAAACAAACTGAATACCCAGCCGCCCAGAACACCGCCAACAATACCAACCAATAAATTAATAAAGAGACCGAACCCCCCTCCCCTCATCAACTTACCGGCAACAAAACCAGCAATAATTCCGATAATAATGTACCAAATAAAATACATACGCTTTGTTTTTTAGAGTTTATAATTAATCATCTTACTGATAAAAACAGCTATTCTGTATAAAAAGTTGCCTGAATAAATCTTTTTTTACTTCATTGATAAAATTATTCAGGATGCATTTTCCCTTTTTTCGATCTTCTTTTTCCGGCTTCAGCATTTTCTTTCCCAGCTGCTCTCCCTTCCATCTTTACTTTTGTCGCAAACTTAAAAGACAAAAACATGAAGATTAACGTACATTCCATGCCATTATTAAGCCTTGCCGCACTACTTTCTTCCTGTGCTGCCGAAAGCATGATAAGTCACCAAAGCAAACAATTTGTTTACCATAAAAGTACCTTTAGCATATGAATAAACTAAATGCAATCATTATAGAAGATGATTTTTTATGGAGCTGGCCTTTTCTGGTCTCTTCAAGTAACGGACATTGCCTATTTCTATTCTGAAAACAAAATAACCTTTGCCGTCACCCAAAAAGGACAAGAACACATAATCAACCTGTCTCTGAATAAACAAATGGAGCAGTTAGCCTCCGAACAGTTCTTTCGCGCCAACCGTTAGATTATTATCAGCATTGCTTCCATAGACCGTGCCGAACCTTATTTTAATGGCAAGATAGTAATCAGTGTCCTTCCTCCTTACAAAGTCCAAATCACCATCAGTGAAGAAAAACTTTCTTCATTCAAACTTTGGCTTAATTATTAAGAAATGAAAAAGGAAGATTAAACCAAAACCACTTACTAATCGGTAAACATGATAGCCTCAATGCATATACCTTGTTTATTGATAACACACTCTATAGTCGCCGCCGGAAGCCGGAACTCCAAAATATGCGCATCGGACAAATAGGGACATATATATCTTTGTGAATCAGGATGAAATGTTCTGATACACAGTTCCGAAAATCCAATAAAGCCCCTTACTTTAAAATAGTTAAAGCAAGATTGCGAAAATGGCAAAAAAGGAGGTCTATTTTCTTTCATTAGTCTTTGCAATAGATTTATGTTACTCATGTCAAAAACATGAACTTATCATAAACAAGCGTGTGTCCGAAAGGTTTATCAAAAGTTCCATTTCTTCCGTTACAATATAAAAAAGCAGTCCGGCACAGATATTCATCCATATGCCGGACTGCTTTTATACCATATCCTTCTTACTTATTTCGAAGAATTGGAATCTGGATATTGAACGAGCTCCCATCCTGTTTCATATTCAATGGAGTAATGGAACAAGCTGAATAAAGCACAATCGGTTCATCATTTTCATCCAATAACAGCTGAGGACGTTCCAACCGATCTACCTCTAGCCGCTCTCCATTCTTTAGAATTATTTCTTTATTCATAAACAAAGAATGTTCAGGAAGTTTCCAATGTATACCATCTTCAGCATACATGATGGCCAATCCCGGCTCACCTTTTGTAAATCCTCCCGTGAAATCTTTAAAAACAGCATAGAAACAATTGTCTTTCCGGTGATACCATACAAACGGGTCTTCCGCATTCAATTTCTGGTTATCCCCTGTTTCAAACTCAAATACATAGTCATCCTGCACAATAAAAGGGCCTCGGGGGCATCGGCTATGGCCACTCCATGCACACCACGCCAAGTAGGATCATAGACATTCCCTTTAAAGTAAAGATAATATTTCTTTTTCAAAGGATGATATACCACTGCCGGATTGACTAAAATGAGATTATCAGGCTTGGTTACGGTTCCTTCAGGTGAGGGTTCCAGTACATTATCAGGCTTCACCCGTGTACGTGGAGCAAGTAAAGGTTGCTCATTACATGAAAATTTACCTTCCAGTAATTCTTTTATGGAATTAAAGCACAATACCCCCAACTTTTGATTTTGCTGGAGTCTGTCTCTTCTGCTTAGTTTTCCCTTTACATGAGCATTTCCACCCGGATCCACCGTAGCACAATAATACAAATAGTATTTTCCGTTATATCTTTTGATATGCGGATTGTGAACCGATTGTGCATCCCATGAACAGCTGTCCGGACGATATCCATCTTTGTTATAGACAATACCTATATCCTTATATCCCCCATAAGGAGAGTCTGATACAGCTACTCCAATCATCGAACCTAGCAACCAAGCATCTATAAATCTAGGGTACTTCGGTCCTGATTTCATAGCGGAATAAAATAAATAATACTTTCCATCTTCCTCTGCCTGAATAGCCGAACCACACCAAATAAAACGATTTTTCAATGAGAAAGCGGAGAAACCGGAAGGGAACTCCGAATTGCCCCGTTGAATAAGTTCTAAATTGACCGGACCGGCCTGCCAGGTATGTTGCGCCCACCCTTGCAACAAAGCAAGGAAGGCGAGACAAACAAATAGTATTTTTCTTTTCATATTCATCACAAACAGATCATTCATTACTGATTTTCTTACAATAATTTACTCCTAACACATCATAATGCCGTCGGATGCTCTCCAAACGGGTACAGAATCTTCCATAATCCTTATTTTCCTTTTTGCTCCACGCCACCTCGGACAAAGCTGCCACACGCGGATAAAGCATATACTCCATCTCATCGAGCGCAGACATATACTCCGTCCACAAATTGGCCTGTACTCCTTTAATATGTTTGGCCTCATCCGCACTCAGGACTTCGGGAACCGGATGATAATTATAAACTTTTTCCAAAGTAATCACCCGATTGGGATTTCCAATTTTCTTTTCATTGACTTTAGACTGAAGACAATTGAAATACATATAAATATTAGGAGACATAATGACATCATATCCGGCTTTCGCGGCATGAATTCCCCCTTTCTCTCCCCGCCATGACATCACGGTAGCACGTTGCAGAATACCTCCTTCCAAGATTTCATCCCAACCGATAATTTTCTTTCCTTTGGTATTCAGATAGTTCTCAATTCGATTGATGAAATAAGTCTGTAATTCAGCCTCTTTTGTCAAATGTTCCTGCTTCATCCGTTCCTGACAGTGTACACAATTTTTCCAACGGATACGAGGGGCCTCATCCCCACCTAAATGGATATAGCTGGAGGGGAAAAGTTCCACCACCTCATCCAGAATATCCTGCATAAAGGTAAAAGTAGATTCCTTAGTACAATAAATGTCATTGAAAACACCCCAACGGCCTTCCACCTCAAAAGGTCCTCCGGTACAGGAATATTCAGGATAAGCAGTCAGTGCCGCCACGCTATGTCCCGGCATTTCTATCTCAGGAATAATTTCCACAAAACGCTTCTTGGCATACGCCACCACTTCTTTGATATCTTCCTGTGTATAAAATCCACCATAGCGTTTGGTATTCCATTCAGTAGGATTGTCCCACATATATCCCACAATCGTTTTCTTACGGTAACCTCCGACGGTAGTCAGTTTGGGATATTTCTTGATTTCGATACGCCATCCCTGGTCATCAGTCAGATGCCAATGAAGGATGTTCAATTTATGAAAAGCAAGCAAGTCGATGTGACGCTTTACATCTTCCTTAGGAATGAAGTGGCGGGAAACATCAAGCATCACTCCGCGATAAGAGAATGCAGGCGAATCTTCTATCACCACACAAGGGATGTTCCATTTTATTTTTTCCGCCACCTGCTTGTCACTTTCAATGGCAGAAGGTAATAATTGGCGCAAAGTTTGAAAAGCATAGAAAATGCCTTTAGGGGTTTTGGCATCTATATGGATAGAAGATGAAGAGACTGTCAGCTTGTATGATTCCTCATTGGGAAGAGCTGTGTTAAGCCGGCAACGAATCACATTGGAAGAACGGGGAGTGGAAGAGATCTCCAATGAGAACCCGGCAGCCGTATCAAACAAATCATTCCAGAAAGATACGGCATTGCGCATCTCCTCGTTATCTACTGACAACGTAATTACAGTTTTGTCATTTACCGTAAAATTGCCTCTTTTTTCGATGCACTTTTGCGGCATCGGGATAATGGAAACCGATGCCTGCAAGTGCCGAATAACAACACTAAAAATGAAAAGGTTAGAATTAATTTCTTCATGGTTTATTTTTTATTTGTTGGATAATTCGGACTATATAAAAGATTTTTATTGCGGATGACCAACTTGCCGTCTTTCACCCACTCTTCCCCTCTTTCCTGCAAATGTCCGGCCATCGCTTTCCGCATCTTTTCCAATGTCTTTCCGGAAGCTTGGCTTTTGACAAATCATGCAATTCGTATGGGTCTTTTGACAAATCGAACAATTGTTCCTCACCTGTACGGAAAAACCAGATATACTTTATTTTCCCATCCGTCAAAGCACACCAATAATTATCCGCCCAATAAGCGTGGAATGTTCTATATCAATATATTCACGCCAGGGAGCTTTCCCTTTTTCCAATAAAGGAAGTAAAGACAGACCGTCTATTTCTTCCGGAATCCGGCAGCCGTTCAATGCCAGAAAAGTAGGAAGCAAGTCGCGTAACTCCACCGGAGCCTCTATTTTTTCACCGGGTTTCAGGCTACTTTTCATGTTTTCGGGTAACTTTATAATAAAAGGAATAGCTGCCGAACCTTCATAAGCATACGTTTTACGCCACAAATGATGATCTCCCAACATATCGCCATGATCGGCAACAAAGCATATCAGCGCATTGTCATACATTCCTTTCTTTTTCAGTTCATCCACAATGCGCCCTACCTGCTCATCAATAAAAGTAACCGAAGCGTAATAATACTTACGGGAATTCCGGGCATATTCCACTCCATAGTTTCCTACAGCCGCTTCAGAATTTTTTTCGGGATGAGTATCTATTGCCAGATCTTTACACCAGTCACCTACAACGGGAGCGGGTATTTTTCTGCCCTCATACTTATCCACTATTCGCCGGGGAGGATCATACGGACTATGCGGACGGGCAAAAGACACTTTCAAAAACAAAGGCCGTTCAGAAGAATAACCTTTTATCGCCTCCACCGCCCTGTCTCCTGTCCATACGGTAGGATGCAAGCGCTCGGGCAAAGCATACGCTTTCGCTCCGTGGGCATTCCACTCCACCCCTGTACTGTCGGGATTCAGGCCGAAAGCCTGCGTATTGAACCATTTACGATAATCACTCATAAAATAAGGAGACTCCACACGTCCGCTTTCATCCAGAATAGTCACTTCGAATCCATGCAACACATTCTGCGGATGCCAATGCATCTTTCCTATTCCCAATGTGTGATAGCCCAAGTCTTTCAACATCTGCGGCATTTCATATGGATAATGCTCTGCCACCTGTCCATATCCTAACAAGCCATGATGCCAGGGAGACATACCCGTCAGCATACCCGCACGTGCCGGAGTACTGCTTGGAGCAGCCGTATAGGCATTACAAAACAAATGCCCATCGGCTGCCAAGCGATCCACATTTGGAGAAATCACAGCTTCATTTCCCGCACATCCCAATGCATCCCAACGTTGTTGGTCAGTCATTATCAAGATGATATGCGGTTGCTTTTTTTCCGGTTGTGCAGCCTGTCCGGACATAGCGGACAAACCAAGGCTACCGGCCATACACCATCCTACATAGTTATACTTTTTCATTACTTATCAGTTTTTAGAAAATAAAATGTCTAATTCCGCTACCCCCATGCTCTTTTGACCATCCACTGTTGACAAGGCATGGAAACGGATGTAGCGTCCTTTATGCGTCTGCCAGAAAATTACCTGCTGTTCTACAGGATTGTTCTGAATATTGGCAAACTCTCCACGGGCTGCCTCTTCCCATCGGATTCCATCCAAAGAGATCTCAATCATATATTTTACAACAATTCCATTAGCCCATCGTGCCTGATCAGGCAGATAGCTTATACCGGTCATTTCCTTTGCTGATTGCAAGTCAACCTCAAGCACATCTTTTCCAACCCAAGTTGTATGCTGGTTTTCATCAAAAACAAGCGTACCGGCTTTATCAGGCAAGGTGCTCCAATGAGCCTTACTGCCGGTAAAAGTACGCGTAGCAGTTGTTGACTTTTTCTTTCCGTCCACTGCTATCGCTTTAATAATCCGATCACCGTCTGCCGGAACAGGAGACTGGTAACGAGGCTTACACCAGGTTGTGGCTCTTTACCATCTGTAGTATAATAGATAGAAGCATCCTTATTGCTGCATACCAACTTCACCTCTCCATTCTTATTTCTGGTAATCACAGGAGCATCCAGCGGAGTTTCCGCTTTAAAGACCTGTATTTCTGCCAGACAAGGTGCCTCCCATGCATCTGTTATCCGTATTCGCAGACGTGAAGCAGTGACTTCGGGAAAACGCAGAATCCGTTTATAACCGATAGTAGTCTGTTCATCCAATTTCTGCCAATTCCCATTATCAAAATATTCTACAACAAACTGCTTTACTCTTTGCCCTTTCTCAATAAACTCTTGCAATAACAAACGGTTGAAAGTTAATTCTTTTCCAAAATCCACTTCCAGTACAGGCGTTTTTGTATCAGCTTCCCAATATGTACCTCGGTTGCCATCCAAAGTATATTTCAACTTCTTACGGTTCTTGCCCGTTACTTTCATTTTCTGATTAACGAGATTCTTCTTTAGTTCAGAGGTATATCGCCGATACCATTCTACCAAACGCAAGGAATCCTGCTCAAGAATCAATCCTTCTTGATTGGGGGTCAGATTAAGCAATAACAAACTGTTACGTCCCACACTCTCATAATAAATGTCAGTCAATTGGGACAATGATTTCAGTTTATGGTCTTCCGAAGCATGATAATACCAACCGGGACGGATGGATACATCAGTTTCTGAAGGAATCCATAACGTACCATCCGCATGTCCGCGCATCCACTGTTTACCATTTGGTATCCCCTTATCATAGAGTTCCGGCTTTCTCACTGTACTCCAATGCTCTTCCAAAGCGTACCCTTCCTCGTTGCCTACCCAGCGGATGTTCTGTGCACTTCCACCATGCACCACACAGTTGGGTTGCAATTCATATACCATTTCTGTCAAAGATTCCCATGGATAGTAATCTGCGGTAATCTTTCGGGTATGTAAGGAATCCGTACTATAATAACCACGTCCCCCGTTGGCGCCGTCAAACCAAAACTCATACAATTCCCCATAATTAGTCAGCAATTCGCGCAACTGATTGCGGAAGTAAGTGATGTATTCCGGTTTTCCATAATCAGGATGGTTACAATCCCAAGGAGAAAGGTACAATCCCACTTTCATCCCATACTCATGGCAAGCATCCACAAATTCGCGTACCAAATCGCCTTTTCCGTTCTTCCATGGAGAATTCTTCACACTGTATTCCGTATAAGCCGACGGCCACAAACAAAACCCGTCATGATGCTTGGCAGTAAGGATCACTCCTTTCAGTCCCGCTTCTTTACAAGTCCGTATCCATTGACGACAGTCTAACTTAGTCGGATTAAAGATGGCAGGGGACTCGTTGCCATATCCCCACTCCATATCCGTATAAGTATTCACGCTAAAATGAACAAATGCCGTTGTTTCCATCTGCTGCCATTGCAATTGTACCGGTGTAGGTACAGGCAAGGTCTGTGCCTTTACCGGAAAGCATAAAACTCCCAGTATGACACTTAATAAGAATGTCTTATTCATTGTCTTTATTTTACAAAGTCTGTATCGTTATATTGGATTTGCAATTTCTTCAACTCCGCCTGCATATCAGCCAATACTTCACTATAAGCAGGATCATTGATTACATTGTGCATCTCGGCAGGGTCTTTTTCCAAGTCATAAAGTTCCCATGCATCAATGTCATTGTAGAAGTGAATCAATTTATAACGGTCTGTACGTACTCCATAGTGACGTTTCACCATGTGTTCGGCAGGATATTCATAAAAATGATAATATAATGATTTACGCCAGCCCGCAGGCTTCTTTCCTTTCAATAAAGGTAACAAAGACTCGCCTTGAATATCTTCGGGTACTTTTACACCTGCCAGTTCCAGGAAAGTAGGTGCATAGTCTATATTCTGTACCATTTCAGTTATATCACCTTTCCTGTCAAATCCTTTCGGCAAACGCATTATCAACGGAGTACGCATGGATTCCTCATACATGAAACGCTTGTCAAACCATCCGTGCTCTCCCATATAAAATCCTTGGTCTGATGTATAGACGACTAATGTATTATCCAGCAACCCGTTTTCTTCCAGATAATTGAGCACACGTCCTACATTATCATCCAGTGATTTGACTGTTTTCATATAGTCGCGCATATAACGTTGGAATTTCCAATTAGCCAAATCCTTTCCTTGCGGATTCTTCTGATAAAAATCATCGATCACAGGACCGTAGAATGCATCCCACGCGGCACGCTGTCTTTCGTCCATACGTCCGATAAAGCTTTCATACAATGATTTCAAACGGGATTCCTTGTCAGGGCGGAGCATCTTCAGATCATATATCATATCCATATCTTTCACAATACTCATCTCCTGAACCGCAGCTGCGGAACGACCCTCATAATCGTCAAAGAAATTATCGGGTAAAGTAAATTCTTTATCTTCGTATAAGGCTAGATTACAGGTATCCGCCATCCAATTACGATGAATAGCCTTATGATGAATAAGCAGACAGAAAGGTTTTTCTTTATCGCGCTTATTTTCCATCCAGTCTATGGCATCATCGGTAATCAGATTAGTGATGTACCCATGTCTCTGAATGGTATCATTGGTTTGTGTGATGAAATCCGGATTATAATAATCACCTTGTCCGGAACTATTTCCCAATAAGTAAAGCCTGTCGGCAAACTTTCCAAATGCCATTTCCCAATTAATGCAGTCTGATAACCCGCTTTCTGCAATAGTTTCGGAAAAGTTTGCTGCGATGAATCAAATACGCAGGTAGAGTTATCATAAAATTTATTCTCACAACTATGTTTGCCCGTAAGCATACAAGCACGACTAGGGCCACTCAGAGAGTTTGCGACAAAACTGTTTGTAAAACGTACCCCCTCATTGGCTATCCGATCCAAATTGGGTGTATCCATATAACGTTTGTCATAGCAACTCATCATTTGAGCTGTATGATCGTCCGTCATAATATAGACAATATTCAAAGGTTTTTCTGTTACCGGCTCCGTACAGCCGGTCAGAGCGGATATCGCCAATAGTCCGCCATAAATCAATTTGTTTTGATGTTCCATTTAATGGTAATGACTTAAAGTTTAAAAATAAGTTGATCCTTTGTCGCCAAACAAAGGTACTCTCTATTTATATGGCAATCGGGAAAGGAATGTTCCTAAAGAAATAAGATATTTTTTTATAAGGTTTGAAAGTTTATCATCACACTCTTTCATTTGGATAAATCGCATCCGATTTTCTCAAATGGAAGCCGGGGGAATCCATTGATCCGTTGATAAATGAGCGCATCATCCTTAAATCCCTTCAACGGATCAGCAGCATCCACAAACCCTGGATCCGAACCGGTAGCCCAATTGTTATACAATTCCAGCCATTCGCTCTGTCCGTGCACCACATTTCCTATCTTATAAAACAAGTTTTCTTCTATCACATTGCCTTTTGGATAAGAAGTGTCATTGTCCCAATATGCAGCGAGCAAAGGATAGGCCGTACTGTAAGGAGGATTTTTATAATTGACTGTTTGCAAACGCTGATCAATTATCGCACCTTTCTCTATCATGAATTTGCCCCAGCCCTGCATACGCGCATCTATATGAATGGCAACAGGAGAATCTATAAATATATTATGCCGGTAATGATTATTATGTCCCCCACCGATTAGTACCGGCAAAGACCCTGCTTTGTGATAAATATTACCATAAACTTCCGCTCCGCAAGCTCCGTCATCATGATAAGTAGCCGTTACACGATGGCGCGGACTCAATTCATGAAAATAACAATAACGGATAACATTTCCCTGCTCCGAAGGATCACGACCATAATAAACAGCTCCCTGATCATCGACTTCAGAACACACATTCGTTATGTCACACAGTTCTATCACATGGTTATTTCCATGAAACAGGATAGCCATGCTGGGCGCATCATAGATGTCACATTTAGAGATGCGGTTACCCACACCATCCATCCATATTCCGGGACGATAGGATTTCTCAATCCGGTTATAATCATGTATCCGGCAATTCTCCACATAGTTTCCGGCAGGGGTCAATGAGGCTCTGTCTCCTCCTCCTCCAGCAGGTTCAAGGCAAACCATTGACGCCAAGGCGCACCTGTCATAAATCCATATACCGTATGCTGCCCTGTATGAATCATTTTATGTATCGTGTCGATGCTTTCCACACAAATCATGTCATCGGCATAACCGTGCGCAAAGTATCCGCTTATCCACATATTCTCTACCGATTTCCAACTCGAAGGGCGCTCTTCCTGATATCCGAATACAGGGAAAGGAGCTCTTTCCCTTCCTTAGCCATCCCCGATTCCTGTATTTTTCCAATCATAACCGTAGAGTCATTCGGCCAACGGGCTATTCGCAGAGGCTGGCCATCCGCAAAGATTTCCGTCCATGCCGCCTGGCTGGGCCTTCCGAAACCTGTAGCGTGCAGGGCCACCAGCTCCATCCGGTTTTTCTTGAAGTCAAACTCTCTTATCAGACTTGCGGGCAGAAGCGGATCGCCCAAGCGGAAGTCACTGGGAAAATAACGGATAGGATCCCCTTCCTTCCGTTCCTCCGGAATAATTTTATATGATTTCTCCGGCGCATTCGGATTATGGGGATCCGCATCCTCGCCTATCGTCCAGTTAATTCCGATCTGGCATTGCGGCTCACGGCTTTTGATGGTTCTGTATATGCCTTCTACCGGCCAGCGATAACCGGGTTTCACCCAACTTCCATCAAACCAGAACTCCACTATTTTAGTATATTTTTCCGTGATGTCCATCAGTTCGTCCAATTGCTTCAACATGTATGTATTGTACTTCCTGTCCGACTCCACATTGTCAACATCCGCATTGACTTTCCTGTCCCACAACGAGTAATACAGTCCCAGCTTCATGCCTTGTCTCTTACATTCCCTAGCTACGGCTTCAATCACATTCGTTTTATTTCCCGAACTTGCCACGTCATAATCAGTATATTTACTGTCCCAAAGACAAAAGCCCTCATGATGTTTTGCCACCAAGATGATATACTTCATACCGGCATCTTTCGCTGTCTTCACCCATTGACAGGCGTCAATCTCCGCAGGGGCATAAGTTTCCACCGGAAAAGATCCGTCTGACCATTCCACATCATGGAATGTATTGATACCAAAATGAATGAACATACCATACTTGCGCTTGATCTGATCTTTCTGGTATTTTGAAGGTTTTTCAGAAGGTATTGCAGTTGAGATACCCGGTTGTGCCTGTGCTACTTCCAACGAGCACAAGAATAAAAATAATAATAACAGTTTTTTCATATTGATTTATTTTTAGAATAAGTCTTGCTTTTTATCTCCATTCATCCGATTTATACACACCAATGACAGCATAACCTCATGCCTTATCCCTCACCTTGCGCACGTTGCTTTCAGACCGGAAACAGAATAGAGATTATAGTCCATATCCACTTTGCTTTCAATAACAGCAAAACAAAAGGTCTTTTATTTAATGGCAATTGTGCGGGGGATATTCCTAAATCAAGAAATCTCTTTATTGTGAACTTTCCGCATAATTTAACGAATAAAGTTCGCTTTTTCACGAACTTTCAAGAAAGGACTTCTAATTCTCCTATCCCATGTGGTAATTAAGGTATCTAGCATTCCACTACCCTATATACATTCCCTTTGACAGTATGCACCCGCCCAACAGAGGCAGAATGCGGCTCAGACTGTAAGCGGTCATGCTCCTTATGACCGAAGGATGAATGGATTTCATACGCCCGAACAACTGGGTGACGGAAAAGGTCAGTACCTTCTGCAGATCATCCTCTACCATAGCGAAGCGGAAGCAGAGGCGGAATACTCCTCTTCGTGTACGTGTTTGTAGAACTTTAGCATAGTGCAGATGGGGGTCGGGCACATCGTTTTCCAGACATGCCACTTCGGTTACCTCGGTCAGTACATTGAAACAGAAGTGGTAGTGGAAGGTGAGAAAGGTGGTCACTTCCTGCATCAAGGAATGCGGCTTAGCCTTCTTCTGCACGTCTTTCAAGTGAGCAGAATTCTCCTCTGCTTTTCTGGCTGAAGCTGTCGAAAGGACTGATTCCACTTTTTTGCCGGGATTTCTCCTGAAAAACTATTCTTGTTATCCTGCAAGTTGCCTTTACCATTTTCAGCAAAAGTAGTGGAACTTGGCACAAGTTATGGTGAATCTTGGTACAGGATACAGTGCATCTTAGTACAAGTTGCGGTAGAACTTGATACACAGTACATACGTATATACAGGCATACGCTACCGTATGTGCAGCCCGACACATACATACGTGTAGACTCATACGTCAGTAACGTGACAGGTCACATGTTACTAATGTTACCGGATATGTTGCTTTGGTCGTTTACTTCAAAAGAACCGGTCGTTTTTTTTAAATGTCCTTATGTTTTTGGTAAATGCCAGTACCTTTACTTAAAAGGTCAGCATGTCTTGATGAAAAGGCCGGCATGTTTCATGAACCAGCTTAGCTGGTCCGACGGACAAGCCTATCATGTCCGGCAAACCAGCCAAGTCGGTTCATTACACTATCCTCTCACTATGCAGGTGTTCACTTTTCTCCTTTCATTCTGTCATTTCATTTAAAACACACTAGTTATCAATTGGTTAAAAACTGTAAGATCTCCTCATTCCCGTTTCATCTGTAGATTCTCCTCCCTTCACAGGAAGGAGTGAAGATACAGAGTGGAGGAAACTGAAAGGGGATGACGGGAAGTCCTGTCACTGCCGGAACGCCTGTCAGCAGGGCGTTTTCAAAAGTAGATGAAAGGAAGAAAGAAGAATCTATCTGTTCAAAACCAGTCACGTATACTATCAATCTTTTAGATCAGCAAAACCTTGCAAAGTGGATTGGTCAGCAGGATGAATAGACCCATCTCCACGAAGAGCAATATTCAACAAATAATTAGCTTTATTTTTCTGTGCATAATCATATTCAGCCTTCACTTTCACTGTAAAGATTCATTTTTCACCTCCACATTGAAAATCATTCCAGCCACTAACCTTTCCCAATCTTCTTTTTCCCAATTGTTTCACCTTCATATTAGGCTTGCCAGAATACACTTCTTTAACCAAAGTTCCGTACCAACGAGCCGAACAACATACTCTTCACCTGTTTGGGTAGAGAAAGCCAATACACCATTCCCTCCTGTCTTTACGGAAACTTTCCTGCCATCCCTGCATCTCAACACTTCACATTTCTTGTCACCCCAAGGATTCTGTAATCGACAAAGATTCCCTTTTAAACTCTTCACACCTACTTGTGTAACCTCAGCCGAATTATTCCTACTTGCAGAAACGAGAAATGCCCCTCTTGCCAACAAAATAAATGCCATAGGAATAGAATCCCATGCAGCAGGCACAGCAGGGAACACTCTGATTTTCTCCTCGTTGCTTTGGAGCATCATTTCATTTATGCCCGTGCAATAATTGCTCATGGGTTCCATACCGCACTGAAAGAAATCATGTGAGCGTATCATATACGTGTCTTTCAACAGATTGTGCACAGAGGCAAGATCGTAAATATTGTCAGGATAACCGGTCACATTGTGCATCAATCCTTGTGGATACATCTGATGTACATTCACCCCGTTCCATATATACTTCAAGGCCACATCTCCTTCTCCCATTCGAGCGGCTATCTGCGGATAAGGATAATGCGCGTTACACTCGTCATCGTGTTTCAACAGATTCACAACAGCTTTTCCCAAGCGAGTGTCTTTATCATCAATACCAATCAGCCTGCCGGAAAAGCTACGGCACCACCGTTACCCCAAATCCATGGAGAATAACGCTTTTCCGTATAATACTCCTCGGCAGGAGAGATTACTTCGCCACATTCACCAAACTGCTGATAGCCTCTTTCCCATAAATGATTGAGTACGTGACGCCACTGTTTCACCTCATCTTTGTCTACGTTCAATATTTCCGCCGCACGGATACAATCCTTGAAAAGCCTTTCGATGCAATTGCGGTCACTGATAGGATTCTTCACATAAGCGATAGGGGCCGACTCATACAAAGAAGCTTTCAAAAAATATTCATTTTTTTCTTCATCCCATTCCAACCTGTCTAAATAAAAATGAGAAGCTTTCTTCATAAACGTATATGCCCTTTCTTTCAAGAATTCCTCGTCTCCCGTAAATTCGTAATAATCCCAAAAGAGAGAAGCTATCTGTGAAGCAGGAGTAAAATTGTTCCTCAGATAGCGTTTGTCCTTTCCCCATTGTACACCGTTGAAATTATGCGCTTCGGTAATGAGCAATGCATCATGCTCCGCTCCATACTCCTTTGCCAGTTTCTCAGCAAACGGTATCATCTTGAAGTAAGTGTCGAGATAAGGTTTCATCAGCCGCCAATCGTTTTGTGCACACAATCCCCAATATTCCTGCTGCTGGTTCCAATGATGCGGTGTCCCCCAATTAAGTACATCACGGTTCCAACGCCAAAGTCCCCCATTAAAAGCCAACGGAAACTCACCTCGCGAACCAGCAGACATCAGATAGCGATGCAAGTAATAGATATTCTCCAAATAATCATCACCCAACTTCACAAACGAATTGGACCAGAAATTGCGATACCACTCATCTTTCTCGCGACGCAACTCATCTACCCCCTTCGCTTCTGCCTCATCAAGTAATTTCTTTGCTGCATTTACCGGATCCTTATCTTCGCGATCAGTCGCTACACTGACCATAATTGTGAATTTACATTTATTTGTCCGCCATTCGGCACGACGCATATTCACCGTTTCCGGTTCCTCGGACGACTCTACCACCCTGCAAGCTACAGCAAAGTGCAGTCCACCATCCGTTTCTTCCAATATCATTTCGCGAGCATCAGCCATTGCACGCATCTTACCAAGCCCCACTGAAGGTTCTTCGCAAACCAACCTCCATACCATCCGGTAAAGGAACGGCTCCCCAGTCTTTCCAACGAAACCGTAGCTACCGAATGATTTCCCAACATTTCAGGATCAGGTATATTTTCACATTCCACTATCCATACATTACGATCTTGCGCCAACCAAGTACGAATAGTTGTAGCAGAATAACCCGTAACCGCACGATATGTATTCTCGGCATTTGCCAGCGATAACCGCCCCTCAAACTCTTCCAAATGCATCCAACTGAATACCGGTGCACCAAAATCGATCTTCAGACGAGCCGCATGCTTCAACAATGACATTCCGTATTCTTCTGGTTGTGCCTTTGTCCACAAATCATTTTTATTGATTTGCAATTCGATGCCATTGTCATGATTCCACACCATGCCGCCTATATCACCATTACCCATCGGAAAGCCTTCCGCCTCCAGTTGCGTAGGTGAAAAATAAACGATATCATGTTTGGAGAGGTAATCGTCATCTACCTCAAAAGGAGCAGACTGCATTTTCAAATAAGTATAATCTATATTTTTCGTATTTGCCGCTATTCCTCCGGCAAGAAAGAAATACAACATAATCAGTTTTTTCATATTCATGGTATTTACAGAATACAACTGTGCTTATCTAAAATAAAAGATGTTACATACACAAACAGAAAAGACATAAAAGAGAAGGGTTCCTTACACACTCTCTTTTATATCTTCTCCTTAAAAATGATTCTCTTTTTTATATTAATATCCTATAGCCGGTTCATTAGCTATTTTACTCCAACCCGGATTTTGATAAATCGTTGAACTTTCCAAGTCATCAGGATTTGAAGAGGTAAGTGTAAAGTTGATAGCAGAAATAGGCTCTAAGTAATTGGCTGGTATCCAGGTATAACCATCGTATAACAAGTTATTCTTTTTTACAATCTGATTAACACGCAAATAACTGCTGTTTTCTTTGTTGGATACATTAGGTTGCTTATCTGAAGTACCTTCTGGAATCAACAAACTATTACCAGCTTCATCAACATACAATTTTTCCAGTTCGCCACCCCATAAATTAAATCCTTCAACTTGATAATTTTCTACTTGGTCCAAAGCACGCCAACGTTTTAAATCACGCATACGGGTACCTTCACTCATTAGTTCTACGCGTCTTTCACGACGAATATTATATAAGGTGGGGTCTACTAACTGACCGGCAGAATACTTAGCCCAATCATTTTCTTTAGACAAATCGGTAGCAGCAATTGTCATATCGATATTATCAGACACACCTGCACGACTACGAATCTCCTTCCAATACTTTATCGCTTTTGGATCCAAGCTTCCATTTTTTTCATAGCAAGCTTCAATATAATTCAAGTTAGCTTCAACAGATCTGAAAAGAAGACATCCATACGTATTGACTGCACCAGAACCGATTACAACTTGAGCTGGATCATAAGTCAAGAATTTACGAACCGTATAACCTGTCGGGCATCTATCATTGGTCTGCTCCAATATCTTAGGATATTTATATGTCTCATATGGATCAAGCCTTGAACAATCACTAGGAGCACCCATAAATAACTGTAAACGGTCATCTCTGTCTTTTTTAACATTTTCAATCGTCACGTCACCAGCATAGCCAGAATTTGGCGCATAAATAGGCAATCCATTCTTCATTAAACATGCATCTACTAAACTACGAGTATATCCTAAATCCCCTCCTCCTTTGCAAAGATAAGAACTTACACTATGAGTAACACCCTGCACAGAACTGTATGCTCTCCAAAACAAGACTTCATCTATCGGTTCCATATCAACAGCCGAAAACATTTCAAAATAAGGATTCCAGTTATAAGGATTCGAGTCCGGATTATATATACCGGTATTTTTTGTCAATGAAATACGATCGGCTACTTGAGCAGAAGCATCCATTGCCTGTTCCAAAAACCAATCTACTTCCTTGTCTATATCAATAGAAAAGCCAGCATTATATTCTTGCTGTGCTCCTGGCCATCCCGGACCACCCGGCACACGGTCTGTACCTTTATGGTATTTCAACCAGGTAGCCTCAAACAAAGCTACACGAGACTTAAACAACAATGCCACATTTTTTGTCAATCTATTCTTACCATTATCGGTAGTCAATGACATCAATTCAATAGCTCTATCTAAATCCTCTATAATAAAACGAGCCACTTTATTACGAGGCTGTCTTTTACTTTCCTCCTTCAACACTTCTGTTTCATCAGGTAATACTTCCGTTACAATAGGAAAATCACCGAGACTTACCAATTTATTGAAATACTGGTAGGCACGCAAAAAATACATTTCTCCAATGTAATGTTTTATCATTACTCCATCGCCTTTTATACTTCCGGCCTCATACTTGGGTAATACTTGTTGGAAGAAATAATTCGCTTTACGGATTTCTGTAAAATCCCATGCTCCTTTATCAGCAGGAGTACGTTTTTCTCCCGGTACCCACAACGCGGTAGAAGCATCCGTTGCGGCCTGGTCATCCGAATTGTTATCAGTTTTTACTAAAGAGATATCAAAATTAAGATAGGATGGGAATTTATATTGTTGAATAGAATAGGCAGCCAAATCACTTTCTGAATTAAAATAAGCATCCGGGGTTATTTTATCCAACGGTTCACAATCTAGAAAATCATTGCAGGATGTCAATACCACTGAGGTAAATAACATGGCTACAGAAGCTACTGTATTTTTTATGTAAGACATATTGTATTTCTATTTAAAAATTAACATTCAAGCCAAAAGATATCACTTTAGATAATGGATAAGTCTTTCCTGATCCCCAATCTCCGGCAGCTAGTGTTTCAGGATCAAACATACTGGCCAGGCTGGTTCCAGTCCACAAATTATCACCAGACACATATACACGGCATCTATTAATGTGCAATTTATTAATCCATTGTTTAGGTAATGTATAACCAATCTGTAAATTCTTCAAACGGATATAAGACGCATCTTGCAGATAACGAGTTTGTACCTGATGATTCTTGTTGCTGGTAAAGTCCGGTCTCGGATAATACCCGTTCAGATTAGCTCCCATAGGATGGCCCTCAGGACGGAAATAATCAAAATGTTCTTCCATCGCCATTGATTGCCAGATATTATTTACAGCTCCCCAAAAAACAGCACCATTAGTTCCTACAATCGGAGCATAATCTCTTTTACCTACTCCCTGAAAGAAGATAGAAACATCAAATCCTTTATAAGAAGCATCCAAAACCAATCCAAAATTATAACGGGGAGTAGAATTACCAATAATCCTTTGATCGCCCGGATCAGCTAATGTACCTTTACCACCATCTACTTTGCCGTCACCATTTATATCAGCATACATAATATCACCGGCACCCCATTTGTTTCCTAATTGATTTTGGCCACCATTAGGTAAAGATGCCAAATGCTCTTTCATTTCTTCATCTGTTTTTGCAATACCTAATGAAGTATACCCCCAAATTTCTCCACTCATTTTTCCTGCATACCAGTCACTGAAAGCATTTGTAGTATTGGGATATTTCACCACTTTTTGCTGGGCATCAGCCAAATTAAACTTCACTCCATAATCTACTTCTCCTATTCTATCGCGCCATGAAAGTTCTATTTCAAAACCATAAGACTTCATATCAGCATTATTTACTATAGCAGGAGCAATACCCAAAACTAAGGGTAATTGTGGAGCAGGACCTACCATATCGACAGTCTTGCGTACAAAATAGTCAAAAGAACCTGTCAATCTATTAGAGAAAGCACCAAAATCAAAACCTACATTAAAAGAACGCACACGTTCCCATGTCAATAATGTACTAACCAATGAAGGAATATCTGCCGTATTTGTTTTTCCTCCATTCACCAGCCAATTACCGGAATTGCTTTTCACGGGTAAGATTTCATAGAATGGGTACAAATTCGATGTATTTTGATTTCCCAATTCACCCAAGAGCCTCTCAGTTTAAATTGATTGACAACTAATTCCAGCGGTTTCCAAAAATTTTCTCTGGCCACATTCCAACCTAAAGAAAATGAGGGGAAAAAGTTCCAACGCTGATCTTTCATAAAACGGGAAGTTCCATCATAACGTCCATTTACTTCCAGCAAATATTTCTCCTTATAATTATAATTCAAGCGCCCAAAGAAACCGGCAGTAGCCCAATGGTTATAACCGCCCCCCGCTACGTCCTGCTCAGTAGAAGTATCAATTGTAGGTAAATCTGGTACAATAATGCCATCACGCTGAGCACTTAAAGTCCTCACATTTTGATGCTCGGCATTAAATCCACCCATTACTTTGAAATAATGGTCACCCAACTGGCGAGAGTAATCCGAGAAAAGATTGACTGTATAAAATTCATTCTTTGTTCCTTTTTCAATTACTCTGGACTGACCTGGCTGCGTCGCATTAGTGATAGCTATAGCATAAGGTTCTCCATTGGCGTCATGGGCATAAACAGCTTGTCTGTCAGTATGAGTAAAATTAGTTGTAATACGCATATTGCCCTGTAAGTGAATATTCCATCCTGGCAATGGAGTGACATCCAACTGCAATTGTTGGAAGTTCTGATCCAAATCTTCCTTCATTCGTCCTCCTTCTTTTAATGGTATAATCTCACTGTTATCCGCCCAATATCCTTGTGGGTCAGTAACAAACGCATTAGGCCATTTACGCATTATTTGGTGGAAAAATAATTGATTCAAATAAGAAGGAGCTTCATAATTAGTACGAAACCATTTGGTATTATAAGAGAGACTTATGTTTTTGTTTATTTTCGCATTGATTTTCCCATTTACAGAATAACGATAATAGCTTTCGTCAGCATAATTCAACAAGCCTTCCTGATCCATAAAATTGCCGGACAGATAATAAGAAAAACGTTCCGTACCACCACTCAAGCTCAAGCTGTGTTCCTGAGACATGGCATGGTCTTTGAAAAATACATCATACCAGTCGGTATTAGCATTTGCCCAGTTGTGTGTATATGTATTTGAAGTTGTAACCGGAATAATTTTTCCTACTTCTCCACGCTGATAAGCCAAAACATTAGCTATTTGCTCATCACTAAAATAAGCTGCCTGTCCACCATTAGTACGTGCATCATTATAATAATGCATGAAGCGATAGGAATCCATCATATCATAATCAGTAAGAGGACTATTAAAACGAATATTAGTATTATAGCTTACTACCGGTTTACCAGTCTTTCCTTGCTTAGTTGTAATCAAAATAACCCCAAACGGAGCGCGAGAACCATAAATAGAAGAAGCCGATGCATCTTTCAATACAGAAATGCTTTCAATATCCAACGGATTAAGCAAGTTCATATTACCCTCTACACCATCTATCAAAATCAATGGAGAGCCAGTGGAGCCTTTACCGATTGTCCCTGCACCACGAATAGATACGGAAGGAGTATTATTCAACTGTCCACCTTTAGCGTCAACCCCAAAGGTCATTCCCGGTACTAATCCCTGTAAAGCCTGAGATACATTTTGTACAGGACGAGATTCTAAAGCCTTTTCCCCTACTTGACTGACAGCACCTGTCAAATTCACTTTTTTCTGTGTTCCATACCCTACTACTACCACTTCATCCAACACTTCTGTATCTTCTTTTAAAGTCACAGTGACAGGGACACCTACTTTTGATTTCACAACAGACTTACTATAACCTATATATGAAATCTCTAAAGTAACTTCCTTATTAGAAACCACCAATTCAAAGTTTCCATCCATATCAGTCATAGTACCGTTTGTAGTCCCTTGTTCCAACACAGTAGCCCCGATCACGCTTTCTCCCATATTGTCCACTACTTTTCCGATTACTTTAAAAGTAATCTGCTGCACAGTCTGTGTATTGTCAGCATTAGTAGTCAAGACAATCTTCTTATCCAAAATGGAATATTTCACATTTGTACCTTTAAATACCTTCTCCAGCACCTTAAAGATATCACCGTTACGGGAAGTGACTGATACACGACGATTTAAATCAATAAGCGTATTATCAAAGAAGAAATCAAATTCTGATTGTTTCTCAATTTCTTTCAAAATTTCCCCTACAGTCTTATTCTGTACCTCCACATTGACTATAGCCTTCTGCGCATACGATTCGGATGCATGAGCCAGTCCTAGGGAACAAGCAAAGAAAAGAGTAAATAGTTTCATAGTTCTTGGGATTTTCTTCGAGGAGAGCCATAGACGATTTGGTATCCTCGAAAATTGGATACTACAATTATTTTTCATACTTTTGTAATGACTTAAGTTTTAAAATTAGTTGATTAAGCTTGTCGCCAAACAAGCTTTAATTTGAAAACCGATTTTCCATACGGGAAGATACGCCAATATTTTCCCGTATGTTTTTTGTTACTTTAAGGTGATAGTTCTTTCATATTATATTCAATTTAAGGTTATTTGATTAATAAATCTCTATATGGGTCTTTTTTTGCGACGCATCCTTACCGTCTACATATTTCCAGTGTATATTGGAAGATAATTTAAAGTATTCCAGAATACGCTCCAAACGCTGACTGGTAAAAGTCCCGGTAAAAGCAGCCTTACGTGCAGGATTTTTCTGAATGAACACCACATTATATCGCTTTTCTAAAATCCGTAAAGCATCCTTCAAAGAAGTATTATCAAAAATAATCTTGCCGTCCTTCCATGAAGTTTCCGTTTCACCGGAAGTCTCAAGTAAACGTGCTGTACCTTTTTTTGAATCATACACAACTTTCTGACCGGGGTTTAACACAATCTGTTTTTTGCGGACACCTTCTTGGAAACTGAAGTTGACTTTACCTTTGATTAAAGTAGTAGATACCTCAGGAGACTCTTCGTAAGCCTCTATATTAAAACTGGTTCCTAACACCTCTACCTGTGAACGGTGAACCGTAGACACAATAAAATGTTTCTCCACATCTTTAGTTACTTCAAAATACCCTTCCCCCTTCAACTCAACTTTTCTCTCCTTGCTATTCTTAAAAGAAGAAGGATATCGCAAAGAGGATTCTGAATTCAAAAAAACCACCGTACTATCGGGTAACACTACTGAAGTAGTCATTCCCGGGTTTGTCCTAGCTTCCAACATTTGTACATCTGCATCCTTTCCACCATAATGTTCTACCAAAAAAGTAGCAAGCAGTGGGAGAAATAACACGGCAGCAACACGCTGTGCCCACTCCCACCAAGCCACCTTCCTTCTTTCAGTCTTTTTACCTTTTACCTTAACTAAAGCCTTTTCTGTATTTACATTATTAATTACATGAACGGTATCAGCCGCTAAATAAAGTATTTCCATCTGCTTTACTATCCGGCGATTTTCTTCAGACTCCTTCATCCAATCTTTTACCAGTCGCTGCTCTTCTACCGTTGCAATACCCTCACAATAACGGGGAAGTAACAATTCTATATTCGTTTCATTATACTCCATACGTATGTTTTTAAGTCCTTCTACTTATATGGCAAGCGAGAAAAACACATTCCTAAACAAATATGCATTTATTTTCAAAAATATATTTTCATAGAGAAACTTTTTCAGGATTTTCACGAGTTACATACCGTACAACTACTTCAGGAGCCTCTCCCACTTCTAGTTCACAAGAAAAAGATAGTTCTTCTCATCCACCTTTTGCAAATGCCATTCGAACTGCAGATCTTTCAAACGCTGTTTTTGTTTTTCGGTGAAAACTTAAGCCTCATGTAGTATATCCTAATGTTTGATAGCTTGTAGCAATCGGTCTATTTGCCCATACCGATTTAAGATAGTGGTATTAATCATAACCGGCATCAAAACCTGCCGCCTCGGACAAAGCCCCTCCACATCCTCCAAAGTAGAACATTCAAATTCCCGGTCGACCAATCGAATAAGAAACCATCCAAACATACGTGGAAAAAGATTCCTTTGAAAAAAATTTTGGTTCTTAATTTTATTAGCCATTTGTTCCGTACGCATAACTTCTCCCCAAGGCTCACCTCAATTCATTCTTGTGTGAATACGCCATAAATTATGATTCAAACGACTGGCGTCATTTATTAATTATAATTAAACTGAGTATAACAACGGGGCGCAAAGCGGGAAATAGCGTATTCGTCATGCCCGGTATAGGAACATCCCTCCAATCTATCAAAAGAAATCTGACTTAAGCCGATCCTATTCATCAAATCGGCAATCCGGTCTGCCAATGTATCTTGTAAAGCTAAATCCCGGAAAAATACCTTATAGACATGATCAGATAATTTATATAAAGGAGTTTTTGAAGAATGATCTGACGCTTTTGTCATGAAAGCTCCCCTTTTGCAATCCTTCAATAAAAAGAAGTCAGTTTCTTTTTCCATCTTGTTATATATAATAAGTTTATTGTCTATCTGAAGAGTATTCAATGATAGAGGAATTTCAAACAAATCACTTTTCTGAATGCGGATATCTGTCTGGCTTTCGGTGATATCTTCTTTTAAACTCCGAAACACAGCTTAACTATCCTTGGGAAAGTTGTCCACCACTAAGCAATGATTGGGGATGGACACCTAATGCTCCCTTTAAATCACCACAAAAAATTATTAATATTTTAATAGGAATCATTGCCAAAGGAGGTTGTTTATTATTAGGAGTAGGTCTGACGCCATCAAAGACGAAGTAATAAAACGTTTACATGAAACGGAAAAGCCATTTATGCCACTCGTACAACTCCTATATATAACAATGAGAATATATGGTTCACTGCAGACAAAAACGGAAAAACTTTATATGCTATTTACGCTTTATCAGAAGGAGAGGAACTTCCAGAAACAATAAATGGGCCGGCAATATTCCTAACGGTAAAATGATTCCACTACAAGGCAATAAAAATATAAAATATACCAAAGACAAAGGTGTTCTTACCCCGTAACCTCAAAAACGAACCGATAGTATTATGCTTCAAAGTAAAAAATAATTAAATATATTTCCTATGTGCTTTGGGCATACATAATACCCAAGGGCACACTACAAACGACTTTAATCAAGACTTCCTCTAAAATAGTATTCCATAGAATAGAATTACTGAAATACAATATATTTTTTTAGTTTTAAAAGATTATATTTGCACACAAATCAACCTTTAAATAATGAAAATGGAGTATAACTATGAAGACCAATCCCTATTATTAGCCATCAAAAATGGCAATGAGAAAGCATTTGATACACTTTTTAGGAAATACTATCCCATGTTATGTGCATACGGAAACAAATTCGTAGAATTAGAAGATGCAGAAGAATGTGTACAAGATGCCATGCTGTGGCTTTGGGAAAATAAAGATATGCTAGTCATTCAGTCTTCATTAAGTAATTATTTATTTTCTATTGTACATCATCGTGCTATAAACCGTATTAAACAGCAAGAAGTAAAAAGCCGGGTCGAAAACTATTTTTATGAAGAGATGCAATCCCTAATAGATGACACTAATTTTTATCTTATAGAAGAACTGACTATACGTATCCAAGAAGCAGTAGAAACACTTCCTGAATCCTATAAAGAAGCTTTCGTAATGCATCGCTTTAAAAATATGAGTTATAAAGAAATAGCAGAAATTAGGAGTATCACCTAAAACCATAGACTACCGCATTCAACAGGCACTAAAACAATTACGTATTGAATTAAAAGATTATTTACCCTTTTTATTGCCTCTATTGATAAAACACGTCTGAACATATACACATTCATTCTTCTCCACCAAATAATTCTAATAATAATTTCTAAAACATAATTAGGAGTCCCATACAAATCGAGACTCCTAATAAAGTTATACAAAAGACATACTAATAAAAGTATTTCATCATTCTACCGACGGCACCTCCAAGATACTACCATAACGATGATATTCAAATGAAATACTTTGCTCTTTGATGTAATGAATCAATTCCACACGTCCATCTTTCACCGGTTTAGCTGTAGCAATATACTTATCAATACGTGCAGCTTCCTCATACATTTCCATCGGAATATCCGCCCCACAAGTACGGATACGCTCATAGTTCTTCATTGATTTCAGGAATCCGGCCAACGCTTCTTCTTTTAAAGGACATCCCAAGGAAGCCAATGCAGCTGTACGATCATCACCGGGCTCAAAACTAATGCTCAATGGAGTATGACAAATTCTGGCAGCCAAAGCAATCATCTTTGCATCTTCATTGTTATCTCCCGGAAAAAGACGCAAAACCATATTCTTTAAAGGCAGATAGCGGAATGCATTTTGTTCGCCATACAGATTATTGACATCACGCGCATGCGCAAATTCCTGCTCGTATGCCTTCACATAACTTTGTGTATAGTCAGTGGTACTGCCTAGTTTATCTGTAATCTTTACAAAACAAGCACAATAGTTAGGACCACCCGCTTTCACACCGCCACCAAAAGCTGACAATTTCATTCCACCGAACGGCTGACGATTTACAATGGCCCCCGTTATACCACGATTGATGTAAAGATTACCTGCCATAATTGAATCTTTCCATAATTTCTGTTCACCTTCATCCAGACTCTGTAAGCCTGAAGTCAAACCATAATCCAAACTGTTTACCCAATTGATGCCTTGCTGCAAATTTTCAATACAAACCACACTCAGCATCGGACCGAATAATTCGGTTCTGAATGAATAGTTACCGGGACGTACCCCCCACTTCACTGTAGGAGCCAATACATATTTATGCTTATCAAGAAAACGAGGTGGAACCAGCCAGGACTCCCCTTTTTCCAATTCCAAAGCTTTCAATAATTTATCATTCTTATTGGTAATCATCGGACCTACCACATTCCCTGGATTCCATACACTACCCACCTTCATACTAGTTGCGGCATCTTTTAACTTATCCTGAAAGTTCTTGTCCTCATAAACTGAGCGTTCTACCAGCAATAAAGAACATGCGGAACATTTTTGGCCGGCATTGCCAAAAGCAGAAGCCACAATATTCATAATAGCATGGTCACGGTCACCGGAAGCCGTCAAGATAATTGCATTCTTACCACCGGTTTCTGCCGACAATGGAGTAGCCGGATTACTGCGTGCAATATTTTGAGCAGTATCTGTCCCTCCTGTCAGAATAATATGTTTGACAGCCGGAGCCGTAGTTAATACCTTTAATGCCTCACGGTCTGTAATGATAACCTGCAAAGCCTCTTTAGGCACACCTGCATCCCAAAATGCTTGCAAACAACCATGCCACAGGGGCAGCAACAGTCGCCGGTTTCAAAATTACAGTATTTCCTCCTACTAGTCCTGCCACAATACCACCAATAGGTATAGCACACGGGAAGTTCCACGGAGAAATAACCAAAATAGTCCCTTTAGGAGCAATGTCCACATCCGGTAGTTCTGCAAACTGCTTCATGCTAGTGCTATAAAAACGAGCATAATCGATACCCTCCGACACCTCCACATCCCCTTCCACTACTGTCTTCCCTGTCACGGCACACATACAACCTATCAAATCACCACGCATCTCACCCAGTCTGTTGGCAGCTTCATACATTATTTTATGCCGTTCCTGCAATGTAGTCTTTCTCCATCCGGCAGGATCTTTTTCGGCTATATCCAAAATTTTCATCACCTGTCCGGCATCAGCTTGTGACATTTCGCATACACAAACTTCATCATCCTGGCAACGGTCCATATATTTATAGCGTTTCTCACAAACCACCGTTTCAGCTCCTATCTGCAAAGGAATAATTTCAGGTGAATCCGTCGGCGACTTCTTCCACTTCGCAAAAATGTTCCGAACCCATTCCTGGTTCTGAGCCAAATCAAAATCAGTATCAGGTTCATTCTTCATTACATCAGCTGGTGGAACGGGAGTATAACGATGCAAGCGGTTTTGTGTACGGGCAGGAGTATGTGTAATAACATCTTTCATTTTATAAGCTTCCTCAAACTGGTTCTGTAAGAAACGCCAAGTATCCGTACCCGGTTTCAAATTGAACGAATGGGTCAGGAAGTTGTCCGGAGCCGTATTTTCATCCATACGACGGACCAAGTAAGATACTGCATTCAGGAAATGCTCATCTTTTACCACCGGCGCATATAGAATCACATGATTTCCCAATTGGGATTGAGCGCGCCATACATGGTCAGCCATACCTTCCAGCATCTCAAAAGTCATGTACTCCGCGCTTCCCAGCTTCTGACTCAACAGATAGGCGTATGCAATAGTGAACAAATTATGAGAAGCAACCCCCACATGCAACGCCTTTGCGTTTTCGGGTAATAAAGCACGTTCCAGAATATGCAAATAATTGGCATCCACTTCAGTTTTCGATGTCCTTACAGGATTAGGCCAGCCACGAAGGGAAGAAATAACCGTTTCCATTTCCAAATTACAGCCTTTCACCAGTCGCATCTTTAATGGTGCACCCCCATCAGCCACACGCGCTTTGGCAAATTCTAATAATTCAGTCTGAAATTCGTATGCATCGGGAAGATAAGCCTGCACAACGATGCCTGCCGAATAGTTTTTAAACTCCGGTCTGCTCAACACTTCTTTAAACAAGCGTAATGTAAAGTGAGCGTCCTTATACTCCTCCATATCCAGATTGACAAACTTGGAGCGTTTTACACCGTTCTCATCCACGTAAGGAAAGTCAATTGCTTTCTGATACAGTGCACACATACGTTTCACCAGCTCCGGAAAGCTTTCTTCATAATTCAGCGCATGAGTCTGCGCGTAGATACCCGATATTTTCACAGAAATATAATTGATATCAGGAGCTTCCAAGGCTTCCAGATAGTGGAAATAACGATGATCCGCTTCTCCGTTTCCTAAAACGACCTCGCCTAACAAATTCACGTTCTGACCAATCTTTTGTTTGAAACGGGTAGCCAGATGATCTGTCAATTTAGGACGCGCTTCGTTCAGAATTACTTTAGAAGTATCCATACGAAGACGCTTCTTTATGATTGGTATGGCTATGAAATCAAAATGATGACCAAAAGCCTGGTACATCTTAAAAAGGAAAGCATCACGCTTATTCAAGAACTCAGGTACACCATAACGGTCTATCAGCTTCTTGATACGTTCTGCCAATTTCTTACGATCACGAATTTGAGAAGATTCGTCCAGCATCTTCACCAAGAACTTTTTGTCCTGTGGCCGTTGTACCATAACGGCATATTTATGCTGTTCTTTACGTTCCTCACTAGTGATGGTTTGTTCACACGTGTTATAAAGCTTCAGTACCCATTCTTGTACTTCGGCGATAGTCGGTCTGTTGTCCATAGTAAACTCATGTTAATGTGTAAGAATTAAGGATTAAAAAAAATCATAGGTAACAACTAAAGACATGAGCATCGTAGGACTGAACATAACGGCACGATACCGGTGCAAGGTCTGGAGAGCTTGCTGTGAAAACCGGTCAAATATAAGTTCTCTGCCCATAAGATGATTTCCTTAGAAAATGTAATTGTTCACATGCAAATATACACTAATTCTTTTATTATCAAAGGAAAAAACAAGAAATTATAAGAACTCGTTTAATTTTCATCAGCATTGTCATCAGTTTCACCGAACTTTAATTGATTTCTTTCAGTAAGACAGGTTCTAATCTGGACATTAAATATCCAATTCAAAGAAAGTAGGCTGATTGGAGGTCTCGCTATAGCCTTCCAACAGATATAAATCTGTACAGGCCACATGATAGTGAATAAATAATTAACAGTATGTGGATAATATCCTTCGGGTAGAGCGATGCAATATAACTTACCTACCGTTTCCTGCACCCAAGAATAAGACTTTTTTTTAAAATCGGCTATAAACGCCGCTTTTCTGAAACGGTCCGAAATTTCACGTAAATAAAACTCACCTATATGATAGGCATTAACCAGATTAGGCTCATGGTGTGCAAATAACCAAAAATCATCCTGCAAACGAATACCTATCAAAGATCCTATATTAGAATGAATGCTATATAGAACAGACTCTCCACTATACAAACCATCCCGACATACAAACGCCACCTTCTCCAAGCAATAAAATATATCATAGGAAAGACCTTCATGCTCAACTTTCCAATGAAACAGACCCTTCTGTATCTGAAGCGCATACATCGGAACCGTCCACTGCCCGCAATCCAACAGGCACAATACATCGCAACCTCTTATCAACCTATGATAATCAGCCACACATTTATCCTGCGAATTCCAAACAATAATTTTCATCACTCAGGCTAGTTTTATCCATTCATTTTTATGGTACAAACATAAAAAAGAGACGTGGGACCTGCTTAATATTTTATCTGCCTTAGAGGTATCCCCATACCAGCTGCACAAATAATAACAACAGTGTCCCACGTCTTTATGAATATACTAATCCTGTAAAGGAGTATAAACACAAGACGTGAGCGCTTGTTGTATTACACTTGTGCAGCTTTGAAAATTGGGGATTTTCTAAGACAAGGTAATATTTTAAACGCTCTTAATTATATATGTCCCTTCTTGTTTTCAAATGAATATTCATCTGTTTTCAAGAATTGGTACAAAGTTAAAAAAAGAGTTCTGATTAAAGTGAAATTAATCTATTTTTTTAAATAAATAATAACCCGGATGAATATCTGAAAGAGTTATTTCCCCATTACAGTAGCCACAATCTTGCGACCGCTCCATGGTTGCGGAACTCACAAAGGTAAATTCCCTGCCAAATACCCATATTCAGTCGACCATCTGTAATAGGAATAGTAAGACTAGCTCCTATAATGGTTGACTTTGCATGGCAGGCATATCATCCCAACCTTCCAAAGTATGTTCGTAATAGGGTTCGCGTTCCTTTATCAAGTGATTAAAAATAGATTCCATATCCGTACGAACATCCGGATCAGCATTTTCATTGATACTTAATGCCGCACTGGTATGTTTGATGAACAAATAAAGCAAACCTATTTGGGGAAGTGGAGGCAAATTGCGCACCACTTCATCAGTAATCAGGTGAAATCCCCTAGTACGGGGACGAAGCGTAAATTCTGTCTGAGATACCATAACTATTATCAACCTTTATGCATCCATATAGATGCCACTTTACGACGTACTGCTATTATATTAAACAAAGATACACCCACAAAAAGCAAAATACCTATAACCATGGCTGGTCCCAGATTTCCTTCTTCCAACTGTGGAAATAACTTTTCTATCATATCCATATAGCTATTCCGCACATAGATCACAATTCCCACCGATAAAAACAACACTACCGCATTGAGGCCCAATGTCAGCATTTGATAGGGAAGCGCCACCTTAGCCGGACTGTAACCTATCAATAACAGATTCTCCAACTTAGACGTATTCTTTTGCAGTAACAAGTAAATACTGAGCATCAAAATATAGAAAGAGAGTACACTGATAAGCAAACCTACAGAAAGCACAATTCCTACAATCACTTTCAAGAACCAGGTAGTCTTTCCCGCATCCAACTTGTCATCTTCTGTATCATATCCCTTGTCTTTAAAGAACTTGGCAATACGGTCGTCCGTAGGATTGTTCACTTCTACAATCAATCGTGACGGTTCGCTTTTCTGCCCCGGAGCAAACTCATTGTTAGCCCACGCCATAAATGTTTCCGGAACAAGAATCGTATTCAGGCGATTGGAGAAACCTGCTATTTTTCCTTTAAAGTTTTCCGTATGCCCTGCACCAGTAATACGTATATCCAAATTAACCATACCCATCACCCCTTCCGACAATTGCGGCAGGCTCCGGCTTTGTGCAAAACCAAAGTTATACAGATTCAGATAATTACGGGGAATAATGATAGGAACAACCCGTTCATTTTCATCAAACTCCCATTTATCCAAGTTCACATCCACATACTCATCGGGTACAGACTCAAAGAACATGGCTGTAGACATGTGCAACCCCACGTTCTCCATCCCCATGCCTGCCGACACTTTAAATTGGGAAGGCATAAAAGCCCCTACTCCTTTGGTAAACGGCTGTTCGCTGATTTCAGCAATGTCTTGTTCGGAAAAAGTCTTGCTTTTTCGACAAAGGAGCCCAATGTACTTACCTTTTTGCTTACTATCACATAGTCTTTCTTCATGAAACTGTCACCTTCCGTAAAAACAGGCAACACATCTTTATAAAACTGGGCACTCAGCAACACAATGACCATGCCGCACAGATTGGCAAAGAAAAAACCCGCCAATTGTGGGAAACTGATATGCTGACGTAATAATTTCCAAACCAACCTCATAGTTTCAACGTTTTTTGTGTAGTTCAATTCCAAATGCTTGCCGATAGAGGTCACAATGATACCTGCCCCCTGTCTATCCGCTTCCTCCACCAATATCCGGGACATAATCCGTCCGTTTTCTTCATCCAAATGGCTGATAGGTTCATCTAGAAAGATAAAATCGAAAGGTTGACAAAGTGCGCGGACCAACGCCACACGCTGCTGTTGCCCGAAAGACATTTTAGCTACCGGTGTATCCCATTTATCGGCAATACCGAACTGTTCAAACCAAGCCTTGATTTCTTTTTTAGATTTAAATCCGGTCAACGAATTCTTCAACTGCACATTCTCCCACGCTGTCAGCTCCGTGAACAAACGCAATTCCTGAAACAACATGCTGATGGAACGTTTCCGAATCTCCACCCAGTCATGCACCGAAAGACTACGGATGTTTTTCTCGCCAAAACAAATGATACCTTGATAGTCGTTACGATATCCGTATATGTAGCTGCAAAGCGATGATTTCCCAGTGCCGGATGCTGCTTCCACCAAATAGGCTTCCCCACGTTGCAGGGTCAACAACTGATGCCAGACATCGGATATAATAGAATCCCTCCCTGCAAAAACAGCAGGAAGGGTCCGTTGTAATTCTATAGTATTCATAAGTTCTCTAATCCATGTACGATCAACTGTAGCACGTTGACTTCTTTATCTTTCATAACAATATTTATTCGACCGCTTCTCCAATCGGGAGCCATCACATCCACATAGTCGCAAGATCCCAAAATAGCATTAAACACGGCGGCATCACTACCCAGCATACGGGTTAACCGAGGATTCTCCTGAACGTCCTTCACCAACTGCGCCGCATTGAACGCCATAAAGAAACGGTTTTTCACCACTTCTCCGGCCCAAGGAGTATTCTGCAAAGAAACTCCGTAACGGCGGCCTGCCTCATCTGCCAGTCTTTCATTGTTCGAGATATAAAGCAGATTATCCTTCACACCAAACCAAATGCTCTGGCGATACATACGGAACTCATATTGGTCTTTGCCCGTAGAGTTCAATTGCATCTGCCCACCGGTCATAGCCAACAAAGGTCTCAGGTCTTCGAAGGACTGCAAAAAGTCTTTATTCGTTACATCAGCATAAATCAGCAAGTCATTATTTGACAAAGAACTATAGCCAACAGCAACATCCCCATGAATAGAAGAGAATATACCTTCAATATCTATTGGCAACATCGGATTATCCAACGCTTGCTTGATGGTAGGATTTTCGCAAAGTAAATCATAAATTCCTTTTCCATCGATATTACCACCTGCCCAAACCAACGTATTAGCAGGGAAATACTCCAAATAAGCTCCTTTGATGAGTGCGGAAACAGCCGACTGCTTTTCATACATAGCAATCAAATCCTTATTTTCAATCAATGTTTCCATCTTCACTACAATTTTACCTTTTTCGAAAGTAGCGGAAACCAGATATTTGATATCTTCCAATTTCAAATAGGCAGGCATTCCCATTCGCATCTGCATGGTAATATCATTAGGAATAAATGACATATTCATCACAGTGACAATTTCACCCTTCGACGAGGCCAACTTACCAAAGTCTGTGGTCTTTACATAGCTGTTTTCAGCATCCTGGCGCATCAATGAAAGCAAACTTCCTTTCAAGCTGAGAGCATCTCCTTTATTACTTCCCATCAACAGGAAAGTGCCCTTATTAAAAGCGCACAGCGCCGTACCCATCTGTGTCCATGTACATCCGCTTTCGCTTTTCAATTCCGTACATATCTGCTCCTCCTTCAACGCCTCCAGCAAATCTTCCACTTTACCTTCATCATCTACTTTTGCCAATAAAGCAAAAGCATTAGAATGAGGAGTAATGAACATATATACTTTATCAGTAAAAGACAAGCCGGATTCAGACGGGCTTTTAATAATCTTCTCGGCAGTTTTATAGGCCTCTCCTTCCAGACCGCTTTTTAATGCGTCCGTCAGTTTGGCTACCACCTTTTCTCCCCCTTTACCGTTTATGCCACTCTTCTCTGCCATTGTTTTGAAATCGAATGACATGACCATTGCCGCATCCTTAGGAATAGCATTGGCATATTCACTTTTAGACGAACAGGAAGCCATAAGCAGCATGATCGCCACCAATGCAAATCCCCAAATACCTTTTCTCATATTCTTATTTTTGGTTTAATAAATTCAGTGTATGACAGGCTACCAATGCGGCTGTTTCCGTGCGAAGACGGGACTTTCCCAAACTAACAGGCTGAAAACCTGCCGCTATAGCCTTAGCCACTTCTTCCTCGCTAAAATCCCCTTCCGGACCTATCATCACCAAAGCATCTTCTCCGGAACGCAATATATCTTTCAACAAAAGTTTTTCCCCTTCATAGCAATGGGCGATGAACTTCTGCCCTTTAAAATCCCGTGAAACAAACTTATTAAAGTCCGTCATTTCATTCAGTACCGGCATAGTCGCCTTTAACGATTGTTTCACTGCCGATACCAGAATTTTTTCAATACGTTCTTTCTTGATTACTTTCCGCTCGGAATAACGGCAGTTCAAGAAAGACAGTTCATCAAAGCCTATTTCAGTCGCTTTCTCTGTAAACCATTCAGTACGATCCATATTTTTAGTGGGAGCCATGGCAATATGCAACCACCCGTTCCACCCTTTTTCCTGCGGAATCGCTTCCGTTACCTTCACTTGGCAACGTTTACCGCTTGCAGCACTGATTACAGCCTTGTAAAAACAACCTTTTCCATCAGTCAACATTATCTCATCGCCTATGGAAAGACGCAAAACCCGTAAACAATGTCCTGCTTCCTCTTCTGGAAGTTCAAGGTTACTCGCTATATCAGGGGTATAAAAAACATGCATAGTTCTTCTTGTTTTTCAATTTATATATCAAACTATCGTATTCTCCTCCTCTTGTTCCCGTCGTTTTATCTCATCACGCAAACGGGATGCCTGCTCATAATTCTCTTCTTCTATAGCCTTTGACAATGCTTCTTTCAGCATCACCACATCAACTGTATTTACATTGACAGAAAATGCCGTATTCCCAACTTCATGCAACTGTTCACTTTCCATGATCTCATTAGTAGTATAAACAGGACATCCGCAACGCATAGCCAACGCAATCGCATCGGAAGTACGTGAGTCTATTTTAAATACCTCACCCTCCTTTTCCAAAAACAGATAGGAATAATAAACTCCATCCTTTACCTTATATATCAACACTTTCTTTAAAGCAGCCCCCAACTCTTTGGTCACTGTCAGAAAAAGATCGTGCGTCAATGGTCTGGGCATCTTATATTCCATCATTACCACCTTAATAGCCTGCGCCTCCAACGAACCGATAATAATAGGCAGCTTACGGTTACCATTCACTTCTTCCAACACCAGCGCATATGCATCCGCCGGCTGCAATGTAGAGGACATATCATGTACCTTCAATTCTATTTCATCCATAATTTTAACTTCCCTTCTACCACTCCTGTTTACATCGGATATGGTCAAAAATAATTTATTAAACTTGCCTGGGATTATGCTTATACTTGAATATGACAGCAAACAATACCGCAACCACCAAGGCATATCCTGCAAAAACAAACCATGTCATACTCCATCCCTCCATCTGCGGAGCAGTGCTGTTCATATCAACAAAACGATTTACCACAGCTTGAGCTCCCAACGTTCCCACTGTAGCGCCAATACCATTTGTCATAATCACGAACAATCCCTGAGCACTGGAACGAATGGATAAATCAGTCTCATTGTTAACAAACAACGAACCTGAAATGTTGAAGAAGTCGAAAGCCACACCATACACAATCATGGACAGTACAAACATCCAGACACCCGGCCCTGGATTCCCCAGTCCGAACAATCCGAAACGAAGTACCCATGCCAACATGGCTATCAGCATAACGCGCTTGATTCCGAAATGCTTTAATACAAAAGGTATTAATAAAATACACAACGTTTCCGACACCTGAGACAAAGATATCAATGCGTTAGCATGATTCACTCCAAACGTATCAGCATACTCTGGAACTCCCCTGAAACTGCTGAGAAACGGATTGGCAAAACCGTTGGTTATCTGTAAAGAAACCCCCAACAACATAGAAAATATAAAGAAAACAGCCATCTTTTTCTGTTTGAACAGTGTAACGCCCGCAATCCCATAGCATCTACCAGCGATTTCTGTTCTCCACCACGACTTACAGGACACTCGGGCAAAGTAAGCGCATAAATGGCCAGTATCACTCCAAAGCAAGCACAAGAAAAGAACTGCATATAATTATTTTGGAATCCCAAGATATCCGTCAGCAACATAGAACAGATGAAACCAATCGTTCCAAAAATACGGATAGGAGGAAAAGCGATGACAGGATCCAGTTTTACTTTATCCAGTGCGGTATAGGCTACCGAATTTGTCAATGCCAATGTTGGCATATAAAAAGCTACACTAAAAGAATAAAATGTAAATAAAGTACTGAAATTAACCGCTTCACCATCCACGTAGCCATACCACCCGGCAGCCACCATAAACACGGCAGCCATAAAATGACAGAAGCCATATAATTTTTGAGCAGGCACCCATCTGTCGGCAATAATTCCCATTACAGCAGGCATAAACAAGGAAACAATCCCCTGCATGGCGTAAAACAGGCCTATCCTAGCACCCAAGCCAATATTAAACAAATATGTCCCCATGGAAGTAAGATAAGCCCCCCATACGGCAAATTGTAAGAAGTTCATGACTATCAGTCTGAGTTTCATTCCGGTAATTTCGTTTTTCATCTTTCTTCTTTAATGTGTGTTTTTTATATTACTTGCAAAGATAGTAAAAATACCAGAGAATATCAGCGGATTGCAGAGAAATAGTTGCAAGTGAGTGGTTTACGGAGAGTTAATGATAAGTGTATGAAGCCACTGAAAACTTGGAAAACGCCAAGTAAAACCGGAGTTCAGTTACTATCCCGTTACTTTCATTTCGGGCGGTATTAGGTGGTGAATACGACCGAAATACACAGCAAATATACCTCAATTTCAGGTATATGGCAAATAATTTCTGAAAAAAGGCTACTGCCGGATTCGATTGCGGCGATTGGCTATATTTTGCGTATCGACAGACAGCTCTACAAGGAATAATTTTGTAACCAAAAAAAATTGTAGAGTATGAGATCAACATTCAAAATTCTGTTTTACCTCAAACGTAACGCCCCGAAGAAAAGCGGGCTTGTACCGGTCATGTGCCGTATCACCGTGAACGGCAAAATATCCCAGTTCAGTTGCAAGCTGGATGTGGAAGAAAAGTTATGGAACGTGCAGTCGGGCAAAATGTCCGGCAAGAGCCTCACGGCGCAGGAGGCCAACCGTATGTTGGACAAGATTCGCGTAGGTGTCACGAAAGCCTATCAGGAAATCTGCGACAAGGACAATTATGTCACCGCCGAAAAAGTACGCAATGCCTTCTTGGGCATGGGGCAAAACCACAAGACGCTCCTTGCCGTGTTCCGTCAGCATAACGAGGATTACGAGAAGCAGGTGGGCAAGATGAAAAGCGTGCGAAGCTATTGGAAATACTGCACGGCATACAACCATCTGGAGGAGTTCATCAAAGCCCGGTACAAGATGAGCGACATTGCATTGAAAGAGCTTACTCCGGCGTTCATCACGGACTTCGAACTGTTTCTCCGTATAGAGAAACACCACTGCACCAACACCATTTGGTCGTACATGATGCCTCTGAAACGTATGGTCTATCTGTCCATTAACAACGGCTGGTTGCAGCGCGATCCGTTCTACGCGTACAGCATCAGCCCGGAGCCGACCAAAAGGGGCTTCCTGACCAAAGAGGAAATCGCCCTGCTGATAAACGGCAAGTTCAAGAAGAAGAGCTATGAGCTTATCCGGGATCTATTCATTTTCTGTACATTCACGGGGCTGACGTTCATAGATATGTATAACCTGACCAAATCGCATTTGCAGACCTCTTTCGACGGGCATCTGTGGATAAAGACCAACCGCCAGAAAACGGGAGTCGAGAGCGACATACGATTGTTGGACGTTCCGCTCCGTATCATCAAGAAATACGAAGGCATGGCGGAAGACGACAAGTTGCTGCCCGTACCCTGCTACCCGAACTGCAAGAACGGGATTAAGGTGATCGCCAAGAAGTGCGGAATCGAGAAGAACGTCACTTGGCACATGAGCCGTCACAGCTATGCCACGACCATCTGCCTCTCCAACGACGTCCCTATCGAAACGCTCTCGAAGATGCTCGGACACCGCAGTATCCGGACTACCCAGATATACGCCAAAATCACGGGCGAGAAGATCAGCCGGGATATGGAGCTTCTATCCCATAAGATCGAGTCTATAGAAAAATTCATCTGTCAAACGATTTAACATTACAGCCATGAAAAGAGATAGGATTATCATAAAGGGAGATCGGGTTTCCGTAACCGGCAGCGATGTATGGATGAGCGCGGCGGAGATAGCCGACCTTTTCAATGTGACGGCGGCTTCGGTGAATCATGCCATCAGGGGTATTTTGAAATCGGACGTGCTGAATGATTACGAGGTGTGTCGGAGTGTCCGCATCAACGGGCGTGTGACTCTCGACGTGTATAATATGGAACTGATCGTTCCGCTCGCTTACCGCTTCGATACCTATTTTACCTCCTTGTTCCGCAAGTGCTGGTGCGGCGGACAACGGAACCGGCAAAAGAGCGGCAACCGGTTATCCTGCATTTGGGGAGCAGTTTTATCTGTTGAGCCGGGCATAAGAAAGGCGGACAACCCCAAAAAGTTGTCCGCCTTCCTTTTTATCGTATCGCCTTGCGGTAGTTCTCCTCCAGCAGCCGTTCGATGTCATGCTCTTTGTAGAGGATTTTTCCGCCGAAGGCGATAAAGGGCAGCAATCTGGCATTACGGTATTCCTGCAATGTCCGGCGGCTTATCTTCAGCCGTTCCGCCACCTCCCTGTCGGTCAGATAGCGTTCGCCGTTTAATGGAGGCCGATAGTCTGCGGTCAGCCTGACCGCCTTTTTCACACTCTTCCTGATACCTTGCAGAAGCGTCGCCAACGGCTCGTTTTCTGCGGTCAATACATTCTCGTTCATACTACTTCGGATTTAGCGGGTTGATATTATTCCGTTCTATTTCCGCTTTTCGGGCGGTAACACTCCATCAGCGGCAGCAGGCGTTCCACCTCCTCCGGCTTGTAGAAAAATTTTCTGTTGATTTGCGAGCAGGCAATCATGCGGTTGTCACGCAAGGTCTGCAAGGTTCGCGGACTGATGCGCAGCATACGGCACACGTCTTCCCCGTCCAGCCAGTTCGACAGCCGTCTGTCATTGCATTTGTGCGACAGCACGTTCACTTTCTCCATGAGCGTCCCCACATCGGCGAGCAATGCCTCGAACGTCTTCTTCTCGATAATTACTACTTCCATATTTTTCAGATTTTGAGTTTGCAGCAAAAATAGGTCGCGTACTTTTCCTTCATGTCCCTTTCCATGCCTCCGGCCGTCTTTGGCACCGTCTCGGCAAGCCACCGGAGACAGCGGAGGAGAAAATCTCACGTACCGTATGCGTACCTACCGTGACCGCCTGACTACTTCTTCGGAATTTTGCCCCGTAATCAAAAATAAAGCGTATGGAAATCATAACATTGGAAAGTTCCGCCTACAAGGAACTGATCGGACGGATAGAGCGAATATCTCCTACATCGAGAAACGGGAAAAGCAGAAGGAAGAGCGGTCGAAAGAGACGAACGTGTGGCTCACGACCCGTCAGGTGATGGCGATGCTGAACATCAGCGAACGTACCCTGCAATGTATGCGCAACGCGGGGCGCATCGCCTACTCCTTTGCCGGGCACAACTGCCGCTACCACATCGAGGAGGTGGAACGGTTCATCCGTGAAGGTATTATTATCGGCGACCCCGAAAAGCTGGAGGAGTTCAGGCACAACTACAAGGCCCGTATGAATGGCAAAGCCCGTAGCCGTGAAACGAAAGCGTGAAGCCTATGGATGCACTCGACAAGCAGACCTTCGGCGAGTTCGTGCGGCAGGTCTTCGACCGCCTCGACCGGCACGAGAGGCTCATCGCCTCGCTGACGGGCAATAACCTGCCTGCCGATTTGAAAGAGGTGAAACTCTTGGACGGCGAGCGGCTGTTCGACAATCAGGACTTGTGCCTGCTTCTGCAAGTGAGCAAGCGTTCCCTGCAACGCTACCGCAGCAACGGTGCGCTTGCCTACCACCTGCTCTGGCACAAGACCTACTACAAGGAATCCGATGTGCTGGACTTCATAGCCAAGTACATGAAGGACTTTCAGAAAGAGAATATCGGGCAGTTCAAAGCCCGTATCAATGTATCACTTAAAAAATAAACCAGTATGGCAAAGAAAACCGATGAAAAGGATGTGCTGATCGTCCGTGACGAGAAGACGGGCGAAATCAGCGTGGTCGCCGGCCTGAACAAGGACGGCACCCCGAAACGGGTTCCCGCCAAAGCGGAAAACTCCAAAGACTTTATGACATTCGACCGTCATGGCGACGTCATAGACAACTTCTTCAAGAACTTCTTCCGTCAGTGCAAGGAACCCTCGCGTTTCGGCTTCTACCGCATCGCGGCGGAACAAGCGGAGAAACTCATCGACGCGATAAAGGAGCTTTTGAAAAACCCCATCGTCAATGCGGAACTGCTCGCCCCGCACAAAGTGGACACCTCGGAGTACGAACGGACGGCAGCCGAAGAGCAGAAGAACGACAACCAACAACCCCAAAAAGAAGAGAATATGCAAGAACAGAACGCACAGCCGGAAAACGGTCAGGAAACCCCGGCGGAGAAAAGAGGCTATCAGCCCATCGATGAAAACAAGATCGACTGGAATAAGTTCGAGGCGCAGTACGGATTGACCCGTGACGACCTCGTGGCGTCCAAAAGTCTGGACAAGATGCTCAACTACCGCAAGTCCGAACCCCTGACGGTGCACGTGGAGGTCTTGGGCGAAAGGCAGGAACTCGGCGCACGGCTGGAACTGAAGAGAATGCCGGACGGAAGCGTGGACTTCGTCCCCGACTTCGTGCGCAAGGAGCCGCGATTGGATGAACCCCACAAGGGGTACACCTTCACGGACGACGACAAGAAGACACTCGCCCTGACGGGCAACCTCGGCCGTGTGGTGGACTTGGTGGACATGAGCACGGGCGAAATCATCCCCTCCTTCGTCAGTATCGACCGCTTCACGAACAAAATCGAGGATGCGCCGGCCAACAAGGTGCGCATCACGGACAAGATCGGCAAGACCGAAATTAGCGAGACCGAGCAAAACCTGCTCAAAGCCGGGGGCTATGTCCGCAAGGAAATCGAGCTGAACAACGGCCGCAAGTTTCCGACAATCCTGCAAGTCAGTGCCATCGACCGGAACGTGGAGTTCGTACCCAGAAGTGCCCGTATCTGGCAGGGCGAGCGGCAAGGACAAAAGAAAATCCAGAGCGAAAACAAGTCGCAGGAAAACGGACAAGGGCAAGAACAAGGCGAGAGAAAAGGCCGTGCTTGGGTAGATGAGAACGGGAATATCAAGCCCATCGGCAAATGGAAAGGAGTCGAGTTCAGCGAACAGCAGAAGGCGGACTATATCTCCGGCAAGACCGTGAGGCTGGAAAACGTACCCGACGACAAAGGAAATCCCGCCACGATCTATATCAAGTTCAACCGGGAGAAAGGCCGTCCGTTCCGCTACGACAAGAATCCGGACACGGCACAGAAAATCGCCCCCTCCAACGAGAGCAGTACGCAGGTCGCCGTGAACAACGAGGGCAAGACCAACGAAGCCACCAAGCATATCAAGGAGCCGTTGCAGCAGGGCCAGACCGCTCCTGCCAATGAAAGGCAGCAGGAGCAACAGCGGCAGCAGAACAAACCCAAAGGTCTGCGACCATGACAGCCGTCTGCTTCATCCTCCTGCTGCTGACGTGTGCCGTCATGCTGGGCGGGTCGCTGCTTTACAAGTCCGCCCCCGACAACCGGGACAAGGACGACAAGACGTACTACACGGAAGAGGGCTACCATGTCTATTACGACCGTAAGCTGCTGCGCCGTTTTCGGGAGGAAGCGGAAAAAAAGGAGGAAATTCCACCGGCGCAAGAAGAAAAGTAAACCACCACTAAATCCACAGTAAATAATAAAAAGATGAAGACAATCATTGCAGAAAAACCGAGCGTGGCTCGTGAAATCGCCCGTATCGTGGGCGCGACAAAACCGGAAGAGGGCTATATGCATGGAAACGGTTATTATGTGACATGGGCTTTCGGGCATCTGGTACAACCGGCCCTGCCCGAAGGTTACGGTATCAAAGGCTTCCGCAGGGACAACCTGCCCGTCATTCCCGAAGCGTTCACGCTCGTACCGCGTCAGGTGCGCACGGAGAAAGGCTACAAAGCCGACAGCGGCGTGATGAAACAGATTCGAGTTATAACCAAGCTGTTCAATGACAGCGAGCGTATCATCGTGGCGACCGATGCAGGACGTGAAGGTGAGTTGATATTCCGTTACCTGTACCACTATATCGACTGTACCGTACCGTTCGACCGCCTATGGATCAGCTCGCTTACCGACAAGGCCATCCGCGAGGGACTGGCAAATCTAGAAGACGGAAACCGGTACGACAATCTCTACTTTGCCGCCAAGTCCCGTAGCGAAGCCGACTGGCTCGTGGGTATCAACGGTACGCAAGCATTGACCGTCGCGGCCGGACGGGGTACTTACTCCGTGGGGCGTGTGCAGACCCCCACGCTCGCTATGGTGTGTTCCCGTTTCTGGGAGAACAAACGCTTCGTGCCGGAAGACGTCTTTCAGGTACATTTCTCCGCACAAGGCACGGAGACCGACAGCGTGGTCAAGTTCTCGTCCGTCAAAAAGTGGAACGTGAAACCCGAAGCGGCCGAAGCCTACAACCTGCTGAAGAGCTGCACGGAGCAACCGTCCTCTCGGTGGAACGCAAGGAGACCGTGCAAGAACCGCCGTTGCTGTACGACCTGACCACGCTTCAGAAAGAGGCGAACGCCAAGCACGGGTTTACGGCCGAGCAGACGCTCGCCATCGCGCAGAAGCTCTACGAGTCGAAGCTCATCACCTATCCGAGAACCGGCAGCCGCTACATTCCCGAAGACGTATTTGCCGGAATCCCCGTGCTGCTGAAAGGGCTGAAGAACCATCAAGTGGGAAGTCCACGCGGCAAGAATGAAGGAACTCTCCCGTCGTAGCGTGAACGGGGCAAAAGTGACCGACCACCATGCCCTCCTGCCCACGGGCGTGAAACCGCTCCTGTTCGCCAAAGAGGAGACGACCCTCTACGATATGATCGTGGGGCGTATGCTGGAGGCGTTCATGCCACCGTGCATCAAGGACGTAACTGCCGTGAAAGCCGGGTGCGGAGGTATCGAGTTCTCGACCAAAGGCAGTGTGGTAAAGCAAGCCGGGTGGCGTTCCGTGTACCGTGAGGAGAAGGAGGAAACGGTCATCCCGACATGGAACGAGGGCGACACGCTCCTTGTCAGGGGATGTTCTCTGACGGAGGGCAAGACCAAGCCTAAGCCGTTCCACACGGAAGCGACCCTGCTGGCGGCAATGGAAACCGCCGGCAAGGAGATAGAGGACGAGACGATGCGGCAGGCGATGAAGGATTGCGGTATCGGAACTCCCGCTACACGCGCCGCCATCATCGAAACCCTGCTCCGCCGCGAGTACATCGTGCGTTCCAAGAAAATCCTCGTGCCGACCGAGAAAGGGCTTGCCCTTTACTCCATCGTCAAGGGCATGGACATAGCCAACGTGGAGATGACGGGCGAATGGGAAGCCACCCTTGCCAAAATCGAGCGTGGCGAACTGCCAGCCGAAGTGTTTATGAGGGACATCGAAACCTATACCCGGAAGATAACGACCGAGCTGCTGGCCTGCGACAAGATTTTCGGGCACAAGGACTCCGGTTGCAGTTGCCCCAAGTGCGGTGCAGGGCGTATGCAGTTCTACGGGAAGGTGGTACGTTGCGACAATGCCGCCTGCGGCTTGTCCCTCTTCCGCCAGATTGCCGGAAAGACCTTGTCCGACACGGATATGACGGCATTGATCACGAACGGACGTACAGAGCTGCTGAACGGCTTTAAGAGCAAGCAGGGAAAACCGTTCAGTGCCGTCGTCGCCTTCGACGGGGAGTTCAACACGGTGTTCGAGTTCCCTGACGAAAAAAGAAAGTCGGGAAGACCGGGAAGAAAAAGGAAATAATTGAGTAATTTTGCCACTGATTCATAGGAATAAACTGTTTTTTCCCGTCAAAGGGTCGATACTTTTATTTTACTATGGATTAGTGGTGGCACTCGACGGGGACGTTGAGTGCCTTTTTCTTCTCCGTCTTCCATTTTTCAACAACAATTCAAAATCCACTAAATCCTGAAGTAAGATGAAACAAAAGAACCGGCAGGTAGAATTGTCCTATTACGGATTATACCTGCAACACTACCTCATAGAGAATCATCCCGACAAAGCCGTCGACACGGACTTCATCGCGGTAAGGGAAGACCTCGCCTCCGATACTTTCGAGCAGGCACGGCTCGTAGGCTATCCCGTGGAGGGGGCGCAGGAGCAGGCGATGAAAGCCCTGCTGCAAGGGCTTCATTTCTCGGAGTTCCGCACTGTCGCCGATATTCTTGAAAACGAGTTCGCCGAGAGCGTACCGCCTGAAAAAGCACACCGGCTGGCACTCAAGCTTCTGCCGCAACTTAAAGAGACCTTTGCCGGCTATCCACTTTCGGATGATTTCGCCCAATCGCCCGAATACGACAGCCTCTACACGGAACTGACCGGAACGGTCGCCATCTATCTCGACGAACATGGCATTTAACCGCAAGGAGAAGCTAAGGGGGAACATCGAGGCGATACGGACGGCATTCGCGTTAGAGAAAGAGCAGCGCAAGGCGACAGCCGAAGAACGTGCGGTATTGGAAAGATACTGCGGTTTCGGCGGGTTGAAGTGTATCCTCAATCCCGCCACCGCGCTGACGGATGCCGTACACTGGGCGAAATCCGACCTCGAACTGTTTTCCATGACGGTGGAACTCCACAAGCTCATCCGCGAGAGCAGCGGCAGCGACATGGAGTACAAACGGTATGTGGATTCTCTGAAAGCCTCCGTGCTGACGGCTTTCTACACCCCGAAAGAGATAACGGGCACTCTTGCTTCCGTCCTGAAGGATCATGGCATAGCCCCGTCGAAGGTGCTTGAACCTTCGGCGGGGATGGGCGCGTTCATATCATCCGTCAAGGAACACGCACCGCAGGCGGATGTGATGGCCTTTGAAAAAGACCTGCTGACGGGTAAAATGCTCGCCCACCTCTACCCGAACGACAAGATACGGGTGGCTGGTTTTGAAAAGATAGAAAATCCTTTTCTGAATCATTTCGACCTTGCCATATCCAATGTCCCGTTCGGGGAGGTCGCGGTCTTCGACCCTGCATTTGCAACGGGGGACAGCCCTGCCCGTAAAACGGCGCAGAAAGCCGTACACAACTATTTCTTCCTGAAAGGTCTCGATGCGGTGAGGGATGGCGGCATCGTGGCGTTCCTCACCTCGCAGGGGGTGATAAACTCTCCGCGCAACGAGTCCATACGGCTCGAAATGCTGAAAGAGGCACGTCTGGTCTCCGCTATCCGCCTGCCGAACAATTTATTCACGGAAAACGCCAACACGGAAGTGGGCAGCGACCTGATTGTCCTGCAAAAGGACACCCGTAGAGAGGAACTGACGGAGGATGAAAGGCTGTTCACGCAAACCGGGGTATTGCATGGTGTCAATACCGGACGTTATTTCATCGAGCATCAGGAACAGATCATCCATACCCGTGCGAAGCTGGATACCGATCCTTACGGCAGTCCGGCAATGGTATATGAGCATGAGGGAGGTGTGCAAGGCATCGCGAAAGACCTGCAACGGTTGCTTGACGACAATCTGCATTTCCGTTTGGCTTCGAGGTTATACTCCGGCGGTATTCGTGATGCGCGGTTGAAAGAGCAGGAAGAAGCAGTACGGCAGGAACCGCAAGCGATAGAAATAGACCGCACCGCTATTCCCGAAAAACCGGAAGAGCCGAAACAATCCTCGGTTGTGGAGGAAAAGCCGGAAATCGAAGCCCCCGTGCTGACATTGTTCGACCTTTTCGGGATTACCGCAGAAGAGCAACGGCGGAATCAGTCCAAACCATTCAAAAGAAAGAACAAGGGCAATGGCAAGAGTACCGGCCGTCCGAAACAACCCAAGCCGACGCCTGCGCCAGACCTTTTCAATTATTCCTCGGCAACATCCACCCCGACAGGGAAAACCATCGGCAAGGATTACATGACGGAGGAAGAGGCACGTCAGGAGGCGGTCTATGCTTCGCTGGACTGGGAAACCAACCCGCCTATCAACGGTTTTTACGAGATGATGATGGAGCTGGAACCCGAACGTCGTGCGGAACTGCGCCAAAGGGCAAGAGAGGGAAAAGCGGCGCAACAAGAGCTTTCCCCACACGGAGGAAGCTGTTACGGAGCAACCCGCTTCCGGCGAAATCACGCCGGTGTACCCGATTGAAAATGCCATCGAGACCCGGTTGCAACGTCGTATAGCCGAAGTGGAAGGCCAAATGCAGGCGGAAGAGGCGGCACTCTCCCCGGAAGAGAGGCAGCGCAGGCATGAGGAGGAGATGCAGCCCCGCCCGTTCACCGGCATTATGGAGCCGCATCTGAAAGAAGGCTCGCTTGTCCGGGTAAATACGGTGGGGATACGTTTTCAGATCGGTTATCTGAAAGACATCACGCCATACGGCGCGACGTTCCACCCGCTCGACCTGCAAGGATTGCAGAAGGAAAAGGCCGATTTGTATATTTACTTGCGGAACACCTATGAACGGCTGTATGCCCACGAAGCGGAACACCATGAGGCGCACGTCCTGCATCGTGAGAACCTGAATACCCGCTACGACGAGTTCGTGATGCGCTACGGCAATCTCAATGCCAAGCAGAATGCCGGACTGATACTGATGGATGCTTCCGGCCGGGATATACTATCGCTGGAACGGGGCGAGAACGGCTTGTTTGTCAAAGCGGATATTTTCGACCATCCCGTATCGTTTTCGGTAGAGACATACGCCAATGTTGGCTCTCCCGAAGAAGCCTTGTCCGCCTCGCTCAACAAATACGGCGGGGTCGATTTCGACTATATGCGGTCGATCACCGACCACACCGAAGAGGAGTTGAAAGAGGCTCTGAAAGGACGTATCTACTACAACCCCACGGAGGAGTGCTACGAGATAAAAGACCGCTTTATCGCAGGGAACGTGGTACAGAAGGCGGAGGCCATCTCCCTTTGGGTGCAGGAGAACAAGGAAAGCGAAGACCCGCACCCCTTGCTTCCGGCAGCGGAGGAGTCGCTCAAAGCCTTGCAGGAGGCGACGCCCGAACCGATCCTGTTCGAGGAGCTGGACTTCAACTTCGGGGAACGCTGGATACCGACCGGCATCTATGCCTCGTATATGTCATACCTGTACGGGACGGACATCAAAATCGCCTATGTGGACAGCATCGACGAGTTTACCGTGTCGTGTGGGTACAAGAACATGAAGATTTACGAGCAGTTCGCCGTGAAAGGATACTATAAGCGGTATGACGGTATCAACCTCTTGAAACACGCCCTACACAATACCGTGCCTGACATCTACAAGAGTATGGGCAAGGACGAGCACGGCAACGACATCAAGGTGCGCGACAGCGAGGCCATACAGCTCGCCAATGCCAAGATCGACGAAATCCGAAGCGGGTTTGTCGAGTGGCTGGAGGCGCAATCCCCGGAGTTCAAGAAGCGGTTGGCGGATATGTATAACCGGAAGTTCAACTGCTATGTGCGCCCTCGGTATGACGGCTCGCACCAGACTTTTCCGGACATGGATCTCAAGGCACTTGCCAAGCGGTACAATATCAATGAGGTCTATTCCAGCCAGAAGGATTGCGTGTGGATGCTCAAACAGAACGGCGGCGGCATCTGCGACCACGAGGTTGGTACGGGTAAGACATTGATTATGTGCATGGCGGCACATGAGATGAAGCGGCTGGGATTGGTACACAAGCCGATGATTATCGGCTTGAAAGCGAACGTGTCGGAGATTGCGGAGTGCTACCGCACCGCCTATCCCAACGCGAGGATACTCTATGCCTCGGAGAAAGACTTCGCTACCGCCAACCGTGTCAGGTCTTCAATAACATCAAGAACAACGACTACGACTGCGTGATCATGTCGCACGACCAGTTCGGCAAGATACCGCAGTCGCCCGAACTGCAGCAGCGCATCCTGCAAGCGGAGCTGGACACGGTGGAGGAGAATCTCGAAGTGCTGAAGAAGCAGGGAAAGGATATTTCGAGAGCCATGCTGAAGGGGCTGGAAGTGCGTAAGTTCAACCTTGCCGCCAAATTAGAGAAGATTGCATACGCCATAGAACACCGCACGGACGACGTGGCGGACTTCAAGCAGATGGGTATCGACCACATTTTTATAGACGAGAGCCACCAGTTCAAAAACCTGATGTTCAACACGAGACACAGCCGTGTTGCCGGGTTGGGCAATCAGGAAGGCAGCCAGAAGGCACTCAATATGCTCTATGCCATCCGTACTATTCAGGAGCGATCGGGAAAGGATTTGGGCGCGACATTCTTGTCGGGCACCACAATATCCAACTCGCTCACGGAACTGTATCTACTGTTCAAGTACCTCCGGCCGAGCGAATTGAAAAGGCAGGACATACACTGTTTCGATGCGTGGGCGGCGATTTTCGCCAAGAAAACGACCGATTTTGAATTTAATGTGACTAACAACATCGTACAGAAAGAACGCTTCCGCTATTTTATCAAAGTGCCGGAGTTGGCTATGTTCTACAATGAGATTACGGACTACCGCACGGCGGAGGATGTGGGCGTGGATCGTCCGGACAAAAACGAGATACTGCATAATATTCCGCCTACGCCGCAGCAGGAGGAGTTCATACAGAAGCTGATGGAGTTTGCCAAGTCGGGCGACGCCACGCTGCTGGGTAGAGAGAAACTGTCGGAAACCGAGGAGAAGGCGAAAATGCTTATCGCCACGGACTATGCCCGTAAGATGGCATTGGATATGCGTATGATAAGCCCCGACTATGAAGACCATCCCGACAACAAGGCGAGCCATTGCGCCAAGATGATTGCGGAGTATTACCACAAATACGACGCGCAGAAAGGAACGCAGTTCGTCTTCTCGGATTTGGGAACTTACCAACCGGGACAATGGAGCGTGTATAGCGAGATCAAACGGAAGCTGATGGAAGACTACGGTATTCCGGCACACGAAATCCGTTTCATTCAGGAAACCAAGACGGAGAAGGCAAAAAAGGCGGTCATAAGTGCCATGAACGACGGTCATGTCCGGGTGCTGTTCGGCTCGACGAGTATGCTCGGAACGGGTGTGAACGCGCAGAAACGGGCGGTGACGGTGCATCATCTCGACACCCCGTGGCGACCGTCCGACCTTGCACAGAGGGACGGGCGTGCAGTGCGCAAAGGCAACGAGATAGCCAAGCTGTTCGCCGGTAACAAGGTGGATGTAATCATCTATGCGGTGGAGAAGTCGCTCGACTCTTACAAGTTCAACCTGCTGCACTGCAAGCAGACTTTCATCTCGCAGCTCAAAAGCGGCGCGATGGGTGCGCGAATCATCGACGAGGGGGCGATGGACGAGAAATCCGGCATGAATTTCTCGGAGTACATGGCGATTCTTTCGGGCAATACCGACCTGCTCGACAAGGCGAAACTGGAAAAGAAGATAGCCGCTTTGGAGAGCGAACGGAAGTCGTTTGCCAAAGCACGGGCGGAAGCGGAAGGAAAGTTGAACGGTCTTCAGACGGAGATAGCCAATAACAACGTCATCATCGAGAAAATGACTGAGGACTATAACACACTTCTCTCCCGTGCCGAGACGGACAAGGACGGCAACAAGATAAACCGTATTACATTGGACGGCTTGACGGCAACGGATGAGAAGAGTATCGGTACAAGGTTGCAGGAGATTGCCAAGAACGCCACGACGGGCGGGTTATATACCCGTATCGGAGAGCTGTACGGCTTCCCGATATATGTAATCAGCGAACCGACACTCAAAGACGGTGTTTCGGCTACTCAAAACCGTTTTGTCGTGGAGGGGCATTACAAATACCGGTATAACAACGGTCAGGTGGCGATGGCCGACACAAAAGCGGCAGCAATGAACTTCCTAAACGCATTGGAACGCATACCGCAGATTGTGGAGCAGTACAAGGCAAAGAATGAAACCCACGAAACGAACCTGCCCGTATTGCAGGAGGTTGTCGGAAAGACGTGGCGAAAAGAGGATGAATTGAAAGAATTGAAGACAGAGTTGGCTGCCCTTGACCGAAAGATACAGTTAGAGTTGGCTCCACCCACTCCCGAAGCCGGGCAGGAACAGACCGAGGGTATGCAGCAGGATAATGAAAAACGCGAACAGCCGACACAAACCGTCAAACCCGACACGAGCGGCGATTTTATCCGCGATCACATCCATATAGTAAGATCTGAAAATATGAAAGAACAGCACCAATATAAAGGTGTTAAATTATAATGAAAACAGCCATCTCAAAAGATGGCTGTTTTCATTATATGATCTTGTTTAATTCAAAGTTCTGTATTCATTCGGCGAACATCCCACGACACGCTTGAAAGCCTTGCTGAAATACTGAGGATATTGATACCCTAAAGCATAAGCCACATCACTGACAGATTTTGCAGGATCGGCAAGCAGTTCTTTTGCCGTATCCATTGTTTTTGCCAATATATATTCTTGTGCAGATAAACCGGTCTCTTTTTTAATCAAATCTCCGAAATAATTCGCAGACAGATGCAACCGGTCAGCACAATAAGCAACGGTTGGTGTACCGAATTTAGAGGGTTTATCCGAAATGAAATAGTCATTCAGCAAGGCTTCGAAAGAACCGAGCGTATCCTTGTTCTCTTTTTTGCGGGTAATGAATTGTCGGTCATAGAAACGGATGCAATAGTTGAGCAACAACTCGATGGCAGAAGCGATAATCAGGTTGCTGTGGCGATCTGCCTTGTCATATGTCTCCTCGTCGATTTTTGTCAGGCAGTCGATGACGGTCTGCTGCTCCTGCTTGGAGAGGTGCAATGCTTCATTGGCGGCATAGGAGAAAAAAGTATAATCCTGCATATGGCGGCCGAGCGGTGTCCCTCGTAACAAGTCGGATGGAACAGCAGACACCATCCCGAACCGGTAAAAGTCGTCCCGTCGGCTTCATGTCCGAACACTTGCCCCGGAGCGATAAACACCAACGTATTCTCGTGAAAATCGTAGGAGCGTCGGCCATAGGTCAAATCGTCCGTACATCGTAATTCTTTCAGGAAGACCACATACATTCCCACGTGTTTGCGTGCGTGGGGTACGGGGTGCGGCATACTGCTTCCCTCGATGACGCTGACCAACGGATGCCTCGTTTCCACGCCCATGTAATCATTGTACTCCTTTATTGTTTTCAGTTGCATAATCTTCTCCATAACAGTCTCTTTCTTTGTTTCTATGCAAATGTAGAAAATATCTTCGGCTTATCGGTTCCAATCTGTAATAATTATACATGAAACCGTAATTCATACCCTATGGAGCACTCGGACAGCCTGTAATTTTGCATCGTGGAAAACTGAATAAAAGAAAGAACAATGATACAAATGAATAATTCGGGACTTATGACCATTGATAGGTTCAATAAATTGACGGGGCATGAAACACTGCATCCGTTGATCTGTATGGTCGATTTGTCAAAAGCAAATCTGGCCGAGGATATCCGGATGATGTGCAATTTTTACGGGCTGTTGTATTACAATGATTCAGAGCAAAAAAAAGCATCTGAAAAAGAGTGGCTGCGACTGGTTTATCCCGGCGAAACGGTTGAAATACCCTCGAACCAGCATCGGCATACCGGATGCTATTCGGGTGTGTTGTTTCATCCCGATCTGTTATGCGACACATCGCTTGAAAACCGTATCGAGACCTATCCGAAACGCTGCTGCTGTAAGGGCGCATTGTCGGAGCACGAAAGGAGAATCATAACCGATAACCTGCGGGAAATCGGAGAAGAGTTGCACCATGCCATCGACCGGCATAGCGCAACGATCATCGCTTCGCATATCGAATTGCTACTCAATTACTGTGTACGTTTTTGCAGTCAGTGAACTATAAAAACCGTAATAATTATCCTTCAAACCGTAATTCGTGATAGGTCGGGGCGAAAATTCCAGCCTAATTTTGCATCAGGTAAAACAGATAAATAAAATGATAGAGATTATGAAAATAAAATTAAAATTAAAAATTATGACAACCCTATTCGTGTTTTTTTCGGATGCGGAATCGCAGCCTCTCAAACACCGAAAGCAGAACAAGCTATGGACAGTAAACGACAACACATTGCAGAGGTCGCAGCCTTACGAGTACGGGAGACCTCGACAAACTGAAACCCGTCCTTGCGGACGGGTTGAATGACGGCATGACCGTCGGTGAGCTGAAAGAAGTGATGGTACACGCCTACGCCTATTGCGGTTTTCCCCGTGCCCTGCGCGGACTGCAAACACTGGTTGCGGTACTCGACGAGCGTAAGGCAAAAGGTATCGAAGACGATTGGGGACGCGAAGCGTCGCCGATAACCGATACCCGCCGTAAGTACGAGCGCGGACGCGACATTCTCGCAGAAATTTCGGGCGTTCCGGCAGATGCGCCGAAAGCGACTATGCAGTGCTGGCTCCGGAAATCGAGGTATTCCTCAAAGAACACCTCTTTGCTGACCTTTTCGAGCGGGATGTATTGACCTATGCCGAACGAGAGCTGACAACCGTTGCCGTGATAGCCTCGTTGGGTAAAGGTGTCGAACCGATGCTGAAAGGACACATGGGTATCGCGCTGAATGTAGGTGTAACACCGGATGAATTACGCGGTGTGCTGGCCATTATCGAAAAGCACGTTGGACGCGGCGAAGCCGATGGTGGCAGACTGGTTTTGAACGAATTGTTGCAAAACAAAGGATTGATCGCCAACCCGGAAACACAGGTCGAGACAGTCGAGAATGGCGTGAAGAAACAAAAAGTGACTTTCCACAACCGTTTCCTGATTGATGTGGTCGGCGATCTTTATTTCCCTGCAAACTATGATTCGGCAAAGAAATATGCCGCCATTATCGTCGGGCATCCTTTCGGTGGTGTCAAGGAACAGACTTCGGGACTTCATGCCCGCAAGCTGGCGGAAATGGGTTATGTGACATTGGCTTTTGATGCTTCCTACTACGGCGAGAGCGGCGGTTATCCGCGTCGTATGGAATCGCCCGAAGTGAGGGTGGAAGATTTCAGCGCGGCGGTCGATTTTCTCACGAACCACCCCGTTGTCGATTCCGACAAAATCGGTGTAATCGGTATCTGTGGCGGAGGATGTTATTCTGTCAGTGCTACGCAGATAGACCATCGTATCAAGGCTCTTGCCACCATCAGTATGTACGATATGGGGCGTGCCCGCCGTCAGGGTGTGGGCGACACGCAGACCTACGAGCAGCGTATGGCGATTCTCGATGAGATCGGTCGTCAGCGCACGGCGGAATACGGTGGGGCCACACGTCGGGATATTCGCGCCCTACCTGAAAAAGTGGATGAGAATACGCCGAAGTTTGCCATCGATTTCCTCGATTATTACGATAATCCGCAGCGCGGGCAGCATCCCAACTCTACGGGTTATTACTCCTATACGAGCCTTGCGCCGATGATGAACTTCTTCCCGTTCGCGCAAATTGAGACCATATCACCGCGTCCTGTACTTTTCATCGTGGGAGAAAATGCGGTATCGAAATATTTCTCGGAAGACGCATACGAGAAAGCTGCCGAACCGAAAGAACTGTTCGTCGTTCCCGAAGCAACGCACGTGGATTTGTACGACCAGCCGGAATATCTGAAAATCACGTTTCCGAAACTGGACGCTTTCTTCAAACAACATCTAAAATAACGATTCGATATGAAAAAGATAACTTGCTTATTTTTACTGGTTACGGCACTCGGTGCTTGTACCCCGAAACCAGAAAACAAGGTTGAAACAATCCAGCCTACCGCACCTTCTTCCATCTTTCCCAAAGGAAATGTCATTGAAGGTGCTAATTTCAACGGCACGGCCTACCTTAGGCGGTTGATGACCGACAGTGAAACATTCGATGTAGTAGTGTCCGACGTGATATTCGAGCCGAAAGCCCGAAACAGTTGGCACTCGCATCCGGGCGGCCAGATTCTGATCGCCACTGTCGGAAAAGGTTACTATCAGGAAAAGGGAAAACCCATACAAGTTTTGAATCCCGGTGACGTGGTCGCTATTCCGGCAGACGTGGTGCATTGGCACGGAGCGGCTTCCGACAGCGGATTCACGCATATAGCAATCAATACAAAGGTTCATTTGGGTGCTACCCAGTGGTATGCTCCCGTAACCGAAGAAGAGTACAACCATAAATAAACATCAAAAAACAGATTGAATATGAAAAAGTTACTTTTTATCCCACTTTTATTCCTTTCATTGACCACTATGGCAGCTTGTTCTCCTGATGATGTTCCTGTGCCGCCAACGGAGCAACCCTCCACTCCCGAAGAACCGGGCGATGAAGGGAATCCCGATGATTCTGAAAATCCTGCTAATCCGGATGAACCCGATACTCCGTCCGGGAACGGCAATATGCTTGTGGTTTACTTCTCCGCCGAGGGTCATACCCAAGCCGTAGCGGAACGAATCGTGGAGCTTACGGGTGCAGACATTCACCGGATTGAGCTGCCGAACCGTATGCCGCAAATCCTTACGATGACAGCGACCGCATCCAGCGTGAAGCCTACAACGACCTGCGTCCCGGAGTGGCGAACCTGCTTGATGAGGAAACGATTGCGGAATACGATACGATTTTCGTCGGTTCGCCTTGTTGGTGGCATCAACCCGCGATGGTAGTCTGCACGTTCCTCGAAGCATACGACTTGAAAGACAAGGTTGTCATTCCGTTCTTTACCTACGGAGCTACTACCTATCTGAACGAATCCATGCAGAAAATTTATAAGGTAACGCCCAGTTCAAAGCATATTCCGGAAACACTTCCCGAAGACCTCGATGCGGACGACATTACGACGCCGGGGCGTCCCGACGATGCGGGTATTGATATGCCGGGCAGTGCAAACGGTACGGAAGGCTGGTTGCGTCGAATTGGAATTATTGAATAGACATATAAAACAAATAAAAAATGAAAAAAGGAATTATAACAATGAGTGTACTGGCAATCATTGCTTGTACGATAACGGCCTATTGTTGGGCTGCCGGGAACGAGTCCGTATCGGAAAGTACAAATGTAGCGCAATCCCTATCCGGACAACAAGTAAAATCTACCTCTCAAAATGCTAAAGGAAAAGCTTTGGTTGTTTATTTCTCCGTTCCCGAAACGGATGGAGTGGATGCTTCTTCCGGAGCCAGCCGCCTTGTTTCCAATGGTAAAGTAATGGGGAATACGCAATACATCGCATCCGTCATCAGTGAAGCTACGGGCAGCGACCTTTTCGAGATAAAGACCGTACACACCTATCCCGGCTCGCATAAGGCATTGATCGATGCGGCAAAGGTCGAGATAGACAACAATGCCCGTCCGAAGCTGGCTACACACATCAAAAATCTCAATGACTACGATGTGGTCTTCGTTGGATTCCCCAACTGGTGGTACGATATGCCGATGCCACTCTACTCGTTCTTTGATGAATACGACTTCAGCGATAAAACTGTTATCCCTTTCTGTACGCATGGCGCAGTCGTTTCTCGGATGCCATCAAGACCATACGGGAGTTGGAGCCTAAAGCCTCCGTGTTGGATGGTTATGCAGTTCCCCGTGACCGTGTCAGCGAAGCGAAACCCAATGTATTGAATTGGCTGAAAAGAATCGGAATGGCTGAATAAGTGATAACGGTTCAAACCTATCCAATAAGTTACCCGACCGGATTTCCGGCCGGGTAACTTGCTTAATAAGGGATATATAAAGTTAAATGAGGATACTTTTTCAAGTATAATTTCAATCTGTAATAATTATACGCCAATCCGTAATTCATATAAGGTCTTCCTTGCTGGTCTGACGTAATTTTGCATCAGATAAAGAAATGAATTACAAGTAGTTTTAATACGAATATGAACAATGAAAAAATAACCAGAAGAGAAGCTCTCAAATGTATGGGAACTACATTGGCAGGGTTGGCATTGACCGCATCCGGGCTCTCCTCTATCACGTCCTGTACGGAAGAGAAAAAGAGACGTTTGGTATTCTATTTCACGGGAACCGGAAACTGCCTCTACGTGGCTCGGAAATTCGCGGAAAATCCGTTGAGTATTCCGCAGATTATCAGGCAGGACAAGCTGGAATTCGAGGCGGATGAAATAGGTATCGTTTACCCCATTTACGGACATCTTGCCCCGCAAATGGTGCAGGAGTTTATTCGGAAAGCCCGGCTGAAAGCCCCTTACCTGTTTTCCATCCTTACCTACGGCAACCGCAAGTGCAGCGCGACCGAATTGTGGAACAATCTGGCAACAGAAAACGGGACGCGCTTCGACTATATCACCACCCTGAAAATGGTGGATAACTTTCTCCCGTCATTCGATATGAATGAACAGGTAAAAATCGACAAGCAGGAAGACAAGCAAATAGCCGAAATCATGCAGGACATACAGGCACGCAAGCACTGGATACAACCCGTTACCGAAGAGGAACGACAGCAGCACGCCGAGTTCATGCAACGTGCGGGACACACTCTTTCCCCTTCCGCCGAAAAGTTGCTTGTCATCAAGGAAAACTGTATCGGCTGTGGAATCTGTGTAAAGGTATGCCCGCGCCGGAACTATACCTTGACGGGCGAAGGTGTTCAATGCAAAGGAGCCTGTGAATATTGCCTCTCCTGCGTTCAGAATTGTCCGCAAAAAGCCATCACACTCCGTGCGGGAGAGAAAAATCCCGATGCGCGATACCGCCATCCGGATATTTCACTGAATGACATTATAAGAGCCAACAGACAATAACTTCAAAAACAATATGATTATGAAACGAACATTTTTTTATTATGTATTTATGGCACTGGCTGTAATGACGCTGGCAAGTGCGTGTGACAAGGATGATTTCGATGCGGATTATCCTTCCGATGAGATCGAATACGATGGTAGCCGCAAAATTTTAGTGGCTTACTTTTCCGCTACGGGCAATACCCAGCGGAGAGCCGAGGAGATCGTGGCGGTGACCGGTGCGGACGTTTATCGTATCGAGGCGTCCGAACCTTATGCTTCGAATCCCTATGACGACAGCGACCGTATCCAGAACGAATCGTACAACAACCTGCGTCCCGGTGTCGGCAACCTGCCTGAAAGTATCGACGAATACGATGTGATTTTTGTCGGTTCGCCGATATGGTGGCACAATCCGGCAATGGTCGTCTGTACGTTCCTCGAAAATTACGACCTTGAAGGCAAGATCGTTATCCCGTTCTTCACTTACGGCTCGACAGAGTATCTCCAGCAGTCCATCGACAAGATTCATGAAGTGACGCCCGCTTCGGTTCATCTGCGTACCTATACGGGCGGTGGCGTAGAAAGTTGGCTACGCGACATCCATATCATCCAATAATACCAATGAGAATAAGCAATAATATCAATATGAAACGAAATATCATTTTAGCAATCATGTGTACCGTATGCACAATGGCAGCCTCGGCACAAGGTGTCGGAGGCGTGCCGACCAAAGGATTCGCCGTTTTCAAGAATGACGGTCAGTTCAAACCATACGCATTTACCCGCCACGCTGTTGGCGATAATGAAATCCAGATTGAAATTCTCTACGCAGGTATCTGTCATAGCGACATCCACCATGTCCGCGAGGATTGGGGGCCTGAAAAATACCCGATGGTTCCCGGACACGAGATTGCCGGACGTGTGGTGAAAGTAGGCCGCAACGTCACGAAATTCAAGGTAGGCGACTATGCCGGTATCGGGTGCATGATCGGTTCATGCCGTCATTGCGAGGCTTGCGAACATGATCTGGAGCAGTATTGCGAGGAAGGGGCTATCATGACCTACCATGACATAGACCGCTATAACGGTAACGAGCCGACGCAGGGCGGTTATTCCGACAACTACGTTGTAGCGGAAGACTTCGCCATCAAGATTCCGGCAAATGCCGAAATCGAGAAAGTCGCGCCGCTGCTCTGTGCCGGAATCACGACCTATTCGCCTATCCGTAATGTCGGTGTCAAGAAAGGTGACAAGGTCGGTGTCGCCGGATTCGGTGGGTTGGGACACTTGGCCGTGCAGTATCTTGTGAAATTGGGAGCCGATGTGACCGTATTCGATGTAACGGAAACAAAACGTGCGGATGCCGCACGCATGGGGGCTACCCGTTATGTCAATGTAAACAACAGCGATGAATTGCAAGGGTTGAACAAGCAATACGATTTCATTCTCTCCACCATTCCCGCCAAGTATGATCCGGTAATGTATGTGAAAATGTTGAAGCTGGACGGTCAGCTCGCTATCGTCGGAATCCCCTCGGCAGCCAATATGCCGAGTATTCCGGTAAACGCCATCGTGATGAACTCCAACCGCAAGATTTTCGGTTCCCAGATCGGGGGAATCAAGGAGACGCAGGAGATGTTGGACTATTCGGTCGCCAACGGCATCTATCCCGAAGTCGAAATTATTCCGGCTGATGGAAAAACGATTACCGAAGCCTATCAGAAGGTCGTGGATGGAGATGTAAAATTTAGGTACGTGATAGATATGCAAACCCTTAAATGATAGCTATGTTGCGGAAAATAAGGGTTATACTGGCAATCATCTTTTTTGTGTCTGTCACGTTGCTGTTTCTCGACTTCACGGGATGGTGGCATACATGGATGGGATGGATGGCCAAAATACAATTCTTACCTGCTCTGCTGGCCTTGAATGTAGGTGTCGTGGCTCTGCTCGTTGTGCTGACACTGCTTTTCGGCCGCATTTATTGCTCCGTCATCTGCCCGCTGGGTGTCATGCAGGATATTGTTTCGTGGGTAGGCAGTCGGCGTAAAAAAGGAAAAAACCGTTTTTCCTATTCTCCGGCAAAATCCGGAATCAGGTACGGTGTATTGGCTCTTTTCCTCGTGGCGATAGCAGCAGGCGCAGGTTCGCTGGTCGCCTTGATAGCTCCGTACAGTGCTTACGGTCGGATTATTCAGAATTTACTGGCTCCGTTTTATGGATGGGGCAACAACCTCTTGGCCTACCTTGCGAGAGAGCCGAAAGTTACACCTTTTATGAAACGGAGGTCTGGATGAGAAGCCTGACGACATTCATTATAGCCATTGTTACTTGTATCCTGTTATTTGTCTTGGCATGGCGTAACGGACGTACCTATTGCAATACGGTTTGTCCGGTAGGTACTATACTTGGTTTGCTCTCGAAATATGCACTTTTACGTCCGGTCATTGATCCCAAGAAATGCACCTCGTGCAGCTTGTGCGCCCGAAAATGCAAGGCGTCTTGTATCGACTACAAGAATCACGAGATAGACCATTCGCGTTGTGTGGCTTGCATGGATTGTCTTGAGACCTGCAAACACGGGGCTATCTCTTATACCCGACGACGGGAACGGACAGCCGTGCAATCATCTAAAACAGAAGAACAGAATCCTTCCCGACGCCATTTCCTCACCGGGGTTGCTCTTCTTCTCGGTACGGCTGCGGCCAAAGCGCAGGAAAAGAATGTGGACGGTGGGCTGGCTGTTATTCTCGACAAGAAAATTCCGAGGCGCACGACTCCTCTTGCTCCTCCCGGAGCAGGTAGTCTGCGTAATATGAATCGCCATTGCACGGGCTGCCAGCTATGCGTGTCGGTCTGCCCGAACGGGGTGCTGCGCCCTTCCTCTCGGTTGGAAACGCTTATGCAGCCGGAATCTTCTTATGAGCGCGGTTATTGTCGTCCCGAATGTACGAAATGCTCGGAGGTTTGCCCGGCCGGAGCAATCCGACGGGTTTCTACCGAAGAAAAGTCCGCTATACAGATCGGCCATGCCGTATGGGTAAAGGAGAATTGCGTTGTCCTGACAGACGGCGTACAATGCGGAAATTGCGCAAGACATTGTCCGACGGGGGCAATCTCGATGATACCCTCCATCCCCGACGATGACTTTTCGCCCTTGATACCGATGGTGAATACCGAACGGTGCATCGGGTGCGGCGCGTGTGAAAATCTGTGTCCGGCACGTCCGTTCAGTGCCATTTATGTTGAGGGACACGAAGCCATAGAATCATATAAAACAGATAACTGTATGGAGAAAAAAGATAAACATAGGATAGACCGGCGTGAGTTCCTGAAGCGGTTGGGAGCCGGAGTTACTGCGGTGTCTGCAACGACGGTTGCGGGATGTTCCTTTCGGGATGCCGGAACCGGAGGCCGCGCACGAGGCGAAGTCCCGACCGATAAGATGACCTATCGCACCGCTCCGAAAACGAAAGAGCAGATTTCGCTACTCGGTTATGGCTGTATGCGCTGGCCTATGATGCCGTCTCCGGATGGAACCGGAGAAGTTATCGACCAAGAAACGGTCAATAGGCTGGTAGATTACGCACTTGCGCACGGAGTGAATTATTTCGATACGGCTCCTCCCTATTGTCGCGGGCTTTCAGAGAAAGCCACCGGAACAGCATTGAAGCGCCATCCGCGTAATTCGTATTATCTGGCAACAAAGATGTCGAACCACCGTCTGGCCGGGCAAGGGCTGTCTCCCGAAGAGCTGTTCGATGCTTCAGTAAAGATGTATCGCCGGTCGTTCGAGGACTTGCAGACCGATTACTTCGATTATTACCTGCTCCATATCGTGGGTATTGGGAGTGGTATGCCCTTTTTGATGGAGCGTTTTTTCGATAACGGACTGCTCGACTTTCTGCTTAAAGAACGGGAAGCGGGACGTATCCGGCATTTGGGCTTTTCCTACCACGGAGATGTGAAAGTGTTCGATTACCTGCTCTCCCGACACGATGAGTTCAAATGGGATTTCGTGCAGATCCAACTGAACTATGTGGACTACCGGCACGCTTCAGGTATGAATTTCAACGCGGAATACCTCTATGCCGAGTTGGAAAAACGTGATATACCGACTATTGTTATGGAGCCGCTGTTGGGCGGCAGACTTACCACGCTGACCAACTACCTGAACGGCAGGCTTAAACAGCGTCGCCCGGAAGCGAGTATCGCTTCGTGGGCATTTCGTTTTGCGGGTTCATTTCCAAAGGTATTGACCGTATTGAGCGGCATGACCTATATGGAACATTTGCAGGACAATATCCGTACTTTCTCGCCGCTCGATCCTTGTACGGAAGAGGAGTTGGCACTCTTGGAAGATACGGCGCAGACCATGCTGAAATACCCGTCGGTTCCCTGTACCGCCTGCCAATATTGTATGCCTTGTCCATACGGACTGGACATTCCTGCCATATTCGCACATTACAACAAGTGCATCAACGAAGGGAATGTTCCCGTCTCTTCGCAGGACGAGAATTATCAGAAAGCCCGACGGGTGTTTCTCGTCGGCTACGACCGTTCCGTGCCAAAACTGCGGCAGGCCGACCATTGCATCGGCTGCGACCAATGCGTACACCATTGCCCGCAAAGCATTAATATCCCGGCACAAATGCAGCGAATCAACTTCTTTGTGGAACAACTTAAACAAGAGACATTATAATGAAAGATTTTATTTTCAGAAACGATACGAAACTGCTCTTTCGTAATGATATACGGGAGACTATCGCAGAAGTGACCAAAGGACATAAAGTGATGTTCGTTTACGGTAGCGGTTCCATAAAACGAAACGGATGCTACGATGATATAATCCGAACATTGACCGATGCCAATATTCCTTTTGTGGAATATGGAGCTTCTTCAAGGGAATTTTCCAAAATACAAGAGGGTATCCGGTTTGCCAAGTCCAACGGCGTAACCCTGATTGTCGGAGCCGGAGGCGCAAGTGTGATGGATAGTGCCAAATTGATGGCTTTCGGCTTTTACCATGAATCCGATTTGTGGGATTACCTGAAAGGGAAACCTTCTTACGGGCTGCAACGACTGCCGCTCGTATTGATACCGACCTATCCGTCCAGCGGTTCGGAGAATGGACTTGGGGCTGTATCCGTCGATTCGAAGACGGACGATTTCGGAACGGCATACGGCATACCGGCCGACTATGCTATTCTTTGTCCCAAATATTCCCTGACTTTAGACAAAGAGATGACCGCATATACGGGACTTGTTACACTGGTTCAACTATCGGCGTGTATTTTGGGCGACAAAAACCGGATGTCCTACGATGCAGGAATTTCTTATATCAAAAACGTACTCGAAGAGACGAAGACTTTACTGAAAAATCCGAATGACCTTGATGCAAGAGGTATTATTATGATGGGCGCATCTCTTTCCACTTCGTCCAGAATAGGCATAGGAAAAGAGGAGGCTTACGCATACGACATTTACGAGTTGGAATTTCTTCCGGAAAAGTTATTCGGCAGTTCTTACCGTAGAAGCCTGACGTCTATTTTTCCGAGATTCCTCGAAGCAATGGGAAAACGCCATGCGGAGGATGTCGGAAAATACTATCTCGACGTATTCGGTTTCGATTCTTCCATAGAGGAATCTTCGAGGAAGCTGGTAGCGTTGTTTTCCGATTTCGGGGTGGATATGTATTACGATGGTATAATCAACCGTGAACAAGTCGGCTGTATTCCTTGCGATACGGAACTTGATGAAAATGAAATCTTTGAAATGATAAACGGGTTAATTCGCAAATAATGATGATGACACCACTATTTATCGGCGGTATCGGTATGCAGGAAGTGCTACTGATCGTATTGGTAGTATTGCTGTTTTTCGGCGGCAAAAAAATCCCCGAACTAATGAAGGGAATCGGTAAGGGCGTTCGTTCCTTCAAAGAGGGATGAACAGCGTGGAAAAAGAGATTGAGGATACCGAGCAAAAGAAATAACCGATGGTAACGGGGACGCACACACAATCTTTCTGGGAACATTTAGATGTGCTGCGGGTGGCAATCGTGAAGATTGTCGCCGTAGCCGTCGTGTTCGGCATCGCGGCGTTCTGTTTCAAGGAAGAATTGTTCGCCGTCGTACTTGCACCGAAAGACGACGGATTCGTTACCTATCGGCTGCTCGACCGCATGACGGTATGGGCGGGAGGTGCGGTGGAACCGTTTTCCGTCCGGCTGATCAATACGGGATTGGCGCAGCAGTTCATCATTCACATGAAGACGGCGTTGTGTGCCGGAGTACTGTGTGCCTCGCCCTATATTCTCTACCAGTTGTTTCGGTTCGTCTCTCCAGCACTTTACGATAATGAACGGCGGTATGTCATGCGGATGGTCGGAGGTGGCTATGCGATGTTCGGATTTGGGGTGCTGGTCAGCTACTTTCTGATTTTCCCGCTGACATTCCGCTTTCTGGGAACCTATCAGGTGAGCGGCGAAGTGGATAATCTGATCGCGCTCGATTCGTATATCTCGACGCTGGTGATGATGTGTCTTGCAATGGGCATTGTCTTCGAGATTCCGATCCTATCGTGGCTGTTCACCAAATTGGGGTTTCTTTCTGCGGATTTCATGCGCTGCTATCGGAAACACGCCGTCGTGATTGTTCTCGTAATCGCTGCGGTTATTACCCCGACCTCGGATGTGTTCACACTTTCGCTGGTTGCGTTACCGATGTGGGTGTTGTATGAAATCAGTATTTTGATTGTGAAACAAGTAAAGATAGAAACAGCATAAAATTCAAATGAAATTATTACTTCAACATCGAATACTTTTAGGGTATATTATATTGATAGCAGTCATTGGAAGTATGGCTGCTATCCTGTTCTATGAACGAAACCGAGTTCAGAATATAGAATCGGAAATATCTGAGATTCGAGAAGCCAATCGGACTATTATTTCAGCACATCGTTTTATTACAGTTCTTGCTACATTGGGAGAATCTGTAATAACATGGAATAAGGAAGATTATTATAGGTATCAGATACACCGATTGAGAGCAGACAGCCTTTTGCAGATATTGCAACGGGATTATGAAGAACTTGTCCCGACCAAACAAATAGATACGCTCCGTCTTCTGTTGGCTAATAAGGAAAAGCATCTGCACCAAGCCATGCAGGTGTTTCAACAACACGACAGCCTCTTGTCGGAACACCTGCCCGTCCTTGCCCGGCAAACAAGAAGTTTCCGCACCGTAACCCGAAAAAAGAGAGGTCTTGCCGGACTTTTCGGAGGCAAGGAGACCGTACAAGTTCCGACTACTCCAAACACGCTTCACTCCCTGAACGAGCGGTTGATTTCGATGGAAGAAGCACGGCAGCAGACGATCGACGCTTACACGGACAGCCTGCGTGTTCAAAATCGGGAGTTGAACCGCAAGTTGTACGTGTTGATTCAAGACATGGACGAGCAAACGCAAGCCACATTTCAAGGCAAGGAGTTGTATCTCCAACAATCCTATGACCGCTCGACCATGATTATTACCGGACTGATCGTAAGTGCTATCGTCCTTTTAGTCGTATCGTATTGGATTATCCAACGGGATATTCGGGAGAAAGCGCGTACCAAACGTGAGTTGGAGGAATTGATCGAAAAGTTACGCCAGAGTGTAAAGAAGAACAAGGAACTGCTCACGGCTCGCCGCCAAACCATGCAGACCATCATCCATGAATTGCGTTCTCCTCTGTCCGCCATCAGCGGCAATACGGAGTTGCTTATTGCCGATACCGACGAGGCGGAACGTACCCGACATGTTCAAGCCGTCCGGCAGTCCGTCCGTCGTATGACCATTATGCTTGCCGACCTGCTGAATTTCTTTCGGCTGGATAATGGCAAGGAGCAGGTATGCCCCAAGCCGTTCCAATTACAATGTATCGCCAACGCGCTGAAACACGAGTTTACGCCGAGGACGGAGAAGAAACACCTTGCGTTTCACATCGAGGCTTGCGAAACCGATGTAGTGGTCGGTGATAAGAACATGATCCTCCGAATCGGGAGTAATCTGCTGTCCAATGCTGTGAAATTTACGGATAAGGGTTCTGTTTCATTGAAAACGAGTTACTCGGACGGAGTGTTCACACTCGAAGTCTCGGACACGGGGTTCGGAATTGCCGAAGCGCAGCAGAAAAAGATTTTCCATCCTTTTGAACGCCTGACTAATGCCGCCACGCAAGACGGCTTCGGGCTTGGGTTGCCTATTGTATGCGACCTCGCAAAGTTGATGGGAGGTAAAGTTTCTCTGGAGAGCGTGGTAGGAATCGGCAGCCATTTTACGGTACGCATCCCGCTCAAAAAGGCGGAAGATGAATTTATCGGGGAAACGCCAGCCTCTCCAATATCCCGATACCTGCGCAACGCCTCCGTGCTGGTGTTGGATAACGATGCGGTACAATGCACGATGACACGGGATATGTTGGCCCGATACGAAATCGGATGCGACACCTGCCGCAATGTGGGTGAGTTGCTGAACATGATGCGGGAACGGAATTACGACTTGTTGATTACCGATTTGAAGATGCCGGATATGAATGGCTACGAGGTGCTGGAACTGTTACGCTCGTCTGAAATCGGCAACTCGCGGAGTATTCCGATTGTCGTGGCAACGGCATTGGACAGCAGTTCGGAAGAGGAACTGCTCGCCAACGGATTTAGCGGCTGCCTGTTCAAACCGTTCTCCGCAACGGAACTGTTAGAGGCAGTCTCCTGTTGCATCGAGAATAGGGAGCAAAAGCGGGAAATCACGCTATCGCCGCTGCTTGCTTACGGAAATAACGAGGAGATCTTGGAGCGGTTGATAACCGAGACCGAAAAAGAGATGGCGGAATTACGTGAAGCCCACAAAAAAAGAGATATGGCCGAATTGGATAACCTGCTCCACCACTTGCGCAGTTCGTGGATGCTGATCAACGCCGACGAGCCTTTGCGGGAGCTGTACGAATTGATACACCGACCGCAATACGACGATGCCTTGTTGAATGAAAAGGTGCAGGCCGTATTGAATAACGGGGAGCGGATCATCCGTCTGGCACGAGAGACAAAGGAGGGATTATGGGCAGAGTAATTATCATCGACGACAATGTGGTCTATTGCGACCATGTGGGCAATCTTCTGGCCAGAGAGGGAATTGAAACGGAGAGGATATACAGTCTGTCGGCTGCCAAGAAAGCCGTCTTGTCCGTTTCGGATGACGATATAATCCTTTCCGACTTGCACTTTCCCGACGGGAACGGCATAGACCTTTTGAAATATATGCGTGAAAACGGTCGGCGTAACCCGTTCTTTATTATGACCGACTACGACGAAGTGCCGACTGCCGTCCGTTCCATGAAATCGGGAGCGGACGACTATATCAGCAAACGGACATTGGAAGAGGAGCTGCTGCCCACCATCCGCAGTTTGCTGAAACGAAAGAGCCGCAGCCTTGCGAGACGGGAGCATATATTCGACCGCGAGAGCGAGGCGTTTCAGGCCATCGACCACCGCATCCGGCTGGTCGCTCCGACCAACATCAGCGTCCTTATATTGGGAGAGAACGGTACGGGCAAGGAACATATCGCAGCAAAAATACACCGCCGGAGCGACCGGGCGGAGAAACCGTTCGTCGCCGTCGATTGCGGTCTGTTATCCTCGTCTTTGGCCGCTTCCATCCTCTTCGGGCATGAGAAAGGAGCGTTCACGGGTGCTACCGACAACAAGGCGGGTTATTTCGGAGAGGCCGACGGCGGTACGCTGTTTCTCGACGAGATAGGCAATCTGCCGATGGAAGTGCAACAGATGTTGCTCCGTGCCATACAAAGCAAAACCTACCGTTCTGTCGGAGGGAACCGGGACAAGGCGTCCGATGTGCGTATCATCGCCGCCACCAACGAGGATTTGAATAAGGCGGTCGAGGAAAAACGGTTTCGCCGAGACCTCTATTATCGGATTCGGGAGTTCGTCGTCGAACTGCCGCCGCTTCGGAAATGCCGGGAAGACATCCTGCCGTTGGCGGAGTTCTTCATCGGCCAGATGAACACGGAGCTGAAGAAGTCCGTATCGGGGTTCGATGCGGAGGCAAAGAAACTGTTAGCCCTTTATCATTGGCCGGGCAATGTCCGAGAGCTGCGGCAGGTCGTACAGACCGCCGTACTAATGACCGGAGAGGGATTGATTCCGCCCGACGCATTGGGGCTCGATGCAACGGAGGCGGAAAGCGGAGTTTCGGACTTTTCGTTGGTCGATGAGTCGATGCAGAAAGACCGTATCATAAAGGCGTTGAAGCAGACGGACGGGAACAAGCGGCAGGCGGCCAAACTGCTCGGCATAAGCCCGCCGACGCTGTATAAGAAGATGGAACAATATAACATACAATAGAAAAGCGATGAAACATGAAAGATATTCCGTAGAAAAAGAATATATTTGCAATACGATTGCGGAAGTGGCCTATCCACTTTTGCATGACATTTGAGAAAAAGCGGACAGAAAGCCTATGCTCTCTGTCCGACTATATATAGACATAAGACCGCAAGTCGTCCTAATGGGAATCTGGAAAATTAACATTAACAGGAACTATTGCGTGATTGCTTATGCTATGCTTTTGCATAGCGTGCATTCACCTATTCCTGTTAAGGGCATTCCAGAGCCTCCATTAGAGATAGCGTGGATTGCACGCTTCTTTTATAGGGCTTCCGGTTGAAAACCTAAAAACCGGACGATATGGCAAAAGTACAGATGCTCGCCCTCCAATCCATTGACGGATATATGATAGATAACCGTCCCAAATTATCCGCTGTCCTTTCCGACGAGATAGCGAAGTTAAGAACTGCCGCCACTCACTTGTTGAACAAAGACGTTTCGCTGACCATGTTGAGCGATTGGGCGGAGAATGAGGCGGCGAACATCACCTATCTTATCGAGCCGACAACCAAACGACGGCCATCATCGACGGAATGCTCCGAATGGGATTAATCGACGAGATTATCCTCTACACGATACCTGTCATTCTCGGTAGCGGCAAACGGCTGTATCAATCCCCACTGCCCGAAATCTCTTGGAAATGTACCGCTACCCGTATCTGCACGGACGGCACGGTGCAGGCCGTTTTTCGTCGGAGCAACTGACAGACGCTTAACGCATTTTACACCATATAGGCGTTAAAAAACTTAACGCCGTTAAATAATTTTACGCTTTTTACTCCTCCGAAAAAGCGGTCTCAAAATATTTTTCGCATTTATATTGCTGTTTATCAGTATTATGTAAATAGCTTATTGTAATTTGTCATTTGGTGGAACTCCGTTTGTTCTAAACACTTACGTGCGCATACAGAAAACGGAGTCAATAACCGAAAAAAAGAAATGACAAATGGAATATATCGTACTGACGGAAACGGATTTTTTCCGTCGCATCGATGAGGCCGACAGCCTGAACGACCTGTGTTCGTCTTATCGGGACTTTACCGATAGAGTGATACAACTCTGTATGGGAGGAATGAACCTGCACCATGCCGTCCTCGCCCTTATCCATGTGGAGACGGAGTTACAATTCCACCGGAAGTTTTACGGCGTGGAAACGGATAGCCTTTCGGGATTGTATATCCGCAAGGCCCTCGCTTTCGTGCGAAGGACACAAAAGATTCTTGTACCCCAAGTACCGCCACTATCCATATCTGAAACGCATAATCAACCGCAGCAAACCGCTACGGCCATACGCTGGACGGGCAAGGCTTCGGATCTTGTCGAGATTCTCTATGGAATTGTCGAAATGGGTTGTATCAACAACGGTGAAATACCTGTCGGAGAACTCGCCGCCTTCTTTTATTCATTGTTGGGTGTAGAGGCGAAAGACTGCTACCACATCTATTCGGACATGAAGCTGCGCAAGAATGAAAGCCGTACCTATTTCCTCGACAAGATGCAGGAGAAGTTGAACCGGCGGATGGATATGGACGAAGAACGGGAAAGAATGAGACGATAGGCTGCATAAAAGGGAGATATTGCTGAGTATCTCCCTTATTTTATGTACTTTTGCAAAGTATTAAGACCTTGTGTTTGAAACAATGAAGATACAGACATTAGATGATATAAAGCACCTGACGACCGACGCGGAAACAGATACGGTCGAGTTTAAGGCAACCACCGGACAGTTGGAGCGTGGTATGGAAACACTTTGTGCCTTTCTTAACGGAGAAGGCGGAACAGTTCTGTTCGGCATTACCGACAATCGGAAGATTGTCGGACAAGAGGTAAGCGACAAGACCAAAAGGGAACTTGCCGAAGCCATCAACCGATTGGAGCCGACCGCAGCCGTACAGATTTCCTATGTTCCATTACCTGACTCCGACAAGAAAGTAATTGCCCTCCATGTGGAAGATGCCCGTTACGGACGTCCGTATCTGTATAAGAACCGCCCCTATCAACGGGTGGAAAGCGTGACATCCGCCATGTCGCAAGATGTATATAACCAGTTGCTGATGCAACGGGGAGGAAAATATGCTTGGGAAGCGATGGCAAACCCGGATCTCAAAATATCTGACCTTGACGAACACGCCATTATGGGTGCGGTACGCGGAGGTATCCGGAGCGGCCGTTTACCTGAAGCCACCATAAGGGAGGATTTGCCTGCCATTCTCGAAAAATTCAACCTGCTGCATGACGGGAAACTGAATAATGCCTCCGCAGTCTTGTTCGGCCGTGATTTCTATTACTATCCCCAATGCCTGCTTCGGTTGGCGCGTTTCAAAGGTACGACAAAAGACGAGTTCATCGACAATCAGCGTATCACAGGCAATATTTATACGCTGCTGGACGCTGCAATGGCGTTCTTTTTCAAACATCTGTCCCTTTCAGGAAGATAGAAGGATTATACCGTGAGGAGGAGCTGGAAATACCTTACAAGGCTTTGAGGGAGTGCTGCACCAATGCCCTTTGCCACCGCTTGTACCACCGTCCCGGCAGTTCGGTAGGAATTGCCATCTATGACGACCGTGTGGAAATCGAGAATAGCGGAACTTTTCCTCCCGATATAACGATGGAAAAATTATTAAGCGGGCATAATTCAGAACCACAGAACCTAATCATAGCGAATGTCCTGTATAAGAGCGAGGTCTTGGAAAGCTGGGGACGGGGTATCGGGCTTATGATAAGCGAGTGCCGGCGTGTCGGTATTCCTGACCCGGAGTTCCATACAGACGGAAACTGTGTATGGGTTATTTTCCGCTATACCCGGAGAACTGTGGGATATGACCCGACAGTTACCCCACAGTCACCCGACAGTTACCCGACAGTTACCCCACAAGTGGAGAGAGTGTTGTCCGCAATCGGAGAACAGATCCTTTCGACCAAAGAGATAATGGGCATAATAGGACTAAAGGACAAAAGCAATTTCTTGGAACTTTATCTGTATCCAGCCACAAGGCAGAATTTGGTAGAACCCATTTATCCGGAAAAACCGAAACATCCGCGACAGAAGTACCGCCTTACAGACAAAGGAAAGGAATTGCTGAAACGATAACAGGTAGTACATGATGCCTGTCCTTACGTTGAATTTCATGTAGTGGACAGGTGGAATTATTTGAAGTCATAGAAATATATAAAGATTGTAAATAATGTATCTAAGTCAATTACATATTAGCAAATTCAGGGTGTTTGATGATATTACGCTCTATTTCAAAAGTGGAATAAATATCCTAATAGGTGAAAATAATTCGGGTAAGACTGCAATAATAGATGCATTGCGCATATGCCTTGGATGTGGTAAACCCGACAATCTTGTTTATATTCAAGAAAGTGATTTACATCTCAATCCTGAAAATCCGACAGAGACTAACAATACCATACAATTTGACTTGATATTTGAATTTGGAAATGCTTCAATTGAAAAAGAATGTTTCTATGATTTCATATCACAAGATAAGGATAATCCAAACAAGCAAACGATACAGTTGCACCTAAAATTTATCCAAGAAAATAATGGTAAGAAAAAATATTTCAAGCGAATAATATGGGGTGGTGATAATGAAGGACAACAAGTTCCATATGAATCATTACAAGAAATTTTCTATACCTATTTAAGCCCATTAAGGGATGCCGTAAGTTGTCTGAAACCTTATTCTTACGACAATAAGACATCGCAGTTATTCAACCAACTTACGAAATATGACAAAGGCGACGAAAGCATACCTCTAAATGAAGAAAAGAAAAAATTGCTCGCAAAAAAACTATATCAAGTGTTCGAAAATGATGCTGATGATTGGAAACATATTCTAATTGCGGGAAAGGACAAAGTTAATACACATCTTGAAGGTACGGGAATAACTCGCAAACATCCTGATATAGAAATGCGCTATGTCGGACGCGAATTTTCGGATGTTGTACGAGGTATTGAATTAAAATGTCCGGTTTATAAAACGATCAAAGCTGGGCAAGAACAAAAATACTTTGCTTTATCTCAAAATGGATTGGGTGAAAATAATCTTATTTTTACTTCTGTCGTGTTGGGAGACTTATCAACAGATGCGAAGACCATGAGTTGGAAATATATAATGCCTTGCTTGTTGAAGAGCCAGAAGCGCACTTGCATCCACAGTACCAAAACACTTTCTTTGAATATCTGAATGAGTTACAAAGCAAAGGATTACAAGTATTTGTAACATCACATTCTCCAACGATTACGGCTAAATCAGATGTCAATAATATTTCGGTTTTGCAACGTAAACAAAGTATTATAAAGTCATTTTCTTTTGACGGATTATCGGAAGACGATTATTCGAAAGAAAGTAAACGACATTTACGAAAATTCTTGGACACGACAAAAGCCCAATTGTTTTTTGCTAATGGCGTATTATTAGTGGAAGGTGTCGCAGAAGCGATTATTATTCCAATTCTCGCAAAGAAATTCTTGACCGAAAAAATAGACTTGTGTAAAAGTGGAATTGAGTTAGTCAATATAGGAGGCGTTGCATTCAATCATTTTGGGTTATTATTCAATAATGATGATGAGAAAAAACGATTGTTGTCTAAATGTGCGATTATTACAGATAGTGACCCCGAAGATGGAAAAGAGATATCCGACAGAGCACAAAAAGCAAAGGATTTAGAGAAACATAACCTGAAAGTATGTTTGGCTCCCCATACTCTTGAATACGATTTGTTCGAGCAATCGGGACAGAATAAAACCATAATGCGAGATGTATATCGTAAACTTCATCCTAAAACAGAAAGATTAAAATCTGAATTTGACGCACAGACTTTGATGCAAAGTTTGGCACAAAATAAAGATAAAGCTGAATTTGCTTTACAACTCTGCGACCGATTAGGAACAGAGGACGCCTTTGATGTACCTGATTATATTAAGGAGGCTATCTTGTTTGTTGTATCCATAGAATAAGAGTATGGCTATTCAATTATCAGCACAACAGCAAGCAGTCGTAGATTGCAACGAGCCGAGAAGTGTCGTGAAAGCTTGTCCGGGAAGTGGTAAAACATTTTCGGTAGCGGCACGTATGGCTAGATTGTTACATGAAAACAACTTATCAAGACATCAAGGAATAGCGGCAGTATCTTTTACAAATACTGCTTGTGATGTTATCAAAAAAGAATTGAAAGACACTTTCGGGTATCCCAATGTTTTTTATCCATCATTCATCGGTACAATTGACAGTTTTATAAATACATACATATTCTTGCCTTATGCTCACTTGGTAATGGAATGTGATTGTCGTCCCGAAATAATAGGAACCGAGTTTAATAAATGGTATGATTATGATGCTTCAAAACGGAACTATGATAGGACAAAAATCATTGATCCAAATTATTTTGTAGATAAAGTGTCTTTCAACCTAAATGGAGAACCTATACCATTAGCTACAGCACAAGAATTTAATTTTTCTTGGAGCCAAATGAGGAATAAAGACGGACAATACAGGAAAGATGTTAAAGACATTATTGAGACGAAACGTATTCATTTTGCACAAGGAAAAGCGAATCAGGCTGATGCAACATATTTTGCGTTCAAAATATTAAATAAATATCCCTCAATAGCACAAAATATTGTTCAGCGATTTCCAATCCTAATAATAGATGAAGCGCAAGATACCACTGAGTTGCAAATGGCAATAATTGACATATTATCTCAACGTGGAGCTGATTCTATTATGCTGATTGGAGATCCAGACCAAGCTATTTTTGAATGGAATACAGCTAATCCGCATTTATTTATGGAGAAATACAATAGTCCGGATTGGCATTCATTGAATTTGTCAGAAAATAGACGTAGTTCCGAAAAAATATGTCAATTGGCTAATAGTTTTTCTGGAAATGCAATGAATTCAATAGCTATAGACAAAGATTATGCTGAACATCCATGCCTGATAGGTCACCTCAGCACTCCGGAGTCAGTCAATCAAATTACTGATGATTTCATCCAAAAATGTAATGAGATGGGATTGAATGAATCTGAATATGCTATTGTATTTCGAGGACAAAGTTTTGGGGAGACATATTTCGGATTGACAAACAATGATAATTCAGCAAAACAGAATAGCCCATGGGTAAACGGACACTACGGCATCAGGGACGTCGTACATGGAAAATATCTGATTGATCAAGGAAAATACACGGAAGGATTAGCTCTTATTGAAAAAGGCTACTATAAAATAACAAAGCAAGTACGGTATGTTTCCACAAGTACTATACGTAAGGAAATAGCCGAAGTAGGATTTAGGTCGTATCGAGAAAAAATGCTTGATTTTATCAGAAAACTACCTTCAACGAATAAAACATTATCTAATTGGATTACAGAACTTCAACGGGAAGGCATAAATTTAATGGTTGCATTGAGAAAAGCGAATGTTAGTATAGAATCACTTTTCAGAACATCTAATCAAGAATTGCAACAAGCACGTCCATATTTACGAACAATTCATTCTGTAAAAGGAATGACATTAGAGGCAGTTTTAGTATTTCTCTCTAAAAGAGCTGTTCATACGAACTATACGACTATTTTGAATAATTCAGCCAAATACTGTATTCATAATAATGAAGAACTCCGTATTGTGTATGTCGCTTGTACACGACCTAAAAAGTTGTTATGGGTAGCCGTTCCTGCAGACGATATTGATTGTTGGAGGAAGAAACTATCTCTCTAAAAGGCACTATATAAAAACAGACGATGCTGTATTGCTATCGTCTGCTTTTTGTCATACATTTATTTATCTGGCAATAACTTACATAATGCTGGGTCGTTCTTTATGCGTTCCAGTTCATCTGCGACAATCTGTTTCACATCTGCCTTGATACGGTTGTAGTTTTCTTGTACCGTTTCTTTCATCCGGTCGTTGCCGTTCTCGTCCGTGAAATCGGTAATAACGGGTATCGGCTTGTAGGCTTTCTCCTCCTGCTTTACTTTTTCAGCGTCCACGACAATCTCGCAGTGGAAAATCTTTTGCTCGATGCGCTCGTCGAAGGTGTCCGCTACGGAGCCGACGAACATACCCTGCGTCAGTCCCGAAATCTTGCTTGCAGGAATAAGGCTGTCCATCTGCGTATTGATGGAGGTGGATTTGTCGCTGCGGTTTATGGTGATACTCTGTCGCTTTTGCAGCACTTTGCCAAAACGCTCGGACAGATTCTTTGCCGTCTCTCCCACGACCTGCCCGGAAAAAATATTGCCGACTGTGTTCATTATGACCTTGGCCTCCTTGTCGCCGTAGTCGCGGACTAATTGGGAGAAATCCTGAAAGCCTAACAGTACGGCCACCTTGTTGCTTCGTGCCGTCGCTATCAAATTGTCCAAACCCTTGAAATATATGGTCGGCAGCTCGTCGATGATGATCGAGGATTTGAGTTTTCCTTTCTTATTTACGAGTTTAACAATACGCGAGTTGTACAGACCGAGTGCCGCGCCATAAATGTTTTGGCGGTCTGGATTATTGCCCACGCAGAGGATTTTCGGCTCCTGCGGATTGTTTATATCGAGCGTAAACTCGCTGTCCGACATCACCCAATATAATTGCGGCGAAATCATCCTTGAAAGCGGAATTTTGGCCGATGCGATCTGCCCTGAAGCTGCTCGGCAGCTCCGCCGAGCCATGCGTCCATGAACGGTGAAAGGTAGTTTTCGAGTTCGGGGTAAGAGGATAATATCGGGAAAATATCCTCGTACCTGCGGTTCAAAAATTCAATGGCGTGCGGAAAGGTACAATACTTTCCGTTCTGGTAAATTTTGAGATACCAAATAATTGCAGCAAAGAGGATTATGGGCGATTCTACGAAGAAGTCGCCCTGCTTTTGCACCCACGTCTTGTTCAAATTTAATAGGATTGTGTACGCGCTCTCGTAGGCGTCCGTAATGTCCTCCATGAAGTCGGGATGTATGGGGTTGCAGCGGTGCGAACGACGCGGATCGTCGAAATTGATTACATAGAATTTCGGCTTTACCTCGTAACCGTCCAAGTGGTTCAGGAGGTGGTTATAAGCAATGGTCGAAAGGTCTGCAAACTTGAAGTCGTAGATATACATCGAGTAGCCCTTCTCGATCTGTTGCTTGATGTAGGAATTGACTACGGCATAGGATTTTCCGCTGCCGGGCGTGCCTAATACGATGGATGCACGCTGCGGCAAAAGAATGTTGATCCAGCCGTTGTTCCACCTCTTTTTATAGTAGAAACGGGTGGGCAGGTTCACGGAGTATTCATTGGTCAGGAGGCGTGTCTCCTGCATGAAGCTCTCGTTCTCGTTGTTGAACGGATCGTCCATGAGGCTGTTCTTCAAAAGGCGGCTCGCCCACAACCCGGCCATCAGCAGGCATACATATCCTGCGGCTATCGTAAGCGTGTATAATGCGGTACTTACCGCAAGAGGCAATGACAAATCGAGAATCCACCAGTTGCAGAAGAACAGCACAAGACCTGCACCGAGCGACGCCCATATTTGGGGCCAAGTGATCTTCTCGTCTTTCACACCTTTCGTGCCCAAACAAGACAATCCCAACAGCAGGAGTGCAAAAAGTTTCGTGTAGAGGATGGAATGGAACAGACCTGCAGTACGGTCGAAATTCATCAGAATCTTGTCCACCACGCCTATATCCACTCCCCATAGCCGTATCGCTTCATAGCAATACCAGTAGAGGTGCATCACTACCAATAATATACTCACTGCCCGGAGAAAATCCATGATTTTCGCCAAAGCCCTTAAATCATCTTCCTGTTGCATAATTTCATTTTTTAGATCTTACGTTGATTTTTCTTTTTCTTCTTCCGTTTAAGACTGCGTGCAAAGGCTTCCTCCTGCGCTTCCGTTCCCGACGTGTCGCCGGACAGCAGTCCCAAGCCGGAAGAGTGTTCCCATTCTTCACCCGCGCTCTCCTCGACTTCCTTCGCAGAGACGATGTCCGACGGGAGCGTCAGCGGTATCGGTTTCTCTCCTGCAAACGGCAGCGTGAAATGTTCCTGCAAGGCATTTGCGGAGAGTTCCTTGCCCATGCGTGAACCGTTCAACACGCAACCCGTGCGGTGGTCGATGAATGTCGCACCGTAGATGCGTCCCGTTTCGGTAAAACGGAATACTGCGTCTATACCTTTATCGTGCAACAACCTGACAAACTCGTCCCTGCGGTAAGTTTTCCGAAGAGCGGCAAGGATTGCCCGTTTGGTCATGTCGGCGAGTTTCTTCTCCTTGATATACTCCTTTGATTTGGCACATCTGGCTTCCACCGCTTCATACCCCGTACCCTTTCCGATACGGGACGATTTGAACGGGTTGCCGACCTTGTTCCCGGCATCATCCGTGGCGAAATAGACCAGCCCGTGATACTCCCGACCGTTCACGATGCCGCGCGGTTCCTCCACCGTCACATTGTAGAGCGAGAGCAAAGCACGGTATTCACCCATCGACTGAAAACGGTATGTGGCAAGCACTCCCTTGACGGTATTGGCTACCTGTTTTCTCACATCACCGGCCGATATGTCCACCTTTCGCAATGGATTGTCCTGCCGGTTGCGCTTGCGTTCCGCCTTGTGCAACCCGTATTTCTCCTCCATCTCCCGTGTGATGGCTTTGCTCCTGTGAAAATTGTAGGCATTGTTCAGGCAACGGCCGTTTTCATCCACCCGGATAGATACGATATGCAGGTGATGGCGGTCTATGTCCTCGTGCTTGAACACTATATATGGCTGACTGCCGTACCCCATCTTCTCCATATATTCCCTTGCAATGCCCTCCAGCTCGGTGTCTGTCAGACGGTCATCGGGATGGGGGTTCAGCGATATATGGATAACCGGTTTTTCGGTACGGATATGAGGCGAAAGATAACGGCTGAAGTCTTCATAGCACGAGCGATGTCTAGTTTGCCCGTGCAGTTGTCGAAGATTTTATTGGTGGCAAGCAACCGTCCTTCCTCCTTGTTTATCTTCTCCCCGTTGTACGCCAATGCACCATAAAGTGAACTTCCTATACTGATTTTTGCGACCATCGGGCTTCAAAATCTTTGGTGAGTTGAACAATATCGTGGCTGATGGCGACCAGCTCCAACGTGCATTTTTCCAATTTATACAGCAACGCCATCGCCCTTTTCTCGGAAAAATGGCTCTTCAGTTCCTTCACTACTTGGTTGTAATTGTTCCCGACGGCACGGTATTGTGCGTGAAAAGAGGAAAGCCGTGTATAGTATTCCACGAGGCTTTTGTCCTCTGTCAGCACATGGAACGGCAACCGAAGAAGTGTGCCTTGATAAATACCGACCGTGCCGACACGCCTGAACGCTCGAACATCGAGAGGAAACGGTTGTGTTCTTCCTCGTTGAAACGGACA
>ENA-OQAA01000016-OQAA01000016.1-human-gut-metagenome-genome-assembly--contig:-NODE-16-length-105180-cov-3.037933_pt1 | contig 105180 bp, 129 predicted proteins | sample MGYA00242489_ERZ504515 | MGnify/ENA primary metagenome ERZ504515 (study PRJEB26092, sample SAMD00036237) | human gut metagenome | host: Homo sapiens | study: EMG produced TPA metagenomics assembly of... | reverse complement strand
TATTTTTTATCATTTCCTTTCATCGTCTGATGCTCCTTTCAAATTTGTGATCCACAGCATGACATCTTCCAAATACGGAAGTGTTTAATTCATAATAAATAAACTTTCCTTCTCTTTGGTTTCGGATCAAATCAGCTTCCTTCAATATTGCCAGATGTCTTGATATGGATGCTCCCGTTACTGAAAAATGTGCGCATATTTCTCCGGCTGAAAGCCGCCCATTCTTCAATAAGTTCAAAATCTCACGTCGTATTGGATCTGCCAGTGCTTTTAATGTATCCTGTATACCCAAAAATTCATCACACCCCTTTATTTAACATTTAACCTAATTGTTAAACGTATTATAATGCAAGGGATATCATGTGTCAAGAACCAGTTACTTCAAAAAAACTGCCTGGGTAGCAAATAAAGACAGAAGCATGGTTTTCCCTGTTCTGCAGAAACAGATCTGTTTGATGCCGCCATCCTTGCCCATCCGGAGAAGATTATTGTCAAACGTCTCCTGAAAAGTGAATGCCTGGCAGGGCGTGAGCCATACTAGAAAACTGAAATTCACTTATTTGCAACATAAAAGCTCTATCGTATTGAAGCACCAAAATCTAACTTTTGGACAGATCAAAATACGATAGAGCTTTTTGTTATTAGAATCAGCGAGCTTTTTGTGGAAGCTGGCAGTTATAAGCGATTCCAAGCGGTGTGACCAAAAGGGGATGAACCGGCCGGTAAACTGGAAGGTTCAGCTTCTTCTCAAACACGCTGGTAAATTCCTGAAAGCTTGCAGAGCCGCCTACCACATAAACTGCAGGTATCTCATAGCCTTTTAGAAATTTCTCGGTAATGGATGCCATTTTTTCAACCGTTGCTTAATAACCGGAAAAATTTCCTTCTCTTTTTCCGGAGTGGTCTTCAGAACCTCTGCCTCTTCGTAGGGAATCCGGTAATGACCGGCAACTGTCATCGTCATATGGCTGCCCCCAGTTGCCTCGTCATCCGTATAGATTACCTTGCCATCCTTGAGGATGCTGATGCCGGTTGTGCCGCCGCCCACATCTACAACTGCACCGTCGGTAATCTTTAATACAGCAGCGGCCGCAGTAGGTTCGTCAACAATGTTGGTTACTTCGAAACCGGCACCTTCCAATACATATCCAATGCTCTTCACACTGCCTTCTGAAACTCCCGGAGGAATGGCAGCAGCGGCATAGAGAAGCTCCGTGCCCAGCTTTTCTTCCAGTTCTTCTTTTAATTTTGTAACCAGCTGAACAGATTCGTAATAATTCACAATAACACCGTCACGGATTGCATGGGAGGGTGCAGAGACACCGGCAATAGGACGATTCGTACTATCTACAACTGCAAGAACCGTGTTCGCAGTACCAAGATCCACGCCTACCTTCAAACGCCCTCTGAATTTTTTACATTCACCAGTGCGTACCAGTTCTGCAAAATTTGATAAAGTTCTGTTTTTTAGTTCCATATCCGAACACTCCATTTCTAATAAATCTGGAAGCTGTGAATCAGTGTACTGATACATTCATATTTTGCAGTGATTCGCAGCGATAATGTATTTATTATATATGAAAAAAGGCGAAAAAACAATAATTTTGCCCGGAATATGGCTCATTGCCGGCGTAAATTAAAATGGCAAAGTAAGCTGATCCAGTAGCTTTAAACAGTCCTCCTTTGAATATACCATAGGACTTCCTGGCAGTGACTGAACGAAATCCTGAAAGATCCGGCACAATGATTCGTCTGAAATATGAATATTACAACAATATGTGCCAAATAAAAAAGCGTTTGTCGGGTAAATATTAATCTTGTTTTGCGCACTGACAGAAATGGACAGATAGTCAGGAAATTCTTCTGTTTCTACAGCATTGTTTGAAGATGGAACTGTGGTGGCTTATGGGCAGGGTGTGTTAAAAAAAGATGGATCTGTAATTGAATATCATGGAACAGAAATTAAGAAACTTATAGTAAATGAAGGAGTTACAGGTATTGGTGGTTCACTTTGCTATAATCTGCCATATTTGAAGAGCGTATTCCTTCCCGAAAGTGTTACTAAAATCGGAACCGGGTGTTTTGCAGAATGTACTTCATTGCAGGAAGTAACACTTCCATCCAATTTGCAAACAATTGCATATGACGTTTTTAAAAATTGCTATTCATTACAGAAAGTAACAATGCCATCTAATTTAAATCATATTGGTACGAGCACTTTCGAAAATTGTAAGAATTTAAAAGAAATTCTTTTGCCAGATACATTAAGTTCTATTGGTGAGAATGCATTTAAAGGATGCAGCGTACTTAAAGCAATCAATATTCCTGGAAATGTAAAAGAAATTGGGGATTCAGCATTTGAGGAATGTGTCAGCTAGATGAAATAACAATTCCCCATTCTATAGTCCTTGGGAAAGGTGTTTTTTGCAGTTGTACCGCTTTAAAAACAGTTATCTTTGAAGCTGATCCTGAATTAAGCAAAATTCCAAATTATGCATTTGAGAATTGTATCAGTCTGACATCAGTAACGTTTTCTGATAATACTTCAGATATTGGAAACAATGCATTTTCTGGATGTGTTAGTTTGTCAGAAATAACTTTACCCAAAGAGCTTATTGAGCTCGGAATGGAAGCATTTAAAGAATGCACAAGTTTAAAAAATGTTCACTTTACTAATACCCAACCCTGCAGAATAGGGGAAGCAGCATTCCAGTATTGTAGCAGCTTGGAAAGTATCAATATTGTAGGAGATATTGGAGCTGATGCATTTAATAGTTGCACAAATTTAAAAACTGCTCATATATCCGATGGATATATTTGGGGTAGAGCTTTTAAAGATTTGTATTAACCTAACTGAGATAACTTTACCTGAGAATCTTGGTTGGATTGATGAAGAAGTGTTCAGTGGCTGCACCAGTCTAAAAAATATTAGCCTGGATGGTTATTTATTTGAAATACGAAAAAAAGCGTTTTATAACTGTTCGAGTTTGCGTGAAATTATACTTCCACACACCTTTTATGCATTGGAAAATGAAGCATTTGTCGGTTGTTCAAATCTGGAATCCATAACCTTTTTATATGATGAACAAAATGCAGCACGGGATGAATGGCCGTTTATTGATCCTTCCGCAGTTGAAGGATGTGTAAACTTAAAAACTATTTATGGTTACAATGGCTGGGGACTGGATTATGACGCAAAAAAAATAGGTGCTGAATTTATTGCACTTGACAAAACACCAGATGTTATCCCATCTTTTTCCATAGAACTAGGAAAATATTCTGAAACTGATGCTGTAAAAATTTTCTGGAAAAAATGCCCTGATGTATCTGGGTATGAGATGGAGATTAGTAGCTCATCATATTTTTCGCAGTGGGCAGATACATCTGTATACCGAAAACTTGATAATACTCAAGATTTCACTTACTGGTTTGAGGCCGAACCAGACTGTACGTATTATGTACGCATGAGAGCATATAACCATTATGTAGAAACCAGCTACGGTGAATGGTCTCAGCCCCAATCATTTATCATTACACGCGACAAATTGACGCCGACCATTACGCCATCGCCCACAGCAACGCCAGCTCCAACTGATACACCAAAGCCAACTGCTGTGCCAAAACCGACCACTGCGCCAAAATCAACCACAATCCCAACGCCATCCAAGGCTCCATCACCACAAGCACCATCATCAAAGCCAACTATGAAGGTAAATATGTCCAGCCTTGTTTTAAAAACCAGACAACGTAGCAGTGCCCTGAAAGTAACTGGTTTGGCGCCTGGCGATTTCGTAAAATCCTGGAAATCGGGGAACACAAAAATCGTCACGGTAACCGGAAATCCAAATGGAACCTGTAAGTTAAAAGCAGGTACAAAAAGTGGAAAAACCACGCTCACAATTACACTAAACAGTGGCCTCACCAAAAAAATACCTGTCCGTGTCCAGAAAACGACCGTTCGGACGCAGAAAATTACAGGCATCCCGAAAAAGCTTGTTTTGAAGGTGAAAAAGAAAGCCACCTTAAAACCTGTGATTCTTCCGTTAACAAGTACCGAAAAAATCACCTACAAGAGCAGCAACAAAAAAGTAGCAACCGTATCCGCAAAGGGGGTAATTGCTGCAAAGAAGAAAGGAACTGCCACCATTACAGTGAAATCAGGAAAGAAATCCGTGAAGTGCAAGGTTACCGTGAAGTAACAGCTTTGAAACGTATTATTAAAATTTATGGGAGGCAGTACAGTTTTGTACTGTCTCCCTACTATAATAGCAAACACAAAAAAATTGTACGCGCTATGAACAGCACTTTGCAAATCAAGTCTTACACATAGAAAAAAATTGAGCAGTGGCTGGAGGAACAGGAGACTTGAATATTTTTTTTGAACGTGTTAATATGCTGATGTACTTAAAATCTGGCCTGGAAAATATATTATGGGTTACAGCGATAAAGCAAAAAATATAAAGTTTCGGAATGGTTTGATGAATGGATGAAACTTTATAAAATTGGACGCATTAAGACGAATACAGTCCGAGGATATGTAGACGGCTTTGAAAGAGCAACCGACTTTATTGGATCTGTAAGGCTGTGCATAGGAGAAATTTCAGCACTTTTGTGGTCTGATATTGATTTTGAAAAGCATCGTATTCGTGTCTGTAAAACTTTAAATGAGACGACGGTATTTTATGATGATAGTAAGAACCGCCTGGAGGAAACATACTCAAAGAAGCAGATTACTACGCCGAATCGGGAACCACATTTGTTTAGTGTACATCCACATAAGTTTCGGCATACTTTTGTCACGAGAATGAATCAATCTGGTATGTCACCATTTACCGTTCGCAAGATTGTAGGTCACGCACATGTTAACATGACGGAATATTATACACACTTGGAACAGGAGTATATTTCAGATGAATTTAATAAATTCTCCGAGAAATATGAAGAGGAAAAAGTTCCGGCTATACCAGAAAAAAATAACAAAGGAAAATTATGGAAAATAACACTGAGAATAAAAAAATACTAAAAGGTTGTCAAAAAGTGGTCAAAACAGTTTGGAAGATGCCACAAACCCGCATAAAACAAGGGCTTCCGCAGATACTATTAAGATGTCACCCATATGGGAATGGTGATTTGTTTCGCTATTAAAATGTCCGTTAAATGCGATCTTTTAAGGCTTTTCGAAGGTGCTAGGAGATTTTTATGAGTAGCATTAAATGGCGGTTCATGGCATGGGATTATTGCAAAAACCGTGCAGTAAGCTGTGCAGTAAAACAAACAGAAAAATTTTTTAATAGATCATATCTCAAGTACAATATGCTTTATTATAAAGTAAGACCGAACCAAGTATAATTGATTATGCAGGGTTCGGTCTGTTTCATTTGGGCTGTGATAATACAAGATCACGTATATAAATTAGCAGTTGTTACAAATGCCGAATTAGAGTATAATATAACTATATTCGGAAAAGGATTTTTGAATATACCGAAAAGGAGTAATGCCAGTGAATACAGAAACGAAGAATGCAATTCTCATAACTGATAAAGATGCACAGTATGATGAGAGAGCGAAAAGACTGCTTGGTCAGAAAAGCATTCTGGCACATATACTGGTAAAAACAGTAGATGAATTCATGGGAATGAATCCAAAAGATGTAATATCTTACATTGAAGGAGAGCCATTTATTAATACTGTTCCGGTTGAACCTGGGCTTACGAATACTGTTGTTGAAAAAGATAGTCAGCGAGTTCGTAGGTTTTAATTCTGAAAACCAGGAGATTTATGAAGGAACTATAAGGTTTGATATTATCTTTTATGTACGGATGAGAGATGGATTATCACAGATTATTGTGAACGTGGAAGCACAAAAGGATGAGCCTGAGAAATATGAGATTTTAAACCGAGCTATCTTTTATGTGAGTCGCATGATTTCTTCACAGAAAGAAAAAGATTTTTCAAATTCAAATTATAATGATATCAAACGTGTTTATTCCATCTGGGTGTGTATGAACATGCCGGAAAATAGTTTGGAGCATATTCATCTGGTAAAGGATAGTCTTGTCAATTCGCATGCCTGGAAGGGAAAGTTGGATCTGATTAATATTGTCATGATCGGACTGGCAGAAGAGCTTCCTGAACATGAAGAAAAATACGAGTTACATAGATTACTTGGAGCATTGTTATCCCAGAATCTGTCTGTAAATGAAAAATTGAATATCATCGGAAACGAATATGATATTCCAATGGAAGAAGACTTCAGAGAGGATGTGAGTGTTATGTGTAATTTAAGTCAGAAAATTAAAGAAACTGGAATTGAGATTGGTAAAAAAGAAATGATTGTAAAAATGCACAGCAAGGGTTATACAATCGCTCAGATCGCCGATGTAGCGGGAATGGAAGAAAAACGGATTGAAGAAATTATTAAAAATGAGGAATTGCTACCAGCATAATGTTGTGTGAAGGAAAAGTCATTCAAATGGATGTTCATTTGAATGGCTTTTTATCAATTCCCAGATAAAAGGAGAACAGCTTTTCCTTGAACAAAAGGAGATTATAAATGCGTGAATTAGTAGCGACTCTGGCAGGCGTAATTGTTGGCTGGATTTTCAATGAGATTACGATGTTTTTTCGTGAAAGACCAAAGCTTACTTTTAAAATGGTTTCTACACCAGAAACGGAACTGATAGATAAAGAATACCGTACTAAAACAAGTTTATCAGAACATGGAATTGAAATTTATAATACAGGTAAAAATCCATTTATACTAGAGAGCTTTGAATTGTGCTATAAAAACAAATTGCTTGTAGATTGTCACATAGTAGAAAATGCCAAGTTCTTATGCCCTCTGAAAGTTTCACATATACACTTATGGAACAAGAGGCAGATGCTCTACAACACCATTGCAATCAAGAAAAATTTGAAACTTGTGATGTGACAGCCTATAGTGTGGAAGGTAAGAAAATAAAAACAAAATTATGGGTTCCATTGTTTTATATTAGGGCTGGCAGATAAAATGCAATATCATCGGAAACGAATATGATATTCCAATGGAATAAGACTTTAGAGAGGATGTGAGTGTTATGTGTAATTTAAGTCAGAAAATTAAAGAAACTGGAATTGAGACAGGAATTGAGATTGGTAAAAAAGAAATGATTGTAAAAATGCACAGCAAGGGTTATATAATCGCTCAGATCGCTGATGTAGCGGGAATGGAAGAAAAACAGATTGAAGAAATTATTAAAAATGCGGACTTGCTGCCAGCATAAATGAAGAAGTTGTCGCCATCTGGTTGGATAAATATCTGATCGGATGGCAATTTTATTATAGAAATTCAACTATTTCCCTATATCGATACAGAAATCATTTTATATCATCAAACCTGCAAATCTAAAGTGGTAATCACATTTCAATTCCATTTCTTTTATAAATCGAGAAAATCTTAAAAAAATCGCAATTTATTTTCAAATTTTTACACTTTTCGTCGAAAATTTTTATTATTTATAAGTAGGAGAGTAAAGAACACTCCATATTATGAAAACGGAGGGATAAAAGAATGTGGGTATTTTGGCTTGTGTTCTTCGTTCTGATGGCAGTGGTGATTACGCTTATGTATTGCTGCCTTATCAGAGCTAGTGTGGTGGACGACGAAATGGAGAAGGCGTTTCAACAAAAGATGAAATTACGAAAGGATGAGGCAGAAAAATGTCAAGAGGACGAGCAGGAGTAATATCGAAAGAATACAAAGGGGAAGAGAATACAGAATTTCATGACATCATAAAACTTTTTTAAGATTTACCGAGTAGTAAACTGGCAAATGCAGATTAAGATCAATCAGGTAAGTGTCATGCTTTCGCTTATGTATCAGGCAAATTATAGGAGTTCGAAGTATTGGTTACGAAAAGGAACTAATATTTTTTTCTGTTCTTTTTTCCTTGTTTATGATATGTGGAAGATTATTATGTGGTGTATACTGGTGTACAGACATCATCGGAGGTGTTCTATTGAGCTTCGGATTGTTTGGAATATATCGGGGAGCCGCTTTACTTTGCTGTAGGAATCAGTGACAGATTGTAGAAAAAACAGGTAGAGAAACATATGCAATAGCAGTAGGGCTGCTGTTTCTGATAATAAAAAGAATCATCCTTTTGTATCGTGTGAAAAATGAATAAAGTTTTATAAAAAGGGATTGTTCAGAGTGAGCATTCCTTTTTCTATTGGAAATTTGCCATAAATTGTCAAATAACAGTTGCTTAAAGGTGCCAAATAATATATAATTGACTATAATCAATAGTTGAAATATCATTGTAATTACAAGAAAAGGCAAAAGCATTGCCAAAAGGGAGGAGGAAATGTATGAAGCATTTCAGAAAAACAATTGCACTTTTTCTGGTGGTAGTTATGCTGACAACCACAATGGGAAGTACTGTGCTTGCAGGAACTGAAAATCAGGGATTTTCGGATCAGGCAGAAACGACCGTGGATAGCAGGTTTCTGGATGGAATTGATACAGCTGGTTACGATTATGTGATCACATCCCAGGAACAGGCCGATGAACTAAGGGTGTCGGATGATTCCAAATCCATTTTGGTTGCATGTGGGTCAGTTTATCTTTCCGGCATCACAGCAGGAACCATCACAATCCGCAATACAACAAAGATCCAGCTATCTAATGTTATTGCGAAAGCACTGGACATCAGCCAGGGTACTGCGATCAGCTTCACTGGTGTGAAAGCAGACTAGCTGTTGATAGCCGGGGAAAAGACAGAAGAGTCTTCCCTGCAGATTGATTCTGAAACGAATATTTCCAAACTGGAATTAAACGGCGGCCAGGCAGTAACACTGGAAGGAAGCGGAACCATCGGAGATGTGGAAGTAAAAGAACCGGTAAGTTCCCTGGCGGTTTACGCCACCTGTAAAGTAACAAACCAGTCCGGAAAAGCACTGGAACTGGAAAAACCAGACGGAAGCAGTGAAACCCTTCCAAGTGGTGCAGCAAGCTCTCTGAAACTGGAACTTACTCCGTTACATTTGTAGCTGATGGCACAGTGAAGTGGCTGTCCGTCAGACAGTTCCCGGAACTCCGGTGGATGTTACCGGGATCACGCCAGAAAAAGAAGGATACATATTTACCACCTGGTATCAGGATGCGGCCTGTACAGAAGCGTATTCCCAGTTTGACTGTGTGAACGGACCTCTGACCTTATATGCAGGTTTTACAGATGCTGCTGAAGCTGTGACCGTTACCTTTGAAACATTTGATGGTACACCAGCAGCACCTCTTACCTTTGCAAAAGGGGAAACACTTCTTTCCAAACCAGTATCCAGCATTTCTACAAATAAGGAGGCTATACCTTCGGCGGATGGTGCCGTGATGAAGCGTGTACCGAATTATTTGCATATACAGAGCCGATTCAGGAAGATATGACTCTGTATGCGCTTTTTACTTCCAATGAAGCCATAAGCCAGGAAAAGGATGGAAGCTGTGCGGAGTTAAATGATTTCGACTGGCAGGGAGAGATCCCGCTGATTACAGATACCAAAATGACAGAAGACGAGGTTCTGTCCGCTGTCTCCTTAGAGCCGGGAGCCGGTGATCTGGATCCGATCCTGTCTGTAAAAAAGACACCGAACGGTTTCTCCATTTTCGGTGAATATTACGAAAAAGATGGAAAAAAAGGATTTGAGCCGGGAGCCACATTTACAGTAAGGCTTCCTAAAGAAATTAATTTTGCAGATTATTCCAAAGATGTTCGCTCAGTTACAGTTTCTGTTTATAAAGAGAAGGTGGAGATTGTTGGTTTTTCAGAAGATATCGATTATATTCTCTGGGACCAGGTAATATCCTACACCCCTGCTGTTGAGAAAGAAAATTCAGAAGAAACAGCAGGACAAACAGAAAAAGAAACAACTGAACTCCTTCAGGAGGAAGAAAAGGAAATTCTTTCCCGGCAGGAAGCGGATGAGCCTTCCGCAACAACAGAAGAAAATGAAGAACTTCCTTCCGAAGAAAAACCGGAAATTGAAACAGAAGAGGATGTACCGGAAACCGAAACTCCGGCATATGAGCCTGGGGAACTTCTTGTAAATGGGACGCTTAACTATGAGCCGGGGAAATCGTAGCCTTTTATGACGCGAAATCGGCCGGGATGAAAAGAGCATGGATTCCTATACCGAAGGCTCTTTTGACGGATATGTGCTTTTTGCCCAGGTTGTGGATGTCCAGAGCGAAGGGGATCAGACAAGGATCTGGTTCGGATATGCCGATCCACAGGATTACCTGGCAGATTTTGATGTAAACACTACAGATGATGTAGATCTGGAGAGCCAGCTGTCCGAAGAAGAACTCCAGGTAGTGGAATCCAAAATCGTCAGCCAGGTAGAGGAAAACGAGGAATTAAAAGCCCAGATGCTGATGGCGGTTATGACTTCTGAGGAAACCCAGAAGATGATCAATGAAAAATACGGGGAAGGGGTTTATTCCCTGGCAGGAATGAATGCCACCCTGAAGCCGGGCAAACCATCCGTAAAGATCTCTGCATCCGGCAGCAATGTAACTGCGACGATCAGTATCTCGCAAGTGCAGCCATTAAGAACGGTTCGAAGACGATTCTTACCATTTCACCTAAGCTGTCCTTTACCCAGAGCCTGTCCGTACAGACCAATGTAAAAGGTGGAAAATTCTGGATCGATATGTCCGTAACTTTGCGTTCCACATCCAAGATTTCCCTTACGGTTACCGCATCCTCCGGCGGCTCTGTAAAGCTGTTCAATGATGCGAAGAAAACACTTTCCGAGATCGTAAAACCAGAAGGGTTAAAGGATTCCAACGACTACAGCCAGTATGACAAAAATGTTTCTGAACTGATGAAGACAGTTGGTTCCATTGTAAATTCCTCCCTGGTCTACAATGATATTTTCAACGTCGTTCTTTTGAAGTTGCGGTTCTCTTTCTACGGAATCATTACCCTGGGTGTGGATATTGACCTTGTGGGCCAGGTCGGTGTGCTGGCAACCTTTGGCGTGGAAATTGAGGTAAAAAGCGGAGAACGCATTGGATTTGAGTATAAGTTCCTGAAGTTTAAAGGAAGCTCCTATACACAGAAGCTGGAAAGCAGTGTGACCAGCAGTGTTTACCTGATTGGTAAAGTAGGGGCAAGGGTGGGAATCCGTGTTACGATTTCCATTACCTTCTGCGGCTTCATCTCCACCAGCATAGAAGGCAGCGTCTACGCTTACGCAGAATTGTCTGGCTTCTATTATAACACAGCGAACCTGGTAAGCGGTGCAAGCACAGAGCTGGGCGCATTGAAATTTGAGGTCGGTATTGATGTGGTTGTCAAGCTTCAGCTGAAAGTCAAGCTTATCTTCAAGACCAAGAAAAAGAGCTGGACCGTATACAGCGGCAGATGGCCGTTGTGGTCGAAAAGCTATTCCAGCGGTTTTTCCTATATGAACCAGACCACGTTGGCTGACATGTGGAAGGTTGTGTCCCAAAATGCAGACAAAAAAGATTCCTTCGGTTTTTCTTCCATTCCGATGAAAAACTGGGATATGGCGAAAGGCACATGCAAAGAAAGCTTCGTTCTGGCGACCCAGAAGGATGCAGGTATTTCCCTTCAGATCCAGAATCTGAAAGTTGATGGGAAAGCAGTATCGGACAAAGATCCCCTGGCAAAACTCTTTTATGTAGGAAACGGAAAGAACAACACCAGCCCCGGATTTATTTATCTGGATCAGGGCCTAGCGGCAAAATATAACTGTAAAAAGGCAGAACTGGACCTTGTTGTAACTTATACCAACAACAGCAAATCTGCTATCGTGAAAAAGCAGGTCAGCAGGTTCCATCTTAGTAAAAAAATTTATGTTGCAACCACAAACCACACGATAAAAGTCGTGCTCAGGGACTGGTGCGCAGACGAATGGGGACTGGATCCTGCCGGCTGGGACAATGCCCTGGTTTATCAGAACACTTTTACCAGTTATCTAAGTACAGGCCAGAAAACAGCAGAGTGGAAAACCGTCAGCCTGAATTTAAACCAGATCATCCAGAAAGCAAAAGATGCTTATCCGGAACTGGCAGGTATGGAATGTAAGTGGATAAATGGAAGCGGTTCCCTACAATCCGGAATTGGTTCCGTGAAGGACTGTTCACTGGATGCGCAAAATGGAACCTTAAGATATAAAGTTTTTGCGGATGACCAAAATTATGAAACAACTTATTATCTTTATGTGCACAGATTCCCGGGTGAAAGCAGCCAGGTAAATTATCACATAAGCCTGAACGGGAAAGAAGCAGATACCACTTATAAGCTGTGGGTAACTGCTGCGGACGGTACCGTGAAGGAATTTAAGAAGCAGAAGAACGGCAGCTATGACCTCACCATAAACAAACGGGATTTTAACGGGGAACAGCAGGCGGTGATGATGTCCGTAAATAACGAACCGGATCAGAAGACCAGCCTGTCCATAACCGGCAGGGAGAGCCAGAAAGACGTCTACCTGAAACTTGATCTCCGTCAGGTACAGCTTGTCATACAGGCTGGAGACGGAATCAGGACTTTTAAGGCATATCGGAAATCATTTTTTAGAAATGTGCTGATCCGTTCTGAGGAGATCCGTTCCGGAACGAAAGTGGAAATAAGGACTGTGCTGGACCCGGATTACAGTGACCTGGAAGTCGTCAGTACATATGATAACTTTAAATACAGCGTTACTGGTGAGAATAAAATCACCTTTACCATGCCACAGAGAAATATCACGCTGGTCCTTCGGGCCTATAAACGCCATAAGATCACATTTGATTATAATTTAGACGATTACGGGGTTTATAAGACCATTTACTCCACAGAAAAGCAGGATGTAACAGTACCAGAGGATCCGTCTGTGCCTGGTTACGTATTTAAAGGCTGGTATCTGACAGCAGATGGAAGCGGGGAACCGTATGAATTTGACCGTAAGTTAAAAGAAGACAGTACACTTTATGCACAGTGGGAACCATTAGTTTCACCGGAGCAGATACTGGAATCTATAACAGGAGTTTTATCCAATCATTATACGGACTCCCTGGAAAAGTATCTTCCACTGGAAAATACCCCCAAAAAGCTTCAGGCAGAAATCACTGGAAGACTGACAGAAATCCTGGAAAAGGAAAATGTGTATCAGCTGTATGGGAACCGGATTTCTTTCCATGTGGTGCTCTCTGACAAAGTAGAAGAGACAGAAAACCAGTATATCTATACTTACTGGGCAGATATCCTTTATAAAGGTCTGGCTGGAAAAGAATGGGAAGGTACTGCCAAGGGCAGTTTTGTACTGGGAAAAATGAAACCTGAGGTTTCGGTACTGCCACTGGCTGGAAACCTGAAATATCAGGAAAAACTGGCGCTCAGTCCGTTTACGGGAGGCGAAGTGACCTACAAAGAAAACAAGGTGACCGGAAGCTTCCGCTGGAATGAACCGGAGCTTGTGCCTGCAGGAGAAGATAACGGAACCGCAAAATACAAAGCGACATTTATACCGGATGGTGACAGCGCAAAGCTTTATACCCCTGTAGAATTTGAATTACCAGTGAAAACACAGATCGGTGTCCGCGTAAGCTGTAAAGCTGACAGCCGAGATTATGAAAAAGGTAATGTTACCACCACCGGAACCTATGAACTGACACGTGCCGGTGACGGTATGAAACTAACGGATCTGGAACTGACAGACGGTATCTTTAAGTTTGAACAGGAAACACCTGGTGAAAACCTAAAAGTTACCTTCAGCGGTTATAAAATCCGGGACGACCAGAACACGGATAACCTGTATGTGCTTCTGGATACTACAGCTGAAACAACAGCAAGTATCCGTGAGCCAGTTCCGACGGATCAGATTTTGTCCCAGCTGATAGAAATAATTAACGGAGATTATGAGGATTCCATTGAAAATTATCTGCCAATAGAAAAAATGGAAGAAAAGGTAGAAAACTCCACAGTTTCTGTTATTAACGAAGCATTGGGACAAAACGAATTCCTGAAAGAATACCAGAATCTGATCTCCATTACGGCAAAGATTCAGGACAAAGGAGAACCTCTGGCGGATGCTTACACATATACCCTGGCCATTGAAGCAGTAGTTACAACCTCGACTGGGAATACCTATACAGAAACCGGAACCTATCAGGCTGTAATAAGAAAGCTTACACCGGAGTTAGAAACGAAACCTGAAACGAACATTCTGGAATATCAGAAACCGTTATCTGACTGCGTCCTGAAAGGCGGAAAAGTAACATGGAATGGGCTGGAAGTAACAGGGGAATTCAGCTGGAAGACTCCGGAAGTAAAACCATCTGGAGAAAATAACGGAACCGATAATGCAAATTATACGGTTGTATTTACGCCTTCTGAAACCAACATTTATCTTCCGGTAGAATTTGACCTTCCAGTAAGAACGCAGATTGGTGTCCGCGTAAGCTGTAAAGCTGACAGCCGTGATTACGAAAAAGGCAATGTTACCACCACCGGAACCTATGAACTGACACGTGCTGGCGACGGTATGAAACTGGAAAATCTGGAACTGACAGACGGTATATTTAAGTTTGAACAGGAAACACCTGGTGAAAACCTTAAAGTTACCTTCAGCGGTTATAAAATTCGGGAAGACCAAAATGCAGATAACCTGTATGTGCTTCTGGATACTACAGCTGAAACAACAGCCTCTATCTACTGGATCACGCCAGTGATCGAAACTGTGCCAACCGTAGCACAGGAATTTGAAATCGGTACCAGATTAAAGGATATCCAAAATTCACCAGAAAAGGATCCGGTCTTAACCGATGGAAAAGCTACATACAATCAGAAAGAAATTCCAGGAACCTGGCAATGGCAAAATCCTGAGACAGTACTTGACCAGGTGGGTGAAATCCGATACACAATGCTGTTTATTCCAGAAAATACAGCTGGATTTAAAACAATCCAGGCAGAAGTAACCGTATCCACAATAAAAGCAGTGGTGACGCCTCCTGAGATCCCGGAAATGGTCTATAATGGGCAGGAACAGGCTCCGGTTATTCCAGAAACGGAATTCTATAAAACAGTTCAAAATGAAAAGCATTTAGATGCTGGAGAGTACAATGTAACGATGGAACTTAAGAATCCTGCACTGTACAGATGGCCGGAAAGTGAAGAAAAAATTACGATCCTGCCCTATAAGATTCAAAAAGCCAAAGCAGACATTACAGGAACTCCGGACCCGGAAAAACTGACCCTGATTTATGGGCAGATGCTTTCAGATGGATTGACGTCAGAAACAGAACCGGACAGAGCGAAAAAGAAAACTCTGATTGCAAAAGATATGATATCCGGAATCAAGGTGAAGGTCGCAGAGATGGAAACAGCCGGAGAATGGCAGTGGAAGCTTGAAGAATCCGAGAAAAAGCAGCTGGCAGTTACTGAAAACGCTTATAAGCTTCAAGCAGTTTTTCAACCTGCTGATGAAAGCGTGGCAAAAAATGTAGAACCGATTGAAGAGATATTTACCGTAAAAGTAAAGAAGGCGGTACCTGCATTGACGTGTAAAGATTTCAGCGGAAAACTATTTAATTCAAAAGATAATGAAGGAAATGTGGTTGGAAGTTATCTTTCAAATGCAGAGATTAATGGCTGGGTTGAAGCGAAAAATCCAATTACTGGCGAAACTATTGTGGGAACCTGGAAGGCAACACCTGTTGAGGACAAAGTCATCACTAAAGAGGATGGAGGATTTGCATATAAGCTTACCTTTACTCCGGAAGATACAGTAAACTATTCAGAAGCTGTTGTTGAAAACTTGATGATTTATATTCATGTCGACTATAAGCCTGTAGTTCCAACGGACGCCCCTGCTCCAACAGAAACTCCAGCTCCGACAGAAGCACCTGCTCCAACAGAAGCACCTGCTCCGACAGAAGCACCTGCTCCAACAGAAGCACCTGCTCCGACAGACGCACCAGCTCCGACAGAAGCATCAGCTCCAACGGAATCCCTAGCTCCAACGGACGCACCAGCTCCGACAGAAGCACCAGCTCCGACGGAATCCCCAGCTCCAACAGAAGCTCCAGCTCCAACGGACGCACCAGCTCCGACAGACGCACCTGCTCCGACGGAAGCTCTGGCGCCAACGGACGCCCCGGCGCCAACAGAACCTTTGGCTCCGAAAGAATAAATTAGCCACAAAAAACTGACTGATCAATTGAATTTGACAAAAAAGATGCTATGAAACACAAACTAAAAATTTTTTCAAAACTTCCATTAATTGCTTTGTGCCTTATGTCTGCAATCGGAGCATATACTCCGGTTCTTGCAGACAGTGAATCCCAGGTAACTGTGTGTATTCTGGATTCAGGCTGCAACATGGAAGACATTACAGGGTGGAATTATCTGGAAGGCAGCGATAACCTTTCTGACAACAGCGGACATGGAACAGGCGTCTGTGAAATCCTGCTGGAAAAGGCACTGGATGCAAATCTGGTCATGCTAAAGTGTTTTGATGGGGAATCTGAAAATCAGACAGACGATAATACCATCATCCAGGCCATCTATGACAGCGTAGATAAATACCATGCAGATATCCTTAATATGAGTTGGACACTGAATAGAGATTCGAACCTCCTCCATGAAGCAATTCAGTATGCCAGCGAAAACGGAGTCCCGATACTGGCTGCAGCCGGAAACCTGAGCTTCCAGACACCTTCTGGAAGCCAGGTATATCCGGCTGCCTGGGAAGAAGTAATCGGCGTGGCAGGAGCTGATCTTGATGAAAACGGGAATCCCATAAGTTCGCTGTGGTATCTTGGCGGTGAAGCAGTATATGTAAGCGCAAACGGAAGTTATGAAGATCAGAAAGGATCCTCCTATGCGGTCCCCAGAGTAAGTGCAGCTGTAGCAGGGTACCTGCTGGAGAATCCAGGTGTAACGCAGGAAAAAGTACTGGACTATCTGAAAAATAAAGCTGTTGATGCCGGAGACAAGGGATATGACCTCAGTTTGGGTGGGGGTATATCGAATGAAAATTGATAAGTAGTTAGAATAATGCGGAATGTAGATACAAAACAAAAGAATGCAGCTCATGTGTTGCATTCTTTTTGTTTTATAAAGCCTGCAAAAAAGAGCGATCATTTTTCATAGGTCTTTTTTCATAAATATAATGTGGAAATTTTGTACAAATTATCCAAATAATAGTTGCGAAAAACTTTAAAGCAATATATAATTGATTATAATCAAAAGTATATGCAAAATAATAATTACAAGGATGGATTGATGTAAAAATGCCAAAAGGATTACAACATAAAGGAATCGTCAGAAGAAACAAAATGATCTATGCAGCAGTAAAATTATTTCTGGAAAATGGATACGAGAAGACCACAACAGCCTCTATTGCAAAGGCTGCCGGGATGTCCCCCTCTTCCTTTTTTGCAGCATTTGATAATAAAGAAGCCTTGCTGCTTACCCTGGTCAAAACAATGTTTGGAAGCCAGTTTGATAAGGCGGAGAAATTATTAGGGGAAACCCCGGATCCGTTGCTTGTCTATGGAGTAGAAGTTTCGATACAGATGTACATAGCCGAATTGTCAGAACCGTTGAGGGAATTATATGTGGTAGGATATTCTCTTCCTACTACCTCAGAATATATTTATATGAGCACGGCGCAGAAGATTCAGCATATTTTTTCACAATATATAAAAGAAGCAGAATTGAAAGATTTTTATGAAATGGACATTGCCTCTGCCGGAATCACCAGAGGATTTATGGCAAAAAAATGCGACCTCTATTTTACCATGGAAAACAAATTAAGAAGATTACTGAAATGCTGCTTTACCTTATATAAAGTACCGGAAGCCAAACAAGAGGAAGTAATAGGTCAGATCTTAAAAATGGATCTGAAACCAATTGCAGAGAAAATCATAGAAGACACAGTAAGAAAAGCAGAAGAAGGATTTGAATCAGTTTTGGCAGAAAAGTAAATATTTTGAAAATTATATAAGTATAAAAGGACTGACAAAAACCTGTCAGAAGTAGCAGCGATCTGCACAGAAGATGGATTAACGGAAGGAAGATACTGTGAAACCTGCGGTGCAGTATTTGCAGCACAGAAAGCAGTGAAGCAACAGGCCATAAAGAAGTAATAGACAAAGAAATAAATGCCACGTATTTTACCCTTTAAAGGATCCTGAACCTGAGGAAATTAATGGTTTTAAAGACATTACAGAAGCTGTAAACTTTTTAGATATAATTATCCAATGTGACGGACAATCAATAAATAATAAAGAGCATTTCTGCTTCACTCATAGAACAATTGAACCACATGAGGAGCGACGTGTTGAATATAGCGATGGAAGAACCGAAATGGGATGCTTTAAGTGCGAGACATGCTCCTGGAGAAGAACTATTCGGTATATAAATGAACCATCGTGGTATGCAGATTAAAGATATCCGGGGCACAAATTGTCATGTTGTTCATATCTGTAAGGAAATTTACAGAAATTAAGGGGCTGGAAACAGTCCCTTTTCAAATATTTTTGGAAAGTTACAGGGAAAACATATGGATAAAGTTTTGAAAAACTGTGCGTCGCATTCTCGTTACTTCAGTGATGAGCTAGGCGCACTATTTTTTGAAAATAAGTAGAACAAATGTTTGTAAATTCTATTTGCATATGGTACAATTCATTAGGAAAGTATCAGATTCAGAGCAAACAAAAAGAGCAATTCTGAGAAAAACTGGAACTGCTCTGAATGTGATTCTTTCCAATTGAATTGTCTGGTAATCTATATAGATGAAAAATGGAGTTTGCCTTAATCAAAATGTAATCTAAAAAATGAGATTCCATTGAAAAGCAAAATAATTGGCAGGAGGATATCTTATGTTTCGCGAGATGAGAAGATTTAAGCAACAGGTTTCACAAGATGAATGTAAAAAAATATTAAAAGATGAAAAAAGAGCTGCTTTTTCTGTAATTGGTGATGAAGGGTATCCCTATACCATTCCAATTAATTTTTACTATGAAGAGGCTGATCATACGATTTATTTTCATGGAGCCAGAGAAGGACACAAGATGGATGCAATCCAGAAATGTAATAAAGTGTGTCTGACAACCTGGAACCAGGGTTTCAAAAAAGAAGGGAACTGGGAGTGGAATGCCACAAGTGTTGTTGTGTTTGGAAAAGCAGAACTTATCACAGATACCAAGATTATAGAAGACCGTCTTCGAAAACTGGCAGAAAAATATTACCCTACAGTAGAAGAAGTAGAAAAAGAAATGAATGGTTCTGCAAGAAGTCGTGTCCAGCTATTTGCAATCAGAATTGAGCATATGACAGGGAAGCTTGTAAATGAGAAATAATATGTAAGAGAGTTTGCTGACATAAAAAAGAAGGGAACACATTTATGATTATTCAGACCGGTATGCGGACGGATATCCCGGCGTTTTATTCGGAATGGCTGTGTAACCGGATAAAAGAGGCTACGTGATGGTTCGGAATCCATATCAGCCGCAGCAGGTAACAAGATATACCTTTTCGCCTTCTGTGGTAGATCTGATTGCGTTCTGCTCGAAAAATCCGGCGCCTATGCTTTCACACATGGATTTACTGAAAACATATGGAATGTACTGGTTCGTTACCATTACCCCTTATGGAAAAGAAATAGAGCCTCTGGTTCCAGATGTAGAAGCGGTAATAGATACATTTCGGCAACTGGCTGAGATTACAGGACCGGATTCCATGGGATGGCGTTATGACCCTATATTCCTGAATGAGACTTATACGCCAGAGGTCCATATCCAAAAGTTTACACAGATCGCACAGGCCCTTGAGGGCTATACCCATACCTGCGTGATCAGTTTCATCGACCTGTACCAGAAAGTGAGAAGAAATTTTCCGGAAGCCCAAGCTGTACCAAAAGAAAAACGTCTGTCACTTGGGAAAACCATGATACAGATAGCCGCGGCACATGGAATGAAAGTATATCCCTGTGGAGAAGGAACAGAATTAGCCTGTTATGGGGCAGATTGCAATGGCTGTATGACACAGGAAACATACGAAAAAGCCCTCCATACCACGCTGGATATACCGAAAAAGCAGCCACTACGGAAAGAATGTGCCTGTTTTATGGGAAATGATATTGGAGCATATAATACCTGCCTTCATGGATGCAAATATTGTTATGCTAATTACGATACCAAAACGGTTCGTCAGAATTATGCTTTGCATGATCCGAAATCCCCGTTTTTGATTGGAAATTTAAAAGCGGATGATAAAATACATCAGGCGGATCAGAAAAGCTGGATCGACGGACAACTGGTTCTGAAATTTGATTGATAGAAGGAAAAGCTATATGGAAAAGCTTTTGAAAGAACACTGAGCATAAGGAGAGTCTGAAAATGGCAAAATTATATTTCCGCTACGGAGCAATGGGAAGCTCGAAATCAGCAAACATACTAATGGTCCGTTATAACTACGAAGAGCGCGGTCAGTATGCCGTTTTGTTAAAACCAAGAACAGACAGCCGGGATGGAGAACGCAAGATCCAGTCTCGTATGGGATTATCTGCTTCAGCAGAATACGTGGATGAATTTTTAAAAGAGATCTCTACGATCTGGAAAAAAGAAAATACAGAATACCGGTATCAGGGAAAGAAAGTGGATGCAGTTCTGGTGGATGAAGCGCAGTTCCTTTCGGAAGCGGAAATAGACACTTTGTCCGACCTTGTGGATTTTTATAATATTCCAGTGATCTGCTATGGACTGCGCACCGATTTCCGCAACCGCTTATTTCCTGGCTCCAGACGTCTGATGGAGATTGCAGATGTCATTGAGGAAGTACCGACTGTCTGTTGGTGTGGAAAACGTGCACAGTGTAATACCCGGTATGCAAATGGAGAAATTGTACGGGAGGGTGCGCAGATCATGCTTGGCTCCAATGAAAGCTATGTGGCGCTTTGCCGGAAGCACTACAAAGAAGGAAAATTATGGAAAGAAGCTGGAGCAGAAAATGAAACGAGCACCAGGAGGAACTGTAAAATTATGGAAAAGGAGTAAGATATAAGAGAAAGGGGACTCTTCTATGAGTAAGAAAAAGGCAGCTTTTATCTGTGTCCATAATTCATGCCGCAGCCAGATAGCAGAAGCATTTGGAAAGCATCTGGCATCTGATATATTTGAAAGCTATTCTGCCGGCACAGAGACAAAACCGCAGATCAATCAGGATGCAGTCCGGATTATGAAAACGTCATATGGAATAGATATGGAAGCAGATGGTCAGTACAGCAAACTGATTCGCGATATTCCAACTCCTGATATCGTGATTTCCATGGGATGCAATGTAGGGTGTCCGTTTATTGACAGGCCTTTTGACGATAACTGGGGACTGGAAGATCCAACGGGAAAAAACGATGAGGCGTTTAAATTAGTTATAGAAGAAATCAGGAAGAAAATCCTTGAATTAAAGAAGAATGCGTCTTGATAACTTGCAAAACGATATTTTGATAGGAACAGATAGATGAAGCATGCTTGATAATCTGGATACCAAGACGTCTGCCAATAATCATGGAAAGGTGTGGAATACCAGAAGAAATCATATCACATGGAGGCTGTATGTGGGTCTGCACATTACCAGATCGCTGCGTACTGGTCCAGAGTTTTGAACAAGCCTGCGATTAAAGCGTATCAGGCATCCAGACGTGGGATTGTTCTGACAGCAAATTATACTGCTACGCAAAAGGGGGTAAAGAAGTGCCTGTCCGGATCTGGTTGTTGTTCCGCCCAGAATGGAGCTTTATCTACAGTTTTCTTCCATGCTGCAGGAGATTTATGGAGAGTATACCGATCTGGTGGAGCCTTATGGATGTGATGAAGCGTGGCTGGATGTGACTGGAAGTACCGCCTTAAAAGGGGATGAAAAAAAGATTGCAGATGAGATTAGAAGCCGTGTAAAAAAGGAATTGGGGATCACAGTCAGTATCGGGATTTCGTGGAATAAGATTTTTGCTAAGCTTGGAAGCGATTATAAAAAACCAGATGCGATCACCCAATTTCATAAAGAAAATTACCAGAGTATCGTCTGGAATCTTCCTGCAGCTAACCTTTTGTATGTCGGAAGATCTACAGACGATGTTAAACCGTTATGGGATCAAAACCATTGGGAAAATTGCAACGTCAGATCCAGATTTCCTGGAACGACTGTTCGGGAAGATGGGACTGGTCTTATATTCCTTTGCAAATGGCTGGGATGATTCTCCTGTTGAACCAGAAGGCTATGCGGCTCCCATTAAGTCCATTGGTAACAGTACCACCACACCAAGAGACTTAGCAACTAACCTGAATCCGTGAAGTTCATTCTTTAAGAGAACCAATCTTCCAAAGGTAAGTTTGTTTCATGATGTGAGCATACTTCTGTGGCTTTTTCTGTATCAGCACCGGGAACAAAAGCAGTCACTGGGCAAAAAAGGGTACACGAAATAAGCCTGCTATAAAATTGCTTTGTTACTTATGAGTTTGTGACAGCATATTTCTGACAGATATCAGAAAATATATGTCGCCAGATGTTGCTTCTTCCGAGGCCGGTTATCAACTGGCGTGCATGCATGGTTATATGTCCTGCCATCATAATCAGGTTGCTGATAACTGTGCGTAAACGACGGCGTTTAACATCCCTCTTCTGACGGGGTGCCCGTCCTCCAATTGTGCCCTGACCGATCATACGGAGAATGTTATATGCGATCATCCCTAATTCGAGTATCAGTGCATTGGTCGCGAACTTTCCGGATGGAAGCCGCTCCAGATCCATGTCTGTTTTTACCTCACTATGAAACTGCTCACATTCCCCATGGGCATGATACAGACTGATGATTTCCTCATCCGGGTCACCAAGGTTTGTCCACCAGGCTTCAACTTCAATATCGGGAACAAGGTTGAACTGACCATACTTATCAATGGTTCGCTCTGTAATCTCGTATCCGGCACGGAGTGTATACTCTGTATTGAACTGCTTACTGGTAACGGTTTTCCAGTCACTGCCTATATAGACGGTTTTTCCGTCTCTGGGACTGGTTACATTCCGGCAATACTGCTTTGCCATTTCAAACCAGTCATCCGTGCTTTCTCGGCGAAGTTTTCGCTTGATAATGAAAAAGCTTCAAAGTAAGGTTTGCCCATGCAAAGCATTCCAAGGTAAGTGAGTACAATATCACCATTTTTAATCTGATGCTGAGACCGATTGGATGTCACGTCCATGCGATTGAGTTTTTTGATGAAATCGCTTTTCCCAAGGAGGGCGCCAACAACAGCCAGACCGCTGGCTGGGATAATACATTCATTTGTAAACTCAACAATAATGTTCTTATTGGTGTTCAGTGTGATTCGGTGGTTGTTATTCATGGTAAAAGACTCCAATCCATTAGATTTTGTTATGTCTATTTTACCACAGACTGCTTTCACCTGGTGGGTGAATAACAATATTGGAAAAAAATATTGCAAAAGCATGAAACTATAGGGTTTAAGGAGTATGTGAGGAAATCAACTTCACGGATTCAGGAAAAACCAATAAAGCAGACAATAGATAATATTCTCAGTAACGCAGCCAAAAGTAGAAATGTCTCCATGACAGCAGAATATAATAAATTAATTCTAAAAATAAAGGGAGCTCTTTAATGAAGCAAAAACCCTTATTGATCAGCCTGTTAATTTCTCTGGGAACCGGAGTGATTGCAGGCTTTCTTACTTTTAAAAGTATGGAACAATACTAGAATGAGCCGCCTAATAATTGTGAAAATCAAAATTCAGTAATACGGAATATAGAAAATCAGGAAGTTAATCTTTTATCAAAAGAAGAACTTTGCAAACGGCAAAATCAAATCAGATGAATGTCTTTTTACACTATATTTTGACTATTCACGCAAAAATATAGACAGAGAAACTAGATTCAAATAATATATATAATATAGATATAAAAACAGTTAAAAGAAGAAAGGAGAAAAAATAGAGAAAGCATGTTTGCTATCTTTTGTATTGCTGTTCAGTACTTTAAGTCAAAGTATTGTAGCAACAACCGTGTATGCAGGCAATATTCTTATGATGGAACAAGATTCAGAATTACCTGTAAAAGAAGATCAAGCAGATATTACGGATCAGGATCATCAAGAGAAAAATACTGATACAGAAAACACAAATTCAGATAAAGAACAGGGAACTGAAGAAAGCACGGATTCAGATAAAATAGTTACCGCATATGTATAAAATACAAGGGGGTTAAATCAATGAAATTTGATGTTAAAACACAGGGAAAGAAAATGGAGGTTGCTTTGGAAGGAAGAATGGACTCTGCAACAGCACCGGGATTTGAGAAGGAGATTTTCCAAAAGCTTGATGGAGTTACTGAGCTTGTTCTGGACTTTACCGATCTTGCGTATCTTTCCAGTGCCGGATTAAGAGTTCTTTTATCCTGTCAGAAGAAAATGAATGCAGCAAAGGGAAGTATGGTTGTAAAGCATGTCAATGAAATTATTATGGAAGTATTTGAAGCAACCGGATTTGACAGTATTTTGACAGTCGAACAATAAAAGACAGATGAAAATGGGGAAAAGAATATGACAATTGAAGAGAGAAAATTAACACCTGCCGGACAGGGGAATCTGCAACAGATCAAATTGGGAATACCGGTAGTGGAAGCATTGAATCGGATGGCAGAGGATCCCATGGGGGAAAATGAAAAGCTGCTTTTAAGGATTCTGGAACAAAATAAGGATACGGAATATGGAAGGAAATATGGCTTTGCGAATATTCATTCCATAGAAGAATACCAGAAGAAGGTTCCGGTCAGTGTATACGATGATTATGCAGGCTATATTTTAAGAATGAGTGAGGATGGGGAGGAGAATCTGATTACCTCCGGTAAGGTTGTACATTATAACAAGTCTTCAGGAACGGTTGGAAATCCCAAGCGTATACCGTTGACGGAAGAGGCTTTTCAGGTTTTTCAGAAGTATAATGGTCCCTACCGTATGGGTCTGGTCGCAAAAGAACTCGGAGAAGACTGGATCAACGGACGGAATATGTCCATTGCGGAATCCATTGCAGAGATCCAGCACGTGAAAAGCGGTGTTACTTATGGGGCTTTGTCAGTAAAAATGATCGGTGAATTCCGCCCTTACCTCGGAATGAGTTTTACATCTCCCGATGAAGCAATTTATCCGGAATCGGAAACCAACACCAGATATCTGCATGCACGTTTCGGATTGATGGACCAGGATCTTACGAATATGGCAGCGAACTTTCTTGGATTTTTACTGGAAGTATTGCGTTATATGGAACAGCATTGGGAGCTTCTGGTTAATGATATTGAACAGGGAACGATTGATCTGGGTATTAAAATGTCAGAGGAAGTCCGTTCCAGTCTCTTAAAGAAAATTCAGCCATGCCGGAGAGAGCGCAGGAACTGAGGGGAATTTTCATGCAGGGGTTTGAGAAACCGATTGTACCGAAGCTGTGGCCTCATGCACAGTTCCTTACCGGTGTCGGTTCCGGTGGATTTAAGGTTTATGCTGATAAGATCAAAGAGAAATATATGGGAGAAAAAATAGCCCGTTATTTTACCGGAATTAATGCATCTGAAGGCATGATCAGTGTCCCGTACCGGTTAAATGATGAGAAGAGCGTGCCGGTTCCGGACAGTATGTTCTATGAATTTCTGCCGACAGACGCAGATGATGATTTCTCCAAAATAGTAACGATAGATCAGCTTGAGACAGGTAAAGAATATGAAGTGATTGTTACGAATCTTTCCGGTTTTTACCGGTATCGTATGCGTGATGCGGTAAAGATTGCAGGAAAATATAAGAATCTGCCGATTCTGGAATTCATCGGACGTATTGATCAGACAGTCAGTATTATGGGGGAGAAGACAACAGAAGTGGCACTCAGGACTGCCGCAGAGGATACAGCAAAGCAGCTTGGCTTTGACATGATTGATTTTACAGTATATCCGGATGTTGAACATGTTCCTCCACGTTATATTTATTTTATGGAAATCGAAAGCCTTCCGGAGGGGATGAAAGCAAAGGAAATCCGTTTTTTTCTGGAGAGGAATCTTGCTAAGGCCAATCCGTCCATGGGAGATAAGGTGGCAAAAGGAATCTGTGCGTCAACTAAGTTAAATATCTTAGAGCCGGAGACATATAGCTTATACCGTGATCTGATGATAATGAAGGGAATTGCGCCGGCACAGCTGAAGCCTGTGCACATCATCCGGAATGAACTGCAGCGGAAATTCTTTTTCAGTCAGACAGAATACGGGGTGGGGCTTGTAAAATAAATGGAAGGACTTTGTGAAAATAAAAGGAGAAGCCTATGAAAATTTTAGCTTTAGTAGCAAGCCAGGACAGTACTGTGGAAGATGTTAAGACAAATGGAAGAAGGCAGATGCAGGCACTGATAGGTAAAGATAAGGAAGTGCTTTTCTGCGAATATTCCACGATTGAAATTTGCAGGAACGGGGAACTTGCGATCACCTGTCTGGGCGAAAAAATGGAAAAGCCGGATTATTTCTGGCCACTACTTGGATCCACGGATGGATTTATTCTGGAGAATATGCTTCAGGATGCGGGAATTCCATCTATTTTAAATCTGCGTGAGCTTCAGGTCGCAAGAAGTAAGATTGCAACTTATCAGAGATTTGCACAGAATGGAATACGGGTGCCTGATACGATGGTGTTTTTCAAAGATTCTGATCCCGAAACACTGTCTGGTCGTTTTGGTTATCCATTTGTTGTGAAGCCGGACAGTGGATTTGGCGGGATTGGTGTAGAACTGATCCATAACGGCCAGGAGCTTAAGGATTACTTTGCAACTCTTTCCTATGGACAGGCTTATGTGGCACAGGAATATATTGCTACTTCCAAAGGAAGAGACATCCGTGTTGTTGTTCTCCATGGCAGATATTATTTTTCGATGGAGCGCCATGCATCGAATCCTGATGAATTCCGTTCGAATGTACATGTGGGTGGAACTACACAGGAGAAGACTCTTACCGAAGAAGAAAAGGTATTCTGTGAAAAGGTGGCGTCCATATTTGATCTTCCGATTATCGGACTGGATCTTATGATTGGTGATGGAGAGTATGTGCTGGCAGAGGTAAATGCATTTCCGGGTATGCCGGGGCGTAAGATGATGGATGCATATGCTTCCGTTATTGATGATTTTATGGAGGGACAGGCATGACCGGATTTTTGCGAAGAGTATTAAGCCCATACAGGGGACTTTTGATACTGGTCATTTTACTGCAGCTTGGTCAGTCCTTTTTAACCATGTATCTGCCAACAATCAATTCCAGAGTGATCGATTATGGTGTGGCGAATGCGGATGCTGCATATATCATGCATCAGGGAATTCTCATGCTGGGAATAGCTCTTATCCAGTTACTGCTATCAACCTTGGCTGGTATTTTCGGAGCAAAGGTGGCACTGATGACCGGACGGGATTTGAGGGAGCAGGTTTATGAGAAGCTGATACATTTTTCACGCAGGATGATCGGAAGCATGGGAGCTCCTACGCTGATTACAAGGGCAACAAACGATGTACAGCAGGTAATCCAGTTTATTACGTTCTTATTTACCGCGATTATCGCAGCACCGATGATGTTTATCGGAGGTCTTGTGCTTGCCTTGTCCCAAAGCGTGAAGCTTTCGGTGGTATTGCTTGTGACGATACCTCTGCTGCTTGGGGTTTCTGTGGTATTTTTAAAGCTGATCCTTCCTTATTATAGAGAACAGCAGACGAAAATAGATGAGATGAATACCGTACTCAGGGATCAGATTTCCGGTATCCGTGTGGTAAAGGCCTTTACGAAGGAACAAGGCGAGAAGGAACGCTTTGAACGGATTAACGGAGATCTTTCAAGGATTAATACCAGCATCGGTAAGATTACAGGGCTGATGCAGCCAATCTTTACCCTGACAATGAGCTTTGCCAATATTTCGCTGATCTGGCTTGGCGGCCGTATGGCGGGGAACGGTCAGGTACAGATTGGACAGGTGATCGGCTTCGTAACCTACATATCCTTTATTCTGACAGCAACCCTGATGGCTTCCATGATTTTTATTATGCTGCCAAGAGCCGAGGTATCGGTTACACGTATTGAAGAGATTTTAAACAGTGAAAGTGAAATTCAGGACAGAGAGGATGCTTTTTTGCCAGAGCAGTTCCGGGGAGAAATATGTTTTGAACATGTGACGTATTCCTATGCACCGGATAATGAGCAGGTGGAGCCTGTATTGAAGGACATTTCCTTCTGCGCACAGCCGGGTAAAACGACGGCGATTATCGGATCTACCGGATGTGGTAAGACTACCTTGCTTGATATGATTCCACGTCTTGCAGATGTGACAGAGGGGACGGTCTTCGTAGATGGCATGGATGTCCGGAAGCTGTTAAGGCATGAGCTTGATCAGGCAATCGGCATGGTTCCGCAGAAGGCTTTCCTGTTTTCGGGGACGCTGGAGGACAATCTGCGGGATGGAAAACCGGATGCAACACAGGAAGAACTCTGGGAGGCTCTTTCGATTGCGCAGGCAAAGGAATTCGTGGAGAAAAACGAACGTGGTCTTAAGATGAAGATTTCCGAAGGGGGAACAAACTTTTCGGGCGGGCAGCGGCAGCGGCTTGCAATCGCAAGAGCAATTGTCCGCAGACCCTCCATCTATTTGTTTGATGATTCGTTCTCTGCACTGGATTACCGGACAGACCAGGAGCTGCGAAGAGCACTGAAGCCGGTTACACAGAATGCGGCTGTGATTATTGTTGCACAGAGAATCAGTACCATTAAGGATGCTGACCAGATCCTTGTGATGAATCAGGGACGTATTGAAGCGGTTGGAACACATGAAGAACTCATGCAAAGCAGCCGGACTTATCAGGAAATTGTGGCTTCCCAGCCCACAGATAAGGAGGTGGCATCATGAGTACAAAGCAGAAAAAGACCATACAAAAGGGGTCTTTCAAGCGGCTGTTAAAGCTCTTCTTCTTTAAAAATAAGATGCTGACCGCTCTTATGCTGTTCAGTATTATTATTTCAGCGGTTGCTACAGCGCTGGGACCGCAGTATCTGGGGTATGCAACGGATTCCATTGTACAGGATATGTCAAACCCGGTAAGCAGTAACATTCACTGGGACCGGTTTTTCTTCTGGGCAGGGATATCGAGTGTGATTTTTCTGATCCAGTTCGTATCGAAATGGCTGTCCGCATGGTTTTCCACACGGATCATCTCTGATACGGCGAAAGAATTGCGCAGTCAGGTAGAGACAAAGCTATGGTCGCTGCCATTAAATTATTTTGATACAAACAGTCACGGAGATATCATGAGCCGGACCACAAATGATATTGATAATGTGGTCACGACTCTGAATTCTTCCGGTGCAGATACGATTTACAGTATTTTCCAGCTGGTCGGGATGATTGTCATGATGACTGCAATTAACTGGAGGCTGGCATTGATCACTGTGATCATTATTCCGGTCTCGGGCTGGATTGTGACCCTGATTTCCAGGTTTGTGCGTAAGGAATATCAGAAGCAGTGGTATTATACCGGAATGATTAACAGTAATGTGGAAGAGAGTGTGAACGGACACAATATTGTGAAGCTTTATGGTCAGGAAGAGAAGTTCGTGGAAGCTTTCAGGAAGCAGAATCGTCTGCTGTATGAATCTTCCTTCAAAGCTATGGCCGTATCGAACCTGATTCAACCATTGTCCCGGTTCTTTACGAATCTGAATTATGTGATTGTGGCATTGGGAGGTGCTTTACGGGTAATATCCGGACAGATGACGGTCGGAGATGTGCAGGCATTTATTCAGTATACCAGACAGTTTCAGACACCCTTTTCCAAGCTGTCCCAGGCGTATTCTTCACTGCAGTCCGGAATAGCGTCTCTTGACCGGATCTATGAGCTGTTAGATAGTGAAGATCAGGCTGAAGAAAAACCGGAAGCCAGAGAGAGCTACCGGTTGCAGGGAAAGATCGATTTCCGGGATGTGAGCTTTTCTTATGTACCTGAGAGGAAGCTGATTGAACATATGAACCTTGTTGTAGAACCGGGCCAGATGGTCGCTATTGTTGGAGGAACTGGTGCCGGCAAGACAACACTTGTAAATCTGATTGAACGATTTTATGAAGTAAACATTGGAGAAATTATTTTTGATGACAAAGTAGAAATTCACGACCTTACAAGAGCATGCCTGCGGGAGAACATTGCAATGGTTCTGCAGGACACCTGGGTGTATAAAGGAACGATCGGAGACAATCTGAAATATGGTTTGAAACGGGAAATCACGGAAGAAGAATTCCGGAATGCATGCCGGGAGACCTTCGTGGATCAGTTTGTAAGTACACTGCCTGATGGTTATCAGACTGTAATTTCCAATGAAATGTCAAGCCTTTCTGCCGGAGAAAAGCAGTTGTTGACGATCTGCAGGGCATTTCTTGTGAAACCGAATATTCTCATTTTGGATGAGGCAACAAGTTCTGTAGATACCAGAACCGAAGCCATGATTGATCAGGCACTTGATAAGCTGCGGGAGGGACGGACAAGCTTTGTCATTGCCCACCGTCTGTCCACAATTCGCAATGCAGACGTAATCCTGGTTATGGAGAACGGGCATATCGTGGAGCAGGGCAGCCACAAAGAGCTATTAGCACAAAACGGAGCCTATGCCAGATTATATCAGGCACAGTTTGAATCATAGAAAATAGGCGGAGGAAGAGATTATGCGTATTGTATTTTATAGTGCGTCAACATCAGCACATTCCAATTCATCAACAAAAACAACCTACCAGCGTTCCGGGCAGATACCTGGGATGAAATGGACCGGCTTTATCCGGACTGCGAATTTGTTGTAGCAGGACCCCTGAATGGTTCTTACATTTTTGACGTGGCAGATGGGGAAATCTGCAAAAAACCTGAGAAGGTGAAATACGTGCTTTTGGAGAGTGGAATGAGTGCGGAGGATACGGCAGAGCTGATTGCACAGCAGAGACCGGATATTGCTGTAGCAATTGCATCGGGAGCCGTTCCCTTTGACTGGGTACCGATCAAGACCGCTCTCATTGCTGAGGAATTACAGAAAAGAGGAATTGCAACCATTGCCAATAATACGCTGGTGTCAGTGGCAGCATTTGATAAGTGGCGTAGTAATATCATGTTCCGCAGCTTTGTCAAAGCGGCAAAGGGAATCTATATTCACCATGAGCTGTTTCTTGCGGAGAAGAAGAATCCGGGTGTCAGTGTAAATGTATATAAGGAATATGTTTTTTATCGGATTAAGGAAATAAACTTTCCGGTCATTGTGAAGGATACATTAGGTGCAGGGTCAATCGGAGTGGAAATCATGAACTCCTATGAGGAAGTAGAGAGCTTTCTTAATTCCGATCGGAACAATTCAGATATAATGGTGGAAGAACTGATTCAGGGAGAACAGTTCGGAACGGAAATTCATGGTGTAGAGGGACGTTACAGTGTCCTTCCGCCGATCGCCTTTTCTGTAACAAAAGAGGGCATTACAGATCCGTTAAGCTCTGTAAAATTTGGTCCGGTGACGGATCCTTCCTATCATTTTGAAAAGGTACAGGAAGAACTGCTTAATATGGCACAGAGTTTGAAATTTGAAGGAACGGTGCAGGTCGATCTGGTTTACCGGGCAGGAGAATGGTATATTATCGAAATTAATCCAAGATGGTCCGGAATGACAACAACAACGGCTGCATGGAGGGAAGAAATCCACTATCTATTTTTGTGGACAGTATACTCGGAACTGACAAAAATTACAGTATGAAACGGAACCTGAAATATGCATTGAACTTTAAGATGAAAGCAAGGTCGCAGGAGGATCTGATCCGATTATATGGGAATCCGCATGTGGATTATATTATGCAGCTGGAAACCTCAGTGGCAGGTATGGAGAAGATCAACTATTGCGAGGTTGTTATCAGCACCGATCAGGAAAAAGAAGATATTATGAATATCCTGAATGAACTGGAAGAGGAATTCCCGGGGCTTGTTTCCGATGATGTGAAAGCAAATGCCGGAGAGCTTGTTGCAAAATATCAATGAGAATTCGGCGGTCGATAAAACCGCCGTTTTCTGCTGTTTGGAGAAATTAAAACCATTTTGCAGCGTATTGTTGTAATTGTTCCTGGACATTCCGGTAGCTGTATTTGCTGACCGGGATTATTTCCTGATTATTCAGTGTGATTTCAAAGCGTCTGATTGAACGGACAGCATACAGAGAAACAATGTAGCATCTGTGACATTGCACGAAGATATCTTTCGGCAGAGTTTCACGGACTGCAGAAAGGGATTTATATATCTTCGTGACAGTACCGTCCTGAAGGTGAATCTGCAGTTCTTTATTGATTATTTCAATATAGGTAATATCCCTGATATGAAAGGATACAGTTCTGGACGGAGTGTCGATTATAATGGATTTCGGGATCAGATGTCGGATTGCACGGGTTAGTGCTTCTGCAAGTTTTTGACGGCTGACCGGCTTGAGGATATAACCTACAGGTTCAGCAGAATATGCATCGAATACAAATTTCTCACTGCTGGAAATGAAGATAACGGGAATTTGGTTTTCAGTGTCACGGAGACATTCTGCAAAGCTGATCCCATTGTTTTCACCCAGCATAATATCAAGAATCAGAATGTCACAGCTTTTGGGAGTATTCTGCAATGTATTTTTTAATTCTGAAATAGAAGTATATTTTCGAATCTCGCAGGATTCTCCCATGGATGCTAAAATATCGATGATCATTTCTGATATCTGCGTTAAAAAAATCGGTTCATCATCACAGATGACAATATGGTACATAGTGAAAGCCTCCTATTATTCGTTATTTTCGTCAAGACAAAGCGTTGTTGTTACAGCAAAAAAGCCACCACGTACCTGTACGTTCAGTATACCATTGTATTTTTCGGCGATACCATTGATGATCTTAAGACCGTAACCGTGCCTGTCACTGTTCTTTTTACTGGATTTATATTTTCCATTCGTGATTCTCAAGTTATCCTCATTGCAGGAGTTTTCACATTTAATAAACAGAAAATTTCCCTTTGAATGGAGATTCAGTCGGATGACCCGCTGTCCTTCAGAAACCTTCTGACACCCTTCTACTGCATTTTCCAATATATTTGTCAACATCCGGCACAAATCAATGTCTTCCATGTTGAGTCTTCTGCCAATGATAATACTGTACTCCACTATGGCTTTATAACGGCTGGCACGTTCTGCGAATTCTGAAAGGATGGAATTGACCAGAGCATTGGCTGTGTAGGTGACAAAAGGAAGCTGTTCGGCTTCTTCAGTAAATTTCTGTATATACTGTCTGGCACCTGCATAGTCCTCCTGTTTAAGATAGGAGGACAGGGCATTCATATGATGCCGGATCTCATGGTGTATTTCCAGGATATGTTCATTGTTTTCTGCCTGATTCCGGTAGTTTTCCAGCATGCGCTCGGAAATCCGCTGTTCTTCCTGTTTGCTGCGGATGTATCCCATGACACTGAAGAATACGGCATACACCACGAAAGCAAATACTGCAAACAGTACAAACATAACATGGACAACTATATTATTGGAAAGATTTATTATGCTTGAGAACTGTGCAATGCTGGCAATCAGAATAAACAAAGCAGGGAGGGAGCAGAGAATCTTCCAGATACGTGATTCCAGATCTGCATTGATCATAGTACGGATTCGCTCCATCAGCATGAGAAATGGTTTCGCAAGAACCAGATTTATGATAAGTGTGAGAGCCAGTGCAAAGGGCGGATACATAAAATAATCGGATGGAAACCGGAAAGTACGGTGCAAAAAGGTAACGGTGCTTGTAACAAAGAATCCGTAGCTCATTACAACAAAAAATACAAATAGTTTTTCTGCTATTTTTGCCTGGATGATAAAACAATACAACACTCCGAACAGTAGCAGGGCAATATAAAAAATAACATTCCAGATCAGCTCTTTGTAATCACCGCCGATGTTGAACTGTGCGATAAGAGAAAACGGAATGACCATTACAATAAAAATGGACAGTGCCATAAGCATTGTCTTTTTTGTGCTTAGGCGGAAACGATCCCGGAATGGATACAAACAGAAAAATGCATAAGGAAAAATCTGAAGAGAAAATCCGCAGAAATAACGCAATGCTATCATAAAACCCTCCTGTCATAAAGATAGATAATGGCCAGGTTACCTATTAAAAATAAGTATACCATTGGCAGAGGGCAAAATCAAATCATATGAAGGTCTTTTCACACCATATTTTGACTATTCACGCAAAAATATAGACAAGGAAGTCAAATTCAAATAACATAAATAATATAGATGCAGAAAACTGTCAAAATGAGGAGAGCTTTTGATACGGTATATATGCCCGAAAGTTTGCTTTTACTGGCATCGTAAAGGAAAAAATATAAGAAAAGGAGACTAAAAAATGAAGAAAAGAATGATTATTGTGACGGCACTGATTATGGGAACTCTGGGAGCAGAATGTGTGAGTGTCCAGGCATCGGATACGTTACCTGAACTGACAAAAGACAATGCACTGGAACAGATGATGAAAGCAGGAGAAACAGACAGTCTTGTAAGCAATCATAAAAGCTATGAAGCTACCTGTGAATATATACTGCAGAATACAAAGGTATATGACTATGAAGATTCTGAAGTGATGTATGTAGATATGTATGGTACTACCCAGATGCTCTATAAAGATGGCGAATTAAAATACGGAAAAGAAGGAGATGAGTATCTCTCCTGTCTGTATATTGATGAAGCAGATGGAAATGCAGATGATCTTATAAGCTTTTACACAGATGAAACCATAGAGGAAGAAGTGACGGATCTGAAGGAAGATGGTGATACGATCATTATACAGACAAAGGTACCTGAAGAACTTACGCAGAGCACATTGAATTCTCAGGGAGATGGAGAATCCTACACAGAGGGAGACTGGATTTCTATGGAATATGTGGTTGCTTCGGATGATTACAGACCACTGAAACATACTCAGATTCTGAATCATAGGGACGGCACTTCGGAAGAAGCTTCGAAGATGGAATTCTCCTACGGCGTGGACAGGCCTGAGGATGTAGCAGATCTCTGTGAAAAGTACGAAGAAGCAGAAAAAGCAGAAGGTGATGTACGTAATGTGACAGTTACTGCAGCTCCTGGTACAGAGCAGGAAAAGGATTATACAATCACGGTTCCAGCAGATAATCATGTATGGATCATGCTTCATGACGATAATTCTTATTACATTATGTATACAGATAAGGAGTGTAAAGAACTGTACGAGCCAGAGGAAGATGTGAAAGAAGACACACATCTCTATGCAGAGATTGAGTCTTATGAAGAGGCGGAGGATGAAGTATGAGGAGTTTGAGCGTATTTATCAGGAATATTATCTGAAAATTTTGACATTTATACATAAAAGAGTTCCTGATCTGTATGAAGCGGAAGAACTGACTGGAGATGTATTTCTGTCTTTTTACAGAAATATGGACAGTTATGATGAAGAAAAAGGTAGTATAGCTACCTGGTTGTATGCAATCACAGCAAACCGCCTGAAAAACTATTATAGGGATAAAAAGACTCATTATTCTCTGGAAATCCTGAAGCAGCAGACAATTCCCCGGGAAAAAATGCCGGAAGAGATTGTGGCAAAGATTATGAGAGAAGAGACATTAAGAAAAAGTCTGGAGCAGCTTTCTGACAGAGAACGGGAAATTCTTCTGGGAAGATTTTATTATCAGAAAAGTTCCACAGAGCTTGGCAGGCAGATGAATTTATCACCGGGAAATGTAAGGATGATACAGAAACGTGCTCTGGAGAAGTTGCGAATGATTATGGAAAAACAGGGGGAATAGGCGTTCAGGCTACAGAGACTCTGCCTGAACTGACTGGGGATAATGCATTGTAATAGATTATGAAAGCCGGATGACATATTTCAGATATGAGATATTTGCATATGGGTAGTTTGAAGAGGAGGGAATTGTATATGTGGACAAGGAGAGAATTGAAAGAGTGTGCCAAACAGCTTTTAAAGATAAATTATTGGAAAGCAGTTCTGGCAGGAGTTATATTATCCCTGATTGGAGGTTCAGGAGTGGTCTCGGTAGTAGAAAGGTCTTCTTCCGGAAGTTTTGATGAAGTGATAGGCGCAGTAGAAACTGATGATTTTGGCCTTGTTTTAGGAATTGCACTTGGAATTGTGGCAGTTGCGTTGCTTGTTAACTTTATTATGACGATTTTGATTTGGAATCCTCTGGAGGTGGGATGTAAAAAGCTGTTTATTCAATGTGAATACGGAACAGCGGAGACGAGATGTATCTGGTCGGTGATCAACAGGAGAGATGGAAAGAATGTTGGCTGGATTATGTTTTTGCGGACATTGTTTGTAAGCTTATGGAGTCTTTTGTTTATAATTCCGGGAATTATAAAACAGTATGAGTATATGATGATTCCGTTTTTGTTGGCAGAGAATCCACAGATGAATCGAAAAGAAGCTTTTGAAAAGAGCCGTCAGATGATGAAGGGAAATAAGTGGGCTGCATTTGTATTAGATCTGTCTTTTATAGGATGGAGCCTTCTGGGGATTATAACATTCGGGTTGGTTAATATATTCTTTGCCGGACCATATCAGTATTTAACACAGTCACAGCTTTATTTTCGCCTGAAAGAACAGCAGAAAGAGGAAAGCTATGGATATTGAGTATTTATTGTACCTGCAACAATTTCGCGAAACGGTTGGCAGTATTCTGACACCGCTTATGAATGCAGTAACAAAGCTGTCCGCAGGATTTTTACCTATTGCAATGATGTGTATGATTTACTGGGCATTTGACCGGAAGGCGGGACGAAAAATCCTGGCAGGACTTGGGGGCGGTCTGTTTATCAACGGATTTTTAAAGCTTACTTTCTGTGTCTATCGCCCATGGATACGGGATACACGGATTTTACCCTATGGTGATTCTAAAACAGCAGCTACCGGATATTCATTTCCAAGTGGGCATACAACGCGGGCAACGGCTATGTTCGGTGGAAGTGGACTTTGGTTCATGGAAAAAAAGCACAGTGTCGTTGCAGGTCTGTTGTTTGTGCTGGTATTCCTGACTATGTTTTCACGAAATTATCTGGGAGTACATACTCCGCAGGATGTTCTGGTGGGATTTATATCAACAGCAGTTATGATGTATCTGACCGGGTGGTTGGAATTGTGGAGTGAAAAAGAAAAAAAGAGACCTCATGATTCTTGTGGCAGGGCTTTTGATCTGTATTGCTGCTGTGCTGTACTATGAATACAAACCATATCCACTTGATTATCTGCCGGATGGATCACTTCTGGTTGATCCTGCTAAAATGCGGGGAGATGCATATGAAGGAGTCGGATTTATTGCATCCTTTGTCATCTGCAGGATACTGGAAAAAAGACAATTAGATTTTGACAGAATTTCGCAAAAGCTAAGGTTGTTTATCAGTATTTTTGCATTAATTCCTTTGTACTGGTGGATAAATACAGGGTGCCCATATATAATAGAAGAAATAAGCCGAAGCCTTGGCAAGTTCCTCAGATTTGGGCTTGGAATCATATATATCATGGTGCTGGTGCCAGGAACGGTGGTACTGGCAGGAACTCTGACTAATCGTGGAAGTGATAAGGTGACCAGAGAAAAACAGGGGCAGCCCTAAGGCTGCCCGGAAGGATTGATATAGTTATTTACGAATAGGACTTCAACGCTTTTTGAATTTCCTCCATATTCATGCCTCGTTTTAACATATTGTTTATCCTCATCTGCTCCCTATATCTGGGATCATCCATAGTAGGACGGCCAAAACCACCGGCAACATTTTCTAATTCTTCTTCAGATAATTCGTTTGTAATGTTCTGTTTGATTTCGCTCATAATAGTTCTCCTTTCCTGTAAGAATTCGAATGCTTCCTATCTGTTTATAAACATCAGAAGAGGATTTGTCACATTATATGAAGAAAAAATTATTTTTATCTAGAGATCTTTGATGCAAAGCGTCAGAGACCAGATACAAATAAACAAATGATAAAATACAGCATCAGTCAGATGATATGATAAACAAATTGCATACTGGAGGATGGAAAGTGGATAAACAGAGTATATTTAGAAGGGAAAGTCTTGATCGTGTTGAAAACAGAACACAATTTCGAAAGGAGAACAGTTATGTTGAAAAGTAGAGGCGGACGAGAAGAAAATGAGAAACTTCTTCTTTCAGTAAAAGAAACTTGCGGACTTACCGGATTGTCTGAAAGGACAGTGCGAACTTTAATGGCAGAAAATGATTTTACCGTTCGGATTGGGCGAAGAACCCTTGTTCATAAGAAAAAATTTGAGAAATGGCTGGAAAAACAGGAGACTTGAATATTTTTCTGGAACGTGTTAATATTCTGATGTACTTGTGATCTGGTCGGGAAAGGATGAAAACCAGATATTATGAGGTGTTTTATATTATTTTAAACACTGGGATGCGTATTGGAGAACTGGCAGCTCTTATGTGGGAAGACATTGATTTTCATGCACACCGAATCCGCATTTACAAAACACTTAATAAAACTACGATATTTTATGATGATAGTAAGAGAAGAATAAGATGAATACAAATGAAACAAAAAATGAAATACCGTGCAGAAACCAGTGCAGTAACACTTCCAAAAGCGGCGCAAATGTAGATAAATCAAGGGGTTCTGGCAAAAGAATGAACATGTCGCCCATGATGCAGGAATACTGCAAAACAAAAGAAGAATACAAAGACTGCATCTTATTTTATCGTCTCGGGGATTTCTACGAGATGTTTTTTGATGATGCACTTCTGGTATCCAAGGAGCTGGAACTGACGCTCACCGGTAAAGACTGCGGTCTGGAAGAACGTGCTCCTATGTGTGGAATTCCCTTTCATGCAGCTGATACCTATATTAACCGTCTTATTGAACGGGGACATAAAGTTGCAATCTGCGAACAGGTAGAGGATCCGAAAAAAGCAAAAGGACTTGTAAAGCGTGCTGTTATCCGTGTGGTTACTCCCGGAACTACTTTAGATGCAACTTCTTTGGATGAGTCAAAGAACAATTATCTGATGTCAATTGTCTCCATAGCAGACCGCTTTGGTTGTGCAATAGCGGATATTACCACAGGTGACTGTTTCCTTACAGAAGTACCAAATAGCCAGAAACTGGTTGATGAGATCAACAAATTCAGTCCGGCTGAAATCATATGTAATGATTCCTTTTTTATGAGTGGGGTTGACACAGACGATTTGAAAGAACGTCTTGGAATTTGTATTTTTTCCCTGGATGCCTGGTATTTCGATGATGATACCTGCAGAAAAGAATTAAGGGAACATTTTCACGTAACCAATCTGGAAGGCCTTGGAATCAGCGATTATGACAGTGGAATCATAGCTGCCGGAGCGCTGTTTTTGTATCTTAAGGAAACGCAGAAGACTGCACTTTCTCAGATGACTACCATCCGTCCTTATACGGCAGAGCGTTATATGCTGATTGACAGCTCCAGCCGACGAAATCTGGAGTTGGTGGAGACCCTCCGTGAAAAGCAGAAAAGAGGTTCTCTTCTCTGGGTACTGGATAAGACTAAAACAGCCATGGGTGCCCGTACTCTTCGCTCCTTTGTGGAACAGCCACTGATCGATGCAGAAGAGATCAATCGCAGACTGGAAGCTCTTGAAGAGCTGAATGAGAAACCGATGCTCCGCGATGAGATCCGGGAATATCTCAATCCAGTGTATGACCTGGAGCGTCTGGTCAGCCGCATCAGCTTTAAGTCTGCAAATCCAAGAGATATGGTAGCATTTGCGTCCTCTCTGGAAATGATTCCTTATATTAAACAGGTTCTCAAGGACTTTCAGGCACCGATTCTGAAAGAAATCTACGAGGACATGGACAGTCTTGAAGATATTACAGATCTGATCAAGCACGCCATTGTAGATGAACCGCCCCTTGCCCAGAAGGATGGAGGCATTATTCGTGAAGGCTTTAACGAAGATGTGGATAAATTCCGCAGTGCCCGCACAGATGGAAAAAAATGGCTTACAGAGCTGGAAACAAAGGAACGTGAGCGTACCGGAATCAAATCCCTGAAGATCAAATATAACCGTGTATTCGGCTATGCCCTTGAGGTAACCAATACGTTTAAAGAACTGGTGCCGGAGAACTACATCCGTAAACAGACTCTTGCAAATGCAGAACGTTATATTACCGAGGAGTTGAAAAACCTTGAAAATATGATCCTTGGCGCTGAAGATAAACTTTATGCCCTGGAATACGAGCTGTTTTCCAATGTCCGTGATAAAGTTGGCCAGGAAGTGATAAGAATCCAGCGTACAGCCAAGGCAATTGCAGGTCTGGATGTGTTTGCATCCCTGGCGCTTGTTGCTGAGCGCAATCATTATGTACGTCCGAAGGTAAATGAAGGCGGAATTATAGATATCAAAGGTGGTCGTCATCCGGTTGTAGAGCAGATGATCGATAATGATATGTTCATTGCCAACGATACATACCTTGACAATACTAAAAAAAAGAGTTTCCATTATTACAGGTCCAAATATGGCAGGTAAATCCACATACATGCGCCAGACTGCGTTGATCGTACTTATGGCACAGATTGGAAGCTTTGTTCCGGCAGATAAGGCTGTAATTGGAATTGTGGACAGAATCTTTACTCGTGTAGGTGCATCAGATGACCTTGCCAGCGGACAGAGTACTTTCATGGTGGAAATGACTGAGGTTGCCAATATCCTTCGAAATGCCACTGCCAAGAGCCTTCTGATCCTGGATGAGATTGGCCGTGGAACCAGTACCTTTGATGGTCTTGCCATTGCCTGGGCAGTGATTGAACATATCAGTAATACAAAGCTTTGTGGAGCCAAGACATTATTTGCCACACATTATCATGAACTGACTGAACTGGAAGGAAAACTATCTGGCGTTACCAACTACTGCATTGCAGTTAAGGAAAAAGGTGACGATATTGTTTTTCTCCGCAAGATTGTAAAAGGCGGCGCAGATAAGAGTTATGGAATTCAGGTCGCCAAGCTGGCAGGTGTTCCGGATTCTGTTATTAACCGTGCAAAAGAGCTGGTTGAGGAATTAAGCGATGCAGACATTACTGCTGCTGTAAAAGATCTGGCTTCACCGAAGAAGAAGCCGAAGGTAGAAATGGATATGGCGCAGATGTCATTATTTGACACTGTACAAGACAATGACATTATTGAAGAATTAAAAGGCATTGACATTGGAAATCTGACTCCCATGGAAGCCTTAAATACGTTATACAATCTTCAGAATAAGATAAAGAACAGATGGTAACTGACAGCTGACTTTCATATATGGTGCTGTCACCGGCAGGCGACATGTCCGTATTGTGAACCGAAGCGGTCAACCTGCTTTTATATGGAGAGAAAAACTTGAGAAAAATAGCAGTTTTAGATAAACATACCATTGATAAAATTGCAGCAGGTGAGGTGGTAGAGCGCCCTTCTTCTGTTGTAAAGGAGCTTGTAGAAAATTCCATTGATGCTGGTGCTACTGCTGTAACAGTAGAGATTACAGATGGAGGAAAGAAGCTGATCCGTATTACAGACAACGGAGGGGGAATCGAGGCTGCTCAGGTACCTACGGCATTCTTAAGTCATGCTACCAGCAAAATTGAAAAAAGTAGAAGATCTGGAAAACATAGCCTCACTGGGATTTCGTGGTGAGGCTTTATCCAGTATTGCCGCAGTTTCCCAGGTGGAGCTGATCACAAAACTCCTTCTGCTATCAGCGGCGTGCGTTACGTGATCGAAGGCGGCGTAGAACAAAGCCTTGAGGAAATGGGAGCTCCAGATGGAACTACTTTCCTGGTTCGGAATCTCTTTTACAACACACCGGCCCGGAGCAAGTTCCTGAAATCTGATTCTTCAGAAGCAAATTATATTGGAACTATGATGGAACAGCTTGCTCTTTCCCATCCGGAGATTTCTTTTAAATATATTCAGAACAAACAGGTGAAACTGCATACTTCCGGCAATTATAATGTGAAGGATGTTATTTATAATGTATATGGCCGGGATATGGCGAAAGCACTTCTGGAAGTCTCCTACGAAAATGATTTTATGAAAATTGAGGGATACGCCGGCAAACCGGAGGTTTCCAGAGGAAACCGAAGCTTTGAGAACTACTATGTAAATGGCAGATTTGTGAAAAACAATATTATTACGAAGGCCATTGAGGATGCATATAAGGGCTTTGTCATGCAGCATAAATTTCCTTTTGTGTCATTGCAGATCCAGATGACAGGAAATGATCTGGATGTAAATGTTCATCCCCGGAAACTGGAGGTTCGTTTTGCAAGAGGGGCGGAGGTGTATGATGCCATTTACGAGGCTGTTCACAATGCGCTTCTTCACAGAGAACTGATACCGGTTGTTCCAGTGGGAAAAGAGGAGCGGGAATCAAAGGTGGCAGCAGTAAGCCGCGGAGCAGTTCCGGAGCCATTTGAGAAAAGCCGCAGGACGGAACTTCATTGTGAAGGTGCTGCTGAAAAAGCTGGTCGAAGCAGCGCAGGGAATAATGAAAGCTGCTATTCACAGGCTGCTGAAAAAACAGTTCTAACTGGAAAAACAGCTCTAACTGAAAAAACAGCTCCAACTGGAAAAATAAATTCATCTGGAAGCCTTGTAAACAGCTCTGGCTGTCAGGCCAGCAGTGTGCTTCGTGAGCAGGCAATTTATCAGGCGAAGCCATTTAGCAAGGAAGAGGAAGCTCTTTTTGCAGGAACTTTAAAAGAGGCTGCGGAGGCAGATAAAAGAGCGGATGAAAAAGCAGAAGAAAAAGCGGATAAAAGTGCAGATGAAAAAGCGGCAGAAGATAACATATCGGTTGAGAGAATGAATGAAGCCGATAATCAGGCAGAGACTGCTGTATCCGTAAACTATGAGATACCAGATAAATCTGAGCCTGGACAGAGTGATCCAGGCTCAGAATATCCATCCGTTGGGGGAAAGCAGCTTGAGCTTTTTCAGGAGAAACTTCTGGCACCAGAATCCCGAAGCCGCCATAAGCTGATTGGCCAGTTGTTTGACACCTACTGGCTGGTGGAATTTGAAAACCAGTTTTACATTATCGACCAGCATGCAGCTCACGAAAAGGTAAATTATGAGCGCTTTGTAAAACGTTTTAAAGAACAGTCCATTGAATCGCAATATCTGAATCCTCCGCTTGTGGTGACCTTGAACATGGATGAACAGGCGAAATTAAAAGCCAACGAAGAATATTTTAGGAAATACGGTTTTGAGATTGAACCCTTTGGTGGAAGGGAATACTGTATCAGTGCAGTTCCGACAAATTTGTACGGATTCCATGAAGAAGAACTCTTTCTGGAAATGCTTGACAATCTGGGAGGAGAAGGTGCAAAGGATGCTTTTGACCTTTTCACAGCAAGACTTGCCACAATGGCATGCAAATCTGCTGTCAAAGGAAATCATCAGATGTCTGCTCTGGAGGCAGATAAGCTGATCGACGAGCTTCTTACTCTGGACAATCCATATAATTGTCCTCATGGCCGTCCCACTATCATTGCGATGACAAAGACAGAAATTGAAAAGAAATTTAAGCGAATTGTATAAACAGGAGAGATTATGAAAAAACCTCTTATTGTCCTTACCGGTCCCACTGCAGTTGGAAAAACCAGGCTGTCTATTTCTCTGGCAAAAGCCATTGGCGGCGAGATCATATCTGCAGATTCCATGCAGGTTTATAAATATATGGATATTGGCTCTGCGAAGATCATGCCAGAAGAAATGCAGGGAGTTCCCCATTACCTGGTGGATGAGCTGATGCCAGAGGAAGAATTTCACATTGTGCGTTTCCAACAGATGGCAAAGGATGCCATGGAAAAGATTTACACCAGGGGACATATTCCCATTCTGGTGGGGGGAACCGGCTTTTATATTCAGGCGGTGACCAGAGACATTGATTTTACCCAGGCTGAGCAGGACGATGGATACCGGGCCGGTCTGGAGGCGATTGTCCAGGAAAAAGGTGCTGCATATCTTCATCAGATGCTGGCAGAGGTGGATCCCAAAAGCGCCGAAGTGATCCACGAAAACAACACGAAGCGTGTAATCCGCGCACTGGAATTTTATCATCAGAACCATAGCCCTATTTCCGCACACAATGAGGAGCAGCAGGAACGAACCAGCCCCTATAATCTGGCATACTTTGTGCTGAATGCACCACGGGAGCTTTTATATAAACGCATTGATAAGCGGGTGGATGAAATGATGACCAGCGGTCTTGTGGCAGAAGTCCAGAAGCTGAAGGACATGGGCTATCACAGAGGTATGGTTTCCATGCAGGGTCTTGGATATAAAGAAATCCTGGCCTATCTGGATGGAGAAATGCCGCTGGAAGAGGCTGTGCGGATCTTGAAGCGCGACACCCGGCACTTTGCCAAACGCCAGCTCACCTGGTTCCGCAGAGAGCCGGAAACAGTGTGGGTGAATAAAGATGAGTTCGGGTATAACGAGGATAAAATGCTGGAGTATATGCTGAGCGTTTGCCATGAAAGAGGAATAACTGGAGAATAGTTACTTCAATAATCAGATTTTTCCCAGGGGGGATCGCCCGCCTTGAAAATAACAAAAAATGGAGGAATACCGTCAGACAGACGGAAAGAATTATTATGAAAGAATTATACGAGCAGCTGGGAATTTCTTCCCAGGTTTACGATTTTTGCCATGAAATAGAAGAATCCTTAAAGGAGCGTTTTGAACAGTTTGACAAAACAGCAGAATATAACCAGATGAAAGTTCTTCTGGCTATGCAGAAAAACCGCGTCAGCGAGGAGTGCTTCGGCTCTTCTTCCGGTTACGGCTACAACGATTACGGCGTGATACTCTGGAAAAGGTTTATGCAGATACCTTCCACACAGAAGCATGTCTGGTGCGTCCGCAGATTGCGTGTGGAACACATGCCCTGGCCATTGCTCTTTTTGGAAACCTGCGTCCAGGCGACGAAATGCTGGCACCAGCCGGAAAGCCATATGATACTCTTGAAGAGGTGATCGGTATCCGTCCATCCAAGGGCTCCCTGGCAGAATACGGAGCAACTTATCGTCAGGTGGATCTTCTTGAGGATGGAACTTTCGATTATGAAAATATCCGCAAAGCAATCAATGAGAAGACAAAACTGGTTGAGATTCAGCGCTCCAAAGGCTATATGACACGCCCCTCTTTTTCAGTAAAGCAGATTGGTGAGCTGATCGCATTTGTAAAGAGCATTAAGCCTGATGTGATCTGTATGGTAGACAATTGCTACGGCGAATTTGTTGACACGATTGAGCCAGTGATGTTGGTGCAGATATGGTGGTTGGTTCTTTGATCAAAAATCCGGGCGGCGGACTTGCTCCAATTGGCGGTTACATTGCGGGAACCAAAGAGTGCGTGGAAAATGCTTCTTACCGTATGACCTGTCCGGGACTTGGTGCTGAGGTGGGAGCTTCACTTGGCGTAAACCGTTCCTTCTATCAGGGATTTTTCCTTGCACCGATGGTGACAAAGGGTGCGTTAAAGGGCGCTGTTTTTGCAGCCAATATTTATGAAAAGCTTGGATTTGACGTGGTTCCAAATTCCACAGAGCCAAGGCAGGATATTATTCAGGCAGTGACTTTAAAAAGTCCGGAGCGTCTGATCGCATTCTGTAAGGGGATTCAGGCTGCTGCCCCGGTTGACAGTTATGTTGATCCGGAGCCATGGGATATGCCAGGTTATGACAGTCAGGTCATTATGGCGGCTGGCGCATTTGTACAGGGCTCTTCTATTGAGCTTTCCGCAGATGGACCTGTGAAAGAGCCATATGCCGTATATTTCCAGGGAGGACTTACCTGGGAGCATGCAAAACTAGGTGTTATGATGTCCTTGCAGAAACTTGTGGAGCAGGATTTGGTAAAATTACAGTGAAATCATGAAAAACATGAATTTTCGTGCAACGCCAGGCGTGTAACAGGGAGGCGCTGAACCGTTACCATAAGTTCTTTAAAACAGATGTAAAAAACGGGAGTTATATGGAGAAAAAACGTGTTATCGTTACAGGCGGCGGGGCGTCCGGGCTGATGGCAGCCATTGCAGCTGCAGAAAACGGGGCCGCTGTAACCATATTGGAACAAAATGAAAAACCAGGCAAAAAGATCTGCGCTACAGGAAACGGCAAATGTAATTTTACCAATATCCAGGTGCCGTCTGATGCATATCGAAGCGAAAATCCAGGCTTTGAACAGGCAGTTCTGAATCAGTTTCCGGTAGAAGACACGGTGAAATTTTTTACCCGGCTTGGAATTTATCCTGTGAATAAAAACGGCGGCTATCTCTATCCGCATAGCGGACAGGCAGCAAGCGTTGCTGAGGTATTGTGTATGGAAGCACGGAATCTTGGGGTAAAGATCAAGACCAACCAAAAAGTACAACGTGTTTTTAAGGAACAGGATATCTGGAAGGTTCAGGTAGAAGGCTGGATATACGAGGGTGAAGCAGTTATTCTTTCCAATGGTTCCAAAGCTTCTGCAATTTCCGGTTCCGATGGCAGCGGTTATGAGCTTGCCGCAGCACTGGGACACAGGCTCATAGAGCCTCTCCCGGCTTTAACTGCCTTGAAATGCAGGAATACAGGCTTTTCCGGCTGGGCAGGTGTCCGCACAGAAGGCAGAATTACGCTGCTTGTGGATGGGAAAAAAGTCACAGAGGAAACAGGAGAACTACAGCTTACTGATTATGGCGTATCTGGAATTCCGGTGTTTCAGGTCAGCCGATACGGAATCCGTGCACTGAAACAGGGAAAAAATGTGACTCTGATTTTAAATTTTCTGCCAGAATTTTCCCGGGAACAGTTGAAAGCTTTTCTGAAAATACGAAAGGAAAACTGCCCCTATAAAGGAAAAAAAGACTTTTTGACCGGACTTTTCCCGGATAAGCTTGCAAAAGTACTTTTGTCAGCAAATGATCTGGAAGAAGCAATCAGCAGCTATCCGCTTAAAGTGACTGGTTATCAGTCTTTTGAACAGGCACAGGTGTGCTCTGGCGGCGTTGATACTACGCAGGTTAACGCCCGGACCTTGGAATCCACACGAAATTCAGGCCTATATTTCGCAGGAGAACTATTGGACATTGATGGGAAATGTGGCGGTTACAATCTGCAGTGGGCCTGGTCCAGCGGTTATGTTGCAGGAGTGAATGCCAGTAAATGTCAGAGCGTGTTTGAAAAAGGAGAATAACATGATTCGAATTACCCAGCTGAAACTTTCAATCAATCATACCCCGGGAGAGTTAAACCAAAAGATCCGTAAGGAGCTTCGTCTGAAAAATGACTGCTTCACTTACGAAATAGTGAAGCAGTCACTGGATTGCCGTCATAAAGAGGATAAAAAAATTTGTTTATACGGTAGATTTGTCTTTGCAGGATAAAAACCAGGAAAGCAAGATATTGCAAAAAGTTCACAATAATAACATTATGTTAACTCAGAAGAAAGAGTATACATTTCCATCTCCTGGTGAAGAGAAACTGAAATATCCGCCGGTTATTGTAGGAAGCGGACCTGCCGGGATTTTTTGTGCCTGGTATCTGGCGAAGGCCGGTTACCGCCCCCTGGTTCTGGAACGGGGAGAGGAAGCGCATGTCCGTCAGAAGACTGTCGAGAATTTCTGGAAAAATGGCGTACTGGATCCGGATTCCAATGTGCAGTTTGGTGAGGGTGGTGCTGGTACTTTTTCCGACGGAAAACTAAATACTCTGGTAAAGGATCCTTCAGGAAGAAATCATGAAGTACTGAAGCGTTTCGTGCAGGCGGGTGCACCGTCGGAAATTATCTATCAGCAGAAACCACATCTTGGTACAGACGTGCTGGTTGGCGTGGTGGAGACTCTTCGCCATGAAATTGAGGAAATGGGCGGAAAATTCCAGTTTCGTTCCAAAGTGACAGATCTTTTTTTTTGAAAACAGTCAGTTAAAAGAAATTGAGATAAATGGGGAAAAAAGGATTCCGGCCCAGGTATGTGTGCTGGCAGTTGGACATAGTGCAAGAGATTCTTTTTCCATGTTTGAGAGAAAAGGAATCTATATGGAACCCAAATCTTTTGCAGTAGGTGTACGTGTGGAACATCCACAGTCCATGATCAATCTGGCTCTTTATGGGGAAGAGGAAAATGAGAAACTTGGAGCAGCTGCTTATAAAGTTACCCACACATGTGAAAATGGCCGTGGTGTTTATTCCTTTTGCATGTGTCCGGGAGGCTATGTGGTGAACGCTTCTTCGGAACCGGAGATGCTTGCTGTAAATGGTATGAGCTATCAGGCCAGAGACAGTCGCAATGCAAACAGTGCACTGATCGTATCGGTGACTCCGGCTGATTTTCCGGAAGAGGGTCCACTGGGCGGTGTGGCATTTCAGCGCAGTCTGGAACGCGCAGCGTGGAAAGCTGGAAATGGTAAGGTTCCGGTACAGTTGTTTGAAGATTATCAGAATCATAAGCCGAGTACAAGACTTAAAGATGTAGAACCTTGTATCAAGGGTGCCTGTGTTCCGGGTGATGTGCGCAGTATTTTTCCAAAAGAGATCGGTGATTCCATAGAAGAGGGGGTTCTTGCTTTTGGGAAAAAAATCAAAGGCTTTGACCGCCCTGATGCAGTGCTGTCCGGCGTGGAAAGCAGAACATCATCTCCGGTGCGTATTGTCCGTGATAAGGATTCCCTGGAAGCAAACTATGAGGGGATTTACCCCTGTGGGGAAGGGGCTGGATATGCAGGCGGGATTACTTCTGCTGCTATGGATGGTATAAAAGTAGCGGAAGCTGTTTCTAAAAAGTTTAGAAATTTTTAGGAGAGAGTGTACATCTCTCCTTTTTTATGCTAAAATGAGTCTGCATTGTGAAACACAGTGCGGGGGAAACTGTCTTTGTGTCTCGGGGAATAAGAAGAATCTGCTTATTATGGCATGAAGAACAGTCCCATTACTGTTCATTGGCAAAGCTGCGCGAAGTATGCTTCGGGTATGGCGTGAGCAGTATCCTGTCAGTCCTGGAGAACTGCAGGTGAAAGATATGAATGAAATGAAACAGACCATCAGAGAACTGCCGGAGTCGTCACGTCCTTATGAGAAATGTCTGCAGTGGGGACCATCCGTGCTCAGCGACAGCGAGCTTCTGGCAGTGATCCTGAGAAGCGGTGTACAAGGCTGCAATTCTCTTGTACTCGCCAATCAAATCTTAAGTCTTACGAAAGATACCTCCTATCCGGGACTTCTGGGACTTTTGCATATGTCCATTCCGGATCTGATGAAGGTGAACGGAATCGGGAAAGTCAAGGCCGTCCAGCTGAAATGTATCGGGGAGCTTTCCAAGCGGATGGCGTCTGCTGTTGCCAGACCAAGACTTTCTTTTAACGAACCCATCACGATAGCAAAATACTATATGGAACGTCTCAGGCACGAAGAGCAGGAAGTATTGATTCTTATGCTGCTGGATGGAAAAAACCATTTTCTTGGTGAGCAGATGCTTTCCCGGGGAACTGTGAACTCGACTCTGATCACTCCCAGGGAGGTTTTTATGGAAGCATTGAAGTTTCATGCTGTATGTGTGATTCTGGTTCATAACCATCCAAGCGGAGATCCTACTCCCAGTGAATGTGATAAGAAAATTACAGAGCGTATTTACCAGTCCGGGGAGATTCTTGGGGTGAAACTTCTGGATCACGTTGTGATCGGTGACCAGAGATACATTAGCTTTAAAGAACAGGGAATGATGCCGGAGGAATGATCCGCTGGAAGTGCTGACGCCGTTTGTAAACCAGTGGCGGGCATCTGTTTTTGCAGGGCATAGTAATGATGAAGGGACAGATATATGCTGTTTGAAAAAACATATGGAATAGACCTTGGAAGCAGTTCCGTCAAGGTCTATTCCATGATTCGAAATAAAAGCTACATTGAGAAGAACATGATTGCGGCCAAGGGTCGCAAAATCATAGCCGTGGGCAACGAAGCGTATGAAATGTTTGAGAAAGCACCCTCTGATATTTCCGTAAGTTCGCCGATGGCTTTTGGTATGATAGCCAATCTGGAACTGCAGGAAATTGTACTTTACAGTATGATGAAAAAAATTGATAAAATTCTGGGAATAGGCTCTGTCATGTACTTTGCAGTTCCTCTGGACATGACTGCTATTGAAAAAAGAGCTTATTATCAGGTGGCGAATGGACATTGGCTGCGGAAGAACAGGGTTTACATGGTAGAGGCTCCTGTTGCAGATGCCATAGCTATGGGTGTGGATCTGAAGAACAATGCAGGAAGCATGATCGTAAATATTGGTGCCCAGAGTACGAATTTTTCCATTGTTACGGGAGGCCGTATTATCATAAATAAGAAGATTCCAATTGGCGGACGTCAGATGAATGAGGCAGTGTGCAGCGAAGTACGCAAGCGTTATAATCTTCAGATCGGCACCCGTACCGGGAAGCGGCTGAAGCTGGTAATGGGACGGCTTGCAGACCAGCACAAGCAGGCCCGTAAGGTTGTAGGAATTGACAGTGTTTCCGGTCTTCCCAGGGAAGAGGTTATCTCTGCCTATGTGGTCAATGCGGGAATCATGAACTGTGTCAATGAGATCGGTGCCCAGATGAAAGTTTTTCTGGAACGTATCCCGCCGCAGATCTCCTACCACATTGCGAAAGAAGGCATTTTTCTTACCGGAGGGAGCACCAGAATCCCTCATATTGATACATATCTGGCTAGTTATACAGGCTATTCTTTTAACCTGTCAGATCTTTACGAAACTTCAGCTGTCAAAGGTCTGGAGAAGATCATCCACGACAAAGAACTTCGTAAATGGGCTCAGCCCATCACACAAAGAAAATTATAGTAACTGTGAAGGTACTGAACAGTTATAAATCATAAATTTTTAGGGGTGCCATTTTATGAAAAACCTTAAGAAAAAATTTCGATTTCGCATAAATCTGAAAAGTAAACATTTGCTGGCGATTATGACACTTTTCTGCCTGAGCTGTATTGTTGCTACATTTGCTTCAGGAATTTCCACAGCTCCTTTGCAGGAAACAGCAGGAATTGTCATAGTTCCTTTTGAAAAAAGCATTGAAAAGATCGGCAGTATGGTCCGTTCCGTCAGGGACAGCTTCAAGGACAAACAGGATCTGCTTTTTGAAAATGAAGAGCTGAAGGCAGAACTGGACAGCCTGACCACACAAAATAACAAACTGATCCAGGATCAGGGGGAATATCAGAGACTGAAAGAGCTTTACAATCTGGATCAGACCTATGAGGACTATCCGAAGGTAGCTGCGACTATCATTTCCAAAGATCCTGGAACTGGTACGATACCTTTATGATCAACAAAGGTTCTGATGATGGGATAAGGGTCGATAATAATGTGATCGCAGGCAAGGGGCTTGTTGGAATTGTCACAGAAGTGGGTTCCTCCTGGGCTACTGTCCGTTCCATTATTGATGACAACAGCAGTGTAAGTGCCATGACAGTAAGCACTTCTGATAACTGTATTGTAAACGGAGACCTGGAACTGATTGATGAAGGAAAGCTTCGCTTTGAGCAGCTTTATGATCAGGAGAACAAGGTGACTGTCGGGGAACGTATTGTCACTTCCAATATCAGTGAGAAATTTGTAGAAGGATTGTTTATCGGCTATGTAAGCGAAGTGCAGGTAGACAGCAATAATCTGACTAAGACAGGAACCATTGTAACACCTGTGGATTTCCTTCATTTGAAAGATGTATTTGTTATTACTGTGAATAAGCAGGATCTGGTAGACGGAACCGCGCAGGTGGAAGGTAATTCTGACAGCGGCAGTTCTGACAGTACCTCTGGCGACAGCAGTCAGGAGAGTAGCGGCAATACTGACAGCAGTGCAGTAGACGGACAGGAGGGCGCAGATGAAGGGTAAGATGGTCTATTTTCTTACGATTGTAATATGTTTTCTTCTGCAGTGTACGGTTATGGATCTGATCTCTATTGGCTCTGTAACGCCTAATCTGATGCTGGTTTTCTGTGTATCCATGGGACTTATGCGTGGGCGTAAAAGCGGCCTTTGGGCAGGCTTTTTTCAGGGTTTTTTGTGGATCTGTTCTTTGGATCCGTATTTGGATTTTATGCTTTGCTCTATATGTATATCGGTTATTTAAGTGGATATGCGCACAGGATTTATTACGATGATGATGTGAAGGTCCCCATGTTTCTGACTGCAATTGCAGATCTTTTATATAATCTGGCTGTTTATGGGCTGCAGTTCCTTCTAAGAGGCAGACTGGGACTTGGGACTTATCTGTACAGGATCATTATACCGGAAATGTTTTACACGGTATTTATTACCTTGATTGTATACCGGATTTTCCGTTACATTAACTATCACTACATGAACATAACCAGGAAAGAAAGTGAGTCAATTTGGGTACTAAAATAAAACGAATTTTCAAGAAAATCAGTTTAAAACGAACAACAGTCCTGATCTTGGTATTTGTGATAATGTCTGTTGTTCTGGTGCGTAGATTATTTGATCTGCAGATTATTCAGGGTGAGGATTATATCAGCAAATTCCAGGCCAGGACAACCAAGGAGCGTGTGATCAAGAGCACCCGCGGAAATATTCTGGATAGAAACGGAGATATTCTTGCATCTAATGTGCTTTCCTATTCTCTGACGCTGGAGGATAATGGAACTTACACTTCTACAAGGGAGAAGAATCTTACATTAAATGGTGTAGCCTATCAGGTGCTTCAGATCCTTCACAGCAATGGAGATGATATCACCCATTCCTTCCATATTGTGGTAGATAAGAATGGAGAGTATACTTTTGATGTTGCTGAGGGTTTTATCCTGAATCGTTTCCGTGCGGATATTTATGGACAGGCATTGATCGATGATCTAAAAGATGAACAGAAGACGGCGACTGCCGATCAGATGATGGAGTTTCTCACTGGTTCTGAGAAATTTTCTATTGTTCTTAGCGGTGATCGTGCTTATACAGAGGATGAACTGACTTCTCATGGTCTGCCTCTTACTTTGACCAAGCAGGAAATGCTTGATATTGCAACTATCCGCTACGAACTGAATACCAACAGCTTTAAGAAATATATGCAGGTTACCATTGCTACCAATGTCAGTGAGAAGTCGGTAGCTGCGATCATGGAGAATAAGACCGGACTGCAGGGAATTGATGTGTTGAGGATTCCATCCGCCAGTATATTGATGATGAAAGCATGGCGCCAATCCTTGGCTATACTGGTAAGGCTTCCTCTGAGGAGCTGACAGAGCTTCGGAAACAGAATCCGGATTATTCCAATGATGCGATCGTAGGTAAAGCTGGAATTGAGCAGTATATGGAACTTACCCTTCAGGGAACAGACGGCAAGGAGACGGTTTCTGTTGATAACCTTGGAAAGGTTCTGAAAATTGATGAGGATACCAAAGTAGAGCCGGTTGCGGGAGATGATGTGCAGCTTACTATTGATACTGACTGGCAATCGGCAATCTATCAGATCCTCAAACAGCGTGTGGCTGGTGTTCTTCTGACGAAAATTGATGCGGCAAAGACTTTTGATTACACGTATGTCACAGATGCCAGTCAGATCCGTATTCCTATTTATGATGTATACAATGCCCTGATTTCCAACAGTGTGATTGATATCACCAAATTCAGCAATGAGGATGCCTCTGACATAGAAAAAAATTTATATGCCAAATTTCAACAAAAGCAGCAGAGAGTTTTTGATACAATAGCACGAAGCTGAATGCTCAAACCCGCCAGCCTATAAGGATGAAGATGAAGAAACACAGGAATATTTGTCTTACATCTGTAATGACCTTCTTAGAGACACGCTTGGAATTATTTCCAAAGATGCCATCGATACATCAGATGCTACTTACAAAGCATGGACAACAGATGAAACCATCAGCCTGAAGGATTACCTGACTTATGCCACAAGCCAGGGCTGGATCGACATCAGCAGCTTTTCACCGGAAGGAGAGTATCTGGATTCTGAGGAAATTTATCAGGCACTGACAGAATATATTATTGACTATCTCAGTACGGATACTGGATTTTCCAAGCTCCTTTACAAATATATGCTGCAGGAAGATACAATTTCCGGACAGGAAATCTGCCTGGTGCTTTATGAGCAGGGAGTCCTTGACAAAAATGATGATGATTATGAGAATCTGGCTTCCGGAGCAATGGGAGCTTATGATTTTATGATCAATAAGATATACACTCTGGAGATAGAGCCTGCACAGCTGGCATTAATGCCATGCTCAGCGTCCGCTGTAGTTGTAGATGTAAAGACTGGAGATGTGGTTGCACTTGTTTCCTATCCCGGATATGACAATAATCGTCTGACCAATGATATGGATACAGATTATTACGCAAAGCTGGCACTTGACCAGTCCAGTCCGTTCTTCAATAAAGCGACCCAGCAAACCACTGCACCAGGTTCCACACTGAAGCTTCTTTCAACAATTGCAGGAATGGAAGAAGGAATTATTGACGAAGGTACATATATTGAATGTACCGGAACTTTTGACTATGTAGATCCGCCTATTAATTGCTGGTATAAGAATGGTCATGGAAGTCTGGATATCCGTACTGCAATCGAGCAGTCCTGTAACTATTTTTTTAACATGATCGGTTTTCAGCTAGGAAAAGTTGGGGATAATGAGTTCTCCGAGGTGCAGAGTCTGAATAAGCTTCAGGAATATGCCTCTTTGATCGGTCTGGACCGGAAGACTGGAATCGAGCTTTCAGAGGCAACTCCGAAGGTTTCCGATGCCAAAGCAGTTCCATCTTATATGGGACAGGGAAATAACCTGTTTACCACATCAGAACTGGCTCGTTATGCTACTGTTATGGCTACTTCCGGAAATGTATTTAAACTGACCCTTCTGGACAAAGTAATGAACCGAAGGGAGAAGTGATCCAGGAGTATGAGCCGGAAATTGAGGATGTGGTAAATATATCTTCAAATATCTGGGATGTGATCCATGATGGTATGCGTCGTGTGATCCAGACTCATTCCCAGTTTGATGGTCTTGGAGTAGAAGTGGCAGGTAAAACCGGTACAGCAGAGCTGGATCTTCGTCATCCAAACCATGGTCTGTTTATCGGTTATGCGCCGGCCTCTGATCCGGAGTATGCAGTGGCAATCCGTATTGCCAATGGTTACAGCTCCGGTAATGCATGTCTGATTGCTAATGATATTTTTAAATATATGTACAATCTTGCAGATAAAGATTCTATTCTCACAGGTATTGCTTCTACAGATACCAGTGATACATCGAATGACTAAAAACGATTTTGCTGCTGTTCATAGTCTGATCAGCAGTACTGGATATGCCTGCCGGGAGTGTTCCGGCAGGCATATCCATAAGAGAAATACCAGGATTTTGGAACATTTTGTTTAGGAGGAATCAGAAGAAATGGGTGAAGTCATTGTCATTACATCCGGAAAAGGCGGTGTAGGAAAAACCACTACAGTTGCCAATATAGGAACTGGTCTGGCTATGATGGGAAAGAAAACCGTGGTTGTGGATACGGATATTGGTCTTCGTAATCTGGATGTTGTGCTTGGGTTGGAGAACCGGATCGTGTATAATCTGGTAGATGTGGTGAATGGAAGCTGCCGTCTGAAACAGGCTCTGATCAAAGACAAGCGCCATCCGGAGCTCTATCTGCTGCCATCTGCGCAAACCAAGGATAAAACTGCCGTATCACCGGAACAGATGATCAAACTGACGGATGATCTGCGAGAAGAGTTTGATTATATATTGCTGGATTGTCCGGCTGGAATTGAGCAGGGATTTAAGAATGCCATTGCAGGTGCAGATAAAGCTCTTGTAGTGACGACACCGGAGGTATCTGCAATTCGCGATGCGGATCGTATCATTGGGCTTTTGGAAGCAAATGATCTGCGGGATATCCATCTGATCATCAACCGTCTTCGTCCTGACATGATCGCCAGGGGAGATATGATGTCTGTGGATGATGTGACAGAGATTCTGGCTGTAGATCTGATTGGAACTCTTTTAGATGACGAACAGATTGTGATAGCAACCAATCAGGGTGAGCCTCTTTCTGGTAAAAATTCTCAGGCGGAGGAGGAATACCAAAATATTTGCAAACGGCTTATGGGAGAGGAAGTTCCCTTTGCAGAACTCAGACAGAAGAAAGGTATGTTTTCAAGACTGTTTAAAAGACATTGATATTCAGGTAATAATTAGTTACGCAAAATAGCATGTTGGTTGTTTGTAATAATGTTATGTCAACTAATGCTCTGGAATGGAGGGATTTTGCATGAAGACCTTTTTAAATGAAAGAAGGCGTTCAGCAGGATATGCTCGCGACAGGATGAAACTTCTTCTTATCTCAGAACGCATAGAATGCTCTCCACAGATGATGAAAATGTTAAAAAGTGACCTGGTACATACAGTAAAGAAGTATGTGACCATAGAGGAAACTAAAGTGAAAATACAGATATCACAGGAACCGCCTGTTTTAATGGCGTATATTCCTGTGTTGACGAAAAAGGACAGATAAATTTATGATTAAACAGTATAAGCTACGTTTTTACAATTTTAAACTAGTGATCCTTCTGACTGCGATCAGTCTGTTTGGAGTGCAGCTGGTAGCAAGTGCGTCTCCAGATCTTCGAAACAAACAGCTTTTGGGCGTTGTGATGGGGCTTGTGTTGCTGGTGATCTTATCGTTAATGGATTATTCCTGGATATTGAATTTCCAGTGGATCATGTATGGTTTTAATCTGCTTATGCTTATTGGTGTACGATTGTTCGGAAGTGAGGCAGGAGGTGCGTCCAGATGGCTGGATATCGGTGGTTTCCGTTTTCAGCTACCGAGCTTTCCAAGGTTATTATTATTCTGTTTTTTGCCAAGTTTTTTATGGATCATGAAGATGATATCAATACTTTCAGGGTGTTGGCAGAATCAGTGCTCCTTCTGGCTGTTCCATTGGCTCTTATTTATGCACAGCCGGATATGAAAAATACCATTACGGTAACCATTATTTTCTGTATTCTGCTGTATATAGCAGGACTGAGTTACAAGATCATCGGAGGTGCGATTCTGATCGCGGTTCCCCTTTTGATCATATTTTTGTCCATTGTTGTACAGCCGGATCAGACCCTGATCAAGGATTATCAGAGAACGCGTATTATGTCTTTCCTTTACCCGGAAAACGAGGAATACCAGGAGGATATTGAACAGCAGAATAACTCGAAGACGGCGATTGCTCCGGAGAACTGGTTGGAAAAAAACTTACCGGGGATGACCAGGTTTCTTCTGTAAATGCCGGAAACTTTGTTGCAGAGAACCAGACCGACTTTATCTTCGCAGTTGCCGGAGAGGAGTATGGATTTATAGGATGTACGACTTTGGTCGTATTATTGCTGTTGATTTCAGTTGAATGTATCAGGATGAGCCTCAGGGCCAAGGATCTGGCCGGGAAGATTATCTGTTGCGGAATTGGCAGTGTTGTAGCTATTCAGAGTTTTTTGAATATCTGCGTTGCTACTGGACTGGCACCTAATACTGGTACGCCTCTTCCTTTTGTAAGTTATGGTCTGACTTCCCTAGTCAGCTTGTTTATCGGTATGGGGCTTGTGATGAATGTAGGTCTGCAGAGCAGTACTTATAATAAAGAACTTAAGAGAAAAGAAATTGATAAGAAAGAGGAATATTTATGACAGCCGCAAAAAAGAAAAACCCAAGACGTAAACAGGCAAGATTTCGAAGTTCCAGAAGAAAGAGGATCAGAAATACTGTTCTTTTGCTGTTTCTTTTGGTTGTGCTTGGCGGTACTGGGATCGGTGCAATTTATGTTCTACGAAATGGAACTGTTTTTGATAAGCTGGAGGAGGCATATGTAGCTTCCAGAGAGTTTTCTGGTGGAATTACAGACTTAGACAGCCTGAGAACTGATGGTTTTGCCAAGAATCTGTGTGTGGTCGTATCAGATGTTCCTATGGATGGTGTTTCCCTTGGGGAAAATCAGAAAGGACTTCTTCTGGATCTGGATGACAGAAAGGTGCTTTATTCCAAACAGGCACTTCAAAAGGTATACCCGGCAAGTATCACCAAGATCATGACAGCTATGCTGGCACTGAAATATGGAAATATGGATGATGTAGTAACCATTACACAGGAGAATCTGAATCTGGAGGAGGGTTCACAGGTTTGCGGCTTTTGGGCAGGTGACCAGGTGACTCTTGATCAGCTTCTTCATTGTCTGTTGGTTTATTCGGGTAATGATGCAGCAGCGGCTATTGCAGAGCATGTGGGTGGTTCTACAGAGGGGTTTGTGGAGATGATGAACAGTTATGCCAGGGAACTTGGCTGTACCGGAACTCATTTTACCAATCCTCATGGTCTGCAGGACGAAAACCATTATACCACTCCCTATGATATCTATCTGATGCTAAAGGAAGCTTTGAATTATCCGGAGTTTACTCAGATCACACAGTCCGGATCTTATACCGTAGAATATACTCATGCGGACGGAAGCAGTGCAAGTACCACATTACTTGCCACAGACCATTATCTCACAGGAGAAGCTACCCCTCCTAAGAATGTGACTATTCTAGGTGGAAAGACAGGTACTACGGACAATGCAGGCAACTGTCTGGCGTTGCTGAGCCAGAATGCTTATGGAAAGCCGTACATTTCCATTGTAATGGGTGCCTCCACAAAAGACGAGCTTTATGAGCAGATGTCGTCCCTTTTGCAGAATATAAACTAGTCAGTCTGTTTATGAATCGTAGCCACAATTGAGAAAAATAGACAGAAATATTAAAAAAACTCTTGAAAATTTAGAAAAATTATACTATAATATGAAACATATTAAACAAGGTTTTGGTAAAAATTTAATATCATATTGTCTAAGGAGGAAAACATCATGGTTGAACTGATCGTAGGAAAGAAAGGCAAAGGCAAAACAAAAGTGCTCTTAGACAGAGTAAACGGTGCGGTGAAAGAAGCCAACGGAAGCATTGTTTACCTTGACAAGAGTACCAAACATATGTATGAGCTTAACAATAAGGTACGTCTTATCGACGTCTCCTCTTATCCATTGAAGAATGCAGATGAATTCGTAGGTTTCATCTGTGGTATTATTTCTCAGGATCATGATCTTGAGCAGATTTATCTGGACAGTTTCCTCAAGGTTTCCAAGTTGGAAGACGCTGATGTTACAGATACACTTGATCAGCTGGACAAGATCGGTGAGAAATATGGAATTTCAATAGTTGTAAGTATTTCGCTTGACAAAGAAGAGATTCCGGAAGCATTACAGGATAAGATTGCAGTAGCATTATAATCTCGGATAATATGATATTGCAGCTATAAATTCAGTAAAACCAAATTAGAGGTACATAAGGACATGACTCGACTGTGGGTCATGTCCTTTTTTGAGCTGCGCCTTAGAGCGTGTTTGAAAAATCATTCCTGCAATCTGCACGCTCCACTTTGAGGGAGATTTTGCAGAAAGTTTTGAATTGATTTACAATAATAATATTATGTGAATTAAATGCGGTGATTACAACAATTGTACGTGTGAAGCAGATGTTAATCTTCACGCAGCTTTACAGCAGTGGCTGCCTGACGCCGTCTGGAATCGTCTAAGGCTGCATAATGCTTCTTGGTAGTATTCACGTCCTTATGGCCTAAAACGTCCGCTACAAGGTAAATATCGCCTGTTTCCTGGTAGAGGCGGTGCCGTAGGTACTGCGGAGTTTATGAGGGGTGATTTTCTTGGTGGTGGTAACCTGGCGGGCATATTTTTTGACCAGGTTTTCAACGGCCTGGACACCAATTCGTTTGCGCTGGGTAGAGTAGAAGAGAGCGTGTTCGTGGCCTTCTACAGGAATAATGTTCTTGCGTACTTCCAGGTAGTTTTTCAGAGCTTTTTCTACTTCAGGACCGAAATATACAACCATTTCATTTCCACCTTTTCGAGTAACCTTGATTCCATTGTTTTTGAAATCTACGTCTTCTATGTCAAGACCTACACATTCAGAAACACGAACACCTGTTCCAAGCAGAAGAGTAACGAGAGCGAGGTCACGGTCTTTGTTTTTTTCATAATATACCTTTTTCTGACCGGTAAGGTCGTCCCCGCCGTGCTCAATATAATCCAGCAGCAAGGCAACTTCATCAGCTTCCAGGCGAATGATACTTTTCTGATGAATCTTTGGAACGTCCACAAGGACGGTAGGATTTGTGTGAATCATTTCACGTTTAAAATAATATGCATAAAACTTCGCAATGAGGACATTTTTCGCTTCAGACCACGTTCGCCATTGGTTTCCGTTTTATCCCCGGCCTGGTAAACTTTCAGATATTCTTCATATTCTTCAAGATCAACAGCTGTGATCTGATCCAGGACATCCACTGTAAAGGCATCTATAGACCAGTCCCTGAAGGCTGGATTTTGTTCCAGAAGAAACTGGAAGAAAATGCGGATGTCATATGCATAGGAAATTCTGGTTTTAGTTGTGGTACGAGGTTCAATGGCACGAAAGAAATCCTTGCAAAATGGCGGCAAGGTTTTTAGAACATCACGAAGCCGCAAGGTATTTTCGACGTCAGTCTGTTCGTGGTAGGTGACTTTTTTATCCATGAAAGATTCTCCTTTAGAAGTAATAATGATACCAATCTATATGAAAAACTCGGGTTTGTCGTATAGATCTAGATGAGTGGTATAACGCCGAATCAGCCACTTCTTCTGGCTGTTTTCGGCGTTTTTCAAGGTTTCATTAAATGTTAAAATATAATTGATGGTTCGACTGCATTCATTATGCAGTCACAGACGATTCTGAACATCTGGCGCACCGGCTTCAATATAGCCTTGGCCGGTTTCGTTACAATTGCTGTTAATTTTACATGATCGATTCGTCCAGCATCACTGTAAACGGTCCATCGTTTTCCAGTGAAATTTTCATATCAGCGCCAAAAATACCATGCTGAACAACTGGAACAACTTTTGCAGCCTCCTTTAGCATGTATTCATAAAGTTCATTTGCCTGTTCTGGCGCACCGGCTTCAATAAAGCTTGGCCGGTTTCCTTTTTTGCAGTTGGCATATAATGTGAATTGCGAAACCATCAAAAGCTCCCCATTTACATCTGCCAGGGAAAGGTTTGTTTTGCCATTTTCATCTTCAAAAATTCGAAGTCCTAGCATTTTTTTCATATATTTGTCTGCAATTTCCCTGGTATCATTCTGACCTATGCCGACCAATACAAGAAAGCCCTTCCCAATATTTCCGATAACTTCACCATCTACTTTTACGCTTGCATGATTTACACGTTGTATTAAAAGCCGCATGTTAATTTCCGTCCTTTTTACTGTTTTGTTTCTGTCTGTACTCTTCTATCAATTGTCTGACTTTTTGATAAATTATCACAGAATATTTTTTTATAAGGGTCCAGATTGTAGTCAGAATTTTCTGGATCGTTTTTAACAAAGTAAGGGTAAATTTCAACATTGCAGTGCGTCTGGGCGTCTCCCTTTTCTTCGGCTCTTCTTCCGGGAAAAGAACGGGTTCATGTGTTTCCGGATCCAGACAGTCAATGTTGGTGTATTTTTGCTCCTCATTTGGAACCTGCTTATAAATCAGGCTGATATGGACTAGTCTGCCAAGTGCTGCGTAAAGTACTGCAAAAACAGGAACGCCAATAATCATACCTGGGATTCCAAAGATTCCACCGCCAATAAGGATGGCGACAATGACCAGAAAACTGGAAAGTCCTGTGGAATCACCAAGAATCTTCGGTCCAAGAATATTGCCGTCAAATTGCTGGAGAACAAGAATAAAAATTGCAAAATAAATAGCCTGCAGCGGATCCACCAACAAGATGAGAAAAATACTTGGGATTGCTCCGAGGTAAGGTCCAAAAAATGGAATTACGTTGGTTACACCAATGATCACACTGATCAAAAGTATATATGGCATATTTAAAAAGTTCATACCAATATAACACAATACGCCAATGATGGCAGAATCCAAAATCTTACCACTGAAAAATCCGATAAAGGTTCTATTGGTAAAACGCATGGAATGGATGATAAAATTCGCATGCTGGGTATTAAAAATTGCGTAGGTGAGCATTTTTGCTTGGCAATGAATCCCTCTTTATCTGCCATCAGGTACAGTGAAACGATAGCTCCGATGAGGAAATTTTTCAGAAAATTAATTAATTCAAACACACCCGCGGAAATATTTTTTAGCATTTCCTGCATCTGCGGAAGGATATTCGTAGTCAGGTAGTCCTGAGCTGTGGTGATGGACTGATTCAAAGTGTCCAGTGCATCACTGCTCAGATTCCATTTCTCAATGAAAGACTGCAGCCATTTCTGAATAACCTTCACATAGGCTGGAAAACTGTAGATCAGCCCCATAATACTTCGGATCAGTTCTGGCAGAACCATCATAATAAGGGCATAAATAAGAGCAAGGAAGAGAAACATACATAAAATTACGCATGCCCAACGAATTGCCTTGCGCCCCTTCTTTCCTACTGATACTTCTTTCCTGGCAAGAAGCGGATAAATAATTTTTTTCTCCAGAAAATTTAATACAGGGGTCAGTAAAAAGGCGATCACGACACCATAAACAATAGGTGTGAGAATCCCAAGAAATGTCTGGATTCCTGTAATCAGTGTTTTCATATGGAAAACACCATAATAAAAGAGCATACTGGCTGCGATTACAAGGAAAGAAGTTACTCCCCAGCGAACATGTTGATTGTCCCAGCGTAATTTCATATTCTAATATCGTCCTCCTGAAACATGAATGCAAAATATGTGTTACTGTCTGCTGTTTGCACAGTAACCAATAAGTGTCTGCGCTGTTATTTGTTAAACAGCGATTTCCATCTATTATAACACAGTTTTGTCTCAATGTCTTATTAAAAAAATATAAAGTGGCGATGGCGTTTGAAAATAGGAACCGAAAACAGGAATTGAGATGCAACAAATTACAAAAGGAGCTCTCTTTCGAGAACTCCTTATTTTCACATGATTCTGTATATTATTTCTTAAGGTCATCAAAAATATGTATGGTATTGATAATCGCCTGGGCAGCACCTTCGATACCAAGCACACTGCTGTCAACGCTTAAGCTGTAGCCCGCTGCTGCACCCCATTTCTTATTGGTGTAGTAATTATAGTAGCTTGCACGGCTCTTATCTGTTTTGGTGATCATATCTTTGGCTTCTTTAGGTGTCTTATTGTATTTGCCTGCAATACGCTTGATCCTCCAGTCCAGATCAGCATGAACAAAAACACTGAAACAGTCTTTATTATCTGCAAGAGCATAATCTGCACAGCGCCCTACCATAACACAGGGGCCTTCTGCAGCTAATTTCTTGATGGCTTCGAACTGTGCCAGGAAAACCTTGTGGTTCATAGGCATGTCTGTAAATCCAGCAGAAGAATATCCAAAAGAATAAGTATCCATTACAAGAGAATACAGAAAGCTGTTAGTTGGCCTCTCATCATGATTCTCAAATAATTCCTTGCAAATACCGCTGTCGTTTGCAGCATGCTCCAGAAGTTCTTTGTCGTAACACTTGATTCCAAAATATCTGGCTACTTCCTGACCAATCTGCCTGCCGGCGCTTCCATATTCACGTCCGATGGTAATAATTGAACTTGTTGTATTGTTCATATCTGCCACTCCCTTCTGCAATTCCTTTGTTACTGTTCACTTCGTGACTGGCAATTCATAGGAATTTTGTAAGATTATTATACACTACATCAGGGTAAACTGACAACTATTTTCTTAATTTTTCTAACAAATTGAGAAAATATTCTGGCAAAGGTGCGGAAAATTCCATATACTCTCCTGTTCTTGGGTGAACAAAGCCCAAAACCATGGCATGAAGAGTCTGTCCCTGGAGATGATAAGGATTTTTGCCTGAGCCATAGATCTCATCGCCAAGAAGAGGATGTCCAAGGCTGGTCATATGTACACGAATCTGATGGGTACGACCGGTTTCAAGGCGGCACTCGATATAAGTCGCATTCCCGAAACGTTCCAGGACTTTATAATGGGTGACAGCGTCTTTTCCATTTTTGTAGTTGATCGCCATTTTTTTCCGGTCAATTGGGTGACGGCCGATCGGGCCTTCTACAGTACCTTCATCTTCCTTAAGATTACCTGCCACAATAGCCCGGTAACGCCGCTTGATAGTATGCGCTTTCAGTTGCTGGGCCAGATCACGGTGAGCCGTGTCATTCTTGCATACAAGAAGAGCTCCTGTAGTGTCCTTATCAATACGGTGGACGATTCCAGGACGCATAACCCCGTTAATACCGGACAGATTGCCCTGACAGTGGTACATAATAGCATTTACCAAAGTTCCGCTGGTGTGGCCATTTGCAGGATGGACTACCATTCCTTTGGGCTTATTTATCACCAGTACATCATCATCTTCGTATAAAATGTCCAAAGGGATATTTTCCGGAAGAATATCCGGTTCAGTCAGATCAGGCAGGGTTGTCTGAACCAGATCCCCTGCCTGTATTTTGTAGTTTGCTTTTACTGCTTTCCCATTGACGGTAACACCTTGTTCTTTCAGAAGCTTCTGAAGATAAGAACGGGAAAGTTCCTTATATTTATCGGAAAGACAGCGGTCTATGCGCACTCCTGCTTCATCTTCGGTTGCTGTAAATTCCAATTGCTCCATGTATCAGTAAAACTCCTCTCTCAATTACGCGGTATATGAAAAATCAGACAAATCAATTTACCTGGCAGATCTGTTCCCCGGTTTCAGAAAGTCAAAATCATTTTCTTCTGTATAACGGAAAAACATAAGAAATACCATCACTGTGATCCCACAGGTCACGTAAATATCTGCCACATTAAACGTGGGAAAATCAATCAGGGAAAAATAAATAAAATCTACCACATATCCACGGAAAACACGGTCTATAAAATTCCCCATTGCTCCAGCGAACACAATTGCCGCTGTATAAAGCAGTGGTCTGTAATAAACAGTTGCAGGTGCTTTTATAAAAAGATATATAATAGCCACAAAAAACACAATACAGGTAAGCACCAGAAAAAGAATCTTATTCTGGAGAAGGCCAAATGCCATGCCTCTGTTTTCAAGGTAACGAAGGTTTAACACATCATCAATAAGAGTAATCCCGGAGGTTCCTCTCAGATACCTGATTGCAAAATACTTTGTTCCCTGATCCAGAAGAACCAGAAAAAGGATAAGCAGAATTGCTTTTAATTTAGGTGCTTTTAGTGGAAGATCATTGTAGTTTGAAGCTGTTTTATTTTCCATAATAGATTACCTGCAGATGGCGTGAATTCCCACAAGAAGCTCCTGATCTGTAACTGTTTTGTCAATAAAACTCTTTCCAAGACCATCCATAAGAATAAATTTAATCTGTCCCTGTTCCATTTTTTTGTCCTTTTTGGTAGCTGCAAGAATGTCTCTGGGAGAAAGTCCTTCCACGTACAAAGGCAGGTCGTAAAGCTTAAGGCTATGGCAGATCTGTTCATATTCAGCATTTGTGAGGAGACCTCTTTCCCTGGAAATGGCAGCTGCGGCAACAAGTCCGATTCCCACACACTGACCATGGAGAAGGTTAAAGTTCATCAGCTTTTCGACTGCATGTCCTATGGTGTGGCCAAGATTAAGAAGAGCACGCTCTCCCTGTTCCTTGGGATCCCGCTCTACAACCCCGGCTTTGATGGCACAGCATTTTCGGATCATAACGGCAAGCATTTCTGGATCCATAGTGCGGATGACCTTGTAATTTGCGCATACAAAGTCGAAAAAGCCTTTATCGCAAATTAGTCCGGTCTTTAGGATTTCACCCATTCCACAGCCAAATTCGCGCTCAGGGAGGGATTGCAAGGTGGCCATATTCATATAAACCAGGCGGGGCTGATGAAAAGCGCCTACCATATTTTTAAACTGTCTGAAATCAACGCCGGTCTTACCGCCTACGCTGCTGTCAACCTGTGCCAGAAGCGTGGTAGGAATCTGGATAAAATCAATTCCGCGAAGATAGGCTGCAGCACCGAAGCCGGATAAGTCTCCTGTTACTCCGCCTCCAAGAGCAACCACCAGACTTTTGCGGTCAAGCCCATTCTCAATAAGGCACTGGAAAAGATCCTGTACGGTATCAAGATTCTTGTGTGCTTCTCCTGCGGGGAAAGTGAACTGGCATACATGATCGGATACTTTCAAAAGCTCTGCTTTCACCTGGTCTGCATAGAGAGGTGCTACTGTGGAATCTGAAACAATACACATGCTTTTCCCTGCAAGACCTTCGTCTGTTAGGGCCTGTGAAAGAAAAGAAAAGTCATTTTCAAAATAAATGGGATAACAGAACTCCCCGTCACGTTTTACAAGTAATTTTTCTTCTGCCATAGTTAAATCCTCTCCAAATGTATTATTGTTTATACGTATTTTCGAATGCGGACACCAAGGCGTCCTTTCTTTGTCTGTCTGGATACACCATCATAGATAAAGCGTCCTTTGCTGCGAACGGAAATAATATCGCCTTCTTTTGGCTCATATCCATTGGAGGTGATCAGTTTGCCGTTTACAAACACAAGACCGCTTTCAATAAAAGAAACCATGCTGCTTCTGGACGTCTGAAAAGCCAGCCCGATGAGAGCATCCAGCCTTACAGAAGCGCAGGTACCATTTATCATTTCAAATTCAGGTTCCGGAATCTCTTCTGCCTGCTCTACTCTGGAAACCAGAACGGTAGTATGTTTTACCCGAATAAGATTTTCAATAAAAAAGTCAGACATTTTATGAAGGCAGAAAAACCAGGCTTCTTTATCCTTGATGAGGATATCACCAACTACACTGCGGTCAACTCCAAGATTCAGGAGCGCTCCAAGATAATCTCTATGTCCAAGCTCCTCAGAAAAACGAAGAGCCTTGGGCTCTATTTTCAGGCAGTCAATAGGATAATCCAGGAAAAACCAAGGCCTCCGGGGAAAAAAGCTGCCATCTGCCGTTCTGCATGCTCATAGCCACCGAAAAGCTTTACCTCTACGCCTATCTGATGAAGCTTAAGGGAAACAAGCATATTTTGTTCGTTTAAGTTAAGAAAATCCGTAAAGGTGACAATATCTCTCTGGTAAGAGAGATTTGCCAGCTCCCGGATTCTCTTAAGTAAAAATTCATCCTTATCCATAAAAATCAATAACCGGCTCTTACAGAAGGTGTAGCGCCGCCAAGAATATTCTGAAGATCACCAGTGATATCTACAGAAGAGGGACCAAGTACGAAGATGTAGCTGGAAATCTTCTGAAGGGAACCATTCAGGGAATAACATGCGCCAGATGCAAAATCAATAATACGCTGTGCAAGTTCTACATCAATACCCTCCAGATTCAGAATTACAGTTGCATTGTCAAGAAGTGTGTCTGCAATTTCCCGGGTGTCTCCATGGAAGCAGGTTTGATCACACAAACTCCATAGAAGAAGCCTGATTCGCACGACGGCTGCTTCTCATCGGAGTGATTTTGGAAGAAGCTACAGGGCGCTGCTTCTCAGCTGGCTGTTTCGCAGGAGCTTGGCAGCAGTCTTTGGTGTTGCTGTATGTACAGGTTCTTCGTCAAAGGAAGTATCTGCGTCAGCCAAATCATCCTCTTTCTTACGACCGAATTTCTCGAAGAATTTCTTCTTAGGCTTGTCATCCATGGGATCGTCATCAAAGAAATCCCCCTCTTCGTCATCCATCAGATCCTCATCTAAATAATTATCTTCATCATAATCGTCATCATTCAGTTTAATAGAATCTAATAATTTATCAAAAACGCTCATTTTCAATCTCCAATCTTAATCTTCTTGCCGTGTGGCATAATTTCGTTCACCAAAAATACCGGTTCCCACACGTACCATGGTTGAGCCTTCCTGGACAGCAACCTGATAATCTCCGGTCATACCCATACTCAGAACACTCATGTTAACATTATTAATGTTTTTTGCATTAATGTCAACACTTAATTTCTTCAATGTGCGAAAAACTTCACGATTTTCTTCTGGATTTTTCACAAATGGGGCAATGGTCATAAGTCCCATCACTTTTATATGGGAAAATATGCTGATTTTCTCAAGAAGAGGAAGCACCTCATTCGTCGCTAATCCGAATTTGCTTTCTTCCTCTGCTACATTAACTTCCAGCAGAATCGGCATAACAAGATCTTTCTTTGCAGCTTCCTGCTCAATGGTCTGGGCAAGGCGAAGGGAATCTACAGAGTGGATCATGGCAACCTTGTCAATAATATATTTTACTTTATTGCGCTGCAGATGACCGATCATGTGCCACTGGATATCTGATGGCAGCTGGTCATATTTATCCATGATCTCCTGGACTTTATTTTCTCCAAAAACACGCGCACCGGCATCATACGCTTCCTGAAGCATGGAGACCGGTTTGGTCTTGCTTACTGCCACCAGTGTGACTTCACCTGGGTCACGGGAAACAGCAGCACAGGCTTTTTCAATATTTGCATTTACCTGCTGTAAATTTTCAGCTAACATTTATAAGCCTCCTTAAAAATAGTATATGTTAAACTTAGTAGAGAATATCCTGTTCTTTTACCTGGGAGGAGTCTCTGGCAATACGGTCATAACGGGAAAGTCCGTAGGATGTATTACTGGAAATAATGGCATATTCTTCATTCTGATCCAGTATGTCTACCTGACGGAATACCGCATACCCCTGATTGATGCAGTAAACGCCTTCCAGAGAATCTGTTTCCCCTACAATAAAGCGCTGGTTGGAGTCATCTTTTACAATAGCATCTCCTTCTTTAAAAGCGCTTCTATCCACGTAATAATTGTAAGCTTCATCAGCAGAATCATCATCTGATTCAATTTTAACTTTACCGTAGATTGTAGCATTGATAAAGGTTCTTACGTTATTTCCGCTGGAATCTTTGGAAATCTTGTTAAAGCCTACACTTCCGCTGTCAGGATCAGTTGTGGCATATTCTGCCGGAATCACGTAAAAATCCTTGGATTCAATAGCGGAAAGGGGAATCTTAAGACCGGTTACTGTATTGGTAACCAGTTCAATATCCAGAAAACGGTCAGATGCATAGCGGATCAGACCGCGGCTGAAGTCGATTTTTCCATATTTTGTCACCATCGATTTTTATGATGGAAAAATCGCCGCTCTGTGTCATATCATCCTTGAGAAATTTCACACGAATGGTGGAACGTCCCTCCAGCTTGGCGGCCTGTTTGTCGCTTAATGGAATGATCAGGCTCCATAATTCGCTGGTAATATTTGTATAAATGTTATCTCCGGCCTGCACCTTTTCGGATGTCTTCAGATCCGTTTCATGGTAAGAAGTCTGGTCAAAATCTTCTGCTGTAATGTTCTCCACAGTCTTATTCTCATAGCCGTCCATAGAATAGAGGATAATGCCGTCTTCCTGGGCTTTACAGATGTTCTGTCCGCCGATGGTCACTACTTGTGAATCTGCATTCCCGTCAGTGGAAATTCCCTCATACTGAAGGATGCTTCCCTCCAGCTGGTTCTTAAAACTGTAGGTGTTGTTAAATTTACTTCCGGAAAATCCCTTGGAAAAGCTGAGCATAGAACTGCGGATCTTCTCCAGTTCATCAGCAGTCAATGCAGACTTGGTTTCTGCAATTTTTCCGGAACTTAATCCGTAAACAGCACCGTTGGCATTGATCTTACTTCCCTCCCGGGCATAATAATTCACATAACCGGAGGATTCTGCCTTAAAAACACTCTCTTCCCGAAGAGAAATACCAGTGTAGGTCTCGTTTCGAGACAAAGGACCTGTGGTAACCTGGTAAGATTCGATATGTGTGGAGGTTACAAGTAAAAATGCAGTAAAAATCATATATAATAACAATACACCAAAAGCAACGGTGGCAATATTCAGTCCGAATATGTTCTTTAACTGGACAAAAAGTCCTGCCATTTTGCCAGGCTTGTTAGATTTCTTCTCGGACAAGTGGATTCCCCCTTTTGTTTTTGAGTCGGGCTCTGAATTTTCATACCAAACAATTGTACCATTTTTTGCCGGTGAACACAAGGAAAAGAAAACGAAAAGTGTGTGAAAGTGTATGAACAAGTTACTGTTCACTGGTAACGTTCCGCGAGGTGTTTTTGTGAACAAAGTTCACAGAAAACCCGAGAGTTGTGGCGCGAAATCATGCAAAGCATGATTTCTGTGCATCGCGAAGCGCGTTACTGTGAACGGAGTGAACAGTAACGTGAACAAAGCTGGAAGCTGTGAACAGCCTGCATATCAAAAAACGAACATATTTTCAGAATATCTGTTTGCTTAATTAAGAAAAATATGGTATGATAAGAAAAAGTTGAATGAATTTCGGAGGAAAACTCTTATGACATATGGTAAAATCAGCAAAAAACAGCAGGAAATTTTAGAATATATTAAAAGTGAGATTCTGAACCGCGGATTCCCGCCAGCAGTTCGTGAGATTTGTGAAGCTGTAAATCTGAAGTCTACATCATCTGTTCATGCCCATCTGGAAGCTCTTGAGAAGAACGGATACATCCGCCGCGACGCCACGAAGCCGAGAGCTATAGAGATCATAGATGACAATTTCAATCTTGTCCGCCGTGAAGTGGTCAATGTTCCGATTGTAGCACCGTAGCCGCCGGACAGCCTATTCTGGCTGTAGAGAATGTAGATGGCTATTTTCCCATCCCGCAGAATTTATGCCCAATGAACAGAGCTTCATGCTGAAGGTAAAAGGCGACAGCATGATCAATGCAGGAATCTTTGATGGTGATCAGGTCCTGGTAAAGCAGCAGCCTACTGCCGATAATGGCGACATTGTAGTTGCCTGGTAGAGGACTCTGCCACAGTGAAGACCTTCTATAAGGAGAAGGGCTACTACCGCCTTCAGCCAGAGAATGACACTATGGATCCCATTATCATTACAGGAGAAATCCAGATTCTGGGTAAAGTATTTGGTGTCATGCGTTTTTACCAATAGTCATAAAAAATTTCCCCTTTAGCAAACAATTGCTGTTTCCAGACAATTGTTTACCAAAGGGGACTTTTTTATTTCTCTAAAAACGCATCCATCTCCAGAACCTTTCCATCTCTCCAGATTCTCTCCAGATCATAGAAAAGTCGGTTTTCCTCATCAAACACATGCACGATCACATCGCCGTAATCCATGAGAATCCAGCTGGAATTGCGGTTTCCCTCAATCTGCTTCGCCTCAAAGCCAGCGCGTCCAAGCTGCTCCTCCACATTATCGACGATCGCCTGAACCTGATTGGAGTTTGTACCGCTTGCGATTACGAAATAATCTGCAATTACAGAAACATTATGAATATCAATTATCTTAATATCCTGTCCCTTTTTATCATCAATTGCCTTGCAGGCAATCTGTGCCATCATTTTCTCTGTACTTACTGTACTCATTCTGATCTGCTCCTTTCTTAATAATGCTTATACTGACCTAATATTATTTTAAATTCCTGCGAAGAACAAAAGGCTTTAAAAGTGAAATAATATCCTCTGTCAGGTGGTACCTGGCCTTCGCTCGTGCGAAATATCTCGCATCTCGTAGAATGTTAATTGTAAATAGTAAAAATATTCGCCAGTATATGCGGAGTATTAATTATCAGATACGTTATTACGCTTATTATGCAATTCTTTATAATAAATATAAGCCTCCTTGGAAGTTGGCTCAATATCATCGGCAGAATCTTCTTCCAGATACTCCAGGGTATCTTTTAGGATCTCATACATACACTCATCCAGGTCTTCAAACGCAAGTTTGCGAATTTCCGGTAAACGGCTTGCTTTATAACGCATGGGCTCAATATAATCTGCAATATAAATAATCTTTTCAAGAAGACTCATTTCACGTCTGCCAGTTGTGTGATAATTGATGGCAGAAAGAATCTCCTGATCGTCAATCCCATATTTCTCGTGAGCAATATAAGCTCCAAGACGGGAGTGGAGAAGAAACGGGTGACTTCTCTCAAAATCGGAAACCGGAATATTGTGTTCGCTGCACATCTTCAGTTTTTTCTTATTGGGAATGCATTTGGCGCAATCGTGAAGAAGACCGGACACCTGTGCATCTTTGATATCATATCCATGGACCATAGCCAGACATGCGCTGGTGTACATAACGCCCATGGTATGCTGGAAACGATCCTCATCCAGGTATTTGGAAAGTTTTTTTTCAATTTTTGCAAAATCGTAATCTGCCATGGTCAGACTTCCTTCTTTCTGTAAATTCCATTCTCTTTCATGTAAGAAATCACCTTATCCGGGACGTAATATTTCAGACTTTTTTCTTCTGAAATCCACTGACGGATCTGATGACTGGACACATCAATATTCATAGTATCCAAAAGGGCAAAATTTCCGTTGTACCTTGCAGAAAGACGCTGGATTTCCCGATTCAGTTCAGCGTAGGACGCATGATCCCGGACAGCCACCACAAGAGTACAGGCCCGACAGATCCGCTCTGGTTCCATCCATTCGTCAAAAGCAAAAAGAGAATCTGCACCAATGATAAAATAATAGTCTGTGTCCGGATTGTATTCTTTTAGCTCTTCCAGAGTGCGATAGGTATAGGTATACCCGGTCTCGTGCATTTCTGCAAGAGACAACTCAAAATGGGGATTATCTTCAATTGCAAGCCGGACCATATCCACACGCTGGTTATCAGAGGCTCTGCCAGCACGGTCCCGTTTATGAGGCGGGTTGCCGGAAGGCATAAACAGAACCTTATCCAGCTGGAATTGCTCATAGCTCTGCTCACCCAGGATCAGATGTCCCATATGGATGGGATCAAAGGTACCGCCCATGATCCCGATTTTTTTTCGATTATTTTGGCAGTTCAATTTTCTTTTTCTCTTTTTTACCTTCGCGGTATAATACGATCTTCTTACCGATCACCTGTACAACCTGGGAATGGGTGCGCTCTGCAAGAACCTGTGCCATTTCCTTAGGATCCTCCAGACAGTTCTGAAGCACACTGATTTTAATCAGCTCTCTCGCTGCAAGTGCTTCGTCAACAGCCTTGGTGTTTTCTGGTGTAAGACCGCCCTTGCCAAGCTGGATAATGGCATCCATTTTCATTGCCAGACTTTTTAAATATGCTCTTTGCTTACTTGTCATAATTTATCTCCTGAATACCTGCTGAATAGCTGCTATTTATTTATAATAATCAAATTCAAATCCATACATACGAACCGTATCACCCTCCTGAATACCGGCGTTTTCCAGTTCATCCAGAATGCCGCCCTCTTTCAGGAAACGCTGGAAAAAGGCGAAGCCTTTCTCAGAATCCAGATTGGTATAACCAAGCATTTTCTCGATACGTGGTCCTTCTACGATAAATACAGAGGGATCTTCCTCATCAACCTGTACGGTAAATGGAAGGCTCTCATTGATCAGCATATCTTCTGGGAAGAATTCCTGCTCGAATACGATTGCTTTCTTCGGACAACTGTCCAGAAGTTCCTTGATATGGAAAAGAAGCTCGCGTACACCCTGTCCGGTAACTGCAGAAATGGGATATACTTTGATACCTTTTGGTTCAAATTCTTTGCGAATCTGTCTACAGGATTCTCTTGACCGTCGTCAAAAATACAGTCCACTTTATTGGCTGCAATTACCTGAGGACGCTTTGCAATTTCCGGATTGTATTTCTCCAGTTCTTTGGTAATCTTATAAATATCATCAATAGGATCTCGTCCCTCTGTGGAAGCTGCATCCACAATGTGCACCAGAACTCTGGTACGCTCAATATGGCGAAGGAACTCATGACCAAGACCGACTCCTTCAGAAGCACCTTCGATCAGTCCAGGGATATCTGCGATGATAAAACCGCCATTCTCAGTATCTACAACACCAAGGTTCGGGCTTAAGGTTGTGAAATGATAGTTGGCAATTTTCGGTTTCGCATTTGTAACACGTGAGAGAAATGTAGATTTACCAACATTAGGAAAACCTACCAGTCCTACATCTGCAATCACCTTTAGCTCCAGAAGCACTTCAAGCTCCTGAAAAGCTGTCCAGGCTGGGCATATTTGGGAACCTGCATGGTAGGGGTTGCATAATGCTGATTTCCCTTACCGCCGCGTCCACCGCGCAGAACAATCTGACGACGATTGTCACCGGACATGTCTGCAATTACCTTACGGGATTCAGCCTCCATGATAACAGTACCTTCCGGTACCTTTAATATAATGTCGGCACCGTCGGCACCGTGGCAGCGCTTTTTGCCGCCTCCTGACCGTCTTCTGCCTTATATTTTCTTTTATGACGGTAATCACCGAGGGTATTCTGTCCCTCGTCAACTTCAAAAATGACGTCTCCGCCCTTGCCGCCGTCGCCGCCATCCGGACCGCCGTCAGGTACATATTTTTCCCTGCGGAAGCTACATGGCCGTCGCCGCCCTTACCGGAACGGATATATATGGTAGCTCTGTCTGCGAACATTAAATCTCCTTTATAAGAAAAGGCTCCAAACCTTTATAGATTTGAAGCCTCCTGCTCTACGAATTACTCTGCCTCTACTGGTACGATAGAAACCTGTTTCTTATCGCGGCCTTTTCTGGTGAATCTTACAACACCATCGGTCAGTGCAAATAATGTATAGTCTTTTCCGCATCCTACGTTCTCGCCTGCATGGATCTTAGTTCCGCGCTGTCTGTAAAGGATGTTGCCGGCTTTAACAAACTGTCCGTCTGCTCTCTTCGCACCTAATCTCTTGGACTCGGAATCACGACCGTTCTTTGTGGAACCAACTCCTTTTTTATGTGCGAATAACTGAAGGTTCATCTTCATCATTGTTGTTACACCTCCTTGACTCTTACTGTCAAATATCGATTGTTATAACTATGCTCAATTTCTGTTAATCCAAGAATCAGGGAATCCATAAGCAGTTTCCCGCGCTCAGTATTCGGATTTGTTTTAAAATGGATGGATACATATCCCTCATCCGCTTCCGCTTCAAGTTGCTCTTCCGTAAATTTCTCAAGAGAATTCACAGTAGTAATGATCAAGCTGATACGGCAGCACATACAATATCCTGTCCCTCTTCGGCATAGCCTGCATGTCCTTTGGACAGAAAATCCAGATAAGAGCCTTTTCTCTTCTTAACTGTAATATTGATCATAACAGCACCTGATTAAGCGTTGATCTTTTCGATTTTAACTTTGGTGTACTGCTGTCTGTGACCGTTTTTCTTGTGATATCCAGTTTTTCTCTTGTACTTGTAAACGATGACTTTTTTAGCCTTTCCGTTCTCAACTACAGAAGCGGTAACACTGGCATCCTTAACGTCTTCTCCAACCTTTAATCCGTCATTGCTAACTGCAATTACAGAATCAAAAGTAACGGTTTCACCAGCTTCAACTCCGAGCTTCTCAACTCTGATTACGTCGCCTTCAGCAACTTTGTACTGTTTACCACCTGTTGCAATAATTGCGTACATTTGTGGCACCTCCTATAGACTTTACTCGCCAAATATGGTGGTCTCTCGACTCTTAAACCTCTTTGTGCGGCATACTCGATTATAATAACAGGGAGATTTGGTTTCGTCAAGAGGTTTTGTAAAAAAAATTGTAAAAAAATTTGTAAAAAAATAAAAACGAAAACCCATGTTTCTGGTTTGCTGCTTGTAATAATTTCGAAAATACGAAAAAGGAATTTCTTATAGTTTTACTTAGAGAGTGTTTGAAAAATCTCCTGACTTTATCTGCCTGATTTCCTCGATTACCGGTTTTCTGACTTTCTTTCGTGTCATCTCCAGAATGTGAAGCGGTGTAATATCTATGGCTTTACATTTCACCGGATCCTTCCTCAGATATTTCTGCAATACATGAAAAAGCTCGTCGTTATGATCTGGGTTTGTCATATTGATAAAATCAATAAGAATAATTCCGGACAGGTTGCGAAGCCGCAGTTGTCGTGAAATTTCCTTAGCTGCTTCCAGATTGATTTTGCGATAGGTTTCTTCGGCTTTTTTCTTTCCGGTAAATTTCCCGCTGTTTACATCGATGGAGACAAAGGCTTCTGTCTGCTGGATCACAATAAACCCGCCGCTGTTCAGCCAGATTTTTTCCTTTTGAACCTCATCCAGCGCGTTTTCCATGCGGGAAAGCTTGTATAACGGAAGAAGCTTGTCCTGATAAAAACGGGCTTTGCTTTCTTCCTCCGGACTTGTTTCTTTCAAATAAGAAGTGATCTGCTGAAAAATTTCAGGATCATCTGTTACAATGTCTGTGAGATTTTCGCTGTAAATATCACGGAGAGTGGTAAGGTAAACCGGTTCTGTTTCGTAGAGAAGGCTGAAACAGGTGCGGCTTTTGCCGTTGACAGCAACTTTTTCATACAGTGATTTCAGATAAGAAAGTTCCTGAAGGATTTCAGCCTTTTCAGCCTGGGCTGCGTTGGTGCGGACAATCAGGCCATATTCCTTATCCGGACGTGCAGCCTCTGCTTCCAGCCAGCCGGATAAAGTGTGGCGTTCTGAACCAGAGAGCTTACCGGATAGTCCGAACTTTTTTTCTCCTGTGGTGAGCACCAGATACTTACCGGTAAAATTTAAGTTTGCAGTCAGTGCGGGCAGCTTGCCTTCATGGCATCACGGCTTACCTGCACCAGAATCTGGTCACCCGGACGCAAGGGACTGCCAGGTGCTTTCCCGGAGGCATAGATAACCTGCTCTGCTTCCTGAAGAGGAAAATAACCGCGTACTCCAGGTGCAATAAGAACAAATGCTGCCTGGATATTAGAAGCAATATTTTCCACCTGTCCTACATAAATATTTCCGAGAATGGACTGTCGGGCGGCTGCCTCCAGGCGAAGCTCCATAATCTGACCTTCTTCCTCGATTGCACAGGCATGACATTTGTTACCGCAAAGTTCCATGGTTGTTAGAATTAATTTCGTCACTTGATTCACCTGTTTTAAGTTTATTGAACTTCCACGCCAAGGGATTCCAACGATACAAATTTATGTTTTTTCTCATTTCCAAGATCTGCATATACTTCCAGACGATGAATCATGCAGGCAAATTCCGGAAGCTCCTGTCCAAGCCAGCTGGTAAATGCATCCATTACAGCATCTGGTTTGGTATAGTTGGCACTTGCAGAAGCAAGATTTAAGAAAATGCGGTTGTCATTCTGTAAATTCATTTTGTAAATAAAAGGTCGGATATCTACCTGTTTTTCGCCTTTTTTGGTTTCTTTTGTAACAAGGATCTCAGGCTGCTTTAAAAATTCCGTAATTCTTGTCTGCCATCCATCTGCCGGTGCTTTTCCAGGACGGAACTCTACCAGATAATCAGCTGCTGCCACCAGGGACATTGCCTTGCTCGCTTTTCCATCTTCCACCTGGCGGGCACTTAAAACATGAATACCATCTACCATCTGGCTGTTAAGACGTTGACAGATTTCATCAGTAGGAATCGTAGAGGTAAGCTCCATATCGAAATATTCCCCTGTGCTGGTAACGCCCACTCCAAGAGGGGCAGCAAAGGACATGATCATATGAGGACTGTAGCCTCCTGAAAAAGCAATTGGAAGCTCTGCGCGTCGAATGGCTTTCTGGAAGTAGCGCATGGTGTCAAGATGTCCTACAAATTTCATAGGCCCTTCTTTTGTAAATTTAATTCTTACCTTCATAACATACGCCTCCTTCATAACGTCTTGCTCCGCAGCCTGCACATTTCTGACGGCAGTTTGGTGTAACCACTTCGCCTTTTGCCTGTTTCCACTCACGGATCAGAAACTCCTTGGTAACACCTGCATCTATGAAATCCCATGGGAGGATTTCATCTGTGCTTCTCTCTCGGAGTGTGTAGAATTCAATGTCAATTCCTGTTTCTGCAAAAGCCTCTTTCCAGATGTCGTAGCGGAAGCTTTCTGACCAGGCATCGTAAAGGGCACCTTTTTCATAGGCTTTTAAGATAACTTCAGAAGCACGGCGGTCACCTCTTGCAAGGAAGCCTTCCAGTGTGGTTACATCCGGTTCATGCCAGTTGTATTTAATACTCTTCTGGTTCAGCTGTGCACGGATTTCTTCTTTTACTACTTTTGCCTTGTCAATAAAATCCTGTTCTGTATACATTGGAGCCCACTGGAATGGGGTAAATGGCTTTGGCACAAAGAAGGATGTGCTGACTACGATCTGAACCTTTCCATGGCGTTTTTCCTTTGGAACGGTATCGTAATATTCTTCTGCAATACGCTCTGCAAGATGAGCAATTCCCTTCATGTCTTTTTCTGTTTCAGTAGGAAGCCCAAGCATGAAATAAAGCTTCACACGGTTCCATCCTCCAACAAATGCCTCATGCGCACCGTGAAGGATCACTTCTTCGGTAAGTCCTTTGTTAATTACATCACGAAGTCTCTGGGAACCAGCTTCCGGGGCAAAAGTAAGGCTGCTTTTCTTAATATCCTGAACCTTGCTCATAACATCCAGGGCAAAAGCATCAATACGAAGTGACGGCAGGGAAATATTAACACCTGCAGATTTAAATTCGTCGATCAGGAAGTTTACCAGCTCTTCCAGATGGGTGTAATCACTGGAACTTAAGGAACTGAGGGAAATTTCCTCATGACCGGAATTCTTCAGCATAGCTCTTGCAGATTCCTTCAGTTCTTCTACATCACGTTCACGGAGAGGTCTGTAGATCATACCAGCCTGGCAGAAACGACAGCCACGGATACATCCACGCTGGATTTCCAAAGTGACACGATCCTGTGTAGCTTTAATAAAAGGAACAACCGGTTTTTCAATCGGGCAATATCCTTTATCCATATCTACGATCAGCTGCTTTTGGACTTTCTCGGGAACTCCCGGACGATTTGGTGCAAAGGATGCAATTGTACCGTCTTCTTTGTATGTGACATCATAAAATGCCGGAACATAAATTCCCGGAATCTGAGCTGCCTTCAGAAGGAACTCCTCCCTGCTGCCTCCGGCTTCCTTATTGGCCTTGTATGCATCAAAAAGCGCATCATACACAGTTTCTCCTTCGCCAATATAAAACAGGTCAAAAAAAGGCTGCTAATGGCTCTGGATATATGCACACGCACCGCCTCCGATTACAATAGGACATGATTCGTCACGGTCAGCTGCTTTCAGTGGAATCTGGGAAAGATCCAGTGTCTGGAGTACGTTAGTATAACACATTTCATATCCAAGTGTGATGCACAGAAAATCAAAATCCCTGACAGGATCCTGGGACTCCAGGGCAAATAACGGGATATTCTGTTCTCTCATAAGCTTATCAAGATCAAGCCATGGGGAATAAACTCGCTCACACCAGACATCAGGGCGTTTATTGAACATATTATAAAGAAGCATCATACCAAGGTTGGACATGCCGATCTCGTAGACATCCGGGAAGCAAAATGCGACCTGGTGGTCACCTCTTTCAGGTCTTTCATCACAGAGTTGACTTCCCCGCCGATGTAGCGGGCTGCTTTGTCAACACTGAGCAATATTTCGTCACTAAGTGCTAATTTTCTCATAGTTTTCCTTTCGATTTTTGTATATATTTAGCATTTTAAGCCGCCATTCCATAAAAAATATTGGATAGCATCAGATGCTTTCACAGCCTGTCGGACTGTAAAAAACAGATTGATTTTTTTTGCTTTTAAATATGCCAAAAAACGGGTTTGGTCACCAGATATTTTGAAAGGGCCATAAACTGAATAAAAAAGAGCCTCAGCATCGGGCCCGTATAAGGTCAATTTTTAGCAGTATAGAAGTGACCAATGACAGTATTTTTTATTATAAACAGATTCTCAGAGAAGTGCAAGTACATTCTTTATGGAATGAAAAAAGTGAAAAAAGCCATCCCGATTACGATAGATTCCGGGATGGCTTAGGTAGATTAGTTTAAAAGTCCTGTTAAAAAGTTCCTGTCGAAAGGAAGCTTATAGGAAGCCTGTGACAGGGGATTCTGAGGGGCAAGGGCATCTGTGAATTTCTGAAGAGCATACTGGTTCAGCTGTATCTTCCGAAAGTTTTTCCAGGGGTGTGCTGGCAATCTGCATCTGGAAAGCATGCGGGCATAAGGTTTCTCGACAAATCTTTTCTTTCGCTGCTGGCCGTCGCTGGTATAGACCATATATCCGGCAGTATTGAACCCGGACTCTGTTTGGCGGAGCGTCTCCAGGTGGTTCTTTTGAAGCCGTATCTCGTCTACAACAAGATCAGAAAGAAAGACCGCTTTGCGCGCATTTCCATGCAGGATCACGGTATCTGGACGGGAACATAAATAGGTATCTGGCAGATATGGAAGATACAGGATCTGGTTATGAAGATCAACATCCTCAAACTTTATGCCTATGATCTCCGGAACCGTCAGGCCGGCAGTAACGGCAAGGAGCATGAAGATAGATGCTCTTTGCTTCTCTTTGACACCGTTTTAAAAGCAGCAGGACCTGTTCTGGGGAAAAGGTTTCCGACACCGGGGCGCGGCTGCTGTGTCCCTCTTCCTTTCCTGTCTCTTTATATTTCATCAAAACGGAAGCTTCTGTACCTGCATCCTGCTCCGCACAATGGTACTTCACGGCAATTTCAAAAAAATGGGATATGGCGTCGCATACCTGAAAATATTTTTCCCGCTTTAAAATGCCGTCATTTGGGATTTTTTCTAATATCTTTACCAGGTCCTCCGTACTTACCTCATTTATGCATTTATTTCCAAGTTTGGGAATGAGGTAGGTTTTGATCAGTTTATTATACTGGCGGTCAAAATATCCGCAGCGCCACCAGAGGGACTGAAACTCTTTTACGGTACATTTAAAAACAGCGATCCTTTTTTCAACAGCCCGTTTTTCATGAAAAGGACGCATGGACAGGGCCTCTTCCTCCGAATCGTAATATCGGGTCTGTATTTTTTTGACCAGCCCGGATGAAAAGGTACAACGGATGCGGTAGCAATACTTTCCACGCTGGGGAATATAAATTGGTTTCGAAGAAAGCCTGGCACAAAGAAGTTCCCCGGCGGAAAATATCTCCCAGGATTTCGGCTCTTTTTTGGTATTTTCTGACATTTCAGTGATTCTCCTTTCCCGGTATTTATCAGCCGTAAAAAAAATCTCCTATTCTTACGCCTCCTGTAAAAAAACGGACTTTTTCCAGGGGCAGTCCTGCACCAGCAGGAACCAGACAAACATATTACTAAGGTCACGCATGGTAATGGAGGGAATTCCCTGCTTTTCGGTCACGCATTTTAACCCGGCATTAAGGGTTTCCTGGGTTTTTACCGTCCCATGGCTGCTGATGCAGAAGAACCCATCTTCTTTCCTTGCGGAACGGGCAGAAAAGAAATGCCGGTTCTTCTCTTTTCGCTGAATAAGCTCTTCGCATACGAAATCAGGGATCTCAAAAGAACGGCAGCGCTGCTCTTCCAGTTCCCTGCAGCTGTATCTGGGAATCCCTGCGGAAGGCAGATGGTTTTTTATGTAATGTTTACGGACGCTTAAAATACATGTATCCGGATTAAAATCATCGTAAGTAAGTCCAAGAATTTCCCCTGGCTGTAATCCACAAAATAAAGCCAGAAAAAATTCCAGACGGTGTGGGCAGGGCGCCTGATACACCGCTTCTAAAAAAAGCCTGGTCTGTTCCCTGGTATAGAGAGATATCATGGGCTCTGGCCTTTTTTTGCGGACTGGAGGCAAAACCAGCTCCTGCTTCAAATGTCCCTGCTTCCAGGCGGACTCTGTAACCGAACACAATAATTCATAAACAGCGTGTTCGGTACCTTTACAATATTTCTGACAGGACCGGATCAGGTCTTCCATATATCTGGTATCAACAGTTTGAATAAGTGGGTCCGTTTCCATATTTGGCAGGATGACATTTTCAATGATCCAGCGATATCTTACTGCGGTGTTTTCACAGGTGCATGCTGGAAGGTATATTTTGTGAAACCAGTAATCGAGATATTCGCTAAGCAAAAAAGGACAATGACTGGAATCTTTCAGGGCCGCCAGCTCTTTTTGAAAAAGACGGGTTGTTTCTTTGTAATTCTTCTTTGCTCCGGAATGGGTAAAAATCCGGTATGCGTACAGAAAACAGCCGCCTGGTCCTCATGGTTGATGCGCTTCATCTGGCAGCACCATAAATGGTCGCGTGACAGATAGATATTTTTGCTATCTTGATTCATAAGTTCCTCCTTAAAAATAAATCTGGGTAAAAGAAATGCATTTAAAGGGCTGCCAGGATCCGGTCTATCTCAACACCGCCGGTAAGTTTTTGGATGGATTCCGGGCTGTAGTTGTTTTCCAGCAGGGTCCAGACGAACATGTCGCGGAGATCGTACATGGAAATAAGGGGAAGACCACAGTCTTTTGTAATGTGCTTCAACCTCGTATTCAGGGTCACCAGTGTTTTTATGGAGCCGCGGCTGCTGACACAGAATGCCTGCGGGTCTTTCTTATCCGGATGCTCCAGGAAATAATGGTTGTTTTCCATCTGGCGGAGTGAAAGATCGTCCTTTACGAAAAGCGGTACCTTCAGGGAACGGAAACGTTCTTCTTCCAGATCCTTGTAACTGTATCTGGAAGAAGCGTTTTCAGTGGGAAGAACGCCGTCTTTTGTATACTGCTTATGGATATCCAGTTCCCCGGTATCCGGGTGGAAATTATCATAGGTCAGCCCCAGGATCTCGCCCGGACGTAAGCCGCAGAACAATGCAAGATAATACTCAAGACGGTGGGAATAAGGATCATTCTTCACTGCCTGCAGGAAAACTTGCGTCTGCTCTTTTGTATAGATACATACGTTTGAACGAGGTTCCTTGCGGGGAGTAAGTGCAGAAGCAAGGTTATATGGGAGAAACCCGTTCAGCCATATGGAAGTGGCGATTCTGTATAGCAGTTTATAAACCGCATATTCTGCACTTGCACAATATTCTTTGCAGGCATCTATCACGGCATCAAGATAGTTTGCATCGATGTGGCCAAGCGGTGGGTCTGTTTCAATCCTGGGCAGGATAAGGTGGTAGATGATCCAGTGATACTTCACTTTTGTAGTGCTGCTGATATCTGACGGAAGTTTCTCAAACCAGTCTTCCAGGTATTCCGTGAAAGTACAAAAGCAGCTGCTGCACATCTTCCTGTTTTTCCAGTCTTTCTGAAAAACAGTTTCTGTTTCTTCTAATGTTTTTTCGGCTTCTGTCTGGGTGGTAAATCCGGTGTGGGTATGATACTCGACCGTCCCTGATACAGCATTCAGCGTTCTGGTACGGCAGCACCAGAGCTCTTTTGGGGAATAAAAAATGGATGGTTCTTTTGGGGTGTTCATAATGTTATCCTCCTTAAAATTTTGGGGTGGGAAATGAAAGGGTTCTTTCCTATCTCGCTTTTGTTGTTCGAAAGCTTCGATTAGCTTTTTAAGAATATATTGTCAAGAAGAAATCGGAAATTTTCTTGTCTGTTTTTTGAAAAATTTTAAAAAAATCAATGTTTTGTTTTTATCTGCTATGGGTACCGGTTTTTAGCAGCTTTGTTTTTTATAAATATGTATGATTGGGGTCGGAATAACGTTTTTTATAAGAACATTTTTTTAGAAAAATTGATACAAAAATTCCCCGGCTTATCTGTGAATTGTAATGAGCCGGGGATACAGAAATGAAGAAGAAATGTTAAAGAAGAAATTTAATCATAGAAATAATTCCGATAAGCAAGAGCATCAGGAAGCTGGTAGGGCCTCTGTTCCACACTGCCCTGTTTTTCGGTAAAAGATGATGGGTCAACACATAATCTTCGATTATTTTTGAGATATCATAGGTTTCCTGTTCCTGGAAGGCTACATAAACCCTGCTTGTGAATTCTGGACTGGAATGCCCCAGGCATTTGGAGATCGTTTTCGTGTTGACCTGGTACTGGGCGAGGATCGTGGCGTAGGTATTCCGGAATTTTCTCCAGGGCAGCCGGGAGATTCCGCTCTGTTCCATCAGGCGGTTATAAGGTTTGATATAAAAACTGCGGTTATGGCATTGCCCGTTTTCATGGCAGCAGATGTAGCCAGATCCAGGAACTCTGGATCAGAAGCTTTGCGTTTTTCGTAGCGCTGCCGTTCCAGGAGGATCTCATCCAGGACAAAATCAGCCAGTACTACTGCCCTTTTACTGTTTTTTGTTTTCAGTGGAAGTTCACTGCACAGTACCGGCCTGTTTTCCTGTTCTTTTTCTATGTACAGATTCTTTCCAAGCTGGCGTTCCACAAAAAGTCCTGCCAAGGAAATCAATATCGCTGTACCGGAGTCCGGTGATCTCGGAGATCCGCAGGCCGGCAGTGACGGCAAGGAGCATGGCAGATAAATCATGGGTTCCTGCTGCTTACACAGATATAAAAGATGGGCAGCCTGTTCCACGGTATAAACCTGCTGTCGGGTATCCACTTTTTTCTTTAGGCATGGCTGTTTTACTTCGGAAGAGATCCCGGTATAGATATCCCTGGAAAGATAGTTGTGTTTCTGGGCGTAACAAAGGGAACCTGTGACCACACCGATTGCAGTTCTCTGTACTTTCTGATACGGGATAGCAGATAATGCATTTACCAGGTCCTTTCTCTGTAGCGTATTCAGCATTTTATGACCGATTGCAGGGAGCAGGTAGTTTTCTATGATATTCCTGTAAGCGTTGTAGGTATTATAAGTAATCCTTTTTTGACCGATCATATAGTGGTAAAACCAGAAATCATAAAACTCTTTCACGGTATAAGAAAAAGGGATAAAACTGCCTTTTGCGATTTCCATGAGGGCCTCATCCCTTTCCTGGCGGGCCAGCTGTTTGTTGGAAGAGGCGGTCCGCTGTACCATCTTTACATCGCCGGATTCAAAAACAAGTAAAAGACGAAAACAGTATTTTCGTCTGGCTTTTACATATATAACGTCACCAAGGGATTTCCCAGAGATGAGCCTGCCATAAAGGAAGGTTTTCTTTACCGGCATCTGGGGATAGATCTTATTCTTTTTCACAGGCTTTTTCCCTCTTTTTTTTCAGCACCAAGGACTGGATCCAGGGAACCTGCAACGACAGCACCAACTTCAGGATCTGTACATGGAATCCTGTTGCAGAATGCCAGTGTTGTAGTTTGTTTTGTGTGGCCAAGGATACCGGAAACTGCTTCAAGTGAAAACTCCTGTTCCAGAAGAAAACGGGCGAACATATATCTCAGATCACGCATGTTCAGTTTTGGAAGGCCAGTTTCTGTGGTGATCGTTTTTAAAGCGGCTCCTAATGTAACAGCAGATTTTATCTTTGCGGTGGGACCGAGGCAAAGATAAGATTTATATTCTGTAGCAGAAGGATATCTTGCCAGGAGTTTCCGGTTTTCTTTTCGTCGGGCAGAAGTTCTGGAAATAGAAAAGAAGGGATTTTTAATGTTCGGTTCTGTTTGGTTCCTTCCAGTTTTTTTAACTGGCAGTTCTTCCCGGAATCGTTCGAGGTACAGATCCTCTGGATTGTGATGGTCTGCTCATGACGGTTGAAATCCGAATACTTCAGTCCGAGGATTTCCCCGGGTGTCAGGCCGCAGAAAAGAGCCAGTTGAATCTCCAGGTAATGGTTTGAATTGGAAGCGGCAGTCAGGAATGTGCGAAGCTGTTCCGGGGAATAGAAAACCGGATTTCCGGGAGGCTCCGGATAGTGCCGGATCTGCTGGAAGTCCATATCTGGGAGATAATTGTTTACGCGGGCGTGTTTCAAAGCGTTGTGCAGCAGCTTATATGCATAATAGCCTCCGTTGCAGCAGTAAGCCTGGCAGGATTCCAGAACCCTATTGAGATAATCAGGAGTGACACATCCCAAAAGAATATCTTTATGCAGATGGGGCTGGATGATCAGTTTTATGATCCATTGCTTTTGAACCAGTGTACGGCTGCCATTAGAACCCTGAGCACATACATCATTCAGCCAGTAATCCAGATATTCCGAAAAGGTAAAAGGCATATCCCGGTCCTTTTTCAGTTTGGACAACTGGTCCTGGTAAGAAACCAGGGAACGCTGGTAGCTCTCTTCTGCTTCTTCCCTGGATGAAAACCCGGTACGACAGCCATATTCGATGGTGCAGATAAGAGGATTTACCAACTTGGTCAGGTGAGACCAGGTACCGTTGTCTTCCTGAAAGACTGGGGTTTTTGCTTGTTCTTTCATTGCTTTGTTTTCTCCTTTGTGTGTTTGATGTACTTACATTTGACGAAAGCGGGGAAAGGATATGCAGAAATTAAGACCGGCCAGGTGATTACAAAAATGAACCTGATGGGAATCCAGATATCCATGAGGGTTGTCTATAAACAAAGGCAGAGGGAGTTCTTTATTGTTGCGAAAAATCAAGTATAAGAAACTTCCTCTGCCTTTTTGGTTTTCTATGTAGTTTCCTTATAAATTAATTGAAGCTGTATGGAAATGATTCTTTCACTACACACTGTATTTTTTCATATACTTCTTCCGAAATTTTATTTGAATTTTCTGAAATGCCAGTGGTCGGTTGAAGTGTTTCTATTGCCTTTTCTAGCAGTCGCTGTAGGGAAGTGCAAACTCAGGGTATTTCAGGAAAACTTCCAGGGCAGCAGGCTCCAACTTCTCTCCTATTTTTAGGCGTTTCAACTGAATGTTGTTAAAGAGCTCTTGTGTCATGGGACATAATCCATAAATGGCTTTCCATTGGGTATCCGTAAGATATTTCAGCTCTGCAGATATCTGGTTAAATTTTTGTTGTTGTTCCGATGATAAATTTCTTAATACTTCCATAATCAAATCCCTCCCAATATTTCTATATGTGTAAGTAACTACAGTAGATATTCTACAGCTTATAATTCGATTATAGATTAGATATCCTATTATTACAATCTCAGAATAATATTGTAGTTGAGGGTAATAGTATATGGAAGATTTGAATTATGGCAGCATCCGGATCAAGCTGGATGAAATGATTAAAAAACAGGGAATCAGTAAGAATAAATTGGCACACAGAGCAGAAATGCAAAGGACACACTGAATCAGTTTTGTAAAGGAACTGTGACTAAGATTAGATACAGCTGTTTTGGCGCGGCTGTGTTATGCGCTGGATTGCAAGATTGAAGATCTGCTGGAGTATATTCCACCAGAAAACAAATGATACTGCATTTAGTCTCTCAGAAATATGACTGAGCATATTCTGTTCCGGATATTAGAAGCTGAAACAGTGATTTATTGGTATAAAAAACTGGACTCTATAGAAAATGTGGGAGCTATCGATAAAAATACCTGGCGATAAAAATACCTGTCTGGAATTTCATCCTACAAATTCCAAACAGGTATCGTATGTTTTATCTCTTATTATTCTTTAGACTCCATATCATATCCGCCAATCATCAGATCAATGCCACAATTCCCCCGACAATCACTGCCAGCGGCAGACTCATTACCAGACTGAGGAAGAACCACTTCCAGTGGAATGCATAATCATGATACGCTTCTGTCATATCCTCTGTTCCCGGAATCACCACCATGTTCCATGACAGAACCAGATACTGTCGATCACCAGTGCATCAAACAATGAAAATGCGTTAAAAAATATATAAGACTGTATGAATCCTGCCCCAAATGTATACTGCTTATTCACTCCACAGGTAATCACAATACTCAACACGATCATTCCAATCAGTCCAATAACTTTGTTCCTTTTCGCATTTGCATTCATCTCTTCCTGTGTCGTAATTCCTCTCTCAATTGCACGTTTCTGAATTGCCGGCGGATAATTATAAAGCTGCTTCCTTGCCCCCTGCACTTTGAACAACCCCAGCATGAAAACCGAATATACCAGACTATAAACAATTGCTTCTACTACTATCTTTGCTGCCATCTTATTCACTTCTCCCTTCCTTACTTCTCTTTACTTTTCATCCTGTATAACCATATAGTTGTATATACATTCGAATATCATATCGACATTCGTCTCAAACACCTCATCAATGAAAGTATCTCTGTTCTGTGCCATGCTGTAAATGGTTTTGAAAAAATTAATGATAATCCGGATATCAAGGTCCGGGCGGATACCATCTATACAGGCCAGATACTGCTGCACTTCCAGTTCATCGTGTTCCTTGCTGAACAATCCGTCTTTTGTCCTGTGCGATTTTAACCATACCCAGTCATCCAGCGTAAATTCCATTAAAATATTATTTTCTTTCCGGAATGATTCCCGGAAAATCCGGACTGCCTGTTCCAGAGTAAGTTTTCCATAAGATTTCACTCCTGAAATCATCTGCTCCTTCCAGACTTTCTCCTGTTCTTCGATCAAGGCTGACACATATGTTTCCTTTGATTCAAAGAAATGATAAAAGGTTCCTGTTGCAATCTCTGCTCTTTCTGCAATCAGGGATACTTTCATCTTCTTCAATCCTACTTCACGGATCAGATCATAGCCAATCGTAAGCAGACTGTTTCGAATTACTTTTCGCTGTTTTTCTGTAAAATTGGCCGGCATTTTATTCCCCCTATCATATACGCCAGTGAATATTTTATTATTTTATTCACTGCAATAAATATACCACTGGAAAGAACTCCAGACAAGTATTACTATATTTTATGAGAAAAATTATCTTTTTCCTATACATGGTAGAGTAGGCGGATGAAATTTTCATCCGCCCCTCATCAAACCGTGCGTGAGGTTCTCCCTCACACGGCTTTCCGACATTCTTCTTTCTACAGCATTACGTCATGCTCTAGCCATTTTCTTTAATCCTTTTTCATAAATGCTATTTCTTACAAATCCCACCTTTGACATACGATTACGTCTCTGGTGTTTCTTGTTATACCATCTTGTAAAAGTGCAAATAATGTACCAGTCTAGAGCCTGCATCCACTTTTCGTTTTCTCTTGGTGGAATAATAATTCTTCCATCCTGTGATTTTCGGATTCAGATTCTTTATTAAATCCTCTTCCTTTGCAACTAGCAGACTTCGTCTATTTACATTCCTCTTGACTTCGGCTTTCATTTTCTTCATGGCTTTTCTGCTTGGGTACTGATACGTTTCCTTGTACAGTTGTCCTTTGCGTGTTTCCGTTGTCATTCTTCTGTGGTGCATTCCGAGAAAGTCAAATCCCTCTTTTCCGTCCCACATGCTGACTATCTTTGTTTTCACTGGATGTAGCTTTAAATCCAGTTTTACCATGATATACTGCAATAAATTCAGTGCGTGATTTGCACTTTTCTTATTCTTGCAAATGATTACCGTATAACTGTTATATTTTGTTATCAAATTCTCTGTAAACCCTTGAAAACACTGGATTTGTCGCAGGTGAGCTTTCCCTTATTGTTTCCCTTGTGTTATATCTTCCCATATAAGTTTACGAACTCTGATAAGGGAAAATACAAGGGCAAAAAAATTATATAAAACAGTATAACACAAAATAAAAAGTGACATGGTGAACTGATTGAAATGCTTCTGATTTTTGAAACTGATGATTGAGCGATAAGGAGATAAGATACGATGAGAACAATATTTGCAGAATACAATCCACAGTGCAACAGTATTGATGTTTATACCAGTGCAGGCTATATGCTTCGCATTGACTGCTGGGAAGCAGAAAAGAATTTAAGAACCACACCCGGATCAGATTGTGCTTTGACGTCTCTTGCAATTGATGAACCATTAGAATATGCAAGGTTATATCTTGATGGGAATTTACAGATGTGGGTAGATGCAGAAGATTCTTTAGAACTTTAATAGTTAAAAGGCATAGTAGATATTCGTAGCAGCAGACATTGTAGGAATATGTATAAACTGGCATGTATGCGGTGCTGTGGGAAAGAATCTGTCCTTATCTGCCTGATAGAGCGAGTCGGTGGCAGTCTTATCCGCTCATCTATGAGCCGTTTTTCATCCTCCGTGACATAAAAATTCATCTAGATATTCCGTTTTCGGTTCGCCATGCACTGTCTCCGTTCTTCATAAGAGTTTGGGATTATCCTAACAAGCATTCTTCATTTTCGGGCAAGAAACCTGAAAATACGAAAAATCGCAAGCGTGTATTCGCTTGCTGTGCTTTCCATCGAAGCCTTACCTTCTATTTTCTATCTACTAAATACTACAATCTGGAAAATGGTAAAATGGCTGTATCCGAAAAGGAAAATAGAAAAATGCCACGACTGAACCTCCGTTATAGAGTGATCTGTCGTGGCATTGCATTGTGAATTTATTTTTGCTGAGCCATTTTCCGATACTCAATGGGCAGGAGTCCCGTACTCTTACGAAACAATTCCGCAAACCGGCTAGAAGTAGAGTAGCCGATCATTTTCGCAATCTGTCCTATCGTGAAATCCGTATCAATCAGCAAATGCTCTGCCTGGCTCATGCGGCGCTGTTGAATATACTCTGTGATTGTGCAGCCCTGCAGCTGCTTAAAAGATGTTTTCAGCTTGGTGGTTCCCATACAGGCGATTTTTGCAAGCCGCTCCAATGGGATATCAAACGCATAGTGGTCATTGAGATAAGCAGTCACATTTTCCAATTGTGCTATATCCTGGTCGGATAGATGTTTCTCCTTGCGGGAGAGAATTTTTTTCTGTTCTTCCACCACAAGGGATACGGCCTCGGCCACTTTCGCTTCATAAAATAGTCCTGCGGCAATCCCATCCCCACGGTAGACCTTTACCTCATGGAGCAGCTTTGCCATAGCCGGGAAGTCTGTGGTCTGATCAACCTGCCGGAAAGCTGCAAGTGGCTGATATAGTCCCCCGGATATTGTTTTTGCAAATAATCCTCATAGTATGCAGGCATGACTTCGATACCAATAGACCGGATGGGGATTTTTTTATGGATGATTGCCTTGTATGGCTTATAGCCGCCAATAAAGGCTTTGATACATCCGGCAGACATCCGCCGGTAAGGATTTAATTCTTCGCCGGAGATGGATTCATACTGAGTAATACTCAGAGCTTCCGGCAAATGAAATTCCATGAAGAAATCCTCATGGAAATAAAAATCATGGATTTTAATGTCGTACAGATCTTTCTTCGCATAGACCCAGTAAAAGCCTTCTCCAAATTCAGGCAATAACTGCCAGCATTGTCCGGCAGAATTGAAGTGGTTATTGCTATCTACCGGGATAAAATGGTTATCTGTTAAAAGCGGCTCATAGTAATCCGCAATAATGTTATTGTTCAAATGACGGCCTCCTTTGCAACGATTGGACGGAGTTTTGCAACGAAAAGACGAATGTGTCTGTAATGTATTGCAGCCCGCCCGTAAAGTTAGTATGATATAGACCGTGGTTAGCAGTAACTAATCATAATATAACAGATTTCAGACGGTAGGTCAACCGTTCTTGAAAGCAGGAGGAAAAAATATGAGTAATCAAGTAAATGCAAAGGCAGGATTGTCTGTCAAGGACTTAGTAACAACGGGAATTTTTACTGCGCTTCTGTTCGTATTCATCATGGTAGGAGGCGTCTTTTTTGCTACCAACCCGGTGCTGACCTTTTTCATGCCCGCCGGGAGTGCTTTGCTTGCCGGACCAATTTATCTGCTGATGATCGCAAAAGTACATAAACGCTGGAGTGTCACGATCATGGGCGTTATCATGGCCATTATCTGGTTTGTCACTGGTATGCACTGGGCGTTTGCGTTGGGCTATCTCATTATGGCTGTCGTAGCTGATTTTGTTGCCGGTACAAAGCAGTACAAGAGCAAGAAGATCAACAGTCTGTCCTATATCCTTTTCTCCTTGGGCGGAACAGGGTCGTACCTTGTTTTCTTCGCTGATCCCCAGGGGTGGGCGCAGACCATGTTGGGAAATGGAACCGAGCAAAGTTATATCGACACCATGCAGACAACCGCAAATGCGGGAATCTTTATCGCAATGTTTGCCGCTCTCCTTGTAACAGCTTCTATCAGTGCATTTGTGGGTTGCAAAATGTTGAAGAAGCAGTTCGAAAAAGCGGGTATTACAGCATGATGGGTAACACCGTACAGAAAGGGCTTTGGCTTGACCCGCGGGCCAAGCTCTTTCTTATTTTGATGTGTGTACTGAGTTCCATGTTCGCACCTTCTCTTACCTATCAGTTTGCGCTTGTCCTGCTGATTGCTGTATTAGGAGTGCTTTGTGGAAAGTGGAAATATGCCGTAAAAGGGGTATGCTTTTATGCGGTAGTCTGTGTACTGACAGTCTGGATCATGGTGGCTATGACGGGGACGCTGCGAACCATGTTTGTTGCGTTCCTTGGGCTATTTCACAAGGTTTACGCCTGCGGGATGCTGGCAGGGATAGTCTTGTCTACAACAAAGGTCAGCGAATTTTTATCCGCCATGAACCGAATCCATGCCCCGAAAAAATTTGTCATCACATTTGCGGTCATGCTGCGCTATATTCCAACCGTCCAGGAGGACTGGCATTTTATCAAGGACGCCATGCGGATGCGGGATGTATCGCCCTCCCTGGGCGGATTCCTTTCCCATCCGGGAATGACAGTAGAGTGTATCTATGTTCCGTTGCTGATGATGGCCTCCAAGGCAGCGGACGAGCTTTCTATCGCTTCTGTTACCCGCGGGATTGAGAATCCCAATCACCGTACCTGTCTTGTCCAGATAAAATGCGGGATTGCAGACTGGACGGCGATGTTGATTGCGGTTGCTTTCTTTATTTTTGAATTATGTAAGCGGGGAGGTGTGATCGGGTGATTGAGTTTGAAAATGTATCATTTTCTTATGAGGGACAGGAGCATGACAGTCTGCATGGAATCAGCCTGAAAATTGCAGACGGGGAATGTGTCTTGTTCTGTGGCCGCAGCGGGTGCGGAAAAACAACGGTCACAAGGCTGGTAAACGGTTTGATCCCACAATTTTACCAGGGAGAACTTCAGGGGCGCGTGCTAGTGGACGGACAGGAAATCAGTGACCTGCCCATGTATCAGATCGCTGCAAAGGTGGGGTCTGTGTTTCAAAATCCCCGGACACAGTTTTTCAATGTGGATACGGACAGTGAGATTGCCTTTGGAATTGAAAATGAAGCCAGGCCGGTAAAGGAACTGGAGGAACGGGTAGAACAGACAACAAAAGATTTGCATATTGAAAAGCTACGGAACCGAAATATTTTTGAACTGTCGGGCGGGGAAAAACAGAAAATCGCGTTTGCGTCGGTCTATGCCATGAACCCGGAAATCTATCTGCTGGACGAACCATCCTCAAATCTGGACATGGCTTCCATCCAGGAATTGAAAGAACATCTGCGGCTGATAAAGAGCCAGGGCAAAACCATTTTGATTGCGGAACACAGGCTCTATTATCTGATGGAGCTGGCAGACCACATTGTTTATCTGGAAGATGGGGAAATAGCAAGGATTTTTACGCCAGAGGAATTTCTCCGTTTGACGGAAAACGAACGGGAACACATGGGGCTGCGGGCAGTTGACCTGACAAGGGTTCTTCCTCCAGCCACCCATCCTACGGTTCTCCCTCCTACATTAGCAATCCGTGATGTTAAGCTGCGTTATAAAAAGAGGACGATTCTACACCAAATTGCTCTTTCTGTCGCAAAGGGAGAAGTCATTGGGGTTGTCGGTCATAATGGAGCCGGAAAAACCACGTTTTCCCGTGCTCTGTGCGGGCTTCATAAAGACTGTGAAGGTGAGTTCCTTTGGAATGGTCAGCCGCTAGAACACAAGTTGAGGCTGAAACGCTCTTATATGGTGATGCAGGATGTGAACTATGAATTGTTTGCAGAAAGTGTGGAGGCAGAATGTTCCTTCGGAATTCGAAACCCGGATCAGGATTTAGTAGAAACAACCATGGCGGAACTGGGGCTTACAACCTACCGGGAACGCATCCCAACACGCTTTCCGGTGGACAGAAGCAGCGGGTGGCTGTGGCAGTCAGCATGATCTGTGGAAAAGATTTGCTGGTGTTCGACGAGCCCACCAGCGGACTGGACTTTGACAGCATGGCGCAGGTGGCGGGATTGATCAAACGGTTATCCGAACAGGGAAAAATCATTTTTATTGTCACCCATGATTTTGAATTTGTCTGCCGTACCTGCTCACGTGTCTTGCATTTTGATGAAGGGGAAATGCCGGATGACATCCCTGTTGTGATGGATTTCCTCCCAAAGATCCGGGAACTGTTCTCTGTTTCAGGGGGAAAGGAGATGTGAAGTGATGAAACAGAAAAAGGAAAACAGGATTACATTGCTGCTTCAATGGGCTGGTGAGCAAAAAATCTGGCTGCTACTGGCAATTCTGCTGGCTATGGAAAGCGGCCTATGCATCATTGTTCCGTATATTGGGATTTACCGTGTGATGGATGCCGCTTTCCAGCATATCTGCACAAACGAGCTTGTCGTACAGACGATCATGATGATTGCCGTTTCTGTGGTTCTGCGCTTTGTTTTATTTGGGTGTTCCGGCGTGGCTGCTCATAAAGGTGCTTACGGCGCTTTGTTCAAGGTACGCTGCATGGTAGCGGAGCATCTGGCAAAAGTTCCTCTTGGTAGCTGAATGAGAGGCGGACCGGGGATATCAAAACAGTACTGAATGAAGATATTGAAAAATTAGAGTTGTTCCTGGCTCATAACCTTCCAGACCTTGTGTGCTATATGGTAGGGCCAGTAGCGATTTTTATCTATTTAATGACAGTAAATATCCCATTGGCACTGGTTTCCCTGTTGCCGTTGATTCTGGCCGTTGTGGTAATGGGGGTTATGTTTCGGAATACGGACGATTTGATGAACCGGGCGAACCGATCTATTACAACGCTCAATTCCGTTATGATCGAGTATATCAGCGGTATGAAACTGATTAAAGCGTACAACATGGGGAGCAAGTCGTTCCAGAAATTTTCCGGCGCGATCCAGGAGGAAAACGCCATGTGGAATGAAACCTCCCGGAGAATGGGACCTCCTTACGCAACTTTTGTGGTTCTGATCGAATGTGGGATGCTGCTGATGGTTCCCTTGGGCGGAATGTTCTTCCTGAAGGGCTCCCTGGCGGCCAGTGCTTTTTTGCTGTTCGTCTATGTCGGCTCCATGTATCTGACAGAGATTCGGCCTTTGCAGGAGTTGGGGACAAACTTTGCGAATGTCCTGGGCGCCATTACCAAAACAAAAGAAATATTGGATGTTCCTGTTTATGAAGGCGGAAAGGACTTCCCGAAAAACTATGAGATTGAACTTAAGAATGTACGTTTTTTCCTACGATGGGAAAACGGATGTCCTGCAAGGCATCAACTCAAGATCAGGGATGGGGAACGCATGGCACTTGTGGGACAGTCCGGCGCGGGCAAGAGTACCGTGATTGAACTGATCTCCCGGTTTTATGATGTGCAGGAGGGGGAGGTGTTGATTGGCGGTATCAACGTGAATGAACTGAACTACGATACCATTCTGAAGAATATTGCCATTGTATTTCAAAAGACATTCCTTACCCGTGACAGTGTCCTGGAAAACATCCGCATGGGTTCAGACGCCAGCCTGGAGGAAGTACGGGCTGCCGCTAGGGAGGCGCAGATTGATGACTTCATCATGTCACTGCCAGATGGTTATGACACAAAGGTAGGCAGTTTCGGCTCCCGTTTCTCTGGTGGAGAAAAACAGCGGATCGCCATTGCAAGGGCAATTCTGAAAAATGCCCCCATCCTGATCCTGGACGAAGCGACAAGCGCCTCTGACCCGGAAAATCAGATGGAAATTGATAAGGCCATCCAGAACCTCTGTAAAGGCAGGACGGTCATTGTGGTAGCGCACAGCTGAGCGCCCTGAAAATGTGCGACCGTGTGGCTGTGGTAGAGAACCATACAATTACCAACGTCGGCACCCATGAGAAAGTACGGAAAGAGAACGCTTACTATCAGAAAGCATGGGAGGACTACGAAACAGCGCGGGGAATTACTTATCAACTGGAAGGAGGCGGGCAGAATGAATCCGAATAACGTATGGAAGAAGAACAGGGATTTTTATATTGGTGTTGCCGGGACGGTTCTGGAGGGGGTGCTCTCTGGCAGTTTGTTCATGCTGCTTTATTCCGTCATGCGGTTTTTATGGGATGGTCAGTTTGACATGAATCGTGTACTGGCACTAACGGGTATTATCGCTGTCATCTTCCTGTTCCGCATTTTGATATACAGCTATGGCTATACCAAAGCACAGATCGGCGGTGCCAGAGTCAGTAAAAATATCCGCCTGTTTATGGGCGACCATCTCAAACGTATCCCGCTCTCCCGGTTTACGAGGGGGCAGACTGGCGATTATATCAATACAATTACCAGTGATGTAAATAATTATGAAAAAATTCTGACGCATAAGATTGGGGACATTGCAAAGAATTTTGCCTTGTCGCTGATGCTGATCGTTTTTGTGATGACGATTTACTTTCCTGCCGGATTGATTCTACTGACTGCTGACTTGCTTTTGATTCCAGGATTATGGCTTTCCTTCCGGCAGGTAGCGAAATATGGAAAAGAGAAGAACGATATTTGTGCGGAGAATGTCAGCAGCATTGTGGAGTATGTATCCGGTATCCAGACTTTCCGGGCCTATGGCGTTGGCGGTCTGAAAAACAAAACCGTGATCCATGCCATGCAGGAGTTTAGCAGGATCAGCTTTGTGTATGAAGCAAAGGTTCTCCCGATTGGTGCGGGATTCGGTATTTTGAGCTGGCTGTCCTGTCCGGTTGTGATCTGGACGGTCTATGGCCCCTGGGCAGCCGGAACTTTAGATACCGTGTCCTATCTTTTGATTTGTATGCTGCCTTTGTTCTGTGCAAAGCTGGCAAATTCCATTTTTGTAGACCTCACCAGCTATAAGAATCTGATGATCTCGAAAAATAAAATCATGGCTGTGATGAAGGAACCGGAAGAAACTGGCAGCATGAAGTCGTTGCAGGCAGCCTCCCATGAGATTGTATTTGACCATGTGGACTTTTCTTATGTTCCCGGGGAACCGGTGTTAAAACAGGCTTCCTTTACTGTGCCGAATCAGAAGCTGACCGCCATTGTGGGGGATTCCGGCTCCGGCAAGTCTACCATCCTGAACCTGATTGCAAAATACTATGAAGTATCTGGCGGCACGATTTCCATAGGGGGCAGACCGATCAATCATGTAGCTGCGGAACGGGTATTAGACCAGATTTCTATGGTGGATCAGGATGTGTTCCTGTTTGATGATACAGTGCGGGAGAATATCCGCCATGCCCGCCCGGATGCTACGGACGCAGAAATTGAAGCGGCCTGCCGGGAGGCAAACTGTGACGGCTTTATCCGCAAGATGGAGAAAGGTTATGATACGCCGATTGGGGAAAATGGTAATCTCCTGTCTGGCGGTGAACGTCAGCGCCTTTCCATAGCACGTGCCATTTTGAAAAACAGCCCAATCCTGCTGCTTGACGAGGCAACGGCCTCCCTAGACATTGAGAATGAGCTGGCGGTAAAACAGGCGATTGCAAACCTGCTGAAAGAGAAAAAAACCGTGGTGATGATCGCACATACCCTGTCCATAGTAAAAAATGCCGATCAGATTCTGGTGGTTTCCGATGGTCGGATCACCGAAGCTGGTACGCACAAAGAATTGTTAGCAAAGGACGGAAAGTACGCTGCCATGTGGAATGCAGAACAGCAGCTTTCGCATTTTCGATATGAACAGGTTCACAAATCTTGATGCTAACGGAAATATTCGCTGGAATAAAATAGAGTAAGCGATGAATAACCACCCGTGTACGACTTCCAGGAGACCTCAGATAGGAAGGTCCCCTCGATTTTCCGGCAGTATTTTTTCTGTATCTGTTATTCCTGAACAATTTTCCTTTATGAATTCACTCCACGGCATCAGCTGCTTTATGCCTGCGGGCTCATTTTTATAGTCCGGCATATACAGCAAGAGTGTATAGAGATATTGATAAATGTTCAGGTTGTTTGCCTTGGCTGTTTCAATCAGGCTCATGACGATTGCGCTTGCATTTGCACCGTCAACTGTATCATGAAACAGAAAGTTTTTCCTCGCTGTTGCGTAAGACTTTGCCCTCCGTTCCGCTGCGTTGTTTGAAATCTCACATCTTCCATCAAGAAGATAGTTCATCAGTGTTTCTTTGTGGTTGAAGGCATAGTTTACTGCTTTTTCAAGTTTGCTTCCGCCTGTCGGATTCAGGCTTCCCAGCCATGACCAGAATTCATTCCATATTTCCGGTTCCTTTTCCTGGCGTTTCTGTTTCCGTTCCTCTGCAGGCAGTTCCTTATAGCAGCGTTCCAGGAAAAACAGACGGTTGCAGAAAGCTACTCCTTTTTCTGCCGGAAGAAGGCCGTTGTCATCTGACATTCCGGAAGAAGGCTCTTTTAGTTCCTCTTCTGAATTGATATCCAGAAGCTTCAGCTTTTTCCGACGTCCTGTCGGGACAGCTTCATAAAACTTCCTGCGGCAGTGTGCCAGGCAGCATACCAGAACCACATCTTCAATCCTTCCATATGCGGAATAACCGTCACAGTGCAGCAGCCCTTTGAATCCGGACAGGAATTCGATCGGGTTTTCCCCGCCTCTGCCGGCCGGTAATCGTAAAGCACGATCCCCGGAAGCCCATCGCTTCCACTCAGATAGATCCACATATTATGTGACTAGTTACATAATATGTGGTTCTACCGGTCAGGCTTCATGTATCCGGAACGTCAGATCATCCTTTATGAATACCAGAAGACACGGAATGCTTCACATCCCCGGAACTTTCTGAAAAATTATACCGGGATCTGTGTTACGGATGGATATCAGGTATACCATACCCTGGAAAAGGAACGGGAAGACCTGAGGATTGCCGGCTGCTGGGTTCACTGCAGGCGGAGATTTCATGAGGCGTTGGAAGTCATACCAAAGGCACACAGGGAAGAATCCATCCTGCATTTATTCATGAAACAGATACAAGCCATCTACCGGGAAGGGGGAAAGTTGTCCGGTATTCCGGCAGAGGAACGGCTCACCCAGCGTCAGCTGGTGGTAAAACCACTGGTGGATGCTTTCTTTGCGTACCTGAAGCAGAACGAAGCAAAGGTTCCCAAAAGCGGAAAAACAAGGGAAGCATTTACTTATGCTTTAAATCAGGAACGGTATCTTCGGGTGTTCCTGGATGATGGTGATGTTCCGATAGACAACAATGCCAGTGAACGGGCAATCCGTGGTTTCTGTATTGGAAAAAAGAACTGGGAGATGATTGACACAGTCAATGGAGCTACAAGTTCCGCAATCCTTTACAGCATAGCGGAAACCGCAAAAGCGAATAACCTGAAACCATTTGATTATTTTGAATACCTGCTGGCTGAGATTCCAAAGCATACAGATGATCAGAATACAGACTTTCTTGAAGAACTTTTGCCCTGGTCCAAAACATTGCCAGAACATATCCGGAAACCTAAGAAGGCAGACGATTAACGGCCGCTAAAAGCGGCCTGATATTTGTCAAGGTACTTGGGTTCTACCGTTTACGCCTAACATAATGCCCGCAGCGCAGAGAATGTATTTGCGATCGTTTCCCTGGCTGCCCTGTTTGAGATATCAAGCTGGATTCCGTTCATCCGGATTGTGATGACAGTATCAGGATGAATCCCCTCTCCACCTGCTGTTTAGGTTGGCGGGATACAGAATTTCTGCTCTGCGAAAGAAACCGGAACAACTTCCTGTTTCTGGGGAAGCGTATCCTCCCGTTCCGTGATTTCACATGCCTTGGCCCGCAGGCGGCGTATATGATAATAAAACTTGCTTGGCTGGATATGATGCTCTTCGCACCAGATTTTATCCGAAAGACCGCTGGTACGGCACTCATGAATAATATTTAGCCATTCCTCATCAGATCGGCGCGGATGTCTTTTCAAAGTAAATCACTCCCTAATTATAAGAATTATTTGGAGTGTTTTTTTACACAGGACCTTAATGATGTGAAGTAAAATAGTCCGAATAGTAAAGTCACATAGAAGATGTATAGAAGTTCCACTCCATGAGAGAATTATCTCATGAAAAAAGAAAACTGTCTAAACGGTGGGTTATTCATCGCTTACGTTCTTTTTTCTTGCATTGTTTTGCTTCTCCTATGTGTATTTTTGTGTAAAGGAAAAAGGACAATAAATAAAAAATGTATAGTGCAGTGGAAACACTATACATTTCAAAAATTTCTTTTTCGCTAAACATACTTTGGGATTCTGGAAATATACTGTATGCAACACGTCCGGATAAATAAATTGAGATAATTTTGTCTTAAATCATGGTTGGAAGGTATTTTTTTATTTCTTCCAAGATAAAGCAAGCAGACTCATATTGTTTAGCAGCATCCTCTGCTGATGCGATGTAGAATTCACTGTAATCGCTATCTTCTCGGACTGTTTTAATCCTTCCCAGCCTTTTTCCTACTTCTCTTGATACCTTTCCTGATGCTACGTACGTTTTGTTAAAATATGCTACAGCATCTTTATGTCTTTTAAAGTCTACTCCTTCAATGGCCAGCACAGCCTTTACTGCATAAAAGGCAACATAATAAGAACGGTTAATACAGTCCTTATATAGATGATATTCCAGGCACATTTTAGCAGCTGTCAGAGTTTCTTCCGCTTGTTCCATGCGGTATACAGAAAGAGCTTGTCGTTTTTCATTATCCATTAACTACGATCCCCTCCTGTTCTACATTATAATAATAAGGAAGATCATTCTTCCAATAGTTAAAATGATCTATATTTTTTATAACTGGTGAAATATCTACCCTGTATTTCATAAGATATTCGAATGCGCAATCTGAAACCTGATCATAAAATGAGTTTATTTTATCCACAGGAGTATTTACCAAAACCATTACATCTATGTCTGAATTCTGGTTATAATCACCCCTTGCATAAGAGCCATATAAGCGAACCATACGAAAATCATCTTTAAAAATGTTTCTCATATCTCGCTCAAATTCTTTTAATATAGTTGAAAGTTCTCTTCTACGCATATAGTCACCTTCTCCCATTTTTTGGATACTTTAATTATAATCCTTCCCATATAGATTGCAAGACTATAATTTTTGTAAACAAGAAAAAAGGCTACTTAGAATTCAACCTAAATTTTTGCTTCACGTTCAGTGTAACCATATTTTTCTGCAATGTCTCTGTTTGATTCGAAATAAAAATATTTTAGAACGAATATTCTTTGGCTCACCTTTTGTTTCCGAAAAAAAGACTGACCAATTTTCTAATCTCTTCATCGTTTTTGTCAGAAGCATACTTTTCATTCGGCAATATGCCCGTAAATTCATCTAGTGCGATAATTACTTTAGCTGACCGCTTTTTTGCTTTTTAGATACCTTGAGGTATCTATAGAAATCATTTCTGGCAACTTTAGCAACATGAGCCCTAAAATTGACTGACTGTGTAGGTGGATTTTGTTCCATATTCCTAAATATGTGTCATTCAGTCATCGTCCCATTGGAAACTTCAATTATCGTTGTCTCACTCTGTCGAAAAACAACTTTTCCTATCGAAGCTAAGAGTTCGCTATTGATTTCTCCATATTTCTCATACTCACAGCTTCCGATGAATAAATAAGAAATCTTATACTTTTCTATCAAAGATTTTATTTGATCAGCGTTGCTTGAAGTGTATATGGTCTGTACGTCCTCTTTTCTCTGGTTTTCTTCTTCCAGATCATTTCTCCACAGCCATTCATGCACATACCAGCCTAAAACCGTTGGCAGTCCTGTCATTGCAGAAACACGGTTATCATAATCCTGGTAACTGTCACCGCTGGCTTCCAGAATGATAGGCTGGCCCTCGACGTTATCATTCAGCCAGCGGATCGCGGCGGCGTCATCGGAAATTGCAGTTTCCAGATAATTTGTTGCATTTAGTGTCTGATATGCATTTCTTTTCGGGAATCCGGTAAACCAATGGGTGATCGCATTTTCCAGGTAGCCGCAGGTTGAGATCAGAACAAGGATCGCAATGATCCTGTCAGGGACTGAAGCCTTGGACACCTCAGAAGCCCTTTACACATGACAGTACTGTCAGCGCCATTGCATCTTTTTATCCTGTTTACTGTAAAGAATACCAATATATACGCCATCATAATCCCAAACATGATATACGCCTGATAAGTGAGCTTGAACATAGTGTTAGCTCTTGGGGCTGTTTTTTCATAAATGTCCCGTACATAAACAAACTCAGGAATAAAAATCAGCCCTATAGCACAAAGTACAAGAACCAGGCCATACAGATCCGGATACTTTATACTGTAAAAAAAGCTCCAGAATTTTTTCTCTGGAAATGTCCCTATGCTTTTCAGAATCCCGATAACAAATGGCACGCAGACCAGAAGAGGGAATGCCCATAATACACAGAACTGGTAAAAAGCGGTATGTATTTTTACGATTCCAATTCCCTGGACCATTACATTTTCAAAAGTCAGATGAAATGGAAGGGATGCAAGAAACGCAGCCGCCAGCAGTTCAACCCACTGTATCACACTCCATTTCAACGCTTGACTTATAAAAGAGCCGGAGGAATAACGTTTCAAATTTCCAAAGAGCAATGTCCCGCAGATCACAACGTAGTAGATCATAAAATCCCATGTATTGGAAAAAAGGAACATTCCCAGAAGCAGCCCAAGGAGTCCGATTTCTCTCTGCCTCCAGCTTTTCCTGAGTTTGTCTTCATCCAGGAATAAAGGATTCCCAGTACCGTCAGGACCAGAAAGACATTGATCACATGGGCATGAAGATCTCCCAGAACAAAAGAATAAGATGGAAACTCATGGATTGTCTCATCACCGGTCACAGCCGAATCAAAGCCGATATAGCGGGTAGAACTTGGGAACCAGTAATCTGTTTTTATTTTCAGGAGCCTGAGGATGATCCCATAGATAATATAGTGGAGATTTCCACTCATGGACACTGCCATCCCTGCCAGAATACCGCCAAGACAGAAAGACCATTCTCTCCCAGTCCTTAATTTGTCCTTCAGCATCTGACGCACCAGACTAAAAGGAAGAAGAAAGGCAAAAGCAGCGACCATAGTCCTCATCAGATTATAAGTGACCTCTACATTTGTTCCGGTCAGCTTTGTAAGGAATACGGCAAGATACTGCCCGCCATAATAATAATTAAAGGGTTTTCCAGCATACCACATGTCCTGGGCTGGCAAAGTGGTACTTCTCATCATGGCCTGCATGAAACCAAAATCCATGTATTTTTCCGTCCCATGGGCTGCCGGATGGAATCCAGCCAGATATGTCCAGAAAAGAAACACCAGGAAATACAGGAGCTCTTCCTGGTAAACCAGGGCTGCCTGTTTCCTGGGAAGTGAATCCGGGAGCCTGTTCTTACATTTGATTCCATATAAAAGACTTCCAAGGCAGCAGATAACCGTGAGGATCACACAGGTGATTCCTGTAAATGGAGTGATCTTCAGACAAGTCAGCAGCCATTGTACATATCCGCATACCGCAACCGCCAGTACCTTGGAAAACATCCAGCCATTATCATCAAATCCCCGAAACATCCTGGATGTTACCGGCATAAATACCAGTCCTAACAGAAACAGCATCTCCCACCAGGTCAGAAATGTAAAAAAATCAGAACCCAGGAGCCAGTAAGCCGCGCCTGCCAATAAAACAACTGGGGCAATCTTTATCAAATAAATTTGTTTTGCATTCAATCCAGTACACTTCCTTTTCCTGTTTTTATTATTCCTAGGTTAGAATATCATTTTCTTCAAGCGTTCCTGTAAATATGGAATATGCTCCTGTTACCTCGCAGCTGCTGGAAATTTCCCCTTCATATTCAACCACTATAAGATCGCCTGTCTTGATCTCCCCACTTTCAATCCATCTTTTTACCCTTATATCATCTGTATATACCTTATATTCTTTTTCAGCTTTTGGGTTCCTGCATAAAGCTGTATCATCAACTATCATATATCCATCTCCAATTTCCGTGACAGTTCCGGATATGGTTGGTACACTACTGCTGGATTTTGTTTCCGTGGAATGCTTTTGTACGTAACTGATGATCTGTCCTGCTGCTTCTTTTCCAATGAAATAGCTGTATTCATAGTCTAAAATATTGGTTGAGAAATAGCCATCCTTAGAAATGTAGATTACCCGGTTATAAACGCCCAGTGTTTCCGAGGTTGCGGTGAAAGCGAGATAAATACGATTTTCTCTTTCAAAGAAATCACTTGTATTATCAAGTTTTGCATCACTGCAGCCCGCAAGGATCTGCCAGATTTCATCATCATAATCCAGCAAAAGTTCCTCTTTTTCTTCATAATCCTCACATTTTGTTACATGGTTCAACTCTATATTTTGAAAAAGACCATACAGTTCCAGCAACTTCCCTAAAGTATTTGGAGCAATGCTTCATCAGCTGCATAAACATAAAATCCGTCTTTATTCCCTGCAGCAATCATCAGTTCTTCTGATATTCCATTGATCTTCCGCACCTCAAATGTTTCCGTATATTTTTCTCCGGTATCAGGATCAAGGCCTTCTGCTATACAGGAGTCAATCTCATCCCCTAGAGCGTGTTTGAAAAATAAAAGTTGCACAAAACATATATTCTAATACCCTTTTCATGTTAAAATAAAGAAAAAAGGGTGTTTACTATGTTGAGACGATACGAGTTAACTGATGAAGAATGGAACCGCATTGCTCCTTTACTGCCACCTGAAAATACTGGAAAACAGGGCCGCCCCCCAAAATGTACTCGGACAATTCTTAACGGAATTGTTTGGATTGCCCGCAGTGGAGCGCCCTGGCGTGATCTTCCAGAACGTTATGGTGCCTGGCAAACCGTCTACTCCCGTTTTCGAAAATGGATTGATGATGGCATCATCGATAACATTTTTCGTGTTTTAAGCCTTGATGCTGAATTAACAGAACTATCTATAGATGCTTCTATTGTTCAGGCTCATCAGCACAGTGCAGGTGCAAAAAAGGGGGCCTCCAAACGAAAATCGGACATAGCCGAGGTGGAGCAAGCACAAAAATCCATGCCGTAGTGGATGCCTATGGCTATCCGGTATATTTTATGATTAGTGAAGTCAGCGTAATGATATTAATTA
>ENA-OQAA01000015-OQAA01000015.1-human-gut-metagenome-genome-assembly--contig:-NODE-15-length-105927-cov-3.657042_pt1 | contig 105927 bp, 111 predicted proteins | sample MGYA00242489_ERZ504515 | MGnify/ENA primary metagenome ERZ504515 (study PRJEB26092, sample SAMD00036237) | human gut metagenome | host: Homo sapiens | study: EMG produced TPA metagenomics assembly of... | reverse complement strand
GCTGGACAGTGAATCGAAATGCAAAATGTGTAAAAATAAACTGGCAGTTCACGACAGCTGATGCCAGAATTAAACTGGCAAAGCTATATCCAACAACACTTTAAAAACTAGATGGATGTACTACTAGTAAAACTGTTTAAAATCGCATGTGGAACTGTGAATTCCTCATAAAGTATTGTTTTCGTAGCGCAACACTTCAATATGAGTGCATATAGACCATAAACTCTGCGTGTTGCTACGCAATATTTTGTGTTATGCCCTAAGATATTACTTGATTATACCACTTTTCCCTCCCTAAAACTATTAAAAGAGTGTGAATTGTTCCCATCACCCCGTAAAATAGACAAATCCAGCAATATTTTCCCCTGTTCTCTCCATTTTTTCAGCGGAAAAACACTTGACATATAGAAATTATGCCCCTTATAATAGACAAGAAAACATCATAGGTAAAGACTGCGATGGAGACAGTAAGCTGATTTTGAACGTTTAAGGTCACGAGGGGCGAGAGCCAGGGATCTTTTCAGCGAGACGGGGACGGTGCAAGCCCGCCGCAAGTAGACACAGCCGAAGATCACTCCGGAGTTTTATCTCTGAATTCCGCTGGAAATATATTTGTGTTTTACCGATGCAGGAATGAACATAGCATATATTCGGAGCTTTCAAGTAAGAGATAACGGAATTCCCCCGTTATAGGGAGCATGTATCGGTCGCGGCAGCGGGCCTGTACATTGTAACAGGTGGTATAACGAGTGCTGACAGCCTTCGTCCTTTTGCAGGGATGGAGGCTTTTCTTATATAAGGAAACTCCTCTGGCGTTTTGACTGCGTACTCTGGAAGTCCAATACAGCATCGGCTTTCATCTAACAAGTTGTCCGCCAGTGCAGACAGCAACAATTAATTTAAGGAGGAAAAAACTTTGTACCAGAAAGTAGACACGAATCTCAATTTCGTAGATCGCGAGAAAAAAAGTAGAAGAATTCTGGAAAGAAAACCATATTTTTGAAAAAAGTATGGAAAATCGTAAAGAAGGTCCGACTTACACATTCTACGACGGACCGCCAACTGCAAACGGCAAGCCGCATATCGGCCATGTGCTGACACGTGTTATCAAGGATATGATCCCGAGATACCGTGCAATGAAGGGCTGCATGGTTCCGCGTAAGGCAGGATGGGATACCCATGGTCTTCCGGTAGAGCTTGAAGTAGAGAAGAAGCTTGGTCTGGATGGAAAAGAGCAGATCGAGGAATACGGTATGGAGCCGTTCATCCAGCAGTGTAAAGAGAGTGTCTGGAAATACAAAGGAATGTGGGAGGATTTCTCCTCAACAGTTGGTTTCTGGGCTGATATGGAGCATCCATATGTAACTTACGAGGACAATTATATTGAGTCCGAGTGGTGGGCACTGAAAGAAATCTGGAACAAAGGCCTCTTATACAAAGGCTTCAAGATCGTTCCTTACTGTCCACGCTGCGGAACCCCGCTTTCATCCCAGGAGGTTTCCCAGGGCTATAAATTAGTAAAAGAGCGTTCTGCAATCGCACGTTTCAAAGTGGTTGGAGAGGATGCATATTTCCTGGCATGGACCACAACACCGTGGACACTGCTTCTAACGTTGCACTTTGCGTAAATCCGGATGAGACTTACTGTAAAGTAAAAGCAGCAGACGGATACACTTATTATATGGCAGAAGCACTTCTTGACAAAGTACTTGGCAAGCTTGCAAAGGAAGAAGAGCCTGCATATGAGGTCCTGGAAACCTATAAAGGAAAAGACCTGGAATACAAGGAATATGAGCCACTGTTTAAATGCACAGGTGACTATGTAGCATCCAAGGGCAAGAAAGCGCATTATCTCGTATGTGATAACTACGTTACCATGAGTGATGGTACCGGTATCGTTCATATCGCTCCTGCATTTGGTGAAGACGACAGCCGTGTAGGACGTGAATATGACCTTCCGTTTGTACAGTTTGTAGATGGCAAGGGTGATCTTACTGCTGAGACACCATATGCCGGTGTATTTGTTAAGAAAGCAGACCCAATGGTACTGGCTGATCTTGAAAAAGAAGGCAAGCTGTTCGATGCTCCGAAATTTGAGCATGATTACCCACACTGCTGGCGTTGCGATACACCACTGATCTACTACGCAAGAGAATCCTGGTTTATTAAAATGACAGCTGTTAAAGATGACCTGATCCGCAATAACAACACCATTAACTGGATCCCGGAGAGTATCGGTAAAGGACGTTTCGGCGACTGGCTTGAGAACGTTCAGGACTGGGGAATCAGCCGTAACCGTTATTGGGGAACTCCACTGAATATCTGGGAGTGTAGCTGCGGTCATATGGAATCTGTTGGAAGCCGTCAGGATCTCTATGAGAAAACTGGTGACGAGCGCGCCAAGACAGTAGAGCTTCACCGCCCATACATTGACGAGCTTACCATGAAGTGTCCGGAGTGCGGCGGCACTATGCACCGTGTACCGGAGGTTATTGACTGCTGGTTCGATTCCGGAGCAATGCCATTTGCACAGCATCATTATCCATTTGAGAATCAGGAGCTGTTCAAACAGCAGTTCCCGGCAAACTTTATTTCCGAGGCGGTTGACCAGACAAGAGGATGGTTCTACTCCCTTCTTGCTGAGTCTACTCTTCTGTTTAATCAGGCTCCATATAAGAATGTTATCGTTCTTGGACATGTTCAGGATGAGAATGGCCAGAAGATGAGTAAGTCCAAAGGAAATGCAGTTGATCCGTTTGATGCACTTCAGACATACGGTGCAGATGCCATCCGCTGGTACTTCTACATCAACAGTGCACCATGGCTGCCGAACCGTTTCCATGGCAAGGCTGTTCAGGAAGGTCAGCGTAAATTCATGGGTACTCTGTGGAATACCTATGCATTCTTTGTACTTTATGCAAATATTGATAACTTTGATGCTACCAAATATACGCTTGACTATGACAAGCTTCCGATTATGGATAAATGGCTCCTCAGCAAGCTGAATACACTTGTAAAGACTGTTGACGAGGATCTGAACGACTATAAGATTCCGGAGACTGCAAGAGCACTTCAGGGCTTTGTAGACGAGATGAGTAATTGGTATGTAAGACGCTGCCGTGAGCGTTTCTGGGCAAAGGGCATGGAGCAGGATAAGATCAATGCTTACATGACTCTTTATACAGCACTGGTGACAGTTGCCAAGGCTGCAGCTCCAATGATCCCGTTCATGACAGAGGATATTTACCAGAATCTTGTAAGATCTCTGGACAAAACAGCTCCTGAGAGTATCCATCTCTGCGACTTCCCGGAAGTAAAGGAAGAGTGGATCAACAAAGATCTGGAAGAAAACATGGAAGAAGTTCTGGATGTCGTTGTTCTTGGCCGTGCATGCCGTAACACAGCAAACATCAAGAACCGTCAGCCAATCGGAACCATGTATGTAAAAGCTCCGAAGGTGATGGATAAATATTTCACAGACATTATTGCAGACGAGCTGAATGTAAAAGAAGTGAAATTTGCAGATGATGTGGAATCCTTCATTTCCTACAGCTTCAAGCCACAGCTTCGTACAGTGGGACCGAAATATGGCAAGCTTCTTGGCGGAATCCGCACAGCACTTGCAGAAATCAACGGCAGCAAGGCCATGAGCGACCTGAAGACAAACGGTGTACTTGTACTTGATATCGATGGAAATAAGGTTGAGCTTACAGAGGAAGACTTGCTCATCGAGACTGCACAGACAGAAGGTTATGTAACAGAGTCAGAAGGCGAGACAGCAGTTGTTCTGGATACCAACCTGACACCTGGGCTGATCGAAGAGGGATTTGTCCGCGAGATCATCAGTAAAGTACAGACCATGCGTAAAGAGGCTGGCTTTGAGGTTATGGATAAGATCCGTGTATCTGTAAAAGATAATGACAAGATTATCGAGACCATGAAGGCAAACGAGGCTGAGATCAAATCTGAAGTTCTGGCTGAGGAAGTCGTTTATGGCGAGACAGATGGTTATGTAAAAGAGTGGAATATTAATAAAGAGCATGTAACTCTTGGTGTTACAAAGCTTTGATTTAACATACAACAGGAGGATCAAAATGATTGACAAACAGTTTGACAAAGAAACCTTCAAGAAAAGTGTAAAAGACAACGTTAAGTTTCTTTACCGCAGAAAGCTTGAAGAGGCAACTCAGGAGCAGCTTTTCCAGGCAGTAAGCTACACAGTGAAGGATGTGATCATCGATAACTGGCTTGATACACAGAACGCTTATGAAAAGCAGGATCCGAAGATCGTATATTATATGTCCATGGAGTTTCTTATGGGACGTGCCCTTGGAAACAACCTTTTAAACCTTGGTGCATACGGTGAAGTGAAAGAAGCTCTGGAAGAGCTTGGAATTGACATCAATGCACTTGAGGATCAGGAGCCGGATCCGGCACTTGGAAACGGCGGTCTCGGAAGACTTGCAGCATGCTTCCTTGATTCCCTTGCAACACTTGGATATAGTGCATATGGCTGCGGAATCCGTTACCGCTATGGTATGTTCAAACAGGAAATCAGAGACGGATACCAGGTTGAAGTTCCGGATGCATGGCTTGAGGAAGGCTATCCATTTGAGCTCCGTCGTCCGGAGTATGCAAAAGAGGTACACTTCGGCGGATATGTAAGAGCTGAATATGACCAGGCAACCGGACAGAACAAATTCATCCATGAAGGATATCAGGCTGTAAAGGCTATTCCATACGATATGCCGATCGTTGGATACGAGAACAATGTAGTAAATACACTTCGTATCTGGGATGCAGCTGCTATTGAAGAGTTTGGATTTGATTCCTTTGACAAAGGTGATTACAAGAAAGCCGTTGAGCAGGAGAACCTTGCAAAGGATATCGTAAACGTTCTCTATCCGAATGACAATAAAATGTCCGGTAAAGAGCTTCGTCTGAAACAGCAGTACTTCTTCGTATCTGCAAGTATTCAGGCTGCAATCGAGAAATATAAGAAAACACATAATGATATTAAGAAGCTCCACGAGAAAGTCGTATTCCAGATGAACGATACTCATCCGACTATGGCAGTTGCAGAGCTTATGCGTCTTCTTATGGATCAGGAAGGTCTTGGCTGGGACGATGCCTGGGCTGTAACTACCAAATGTGTTGCTTACACCAACCATACCATTATGGCTGAGGCTCTTGAGAAATGGCCGATCGAGCTGTTCTCCAGACTTCTTCCACGTGTATATCAGATCATCGAAGAGATCAACCGTCGTTTTATCATTGAAGTACAGAATAAATATCCTGGAAACTATGAGAAGATCAAAAAGATGGCAATCATCTATGACGGACAGGTTAAGATGGCTCACCTTGCAATCGTTGCAGGCTTCTCTGTAAATGGTGTTGCAAGACTTCATACAGAAATCCTGAAGAATCAGGAGTTAAAAGATTTCTATGAGATGATGCCGGAGAAATTTAATAACAAAACCAACGGTATCACTCAGAGACGTTTCCTTCTTCACGGAAACCAGAATCTTGCTGCATGGATCACAGACCATATTGGACCAGACTGGATCACAGATCTTTCCCAGATCAGCAAGCTGAAGGTATATGCTGACGATGAGAAGGCTCTTCAGGAGTTTATGAACATTAAATTCCAGAACAAACAGCGTCTTGCAAAATATATTCTGGAGCACAATGGTGTTGAAGTTGATCCTCACTCCATTTTCGATGTACAGGTTAAGAGACTTCATGAGTATAAGAGACAGCTTCTCAATATCCTTCATGTAATCTATCTGTACAACCAGATTAAATTACATCCGGAGATGGAATTCTATCCAAGAACCTTCATCTTTGGCGCAAAAGCTTCTGCAGCATATGAGCGTGCGAAAAAGATCATCAAACTGATCAACTGCGTAGCAGATGTTGTAAACAACGATCCATCAATTGGCGGCAAGATCAAAGTTGTATTTATCGAGAACTACAGAGTATCTAATGCTGAGATGATCTTTGCAGCAGCAGATGTTTCCGAGCAGATTTCTACTGCAAGTAAAGAGGCTTCCGGTACAGGTAACATGAAGTTCATGCTGAACGGTGCTCCTACACTTGGAACCATGGACGGTGCAAACGTAGAGATCGTTGAGGAAGTTGGTCAGGAGAACGCATTCATCTTCGGTATGAGCGCTGACCAGATCATTAACTATGAGAACCATGGCGGATACGATCCAGACTTTATCTACAACACAGATGCTGAGATCCGTCAGGTACTGATGCAGCTGATCAATGGAACCTTCTCCAGCGATACAGAGCTGTTCAGAGATATCTATGATTCTCTTCTGAATACTAAGAACTGCTCCAGAGCAGACCAGTATTTCATTCTCGGAGACTTCAGATCCTATGCTGAGGCTCAGAAGAGAGTGGAGGCAGCTTACAAGGATGAGAAGAAGTGGGCGAAGATGGCGCTTCTGAACACTGCATGCAGTGGTAAATTCTCCTCTGACAGAACCATCCAGGAGTATGTAGATGATATCTGGCATCTGGATAAGGTTACTGTAACCAAGAGCGAGGCTGCTGAGAAATAAATAAGGGCAAATTTATTTTGCGAAAAAGATTATAAGACATAATAAAGGCTGTGTTCATGCAGGATAAATAAATTCTGGCATAGACACAGCTTTTTATATAAGATCAGAAATCTTCTTTCTGCCAGTACTCATAGGGCAGCATATGATACATTTTCCTTACGGTAGTCCGTTGACTGACATAGAGCTTTGCCAGCTTGCGCTTCTGTATATAAAGATCTTTAGGCATTTCTTCAAGGTCGTAGGGAACTTTGTCGTTTACATAATACTTTCCAAAAGAATAGAAAGCAGCATCGCAGTTTGTCTCTCTATAGGCTTCTTCTACAAGCTGGTGAGTCATCTGGTGGTGGTGATGGCCGTACTCGCCGTCTGCGTTGTGAGTGGCAACCTGTTTCCAGTCTTTGTAGTTCAGGACTGTGGCAATATCTGCTTCCATATCTTTTTTCCAGTAGTTCCAGCTGCTGCGATCTTTTCCGATTTTGTCAGGGTAGGAAAGAATCAGATATTTGTCCCCGGTAGCTTTCATTACGGATTTAAATTCTGCGCTTCGAACCGGATCATTTCCACGGGTCATACATACTACCAGATACTTCTCCTCAATCAAATGCCGTCCTCCCCAGAGCAGATCATCATCCGGGTGCGCCACAAACATCACCTTGTCGTAACCATCCAGATTAAGGGTGTCCAGGTCGGCTGCAGTTACATGGGGCAGATTCGGGTAAGGATAAAAAAGATAAAGCTTATGGCCGGCAAAGGCAATCGCGCTTAGTATTACAATTGCCGCCAGTAATTGTTTCCAGTGCCGCACTGACCAGGAAAAAAGACCGACAATGCTGGAACTGGCAGAAAAATTATTTTTCATATCAGGTACTCCAGTCTGAGTTTATTAGTATAAACGAAATGGTTATCTCAATTATACTATATTTTTCATAAGTTACAAGCCAGAGCATGTTTGGTCCGTGTGTTGGTTTATATGCTTGCGGTGCCTATTGCCTGGTATCTGGGAACCTTTAATTTTAATGGATATTCAGATGAAATTTATGGATGGAATGACTGCCGTCAGGAAAATCAGGGAAATGTTGATAGATTGCAACGTTTCTCTGCGGCTTTCTGCCTGGTCTGATTGCGTTTGCAAGGAAAGCGGATATAGGTCTAAATAATTTAATGTACATAAAACGTGATTTTTGTGTTAAAATAGTAATGAAAAACGTGAGAAAATTGCAAATAAAAGCTTATAAAACGTGATGGCTTTTTTAGAAGGGGTGAGGCTATGTATTTTAGGAGAAAGATAGATAGTTATTTAAGACAGTGGAAGGATAAAGAAAACAGACTTCCGCTAATCATTAAAGGTGCAAGACAGATTGGGAAAACGGAATCTATTGTTCATTTTGCAAGTGAAAATTATGAGAATATAGTTTTTATAAATTTTGTGCTGGAGGGGCAGTATAAAACTATATTAAGTGACGGATATAGCGTGGAAAATATTATAAAAAACATATCTCTCATAGACCCCTCTAAAAAATTTATTGCAGGAAAAACTTTGATCGTTTTTGATGAACTACAGGAATTTCCGGATATTGCCACTTCTTTGAAGGCTTTTAAGCTGGATGGAAGATTTGATGTAATTTGCAGCGGATCTCTGCTTGGAATTAACTATAAAAAGATCCACAGCAATAGCGTTGGATATAAAACAGATTACGAAATGTTTTCCATGGATTTTGAGGAATTTCTCTGGGCAAAGGGTTACTCAGATTTACACATCGAACAGATCCTGGAACATATGTGTTCTGGGAAAGCATTTTCTGATACGGAGATGTCTGTTTACAAAAAACTGTTTCTTGAATATTGCGTGCTTGGGGGCATGCCAGCAGTGATCAGACAATATATAGAAACGAATACATTTCTGATACTTTGGAAATTCAGCATCAGATTCAATTAGATTATGAAGAAGATATCAGAAAATATGCAGAAGGGTTAGACCGAACGAAGATTGCTAGTGTATATCGAAGCGTTCCGGTACAGCTGGCAAAAGAGAATAAAAAATTCCAGTTAAGTAAAATTGAGAAAAACGCAAGAAGCAGAGAGTATTCGGGCTGTATTGACTGGCTTAAGGATGCGGGAGTTGTTTCTGTCTGCTACTGTCTGGAATATCCGGAATTGCCGTTAAAAGGAAATTATGATGAATTGAAGTTTAAGCTGTACTATCCAGACACTGGCCTGCTAATTGCCTCTTTAGATGAAGAAGCGCAGGAAGATTTACGTGCAAATAAAAATATGGGTGTTTATAAGGGGGCTTTATATGAAAATTTCGTTGCAGAGGCGTTTCTGAAACAAGGATTAGGATTATATTATTACAAAAAAGAAAATGCAACTTTGGAAGAAGATTTTTTGTCAGGACAAAAGATGAACTGGTTCCGGTTGAAGTAAAGGCAAATAAAAATCGCTCAAAATCTTTAAGAAAACTGATTGATAATGAAAGTTACATCGATATTAAGTGGGGAATAAAACTGGCTGACTGCAATGTGGGAATAGAAAATGGCATTTATACATTTCCATATTTCTGCTCCTTTTTGATTAAAAGATATCTGGCAAAAAAAGGTTAAAGTTAAACGGCTGCCGCATTGTTCAAAGTGTTTTGATAATGCGGCAGCTGTTTATTAATTAAATTCTCTTCAGTTCATAGCTTCTTGTTCCAAGTCCAATCTTCTCACCATGATCCAGAGTTGCTTCCCACTCTACATTCGGATTGGAATCCATAAAGTGGTTGTGGTGGCAATGCCATTCCGGTTTCGCAAGGTTGTCGCCAAGCTGGCTGTTGCGGATTGGTTCTGCAGCAAGACATGCATCTACGCAGGCCTGATCAAGAGCGATGGGATCGAAGCTTGCGAACATTCCGATATCCGGAAGAATCGGAGCGTCATTTTCGCCGTGGCAGTCACAGTTAGGGCTGATGTCCTGAACCAGAGCAATATGGAAGCATGGGCGTCCATGACAGACTGCCTGTGCATACTCTGTCATCTTACGGCAGAGAAGCTCATTGGAATTGCTGTGCGGGTTGTGAATTGCATCAAAACTGCAGGCACCGATACAACGGCCGCAGCCCTTGCATTTATCATAATCAATGACCGCTTTTTTCTCCGGATATGTAATAGCGTCACTTCCGCATTCCTTTGCACAGCGTTTGCAGCCGCGGCAAAGGTCTGTTTCGATAACTGGTTTACCACTATTGTGCTGAGCCATTTTTCCGGCACGGCTTCCGCAGCCCATACCAATATTCTTGATTGCGCCGCCGAAACCGGTGGCTTCATGTCCCTTGAAATGAGTAAGACTGATGAATATGTCAGCGTCCATTACAGCACGGCCGATTCTGGCAGTAGGACAGTATTCTGCATTTTCTACAGGAACCTCCACGTCATCGGTACCGCGAAGTCCGTCACCGATAATGATCTGACAGCCTGTAGTGATGGTGTTAAAGCCATTCAGATTCGCACAATCCATGTGCTCCAGAGCATTTTTGCGGCTTCCCGGATAAAGGGTGTTACAGTCAGTAAGAAACGGCATTCCTCCAAGCTCCTTACAAAGATCGGCTACTACTTTTGCATAATTGGGGCGCAGGAAAGCAAGATTTCCAAGTTCTCCGAAATGCATTTTGATGGCCACGAATTTACCATCCATATCAATGTCTTTGATTCCGGCTGCAATGCACAGTTTTTTCAGCTTGTCCAGCTGGCTTGTGCCGACCTTGCAGCGGAAGTCGGTGAAATATACTGTTGATTTTTCCATAAAATTCCTCATTTCTGATTTTTATTTATCTTCATATTATTCTTGTGATTGCTTTAATGTCAAGTTATTTTTGTACTATAGCGTGCCCTCAAAATCGTTCCCACAAATTGTAACACACATCTTGCAGAAAGCCTTTTCAAACACGTTTTAAAAGAACTTCAGAACATCCTCCAACTCTCTGCGTCTCGGACGGCTGGCTCCTCATCGGCTTTTCCTACAGCAATAACGGAAACAATGGTTTCACTTTCCGGAATAGAAAGCATTTCGCGAATTTTATCCCCATCCCGAAGTCCCATGATCAGAGTGGAAAGACCAAGCTCTGTAGCTTTCAGAATCAGGTTTTCATTCTGAAGACCAAGGTCATAACAGCCCCATCCATTTCCAATCTCATTATCCGGAGTGCCGTCTGTCTGGAAACCGGCACGGTTATGTACGAAGGTAGTGACAATCAAAGCTGCATGCTCAGTTTTTACATCGTTATTCGCGTAACACAGGCATTCTTTACGAAGCTTCTGACTCATATCCTCGGATAAAACACAGTAATAACGACCGGTTTCTGTATTCTTCCATGATGGCGCTTCCAAAGCGACCTGTACAAGCTGCTGTATCTGCTCTTTGGTAACGTTTGTATGGGAACTGTACTTACGCACAGATCTTCTGTTCTCAATAAGTGTCTGAAATTCCATGAAAAAGCCCCCTTAAAGTATGTTTTGGCTGTATTTTAGCATAATTCATTGGATGTGAAAAGTTAAAATTTTTTGTAACCTTTCTCCCTCTTTATTTGTATAATTAGTGAAGGTACCCGATACAAGAAAATAACAGACCGCTGCTTTTCATACTGATCAGCAGCCAGAGGAGTCTCATGAGACAACCAGTTCAACAGCTGATCCAGCTCTACCAGAACAATCTTTTCACCGCAGCGTTTAATATCTGTCAGAATCAGATGGATGCGGAGGATGCTGTTCAGGAGACGTTTGTTCAGTATTACACCAGTAGAAAAGAATTTGAAAATGAGCAGCACATCCGGGCATGGCTCCTTCGTGTGGTTATCAATAAGGCGAAAAATATAAACAGGACTTTCTGGAAGAAAAATAAATGCTCTCTGGAGGATTATATGGAAACTCTTTCTTTTCCAGATTCCCAGTCAAGAGATTTGTTTGAAGAGGTAATGAAGCTTCCGGACAAGTACCGCATTGTGATTCACTTGTTTTATTACGAAGATTATCTCGTCAGGGAAATAGCCGAAATCCTGAAGCTTTCAGAAAGCAATGTAAAGGTTCGGCTTTCCAGGGGAAGAGCCTTGCTTAAGGATTCTTTAAAGGAGGAATGGGAAAATGACGAATGGTGAAAAATATAAAAAAGCTTTTTCCGTATTGCAGACTTCAAAGGGCTCATTACAGGAGGTTGAAAATATGGCAAAATTACAGAAAAGAACAAAAATGAAAACTGCAGCTGCAGTGATTGCAGGCTGTATTATCCTTGGAGGAACAGGTACTGCATATGCAGCGAATGTTGGAGGTATCCAGCGCACGGTTCAGATATGGCTCCATGGCGATCAGACGCAGGCGACCTTAGATGTTTCCAATGACGGTACTTATACCATGGAATACTATAATGAGGATGGCACACTTCAGCAGACCGGTGGCGGTGGAGTATCTATTGATGCTGACGGAACTCAGCGCGCCCTTACAGCGGAAGAACTTATGGAAGAAATTAATTCCCCGGATGTAGAATATAAAGATGATGGAAGCGTATGGGTTTATTTTCACAATCAGAGTATTGACATTACCGACAAATTTGATGATAATAATGTTTGTTTTGTAAAGGTTACAGATGGAAAAGAGACATTCTATTTAACGGTGAAATATAAGAATGGGTACACTTTTTCAAATGATAAATATATAGAACCGTAGAGCATTTTTCAAATACGTTCTAAAGCGTTTCGCAGGCGTGGAACAGCTGACTTTGACTTTCATATATGGTGCTGTCACCGACAAGTCTGTTTGGATAAATGAATTAAGCAAGGATGGCGAGGGGCAAAGGTCTCTCGCCTGATTTACGTAAGGGGGATGAATATGATTTATGAATTAAAAGAAACGGGCAGAGCCACTGCTCTTTTTGCAGGCTGGCAGGATAGTGTAGTCTGGTCCGCATTGCAGGGAGTGATGGGAAAAATCTATGTGGATTCTCTGGAAAAACCGGAGAGTGGTGTTGTTATGCTTGGGGATTTCTGCTTCCTGAGTGGAAAACCAAAATCAGAGATCATTTCCGGAGCTTTGACAAACAGTGCATCAGAGGAAGTGATTCTGGTTCCGCAAAATGATGACTGGGCACAGATGATTGTGGAATGTTACGGGGAGAAGGCAGAGAAAGCGATCCGTTATGCAATCAAAAAGGAACCTGGAATCTTTGATTTAAAGCAGCTTCAGAAGGTAGCACAGAGTTTGCCAGGAGAGTATGAGATGAGACTGATCGATCAGGAGCTTTTTGAAATTTGCAGAGATACACAGTGGAGTAAGGATTTGACAGCAAACTACGAAAGCTATAGTCAATACAAAGAGTATGGACTTGGTGTTTGCATTTTAACGGGCGGGGAAGTAGTCGCCGGAATTTCCTCTTATTCTGGTTATGGCAGAAGAAGTGACGAGAATCTTGGATGTCATGGTGGAATTGAAATTGAGGTAGTAACCCGTGAGGACTACCGGAGAAAAGGTCTTGCATATATCGGAGCGGCGCGGCTGTTTCTGGAGTGTGACAAACGCGGGCTTTATCCAAACTGGGATGCAGCCAACAAAATGTCAGTAGGACTGGCAGAGAAACTGGGGTATCATTTCAGTCATGAGTATGTGGTTTATAAAGTGAAAAAGTAAGTTGCGGCGAACCTGGAAGTATGGTAGAATATGAAAGACTGAAACGAAACATTATATAATTGTGATTTTTGTTATAAAAAAGCAAAGAAAACACTCATAATAGAAAGAAAATTGTCAATTGATTGAAAAAGCAGCGGAAGCATTCAGCTGAAAGAATGGGATGTAAGGCCGCTTTTTAGTGGAAGTAGGAGAACTTATGACTGGATTTAAGAAGCTGGAAAATAGTTTAATAGATGTAATAAAGGAAGAACAGGCTAAGCTTGGCTTTAAGGAAGAGAAGATTCACTTATATTATCCGCTATCTTCCCTAAATCATTTTTTTTCTGTGCAGGACAGTGCAGAAGAAATGTTGGCTCGTCTGCAGAATCTGCCGGAAGAGCTGACTTCCAAGCTGGGAAATGTGGCGGTGTCTCATAAAGGGGACAGATTCTGTTTTTATATTCCGGAGCTGGAAGCGTTTATGTGCATGAGAATATGAAAGAGAATGAATTTATCAAAGTGCTCATCGAACTGGTTCAGAAGCATGACTGCACAAAGGTGAAATTACTTGACCTGTTTACTTCTTACTGGGAAAAAACAGAAAGTCAGGAAATGGACAATGGAGAATTTGATTTCTATATCCGTTTCCTGGATAAGGCAGATGATACCTATTATTACTGCTTTAAGGATGAGGGATTCCATTTCATTTATCACAGATTTCTGCCAGAGGATTATGAGGATTTTGGATTTTGAACAAGCGTAAATCTTGACAAACAAGAAAACTTGTGCGTATATTGTTAAAAAGCTATTGGACAAAACATATTTTTTAACAGAGTTTAAGGGGGAAACGAAAATGGATTTGAAAAACTATTCAACAGGTGTCCAGCATATTGGAATTCCAACAAATGATATTGATAAAACTGTAGATTTTTACCATAAACTGGGTTTTGAAACAGCTTTTGAAACAGTTAATGAAGAGGCGGACGAGAAGGTTGTATTTCTGAAGCTTGGAACTCTGGTTGTAGAAACATATGAGAATCATGCAGCAGTCCTTCGGTTGGTGCAATTGATCATGTTGCACTCGATGTTAAGGATATAGAAGAAATTTATCAGTACATTAACCAGGCTGGTTTGAATACCACACAGGACAGTATTCATTTTTTACCATTCTGGGAAAATGGAGTAAAGTTTTTCACTATTGAAGGACCGAACAAAGAGAAGGTTGAATTCAGTCAGTACTTATAAAGGATATTTATAACAGGAAGCCGGTACATTGCCTGAAACAATGTACGGCTTTTATAAGGTGGATGGAAAAATGAAAAAGTTAAAAAAATGGTTTCTGAATCTTTCAATTCAGAGAAAATATCTGTATTGTACACTAGGCATTACGTTGGTTGTGCTTTTGGCAACCAGCTTTTTCCAGTTTATGTCTGCATCTGAAATTGTAACAGAGCAGACTGTGAAACAATCGGCAGGAGTGATTAATGAGCTGTCTGTTAATCTGGATCATTATTTCGATATGGTGGAAAATTCAATTTGAGTATATCGCGAATAATAGTATTGTACAAGGCAGAACTGGAATCAGATGAACCATATAAATCTGACGGTTCCGAGCTTTATTCTTATTATTCAAGGGCAGGTCAGATCAGACGTCTGCTGCTGCAGGGATATACGAGCATATATATGAATGATATTCAGCTGTACGGATATAATGGTGCAAACCATCTTCTTTCCAATGACAGAGGAATCAATGAAGAAAGCTCCGAAATTTCCTGCACAATGGCAGAAAATGCAAATGGACGTTGTGTTTACTATAATGCAGCGGACGAAAATCTGATTTATATGGCTAAACAGATAAAAGATGTATTGACTATGGAACCTCTTGGAGTTTTGCGGGCTTCTATAAAAATCAGCTATCTGAAGAAAATGACGCTTACAGCACAGGAGTCCCTGTTTGCTCATATATTTTTACTGGATCAGGATAACAACATTCTGCTGGAAAGTGTCGGTGAAAATAAAGATTGAAGGATCAGAAATGGGTGGATCAGATTAATGGAAATTCCGGAAACCTTCGGCTTAATCTGGACGGGAAAGCTTACAATCTCGTTTACCAGACAAGCTCTGATACGGGACTTACGGTTGTGGGAATGATTCCTACCAGCTTTTTGCAGAAAACGGCTAGGGAACTGGAAAAAACCACTGTGTTGTTAATCGGAATCAGCATTCTGCTATGTGTATTTCTTGCAAATATTATGGCGCGTGGAATTACAAGACCTATTGAACGAACCAGTAATGCCATGAAAAAATTTGCCAAAGGAGATTTCTCAGTGCGCCTCCCGGAAGAACGAACAGATGAAATCGGAGCGATGAATTCTGTTTTCAATCAGACGATTGAGAAGATTGAAAAGCTGCTGAAGCAGATCGTCGAGATGGAAATGGTAAATAAAGATATAGAATTTCAAGCATTGCAGGCACAGATCAATCCGCATTTTCTTTACAATGTACTGGATACCATTAACTGGATGGCTAGAAAAAAAGGGGAAGAAAATATCTGCCGGATGGTAACTGCAATCAGCAATCTTATGCGGGCAAGTATTAGTAATAAACGAAGCATGGTACGTGTGAAAGAAGAATTGAAATACATTGAAGACTATCTTTTTATTCAGGAAACAAGATATGGAGATAAATTTACTTCGTATATTGAGGTAGACGAGGAACTGAACGAACTGGAAATTCCTAAGATGGTAATACAGACGCTGGTTGAAAATGCGGTCGTTCATGGAGTTGAAAATGCCACCTAGGACTGCTTCCTCTATATTTCAGGAGAAGTTCAGGATGGTATAGCAGTATTCAAAGTAAAGGATGACGGTGTGGGAATATCTGCAGAAAAGCTGAAAACCCTTATGAACATGGAGGAAGAGCCGGAACATAAGGCAGAAAGAACACATACGAATCTGGGCATTTATGCAGTGCAGAAACGTCTGGAATATGTATATCACGGAAAAGCAAAAATGACGATCACATCGGAACAGGAGAAGGGAACTCTGGTAGTGCTGGAAATTCCTTTGAAAAAAGCGAAGGAGATTATGGAAAATGGAACTTCAGGTAATGATATTGGATGATGAGTATATTATTCTGGATGGCTTGTGTTCTTTTCCCTGGTCTGATTATGGATATCAGGTAGCAGCTACTGCGAAAAATGGTCTGGAGGGACTGGAAAAGCTGGAGCATATAAAGCCGGATCTGATTCTTACAGATGTTCGGATGCCCGGAATGGATGGTCTGGATTTTGCGGAGCGGGCTCACGAGATGTATCCGGATACGGTTATTGTAATCCTGACAGGTTACGACAGCTTTGCCTATGCTCAAAAAGCAATCACTATTGGCGTGAAGGAATATCTGCTGAAGCCAATTGACTATGAGGAATTAAAAAAATATGGCAGCCCGGCTTGCAGAAGAGATACATGCAAAAAAAGATGAACAGCAGGAGGTTCGGGATTTACAGAAATATTTTAATCAGTCTGTACCAGAGCTGAGATCTAAATTTGCAGGGAATCTTCTCTATGGAAGGATCCAGGGAAAAGGTGTGGTGCAGGAGCAGGCGAAATCCCTTAAGCTGACCATCGAAAAATACATTGTATGTGTTGGAAGAAAGGTAGTTGGGGAAAAACAACTTCACGAAGGCGACAAATGGATTGAAGAATTTGCCTGTATTAATATTTTTGAGGAAATTTTCAACAATTACAACATACAGGTGTTGAGTGATTATAATACGGCTACAGCTGAGTATAACTTCATACTTTTGTTTGCGAAAGAGGAAGAAAATCAGAAATGTATGGATCTTGCACTTCAGGCCTGTGGAAAAATTCAGGAAGAAGTGGAACGGTATCTGAAGGCATATATGAATTTTGGAATCAGTGATATTTCAGAAGATGAGTATCAGGCAAATGCCCAGTACCGAAAAGCCCAGAAGGCCTGCAGACAGTGTATTTATCTTGGAGCGAACATTATTCTGAAATATGAAGACCTGCAATATGAAGAACAGAAGGATTTTGTAATTACACCGGGAGAAAGAATGCATTTTATGATGACTCTGTTTCAGGAGAGCTTCGAAAAAGCGGAAGATGAATTGCGTCAGCTGTTTGCCAAAGCACCGGAGGATGGGGAGGCTGTAAAATTTGCAGCAATGGATCTGCTGTTCGGATGCATGAAGTTTCCGTACACCTGTGCAGTAGACAGTGAAATACACAATAAAAACTGGAATTTTTCTGTATTGCAGGATGGAGTAAAGCGTATTTCCCAATGTGAAACTACAGAAGAAGTTCTGACCTGTATGTTTAATCTGTTTGGGACTTTGATCAAGCAGAATACAGAAGGCTCAGATGAACGAAACCAGAAACTGGTTCAAAGTATATTATCATACATTGAGAAAAATTTTGCTACAGATATTTCAATGGATGATCTTACAGAAAAGTTTCATGTAAGCCGAACCTATATCAGCCGGCTTCTGAAGAAATATGCAGGAAAAAGCTTTCTGGAATATCTGACAGATGTGCGTTTTAAGCATGTGGAGAAGCTGATAGCAGATGATCGCTATAAGCAATATGAAATAGCAGAAATGGTAGGATATAAGGATTTCGGATATTACATTAAGGTGTTTAAAAAGCGATACGGCATTACCCCTAATGAGTTCCGTAAACATATCTAAAAGCAATGGGAGATTTGTGCACAAAAGGAAACTGTGTACAAATCTCCCATTTTTACGTTTATTTCCAATTGTTTATAAAAGCACCAGAAGGTAAAATAAAATCATCAAAAGCGAGGAAACCTAAAATAAAAGGAGGAAAATGAAATGAAAAAAAATGAGAAAAATGGTATCTCTGGCGTTGACAGCAGCTATGACAGCTGGTCTTATGACAGGAATGGGGGCGTTAACAGCTTCAGCAGACAGCGAGAGAACCAAGATTACTGCACTGTTAAAAGGAACGGAATCAACAGAGCAGTTTCAGACCTTTGACTATCTTCTAAAAAACTTCTGTGACGAGAAAGGCCTGGATTATGAAATTGAACTTGTAAACGATATGCAGGACTATTTCACAAAGCTGCAGATGTACATCAACAGTGATACACTTCCAGACATCTTTGGATGCCCGAATGGAACACTTTCTGCAGCCTGCAAGGATATTGATGCTCTGGTTGATGTAGGTGCAGAGTTAGAGAGAAACGGATATGCAGATAAATTAAACGGAGCAATTCGTGATTTCCTTACCGATGCAGATGATGGAAATTTATATTTGTTCCCACAGGATTGTACTGCGAATACTTTATGTATAGAAAAGATATTTTTGAAAAAGCAGGAATCACAGATGCTCCTACAACCTGGGAAGAGTTTGAAGAGGACTGCCAGAAAATCGCAGATCAGGGTGAGATTCCGGTAATCGTAGGTGGCTCTGATGCATGGCAGCTTATGAGATATCTTTCCTTCTCTCCATGGAGAGTAACAGGTCCTGAATTTATCCAGGGATATCAGGCAGGAACAGATTCCTTTAGTGAGAACGAGTCTGCGAAATATGCAGTAAATCTTCTTTCTGATCTTGGAACAAAAGGATATTTTGAGCCTGGATTTGCAAGTGTAGACTTCACATCCGCATGCAACCTGTTCTTCGGTGGTACAGGAGCAATCTTCTATACTGGTTCCGGACAGATCAGCCTGGCAGAAGAAATGTATGATAATGGAGAACTTGGATTCTTCCCGGTACCGGATACAGAAGGAATGGACAATATGTCTACAAATGTACCGATTCATGCTGGATTTGCAGAAGGATTCAATAAGGCTACATATGATGATACAATGCAGGAATTCTTTGACTACATGTGCGAGAACTTCTCAGACGCTTGCTACACTCAGGCACATGTATTCTCTCCATTTAAAGAAGATTCTCTTCCAGAAGGACTTCCGCAGCTGTACTATGACACTCAGCCAATGTTCGAGAACGCAGAAACAGCATGGACTTCCTGGGATGATAAACTTGATTCTGATGTGCTGACTAAAATCGTTGATGAACAGCAGAAACTGGCACAGGGAATTACCACACCAGATGAATTTATTGAAACCTGTGATTCTTTTGTTAAATAAAGAATTTTAAGCATGCAGGAATGAGACTGGCGGATTAATCGTCAGTCTCTTTTAAAGAAAGAAGAGGAGGGAATCTTATGCAGAAAGCATTTGGAAAAAAATCAGTAATTTTCATGTTCCTTTTTCCTGCATTCCTTATCTATACTGCATTTGTTATTGTGTCCATTGTATGGGCAGGCTATTACAGCTTTTTTGACTGGAGTGGTGTAGGCGAGAAAGTATTTGTAGGATTTAAGAATTATGCGGAGCTTTTAACCCAGGATACGGTGTTCCGCTCTACAGTATGGCATACGATTATTTATACCATTATCAATGTGGCAATTCAGGTATTTGGAGGTTTGTTGTTTGCAATCCTTCTTTCCAGAATCAAAAAAGGAAGAGTTGCTTTACAGACCTTGTACTACATTCCGGTAGTAATTTCATCTGTTGCAATCTGTCAGATTTTTACAAAGCTGTTTTCTGTAACACCGATTGGAATCATAAATCAGATTTTATCATTTGTGAATCCTTCATTTAAGTTCATGGAGTGGATATCAAATCCTCAGATTTCTTTGTATGTAACAGCATTTGTAGAGGCTTATAAATATCTCGGTCTGTATATGGTTATTTTCTATGCAGCACTGATCGGAGTACCGGATGAACTGGGTGAGGCAGCATTGATTGACGGAGCAGCAGTATGGCAGGAATATCTGTATGTAAAAATCCCATACATCAAACCGGTTATCATTGCAAACTGTCTTCTGGTATTAAATGGATCCTTAAGATCCTTTGAATTCTCATATCTGCTGACACATGGCGGACCTGGAAATGCTTCTGAGCTTATGACAACTTACATGTATAAACAGGCATTCAGCAGTATGAAGTATGGATACGGAAGTTCTGTAGCCATTATGATCGTAATCATTTGTATGGTAGTTGGTTTATTATTCCGTAAATTTTCAGGAGAGGGGGAAGATGAATGAAAAAGAAAAAAGTTTCCATTTCAGGTATTATTAAATGGGTCATTGCGTTACTCCTGGTTATTATGCAGGTGTACCCCTTCTTCTATGTATTTACCTCCAGCTTTAAATCCCTGGATGATTTCAGAAAGCTTCCGGCATATGCACTTCCATCTAAGTGGGTATTAACAAACTTTATTAATGTTTTTACAAAGAGCCATATGCTGACTTATTTTAAAAACAGTATTATCGTTTTGATCGGTGTATTAGTTCCATTACTTTTATTTGCGCTGATGGCTGGATTTGCACTTAGTAAAATTAAATTCAAAGGAAGAAAAGTAATCCTGAACTATTTCCTGCTTGGATTAATGCTTCCTATGCAGGTTGCCTTGATTCCCTTGTTCAGTATCTTTAATAAAATGGGACTGATCAATACATATCCGGCAATTATTTTACCGCAGATTGCATTTTCATTGTCCTATTCCATCCAGCTGTTTTATTCCTTTAACAAATTCTTCCCGGAGGAAATGCTGGAAGCAGCTATTATTGACGGATGTTCTCCAATGGGCTGCTTTTTCAAATGGTAGTTCCAATGTCCTTGAACTCTATCATTACCGTAGCTACCATGCAGGCTGTTTTCTGCTGGAATGAATATATCAATGCTTATACATTTACAAGATCAACAGATATGAAAACAATTACACTGGGTCTGAATGACTTCGTGGGAAGTATGGGACTGACTGACTGGGGCGCAACCTTTGCGGCAATAACAGTTACAGTACTTCCAGTATTTATTTTCTATTTCTTCAGCAGCAAGAAGATGCTTGCAGGTATGACAGCCGGTGCTGTGAAGGGATGAGTATTTAAATAAAATTTACAGATTAAGGGCAGATATATGCCTGTAAAGAAAAGGAGAATATATTATTATGCAGAAATTATACTATCAGTTTCCGGAAACCTGGTTCGGCGATTGTATGCCATTCGGACATGGGGATAAATTCTATTTATATCATCAGAGAGATACCAGAAAACCGGGACCATTTGGAGAGCCATTTGGCTGGGATTTAGCAACAACCTCGGATTTTGTTCACTACGAAGACTGTGGTGTGGCAATTCCAAGAGGAACTGACGAAGAGCAGGATCAGTTTATTTTCGCAGGAAGCGTTTTTGAAGCAGAAGGACAGTATCATATTTTCTACACTGGTTACAACCCGTGATTACTCCAGCGTCTTGGAAACCGTCTCAGGTACTGATGCATGCATATAGTGATGATCTGGTTACCTGGCACAAAACTCAGGATGCTCTTACCTTTACCCCACAGGAAGGCTATGATCCAGATGACTGGAGAGATCCATGGGTGATCCGTGATGAAGAAAATGATCAGTACTTACTGATTCTTGGAGCAAGACTGCAGGGACCGAAAACAAGACAGACAGGAAGAACTGTTAAGTTACATCCAAGGATCTGAAAAACTGGAAGTTTGAAGGCGATTTCTGGGCACCGGATCTTTATACCATGCATGAAATGCCAGACCTGTTTAAAATCGGTGACTGGTGGTATCACATTGTGACTGAATACAGTGACAGAAGCAAAATGGTTTACCGTATGAGCAAGAGCCTGAATGGTCCATGGATCGCACCGAAGGATGATGCATTTGATGGCAGAGCTTATTATGCAGGACGTACTTTTGAGCTGAATGGACAGAGAATTCTGTTTGGATGGGTTGCAACGAAAGACAAAGATGATGATGACGAAAACTTCATCTGGGCAGGAACCTTTATGGCGCATGAGGTATACCAGAAAGAGGATGGTACTCTTGGTGTAAGAATTCCGGAAACAGTATGGAATGCTTTTGACAAAGAGGAAAAGAAGGATGATTTCGTTATCGATACACCAACTAAGAGTTCAGAAGTAGTTGTTGGAAGAAATACCGGTGACATTTTCAAATTCGAAGCAGATGTGGAATTTTCTGAAGGCACAAGAACATTTGGCGTGAGATTTTATGAGGACGAGGACAAAGCAGAATCTTACCAGTTTGTATTTAATACTACAGAGAACCGTTATGTATTCGAGAAGAAACCGAACTGGCCATGGCCAGCAAATCAGAACATCGGACTGGAAAGACCGCTTGATCTGATTCCTGGAAAGAAATACAATATCCGTATGATCGTGGACGATACAATTGCGACAATTTATGTTGATGGTGTGGCTTTGAATGCACGAGCATACAAGAGACCAGGAGAAAGCTTATCTTTATTTGCGTCAGAAGGAAGTCTGAAGGTTACAAATTGTAAGGTGACTACCGGGCTGAAGAAATAAGTCGCAAAAAGGAAATTTTTAAGGCTTCATTAAACAGATACATAATTTTATAAAAAAGTCATAGGGTATCATAAGAGATATTGTATAAGTTCCAAATCTTATGATACCCTTTTTATGGATTCCACGTAATATAAAAATATCAATATTGTTATAAAAACAATAAAAATATAGCATTTATTCAGAGTCTTTTTTTATCATCTGAATCCGCTTACGGTTATAAACCAGATGCAGATACATGGCATCCTGTGCGCGGAGCGGGTCATGAGCGGCAATGGCATCCGCAATCTCACGGTGGGTCTCTATGGTCTCATCCAGCAGTGTACCTCTGGTGGTCTCTACAAACAGAGGAATCGAGCTGTTGATCACAGGAACCAGTCTTGGAACCACAACGTTTTTTGCTGCTCAAAGCAATGGCTGCATGAAAATCTATATCCTTTTGTGTATGGTTTTCATGTTTTTTTAATAAGTCTTCTACTTCATCGCAAAGCGCGGTGATTTTTTTTATGTCTTTTTTATCGGCACGTGTGGCTGCCATTGCAGCAATAGGGGGCTCAAGGAGGAAGCGCACTTCCAGAAGGTCATTGATCAGCTTTTGCTATTGCCGATAAAGGTAAAGCCTAGTGGGTCATCCACCATTCCGGGGGAAGAAGCAATATAGGTACCAGAACCCTGTCGGATCGTAACAATATTTCGGGATGCGAGAAGCTTCATGGCTTCCCGGACAGAACTTCTTCCTGCATTCAGACGTTCTGAGAGAATAGTTTCATTCGGTAATTTATCTCCTGGCTGTAAGTTTTCTTCTAAAATAAGTGTAATAATGTCCTCTGATATTTTTTGAGGAAGACTTTTTTCTTCTGATAACAAATTCGTCATATGATTTGCTCCATTTCTGATGTGATAATTCCTGTATCTTATGATAATGTTTTTTGAAATCAATGTCAAAATGCTAAATTGCACAAAAATAAATACAAAAATTTAGATAAAATTCCGTATTGCGTTTTTGGAGAATAGAATATACTATAAATACATCAGATGAATTCAAAGGAAAAAGACAGCAACTAAAGGGAAAATTACGTAAAAGCCACAGAAAAGGTCAGATGAATTCATTGAAAGATTGTAAGACATCAGATGAATCAAGGAGGTAAAAGGAAAAATGGAAGAAACAACTTTTGCGGCAGATCCAATGAGACTGATGATCGCGGCGGCGGTGGGAATTGTGATTCTGCTGGTACTGATCATCAAATTTAAGCTTCATCCGGTTCTGTCAATGATGATTTCCGCTATCATCATCGGAGCGGGAGCAGGAATGCCGCTTACGATGATCTCGGACACAGTAGAAAAAGGTGTTGGAAAGACATTGCAGGGAATTGCGCTTCTGGTAGGACTTGGTTCCATGTTTGGCGGAATCCTGGAGGTAAGCGGAGGAGCCCAGAGAATCGCAGAGACATTGATCAGTAAATTTGGCCAGAAAAAAGCCGGCTGGGCACTTGGACTTACAGGACTTGTAATTGGCACCACCGTATTTTTTGAAGCTGGTGTTGTGGTATTGATCCCATTGGTGTTCAGCGTTGCGAAACAGACCAGAAAATCCACCCTGTATTATGCGATTCCCCTTCTTTCCGGTCTGGCAAGTGGCTATGCTTTTGTTCCGCCGTCTGCTGGCTCGGTACTTGTGGCAAATGCACTTGGCGTGAATCTGGGAACATGATCATGGTAGGAGTTCCGACAGCGCTGATCTGTATGATGGTTTCCGGAATTTTCTGGGGAAGCTTTGTTGGCAATAAGATTTACACAGAGCTTCCGGCAAATGTGGAAGAGATTAAAGACGATGGAAAAGACCTTCCGCCCTTTGGACTGGTCTTAGGGGTGATACTGATTCCACTGGTTCTGATTCTTCTCAGCACGTTATCCAAGTATATGCCGCTTCCGGAAGGAGTAAAGGATGTTCTGGGATTCATAGGAAAACCATTCCTTGCATTAACCATTGCAACGCTGGCATCTATGTACTTCCTTGGAATCAAACGAGGATTTACAGGAGCCCAGTTAAAGAAAATCCTGGATCATTCACTCAGACCGGTAGGTATGATTCTTCTGGTCATTGCCAGCGGTGGAGTGATCCGATGGATGCTTCAGGATTCCGGCCTTGGAAATATTATCGGACCGGTGCTGGAGAAGAGTGGACTTCCATTGATCCTGATCGCATTTCTCATTGCCCTTCTGGTCAGAGCTTCTGTAGGAAGTTCCATTGTAGCGATGACAATGGCATCCGGAATTATGGCAACCATGCCGGCTGTAATGGATACCAGCATGCTTTACAGAGCTGCTATGTGCTGTGCAATCTGTGGCGGCGCAACTGCACTGAGCCATGTGAATGATGCAGGCTTCTGGCTGGTAACCTCATTCCTTGAGATTGACGAAAAGACAACCCTGAAATCCTGGACGATCATGGAGACACTGATCGGTGTTACGGCACTTATTGTAAGCTTTATTGTTTCAATCTTTGCATAGGAGGCAGGACGCAATGATAAAGATACCGGTTTATTTAAGAGATATGTGTGATGCCAAGCATCTGGTGCAGGCAGCATCAGGATGTGAGAAAAATGTAGATCTGATCTGTGGAAGATATATTGTAGATGCGAAATCAATGCTGGGCGTGTTTAGTCTGCCAACATTTGATGATGTAGAACTTGGGGCAGAAGAAGAGGACGAAGAGAAACTCAGGAAAACACTGGAAAGTTTAAAGCTTATCAGAGAATAAAAAATGGAGGGAAAAATCATGCAGTTAAAAAGTCAGGAAATGAGAAAGCTTGCACCGGAGCTTGATCCGCTGCGCATTGGAACAGGCTGGACAAAAGAAGATCTTGGAAAAGTCCAGGTTATGGTTGAAAGCACCTATGGTGACAGCCATCCGGGAAGCGGACATCTGAATATCCTTGTAGAAGAAGTCCGCAAAGGAATCGCAGAAGAAGGCGGTTTCGGAGCACGTTATAACTGTACCGATATCTGCGACGGTGAAAGCCAGGGAACAGATGGAATCAACTACAGTCTGGCCAGCCGTGAGATGATCGCCAATATGATCGAGATCCATGCAAATGCTACTCCTTTTGACGCAGGTGTATACCTTTCAAGCTGTGACAAAGGTGTTCCGGGAAATCTGATGGGACTTGCCAGAGTAAACATTCCTTCCGTATTTGTTCCAGGTGGAACCATGAATGCCGGACCGGAAATGCTGACCCTGGAGCAGCTTGGAATGTACAGCGCAAAATTTGAGCGTGGCGAAATTGATGAAGAGAAGCTTGACTGGGCAAAATGCAATGCGTGCCCAAGCTGTGGCGCATGTTCCTTTATCGGAACTGCCTCTACCATGCAGATCATGGCAGAGGCACTAGGACTTGCACTTCCAGGCACAGCCTGATGCCTGCAACCAGCCCTGACCTTCTTGACTTTGCAAGAGAGGCAGGAAGACAGGCAGTGAGAATTGCTCAGATGGAAAACATGCGTCCTTCTGACATTGTAACTATGAACAGCTTTGAGAATGCAATCCTTGTCCATGCTGCAATTTCAGGAAGCACCAACTGCCTGCTTCATATTCCGGCAATCGCTCATGAATTTGGCATTGAGATCACTGGTGATACATTTGACAAGCTGCACAGAAATGCAAGATATCTTCTGGATGTACGTCCGGCAGGTCGCTGGCCTGCAGAGTGCTTCTATTATGCAGGTGGTGTACCGGCAATCATGGAAGAGATCAAAGAGCATCTTCACCTGGATGTCATGACTGTTACAGGAAAGACATTAGGAGAAAACCTGGAAGAACTGAAGAACAACGGATTCTATGAAAAATGTGATAAATGGCTTCAGGAGTTTAACAAACGTTACAATGTAAATGTTACGAAGGAAGACATCATCCGTCCATATGACAAAGCAATCGGAACAGATGGAAGCATTGCAGTCCTTCGTGGAAACCTTGCTCCGGAAGGTGCCGTGATCAAACACACTGCATGCCCGAAGGAAATGTTTAAATCTGTTCTCCGCGCAAGACCATTTGACAGCGAAGAAGAATGTCTGGATGCAGTTCTGAAACATAAGGTTCAGAAGGGTGACGCAGTCTTCATCCGTTACGAGGGACCGAAGGGAAGCGGAATGCCGGAAATGTTCTACACTTCTGAGGCAATCAGCAGTGATAAGGAACTTGGAAAGAGCATTGCTCTGATCACAGACGGACGTTTCTCAGGAGCATCTACCGGCCCGGTTATCGGACACTGCAGCCCGGAGGCTGTTGATGGAGGCCCGATCGCACTTGTGGAAGAAGGCGATCTTATCGAAATCGATGTTATGGAAAGAAAACTAAACATCATCGGAATTGCAGGAGAACGTAAGTCTATGGAGGAAATTGACCAGATTCTTGCAGAAAGACGTAAAAACTGGAAACCACGTGAAATGAAATACAAAAAAGGTGTCCTGAGACTTTTCAGCCAGCATGCTGCAAGTCCGATGAAGGGAGCCTATCTGGAGTATTGATTATGAAGCATAAATTTATTACCATCGGCGAGATCATGCTTCGCCTGACTCCGCCGAATTATGAAAAAATCAGAACAGCAACATCTTTTGAGGCAAGATATGGGGGAAGTGAGGCCAATGTGGCCCTCTCCCTTGCAAATCTTGGAGTAGATGCCTCATTCTTTACAGTAGTTCCGGGAAACAGTCTTGGAAAAAGTGCTGTACGTATGCTGCGAAGCAATGACGTAAATTGCGACAACGTAGTTATTCAACAGAAGAAGAGACACCGACACATCGGCTTGGAACCTATTATCTGGAGACGGGTTACGGAATCCGCCCGAGTAAAGTCGTTTATGACAGAAAACACAGTGCTTTTTCAGAGTATGATTTCAGCAAAACAGATGTGAAGAAACTTCTGGAAGGATACACCTGGCTTCATCTGAGCGGAATCACTCCGGCACTTGGAAAAAGCTGCAGTGAACTGATCCTGACCTGCCTGAAAACCGCAAAGGAGAATGGCATGACCGTCAGCTTTGACGGAAATTTCAGAAGTACATTGTGGAACTGGGAGGAAGCAAGAGATTTCTGTACCCTCTGCCTTCCATACGTAGATGTTCTCTTTGGAATTGAGCCTTACCATATCTGGAAAAATGAAGAAGATCATACAGCAGGTGATGTAAAGGATGGTGTTCCCTTCCAGCCGGACCGTGAACAGCAGGAAAAAGTCTTCAGGGCCTTTGCAGAGAGATATCCGAATATCAAATGCATTGCAAGACATGTGCGTTTTGCACACAGCTGCAGTGAGAACAGCCTTATGGCTTATCTCTGGTTAAACGGAAAGATTTATGAAAGCAAACGGCTTACCTTCCATATTCTTGACCGTGTTGGAGGTGGAGATGCATTTGTAAGCGGTATTATTTATGCACTGATGAATGAATATACACCGGAGGATATTGTGAACTTTGGTGTTGCAGCCAGTGCAGTGAAGCATACCATTCATGGTGACGGAAATATTACAGATGATGTTTCCCTGATCAGACATGTGATGGAAATGAATTTTGATATAAAAAGATAACGAAAGGAAATTCAAATGATGGATATAGCAGAAAAGTTTCAGAAGCTTGGTGTTGTTCCGGTAGTTGTGCTGGAAGATACAAAAGATGCAGTACCCCTTGCAAAGGCACTTGTTGAAGGTGGACTTCCATGTGCAGAGGTAACTTTCCGTACAGAGGCAGCAGAAGAATCTATCCGTCTGATGACAGAACAGTTTCCGGAGATGCTTGTAGGAGCAGGAACCGTTCTTACCAGAGAACAGGTGGATGCAGCAGTTTTGGCTGGGGCGAAATTCATTGTAAGCCTGGATTTGATCCTGAGATCGTAGATACTGTCTGGAAAAAAAAATTCCTGTTTTCCCAGGCTGCATCACACCGTCTGAGGTCGCACAGGCAGTAAAAAGAGGTCTTAAGGTGGTGAAATTCTTCCCGGCAGAACCGGCAGGCGGAGTTGCCATGCTCAAGGCTATGGCTGCACCTTATGTGGGAATTAAGTTTATGCCCACTGGCGGTATCAATGCAAAAAATCTGGAAGATTATCTTTCTTTCGACAAAATTATATGCTGCGGTGGAAGCTGGATGGTAAAAGGAGAGCTTGTAAAAAACGGAGAATTTGACAAGATCAGAGACCTGACAGCAGAAGCACGAAAACTGGTTGATTCCATCCGAAAATAATCGGAGGTATTACACATATTCATATTCACAAAAAACAGGATCCTGCATGAAAACAGGATCCTGTTTTTACACACATACACTTCATACATTAAAAAAACCCCCATAAACCCAAACTCTCCCCCTCTATCCCAACCCCATCGTATGAGTTAAGATAATATCAACAAAGGAAAGCAAAAACAAATAAATGAGGAGGGAATGGAATGAATGAGGTCATTGTCTCCATGAACAATATCAGCAAAAGCTTCCCGGGCGTAAAGGCCCTGGATCATGTAAGTTTGAGTTGCGTTCTGGAGAAGTCATGGCGCTGCTTGGGGAAAATGGAGCCGGAAAATCAACCCTGATGAAAATCCTCAGCGGTGTATATACCAGAGATGAAGGAACGATGGAAATCTTCGGAAAATCCTATGACGACCTGACACCAAAGCAGGCCCAGGAAGCAGGAGTAGCCATTATCCATCAGGAATTGAACATGTGCAGGCACTTAACAGTAACGGAGAACATGTTCCTTGGAAGAGAAGTAAAAGGTGGTTTATCCTTAAATAATGCGAAGATGCGGAAAGAAGCCAAGAAGGTTCTGGACGATCTTCGAATCGACATCAGTCCGGATCAGATCGTAGGAGATTTGCCAGTATCTAAACAGCAGATGGTTGAAATTGCAAAAGCACTTTCCATCAATGCAAGGATCCTGATCATGGACGAGCCTACATCCTCTCTGACAGCAAAAGAAATTGATGATCTTTCCGTATCATCCGAAAGCTGAGGGACGAAGGAAGAGGAATCGTATATATTTCACACAGACTGGAAGAACTGTCTCATATCGTGGACAGAGTTACCATCATGCGAGATGGACAATACATAACAGACGGTAATTTCAAAGATATGGACATGGACTACATTATCAAAAATATGGTAGGCCGTGAAATCAAAGAAAAATTCCCGAGAGTGGAATGTAGGAAAGGCAAGAAGGTTTTTGAAGTGAAAAATCTTAATGCCGGAAAAATGGTCCGCGATATCAACTTCTCTTTATATGAAGGTGAGATTGTAGGATTTGCGGGACTAATGGGAGCCGGAAGAACGGAGACTACAAGAGCCATCTTCGGTGTTGATCCGAAAGACAGCGGAGAGTTTTATGTGGATGGTAAAAAAATTGAAGTCAACTGTCCAATGGATGCTATCCGAAACGGTGTTGTACTTGCTCCTGAGGATCGTAAAAAAGACGGTCTGTGTACGAAACTGAGTATTCGCCAGAACCTGGCACTGCCCAATCTTGACCTTGTATGCAATAAGATAGGTGTGATAGACTCAGGAAAAGAAGATGCTCTTTGCGAAAAAGCAGTGAAGGATCTCCGGATCAAAACACCGAACGTAGAAATTGATTCTGGCAATCTTTCTGGTGGAAACCAGCAGAAAGTAGTTGTTGGAAAATGGCTTGCAAGAGATTCACGGGTTGTTATCTTTGATGAGCCACAAGAGGAATTGATGTTGGCGCAAAGGTAGAAATTTACAATCTGATGAATGAGCTGAAAAAACAGGGAATTGCAGTTATGTTTGTATCCTCTGAAATGCCGGAGGTCATGGGAATTGCAGACCGTATCATCGTAATGTGTGACGGACGTATCACCGGTGAGGTTTCAGCAAGGGAAGCCACCCAGGACGAGATCCTTACAATGGCAACATCCTTTGAAAACAAGAGTATTAAGGAAACTGAGGGAGGAAGTAAAAATGAATAGTAAACAGCAACGCCCTTTAAAGAAATTATTGGGAATCAGGGGAATGGGGGCAGCACTTACCGCATTCGTGGGGCTGATCATTATTTATATCGCATTTGGTATCATTAACCCGGCGGTTTTTTCAGGACAGAATATGTTGAACCTGCTGCGTTCCATGTCCAAGTACCTGTTGATCGGTATTGCACAAAGTTACGTACTGATCACTGGAAACATTGACCTGTCAATCGGATCCATGGTCGGAATGAGCGCCATGATCGCAGCTACCTTAATGACAACAGGAATGGTACCATTCCTTGCAATTGTGATCGCACTTATTGCCTGTCTGGTAGTTGGTGTGGTAAATGGATATCTGGTTGGAAAATTTAAACTCCCTCCATTTATTGCAACTCTGGGAACCATGTTCGTAGCACGAGGAATTGCCTACATGGTAAACGGAAACAGAAATACAGATGCCATTGCAACAGGTGTTGGAAAAGAAACGGCTGATGCATTCCAAAATTGTTTTTATTACGGTAAAACGCTTGGCATTTATAACACATTCTGGATCGCACTTGTTATTTTTGTTATATTTTTCTTTATCTTATCCAAGACACGTACAGGCCGTCATATTTACGCAATCGGTTCTAACGTGGACGCGGCAAAGCTTTCTGGTGTAAACGTAGTTTCCACCACAGTAAAGACTTATCTGGTAAGCTCCGTATGCTCCTGTGTAGTTGGTCTTATCCTTTGCGCACAGGCTGGTATGGGAAATATGGAAGCTGGAAACATGTACGAGATGTATGGCGTAGCAGCCGGCGTAATCGGTGGCGTTTCCCCACTTGGAGGAACTGGAATCCTTCTTGGAACCTTCGCAGGTGCAGCTGTCTGGCAGACTCTGGAAAATGGTCTGAACATGATCGGTGCACAAGTTGGTATCCAGCGAGTTGTAATCGGCGTGATCGTAGTTGCAGCCGTATTGCTGGATGTAGTTGTAAGAAACGGACAGTTTGGCAAACACAGAAAAAAATAACCGCAAGAAAACAGTATTTTTCACAGGAAAATGAAATCGACAACTGAATATGGGAGATGTAAAATAATTTCATGAAACTAAACCGCAAATGGAGAAGGCGGGTAGTTATAAAAAATAATTTTTAGGAGGATTTTTACAATGAAAAGAAAACTTTTAGCTATGGTATGTGCAGTATCTATGATCGCTTCCCTTGGAGCAGCTACTGTTTATGCATCAGATGATGTTAAGGCTACAGGCGATGAGAAAATTGCGCTGATCACAATGGACTCTATCGACCAGCACTGGATCACCCTGAACGAAGGCGCTCAGGAAGAAGCAAAAGAGCTTGGTGTAACAGTTGACTTCATGTCCCCGAATACAAAAGATGACGCTCAGCAGATCGAGTGTGTAAACAATGCAGTAGCAGGCGGTTATGATGCAATCATGGTTGCTGCAAACGGACCAGACGCTATTTCTTCCGCACTTCAGGAAGCAAAAGACCAGGGAATTAAGATCGTATATGTTGACTCCCCTGCAAATGTCGAGGCAGAAGCTACTTTCTCCACAGACAACAAAGCAGCTGGAACAACAGCAGGAGAAGAGATGAAGAAGGCTCTTGAGGATGCTGGTATTACATCCGGAAAAATCGGTGTCATTAATGTAAACGCAGCTACTGATTCCTGCGTAAACCGTGAGGAAGGCTTCCGCGCAGCATTTGACGGCACAGACTTCGAAATCATGGAAACCCAGTACGGCGAAGGTGATGCTGCAAAATCCCAGAGTATCGCAGAGAACTACATTACACAGGGCGTTGTTGGTATCTTTGGATGTAACGAAGGTTCCACAACTGGTGCCGGAAATGCCATCAAAGCAGCTGGAAACGCTGACATCATCGGTGTTGGTTTTGATAAATCTGACGCGATCCTGAACCTGATCGACGACGGATATCTTCTTTGCACAATGGCTCAGAACCCGGATGTTATGGGATCTGAAGGCGTAAAAGCAGCTGTAAAAGCAATCAACGGCGAGGAGCTCGGCGGAGAAGTTACAGATACAGGTGTATCTGTGATCACAAAGGATTCTGATAAATAATCTGAAATAAAAGGAATATTGTTCATGGAACGTCATGGATATGATGACGGCTGGGACAGTAATTATAAGGAGCAAGAAACCGTCGGTTTTTCCGGCGGTTTTCTTGCTTAAAATGCTGAAATGGATTATCATTAGAAGTAAGAAAAAGTGGAGAGAGTTTCTAAAAAAAATGGGGAAATTTCTTCACAGTAATTATGTAATGGGGACGGAGAACATGGAGATTTTAAAGGTAGTAATTGCAGATGATGAGGTGCGGATCTGCCAGCTGATCCAGGCACTGATCGACTGGGATTCTATGGGAATGAAGGTGGTGGGAGTCGCCCACAACGGAGAAGAAGCCTGCGAAATGGTACGGCAGACACAGCCGGATATTCTGATCACAGATATCCGCATGCCAGGCTGCAGTGGCCTGGAGCTGGTAAAAAGGGTGAAGGAGCTGGATTCCGCTTTGGAAGTAATCATAATCAGTGGTTACGCCCATTTCGAGTATGCACAGCAGGCTATCAGTTACGGTGTGGGACATTATCTTCTGAAGCCGGTAAACAAGGGGGAACTGACTGCTACCCTGCAGAAATTGCAGAAAAAGATCGGGGAGCGCAAGGAGTCGGAACTGAATCATCAGGAGCTTGTAAATAAGGCGAAAAGGGATGATGACCATTTACGGGCAAATCTGATCGACAGGCTGCTGGATCAGCCGGATATGCCGGTTTCACAGGACACACTGACGAGCATTTATCATCTGAAAGCAAGACAGGGAGTGTACCAGGCGTTTTGCGTAAAAGTGGATTATGGAAGAAAGATTATTTCTGGCGGCAGGATGGATGGAACAACAGGTCTGGCTGGCGCACGAGAGATCAGCTCCACTTCCAGTGAGGTCCTTATGGAAAAAGTACGTGAGGTCCTGGAACGAAATCTGAAAAAAGACAGCCGCGAATTAATTCTTCTGATTCGTGATGATTACTGCTACGGCATTCTTAACTACCCGGAAAGTGAGAAGGAATCCATCCGCCGGAGCATGAAGAGCAGCCTTACCCAGATGGAAATCCAGAAAAATATGTTTCAGCATGTAAGCTTTTCCATGGCAGTTGGAGCAGCATACAAAGAGGCAGAGCATTTGGCAGACTCTATGCAGGAAGCCCGAAAACTGATCCAGGAAAGACTGGTAAAAGGGGATGGACGGGTTCTCGACTGTATGGGAAAAGCTTCAGAAATTCAGGAGAGTGAGCTGCTGAAAAAGTATCTTCGTGATATACTCATGCTGTAGAAATCTCCAGCATTCAGAATGCAGCAGAAGCAGTAGAGGATTTGCAGGATACGGTAAATAAGGCGAAAGAAATCCGGGGCAGCGAGATTTTCGAACTGGTGTATGCAGCAGCTGATATTTTTGCAGCAAGTATTCGGATTCCAGAGCGCACTGCTACAGTGGAGGAATTCCGTAAACAGTGTGATAAATGTGGAAAAATAGAGGAAATTTTTTCATGTCTTAGGGATTTCCAGCAAAAATATATCCAGGAGCAGGCTGAACGCTATGAAAATGATACCATTCGCCCGGTTCGCAAGGCAAAGGAATATATCCAGAACCATTTCAGTGATCCTCTGACCTTAGAGGAAGTCAGCGAGATGGTGGGACTTAGCACTGCTTATTTCAGTGTCTTATTCAAGAAGACAGAAGGAGAAGGTTTTGCAAAATATCTGATCAACGTGAGAATGGAACAGGCCAAGCTACTCCTTCGGGAATCCAATCTTCCAGTAACAGAAATCTGCAAGAGGGTAGGATATAACGACCCGAAACATTTCACACATACCTTTGAGAAAGCGGCAGGGGTGAAACCCTCTACATATAGAAAATTGTATGGATAAATCAAAAATGAAATATAAAGAAAAACTGAAATACATATCCAACCGTGCGCTTGTCCTGGGAACGGTAGTCTTCGGGAGTTTTATTATTCTGGCGGTAATTCAGCTGTTATTGGCATATAAAGGAGAAACACCCTGGTGGATAGCCATAATTATAACAATATTTGCAATTTTGTTTCCAACTGTATTCTGGCTCTGGATCCACCGTCCTTACATGCGCTGTGAAAAAATGATGGATCGTTTTCTGGAGGGTTATATTTTTTCAGAAAAAGAAGATATGGAGCTCTTGAACCTGACTCCAAGCATCCAGAAGCAGATGAAAATGGTAGACCGCATTGTGCGTTCTCCCCAATATATGGATCTGAACAAAAGACAGGCCCAGTACCTGGCTTTGCAGAATCAGATCAATCCCCACTTCCTTTACAATACACTGGAAAGCATCCGTGGAGAAGCCATTATTGCAGGTCTGGACAGCATTGCAGATATGACAGAAGCCCTGGCAAGATTTTTCCGTTACACCATTACCAAGGTGGAGAATCTGGTTTCTGTGGAGGAAGAACTGGATAACTGTGAGACTTATTTCGGAATTCAGAAATATCGTTTCGGGGACCGGCTGCAGCTTCATATTGATTATGATATTGCAGAGTATGAAAAGATCATGAATTGCAGAATTCCCAAACTGACGTTGCAGCCGATTCTGGAAAACAGCATTATTCATGGCGTGGAGCTGAAGGTTGGAGGTGGAAATCTCTACATCCGTTTTCAGTGTACAAAGAATCGCCTGCTCATCCGTATTTCAGACGATGGGGTGGGAATGGACGAGCTGACCTTAGCAAAGCTGAACCAGAAACTGGGCAAGTCAACCAAGGCTTTTCACGACAATGAAGAAAAACAAGGCGGAATCGCTCTGGTGAATGTGAATAACAGAATCCATTTGATCTTTGGGGATGAATATGGAATGCACGTTTATTCTGTACCAGGAGAAGGGACAGATGTGGAGATCACCATCCCTATACTTACTGACGACAGACAGGTGAAAAACAGGAGTGTGCTGGTATGAGAAATGAAGTTCTCAGAATGGAGCGTGTGACGTATAAAGAGGATGAGGTTGTGAAGCTGAAGGACTTCAACCTTCAGATCTTTCAGGGGGAGGTTATGGGATTTCTGCCTGTTAACAGTCATGGGAAAACAGCTCTTCTGAAACTTCTGGAGCGGAATCTTCCCCTCTATGACGGTTACATTTATTACGGTGGGGAAAAGGTAAATACCTGGAAAGAACATTATAAGGCTGCAAACCGGATCAGCATTATCCAGGAGAAAAGTTCTTTGGCAGGGAATTTAAATATTGCAGATAATATTTTTGTACTGCGCCCGGCTTTCGCCAGTGGGTGATCCGCACAAAGATCCTGAACCGGCAGATGAAGCCCTTTTTTGAAGATATCGGAATGGACATTCCACTTAATAAAGATGTGGAGAAGCTTTCCACTTTTGAACGGATCATTGTAGAATTGCTCCGGGCTGTGATTATGGGATATCATCTGATCGTGCTGGATGAAGTTGGAGCTCTTGTCAGTGATGATGAGTTGAAAAAGCTTCATGGAATTATCCGTCATTATGTGGAAAAAGGGTTTTCTTTTCTTTATATCTGTTCTCATCTGGAGGAGATTTCCAGTATCTGTGACAGATGTGCGCTGTTTACCAATGGAAGAATCCAGAAGATTCTGGAAAGAGAGGAGCTGTTCAATGATCCGTCCGTAACTTACATGACGGAATATAACGACATGGTCCGTTATCATACGGAAAAAAGGGAAGGGAAGCAGGCTGCACCGGTTGTTTTTCAGTGGAAGGGCTACGGAGAGGATGCTGCCTGCAATTTTTCCTTTGATGTGCATAAAGGAGAATGCCTGGCCGTACAGATTATGGATGCCAGGGGAATGGAGGAGCTGCGGAAGATTCTGACCGGAGATATTTTACCGGAAAGTGGAGAACTCCTGTTGAATGGGAAGCAGACAGAGATTCCGGGAAATTGCAGGATTGCAGTAATCCAGGAACGTACTACAAAAACCATGATTTTTCCCGAACTGGATTATATGAATAATCTCTGTATTTGTCTGACAGAGAAAGTTCCTTCAATCTGGCACAACAAACGTCTTCAGAAAAGTATTCGGAATGAATACAGTCCCATATTAGGGTCAGACGTTTTTGAAATGCCGGTGGAGGAACTGAGTGAAAAGCAGAAGTATCAGCTGGTGTATACAAGAGTACTTTTGCAGAAACCGGAGATTCTGTTTTGTATTCAGCCTTTCTGCGGCGCTGACCTTGCTCACAGGATGTTTATCTGGAGTATGTTGGAAAAGTTCCTGGATAAGGGGATTTCGGTGGTGATCTTATCTTTGAATTTATCGGATTCTCTGGCAATGGCAGATCGCCTGTTGATTCTTGGGGAGAATGGGGAAAAGAGGGAAATTGCAAGAGAAAATTTTCATAAGATTACATCGCCGGTGCCCTGGCTGCACATGTATCTATCAGAGAGAAAATAAAATATAATACTAATAATTCGGATTGTATTTTCAAACACGCTCCAGAGCCTAAATAAGAAGCCCATGGCAACAGAAATAAAATTGCCATGGGTTTCTTTATAACTAAAATTCAATTGTTTTACTTGTACTCGCGTCCACTTTCCTGTCTGCGGATAAGAAGTATCCTTCGCTTGCAAATTGGCCAACTGCAATTAATTATAAGTTGCAAAAATTTATTATTGTGAAATATGAGATTACACTTTATTAGTCAATCTTCAGAATCAGCTCCAGCACCCGTCTTGCACAGTGCTCTAATTCCGGGCGGCCAAGCTGTCCCATTTCCATGGCCTTTTTCACACGATCGGGGAAACCGGTTCCCATTTTTACGTCATTTCCGGCCTTGATTTCTTTGTAATGTTCAGCTCTTGTCCACCAGTCGGTTGTAACCATGCCCTTGAAGCCCCACTCGCCGCGGAGAACATCTTCCAGAAGCTCGCGATTCTCAGAAGCGCGGTGACCATTGATTGCATTGTAGGAGGACATGATGGTCCATGGCTGTGCCTCTTTTACAATGATCTCGAAACCTTTCAGATAGATCTCACGAAGTGCACGCTCGGAAACACGGGAATCGCTGTGCTTTCTGTTGGTCTCTTTGTTATTTGCTGCGAAATGCTTCACAGAAGCTGCAATGTGCTGGGACTGGATACCTTTTACCATAGCTGCGCCCATCTTTCCGGCAATCAGCGGATCCTCGGAATAGTACTCGAAGTTTCTTCCGCAAAGAGGATTTCTGTGGATATTTACTGCTGGGGTAAGCCATACAGCAAGATTGTTCTCCTTCACTTCTTCGGCACCAGCCTGTCCAACCTGCTGAACAAGAGCCGGGTTCCAGGTGCATGCAAGAAGTGTCGCGCAAGGCCATGCTGTTGTGTTCATGCTGCATTCCCCGCTGATACGAAGTCCGGCTGGACCGTCTGCTGTCATAATGGATGGAACGCCGTAATCCGGAAGATTTCCAAAACCGAAGGTATTGGAAACACCTACGTTTGGCTGTCCTCCAAGAAGATGAATCAGATCGTCATCGCTTAACTGTGCCATAAAATCATCCAGGGAAAGCCTGCCTTCTGCTACATCAATAAACTGCTTTCTGCCAAAGTTGTCGAAAAGTGTGCCACGTGCACAGCAGCGGACTGCAGGGGTAATACCTTCCTCAGTGCCCGGCTCCATTTTCTCAAATACGCATTCGTTCATGTCATTGCATGCAGACTGTGGAAGCTCCTCAAACTGCCGTCAGAGAGCATACGCTCTTTCAGGCTGGTTGGAACAAGATGAGCTGTCAGCTGCTTTGTGATTACATTTTCAGCCAGTTCCATTGTCAGGATGCTCTCCTTAGTGTCGCGCACAGAAGTTCCAATATAGAACTTATAAGTACCTTTTTCCAGAATATATGCGGATTTCTTGATTTTTCCAAGGTCATCGTAGGAAGCCATGTCAGCCTTTGCAAAGGAAAGGCGGATCTGCTGTGTCTCGCCTGGCTGAAGAAGACGGGTTTTTGCAAAAGCGGCAAGCTGGCGGGCTGGTTTCTTCAGAAGTCCCTGTGGAGCTTCGAAATAAATCTGGACAACTTCTTTTCCAGCCAGGTTACCGGTGTTGGTCACCTGAACTTCAGCAAAAATCTGATTCTCTGTTTCCCACATAGCGATGGTGTCCAGGCCAAAGGTGGTGTAGGAAAGTCCATATCCAAATGGATAGATTACTTTTTTTTGTGCCCCTGGAAGAGTTTCAAAATAGCGGTAGCCTACATAAATATCTTCCGTATAGTTTACATAATCAAAAGACTCATGGAAGTTGGCAGTGGATGGATAATCATTTACGTCTGCGGCAAAAGTGTCAGCCAGCTTACCGGAAGGATTTCCTTTGCCGGTGAGAAGCTCCGCCATGCAAGTCCGCCTTCCATGCCTCCCTGCCATCCAAGAAGAGCGGAGGAAATCCGGTCGTCATTTTTTACCCAGGAAAGATCCATGATTCCGCCGATGTTGAGAACTACCACGATATCATCGAAGCGCTCTTTTACCATGGAAAGCATTTCTTTCTCACGGGCAGTGAGATAGAAGTCGCCATCCGGGAAAATTTCGCCGGAAATTTTCGGCATGGTGGTTTCCGTATCCCATGGATTAAATTCGTTGTTGCATTCAATGCTGGAACGATCCCAGCCTTCGCCGGAGAAACGGCTGATCACAACAACTGCAACGTCAGCAAATGCTTTTGCACCGTCAGCAAGTTCCGGGGAAAGCTCTGGCTCTACTGTCATTCCTGGTGCGGCACCTTTTTCATACTGGTGCTGGATATCGGTGCGGTAAAATGCGGATAAAGGCTCATAAATCTGAACGGCGCTTCCTGCATTTTCAGCCCGTCGTAAAGGTTGTGCACATAGGAAACCATAACATCACCGCTTCCGCCGCCACCTTTTACATAGTCGAAGCTGCCTTTGCCGAAAAGGGCGATGCGTGTGCCCTCAGCAAGAGGAAGCAGGTTTTTCTCATTTTTTAAAAGAACCATACCTTCTTTGGCTGCTTCTTTGGAAAGAAGGATATGTTCTTTGCTTGCGGTAACACGGCCGCTTTCCTTAAGGGGAAGGTTTGGCTGGAATTTAACTCTGGTCCATTTGTTCATTGTGGGATGACCTCCTGTAGATAAATTTATAATTAGAAAGTTTTTTTCGTGTAGTTGCCTTGATATTGCTATTGTACTGGAAAAAGCGGTGGTGTACTAGATGGTTTATTGCTTCTTTTATAGGTCTTTCTTGATATTATAGATGAAATATTATATATTATCATAAAGAATAAATGGTATATTTTGATTTTGAACCTGTAGCATAAATGTTGTATTTTGATTTTAAACCTGCAGCATAAGTGTTGCGTATTATGGAAGTCGGGAAATTTGAGTGAAAAAAGAAGGTGAGGCATACTATGAGAGCAGAATATGAAAACGTGCTGGATGATCATTTGGGGAAAATTCATTTACATATGTAAATACCTGGGATGAATTGTTACCGGCGCACTGGCATGAGCATTTGGAAATTATTTATGTGCTTGGCGGTGAGATTACAGCATCTATTAATGATGTGAGTTATGAGTTGAAAAAAGGGGATATTTTTCTGGTAAATTCCAATGATATCCATTATACCCACACGCATGAGGATGCCAGGTATTATCTTTTACAGATCCCGCCGGTTCATCTGGAAAGAATTTCTGCAAAGTGGGAGGGACTGAAATTTCAGGAGTTTATAAGGTCGAAATCAGCTGACGCATGTGTTCAGGGAGAACAACTGGAGAATGTGCAGGGAAAGGGACTTGTTGAGATGAGAGAGAATCGAAAGTCTACAAATCGGGCTGATGATCTGTATGATCAGTTGAGAGACGTATTTCGGAAAATTGCAGGCTTTTATGAAGAAAAAAAAGAAGGCTATCATCTTCTGGTGCTTTCTGCTGTTTACTGTTTACTTTATTTTCTTTATACAGAAGGAATCAGGAGTGAGGAAGATACAGAAAACGCTCACGGCACTTTGCGAGACTTGGAGAGGATGAAGCTGTGCATGGAATTTGTCCGGGAACATTATGGGGAAAGAATTTCCCTTGCCGATGCTGCTGGGCTTTTGGCCATTACACCAGAGCATTTCTGTCGCCTTTTTCGCAAATATACAGGACAGACCTTCCTGGCTTATGTAAATCAGATCCGCATGGAGCATTTCCACACAGATCTTCTGGAGACAGATAAAAATATAACATTTCTTCTGGATAAAAACGGGATTACCAATTACAAAGGTTTTTTGCGAAATTTAAGGAAGCTTATGGGGAATCGCCGAAGGAAGTAAGGAGAAAACAGCTGGGAAAAAAGCAGGAATGATTTTTCCGGAGGGTTCTGAAAATAACAAGCAGGACAGCCTGAAGGTCTGTCCTGCTAGAGCGTGTTTGAAAAAGCATTCCCGCAATCTGCACGCCCCACTTTGCGGTATATTTGCCCGAATCGGTTGCCGTAGCCCGCTACGGCGCCCTCATCCGGACAAAATCTCCCACAAATTGTGACGCACATCTTGCAGAAAGCCTTTTTCAAACACGCTCTTGTTGGAAGCTGACGCATTATAACTGCGCTTTATTTTTCACCAGCATTTCATGAATTGATATTCTGGGTTATAAGCTCCCAGATGTTTTTTGTCCTCTTTTTCCAGCTGGTCTATGTAGATTGGTTTGCCATATTCCAGGATAACGTGGGTTTTCTTAACTCTTGGAAAATGGTTTTCCCAGATATCAGCGGAGCCGCTGATCGCCATCGGGATGATCGGACAGTTTGTCTTTGCGGCAATTTTGAAGCTGCCCTCATGGAATGGAAGCATGTCCAGTTCATCTTCATTTTTGTTTCGTGTACCTCTGGGAAAATGCAGATGGAAATGCCGGATTTCACTTTCTCAATAGCAGTGAGAATGGTTTTCAGTCCCTGCTTCAGGTCATTACGGTCAAGAAACAGGCAGTGAAGACGTTTCATCCAGGTAGAAAGCAGAGGAACCTTTTCCATCTCTTTTTTTGCGATATAGCCGGTACGGATGGGGCAGCGTGGATAAGTGATCGGTACATCAAAAAAGCTTCTGTGATTTCCGATATAAAGAACCGGCACATCAGTTGGTACATTTTCCTCTCCGATAACAGTCAGCTTCACACCGGATATCCACAGGATAAAACGAAATACTGCCTGAACGATCCGAAGAGAGCTGATTTCCTTTGCCATAGGATTGAATTTGCCGATAATCCATTCTACAAAGAGAATGGGAATGGATAAAATCAGGAATCCAACCACTACGATCACGCATAAAATAAAACGAATCATATGATTTTCCTTTCTTTGATCTGTGCCTCATGCGTAGGAAGCATGTTTTGGCATATTGTTTATGTCTATTATATGTAATTTGAAAAATTCTTGCAATAAATCTTTTTTATTCCTCATACAATAAAATAAATGGAGATTGCTGTTTGCTGTGTTTAAAGGCTGAGCATCAGATGAACAGCAACGAGACATCTGAGGTGGCAGAATGAAAAAAACAAAAGCAGTTCTTCTGGGAGTAATTTTGTGGTCACTGCTTTTGATCAGTGGATGCAATTTTATCCGCATTGAGGAAGAGCCGCGGAAGCCTCTGGAGTATTCCATTGTAAAAAATGAAGAGATACCGGCAGAACTGGCTGCCCTGATACAGGAGAAAAAGAAGAATGAATTTCAGCTGACCTATCAATGTGAAAAAGACCTGTTTCTTGTAAAAGGATACGGGGAGCAAATGAGCGGAGGTTACAGTATTTCCGTGGAAGAACTGGGGTGGACTTCCCAGGCTGTTTTTTTCCGGACAATGCTGCTGGGGCCATCAGACGAGAAAATAACGATCAGTCCGCCTTCCTATCCTTACATCGTGGTGAAGACGGAATACCGAAAAGAACCTGTGATTTTTGAACGCTTTACTGAAAAAAGCGAAAATGATGCAATATAGCAGTCTGGTGAAAAAAGGAGTGGAAAATCGTGGAATTAAGAAAAGAAAGTGTGCAGATGCTTCAGATAAAAAGCCGTGCAGCCAGCCAGGTAACGTTTGATACAGATTATAATGTACCAGATGCAAAGCCGGATGTGGGCCGACTGATCCAGAACAAGGGTGACGTTTCCATGGATGAAGTGCGTCTTAGCGAAGGAAAGGCATTTATCAGCGGAAACCTGAACGTGGATATTCTCTATGTGGGGGAAGAAAACCAGAAGGTGAGCAGTCTGGGGGCAAAAACTGCCTTTTGATGAGACTTTGAATCTGGAAGGGATTGCAAGTGGGGATAAAATGTGCCTGAAGTGGGAGATTGAGGATCTCAGCGTGCACATGATTCATTCCCGAAAACTAAACATAAAAGCAATTGTCACCTTTTATGCAGTGGTAGATGAAATGGCAGGGATTCAGCTTCCGGTGGAAATCAGTGAGGAGGGAATTTCAGTAAAAAGGAAGAAAGTCCGTTTAATGAGTCTTATGGTACATAAAAAGGACACTATGCGGATTAAGGATGAAGTGACTTTAGTGTCCAATAAACCGAACATTGAACAGCTTTTGTGGTATACCATCGATGTCCGTGGAATGGATCTGCGTCCAGAGGATAATGTGGTGAAGGCAAGAGGGGAGCTGTCAGTTTTTGTCCTGTATTCGGGAGAAGATGAGGAAAATCCGCTTCAGTGGGCAGAGTATGTGCTTCCGTTTAATACGGAAGTGGAGTGTACTGGTTGTATGGGAGAGATGATTCCAAATATTGGCTTTTCCGTTATGCATCAGAGCATTGAAGTAAAACCGGATTCCGATGGGGAAGAACGGGTAATGAGTGTAGACACGGTGCTGGAACTGGACATGAAGCTTTACCGCGAAGAAGAGCATGACCTGATTCTGGATGTGTACTCACCTTTGAAAGAATGCATTCCTCAGGGAAAAGAGATGTGTCTGGAAAGCCTCCTGGTACGGAATGACTCCAAATGCCGCGTATCTGACCGTATTGAACTGAAGGAAAGCCAGGGAAAAATCCTGCAGATCTGTCACAGCCAGGGACGTGTAAAGGTTGAGAAAACGAAAATTGTAGAAAATGGAATCCAGGCCGATGGAATTGTATTTATGAAAATCCTGTATATTACAGGAAATGATGAAATGCCATTCTATTCCGTTGATGGGATGATCCTTTTTCCCATATAATTGAGGCAAACGGGATCAATGAGGACAGTATCTTTTTTCTACAGGCAGATCTGGAACAGCTGTCAACGTCTATGATCGACAGCAATGAGATTGAGGTGAAGGCTGTGATCAGTCTCAATGTGCTGGTGCTTCAGTGTGAAAACCGGATGATCATAAGCAAAGTGGAGGAGCGTCCTCTTGATATGGAGAAAATCCAGCAATGCCGGGAATCACGGTGTATGTGGTGAAAAATGGGGATTCTATGTGGGATATTGCGAAAAGATTTTATACTACAGTGGAGGAAATCTGTGAGCTGAATGAACTGGAAGAGGACAGAGTTGTGCCTGGAATGCCGCTGCTGTTGGTGAAGAAGGTGGAAGGGTAAGGCTGCTTTCTGTTTACTGCATATATTTGGAGAAAACCTTTTCAAACATGCTCTGGTCACGTTGTGGACAGTAACGATATATATAGAATGAGAAATTTCCTCGCATAAATGTATTGAAAAAAATACAAAAATATTTTACAATAAAAGCATTGATAAAATTGTATACAAAGTACAAAGAAACTGCTGCTCTTAGAGCCTGCCAGAGGTTTTATGTGAGCGGCAGCTACAAGCGGAGGAAATTATGCGTTTACGTGCACTTGCAAAGATAAATCTGGGACTTGACGTGGTTGGAAAACGTGATGACGGATATCACGAAGTCCGTATGATCATGCAGACCATACAGATGTATGACGTGCTTGAAATTGAGAAAAAAAAGGAGCCGGGAATTGTCCTTACCACGAACATTCCTTACGTTCCTACTGACGAGCGGAATCTTGTATATAAAGCGGCGAAAATGTTAATGGATGAGTTTGATATAAAAGAGGGGCTTACCATGAATCTGGAGAAGTTTATCCCGGTAGCAGCCGGCATGGCTGGTGGAAGCTCTGATGCGGCAGCTGCTTTTGTTGGAGTGAACCGCCTGTTTGGACTGGGACTTTCTGAGGAAGAGCTGATGAAGCGTGCTGTGAAGGTTGGAGCTGATGTTCCTTATTGTGTGATGCGCGGAACTGCTCTTGCAGAGGGAATCGGGGAGAAGCTGACCAGACTTCCCAGAGTACCTCACTGCTATGTTCTGGTGGGAAAACCAGGAGTAAATGTTTCAACCAAGACTGCTTATGAGAACCTGAAACTGGACGATCCTGCTGTGGTTCATCCGGATATCGATGGTATGGTGACAGCTGTCAGAAATGGTGATCTTGATGGAATGATTTCCAGAATGGGAAATGTATTTGAACCGGGAATTATCAGCAAATATCCTGTGATCCAGGAAATCAAAGATCTGATGGAGAGCAACGGAGCACGTAAGGCTATGATGAGCGGAAGTGGTCCTACTGTATTTGGCATTTTTGATGATAAGGAGAAAATGGATCGGGCAGCAGCTGTTCTCAGGGAGAGCAGACTTGCGAAGACTGTTTTTGCCACAGATGTTTTTTAGCGGAGGAAAATACAAATGACAAGTGATTTTACAGTGCATATGGATGAGTATCTTCCACTTAGGGAGGTCGTTTTTAACACATTGCGTCAGGCAATCCTGAAGGGAGAACTGAAGCCGGGCGAAAGACTTATGGAGATTGCCCTTGCGGAGAAGCTTGGGGTGAGCAGAACTCCTATCCGGGAGGCCATGCGTAAGCTGGAACTGGAAGGGCTGGTTGTGATGATCCCGAGACGTGGAGCCCAGGTTGCCAATATTACAGAGAAGGATCTGAATGACGTTCTGGAGGTCAGGATCACTCTGGAAAATATGGCCATTGAGAAGGCCTGTGCTAATATGACAGATGCGGATATCCGGAAGCTGGAGCAGGCGGCTGAGGTTTTCCAGACCAGTACGGCGGAAGGCGACCTGGTAAAGATGGCTGAGGCGGATGTGAATTTCCATGAGGTAATTTATGAAGCTGCTGATAATAAAAGACTGATGCAGGTTCTGAATAATCTTCGCGAGCAGATCTATAGATATCGTGTAGAATATTTGAAAGAGGATGAGTCCAGAAACCGTCTGGTGAAAGAGCATGAGAAAATTACCAGGGCGATTAAGGAACGGGACGTGAAAGCGGCACAGGAGCTGTCTTTTGAACATCTGGAAAATCAGCGGATGGGAATTATTCAGGCGATTCGGGCAGAAGAGTAAACTGAGTGGTTTTCTGGGAGCGGAGCGGGCACATCCTGCCCGCGTTCCTCTTTTTGGGAAGTTGAGAGAAAATGAATATAATTGTTTTTATGGGAGATACTGGGAGAGATAACCAGTGTCTTTTTTGTGTAATGGGAAATTTCGTTGAAATTTTCCATTACACAAACTACCGGGCAGGATCGCACTGCGGCGAAATGAAAGATGTCGTTCGAAGCGACCCGCCGCAGGCGGAGAATCCTGCAGGCAGGATTTTCTTTTGTTGCCTGAAAATGGAAAAGAGGAGCAGTGTTGGATAAAAATGATAATATTGTTATGATTTCAAAGGATATTCGAGAAAATGAACGGTATATAAGAGAACGTCTGACAGATTGTGGAGATATTCAGATCCGGAAGATGCGGCTGGGGGATGAGCGGAAGGTTGACTGTCTGATGGTCTATATTGAGGTAGCGACTTCCAATATGATGCTGGAAGACTCTGCCATTGGAAAAATGGTGGGGCATTTCTGGGAGATTTCGCCTGGGGAGATGCAGGAATTTGTGGAGTATAACAGTCTGGGAATTGCGGATGTAAAGAAGCTGACTGACATGGAGCAGGTGTTCGCAGGGCTGCTTGCCGGAAATGCGGTTTTCTTTATGGACGGATTTGACCAGGCCATGAAATTTCCAGTGCCGGTTATCCAAGCATGGGGGTAACAGAAGTGGAGATGGAGAAGGTTCTGCGAGGTTCCAGGGAAGGCTTCTCTGATTCTGTGAAAATAAATTCTGCACTGATCCGGAAGCGGCTTCGGGATACCGATTAAAGGTAGTGGAATTTTATATTGGGGAGAGATCACATACACTGGTTCAGATGGTATACATGGAAGATCTGGTGCAGGAGGAATTTCTGGAACAGGTGAAAGAGCGGTTGGGAGAGTTTCGAGTTGATGGAATCCTGGACAGCGGAATGCTGGAACAGCTGACGGAGGATTCCTGGTTTTCCCCTTTTCCGCAGTACCAGACTACGGAAAGACCAGATCGTGCAGCGCAGGAAATTTTAAATGGAAAAGCAGTGCTTCTCTGTGACAATTCTCCGTCAGCGCTTATTTTGCCAGGTGTTTTTCACAGCTTTATGGAAAGCAGCGAGGACTGGTATAACCGATTTGAAATGGCATCATTCTTCGAATACTGCGCTATGTGCACTGGCAGCTGCTACGTTGCTGCCGGGACTTTATCTTGCAGTGATCCGGTTTCACACGCAGATTCTTCCTACGAATATGCTTCTGTCCTTTGCCCAGGCAAGAGAAGGCGTGCCATTTTCCAGCATTGCGGAGCTTGTTCTGCTGGAGTTATCCTTTGAACTGATTCGGGAGGCTGGTGTACGGATTCCGGGAGCGCTGGGAAATGCTATGGGAATTGTGGAGGACTGATCGTGGGATCTGCTGCTGTGGAAGCGAATCTTGTAAGCCCGATCGTGGTCATGGTTGTGGCGATCACGGCACTTGGTTCTCTTGCAATCCCAAATGAAGAATTTGCCTCGGCATTTCGGATGCTTAAATATTTCTTTTTGTTTTTGGGAGGATATCTGGGGATTTTTGGAATTGTGACCGGAGTATATCTGACAGTATCACATCTGGCAGGACTTCTCAGCTTTGGAGTCCCATACCTGTCGCCCTTTGTCAAACAAAGTACGGATAATGGGACTGGAAGCAAAATTGTGAGAGTGCCTTTTAAAAAGAGATGGAGGCGCCTTCATATGCCAGACAAAATGAGCGAGTGAGACTGCAAAAAATCCGCAATAAAAACAGGAAGGATAGGTAGCAGGAATAAATGAAATTTGCAGAAAATAATCGAATCTCCCAGCGGCAGCTCTACAGGCAGATCGTGATTGCGTTTATTGCACCATTAATATTGTGCCTTTTCGGAAACAGAAAAACTCTGGGGCTTGGCGGGCTGGCAGGGACTGCAGCAGCCTTGCAGCTGTGCTGTTTTATGTGATTTTCCTCATCCGTCTTCGTTATGCTTTTGCCAGGCCCTGCAAAACAGCCGGTGTGGTGTGGGGACGGCTGACAGCGTTGTTTTTTCTTATATACTGTATTTTTGGAGCCGCATTTCTTTTGAACCTTCTGGGAGAAATTGTTGCAGTTAGTCTGGGAACAGGTATAGGAAAAAAATGGCTATGTCTGATCACATTGCTGGTTTGCAGTCTGGGCACGCAAAAGGGGATTCAGAGGCGAAGCAGAATGGGAGAAGTGTCAGGAGGCGTGGTACTTGCAGCGGTTATGCTTATGTTAGTCCTGGCTGTGGGACAGGGAAAATGGGAGTATTTTCAGGAAATGGTATGGAATTCCTCTTTCTCAGGAAGAAAAATTCTGGAAAGTGGATATGATGTGATATGTGCATTTTCCGGATTGGGGCTGCTTCCCTTTGCACTGAACTGTGTAGGAAACAGTAAAGATACAGGGAAAACTGTAAGCCTTGCCGTTTTTACCCTGGGAATTTTGCTTATTCTGACGGAATTGCTGCTTCCTTCTGTATTTGGATGGGGGCGGCTGAAATATGAAAGCTGTCCGATTTTGCCGCTTCTGTCAGGTGCGGAGCTTCCAGGGAATGTATTGGCAAGATTTGATGTCCTCTGGATGGGATTTCTTTTATACAGCCTTTTATTTTCTATTGGAAGTTTTCTGCATTATGGTCATTTAATTGTGGAAAAAGCAGATATGGGAACTGGAAAGCTGTGGATATCCATTCTGGTTTTTGCCGGAGCTGTGTGGGATATTGAAAGATGGGGAATCCGGAATAGTTTTCCATTATATTTGAAATATATTTTTGTGCCCGGAATGCTGGTGCTTCAGATTATGTTTTTTATGACAGGCAAAAAGAAGTGGAAAAAGAAGCTTGCCGTAGCGTGTGTCAGTGCATTGTTTCTGTTAGCCGGCTGTGGTGGTGTGGAACCGGAGAAACGCATGTATCCGCTTGCACTTGGAGCCGATATTACAGAGGGGAAATATCTGCTGACTTACGGAATTCCGGATCTTCCAAAATCTACAGGACAGGAAAAAGACGGGGAAGACCAGGGGAATGCTGCTCCGTCGATTCAGGGAGAAACTTTCCGTGAGATTGAAAATATATACAGCCGGACACAGGAAAAATATCTGGATATGGGACATCTGGAAATTCTGGTTCTTGGAGAGAGTCTGTTGGATGGAGGGCGTTGGGAGCAGGTTCTCGAGTATCTGAAGCAGGAGCCGACTATAGGTGAAAATGTTTATGTGTTTCGCTGTGCTGCGGCATCTGAAGCAGTAGCCTGGGTAAGCCCTCAGGACGTTTCTCTGGGAGAGTATCTTCTTGGGCTGCTGGAAAATAATCCAAATGGAAGCCCGGGACAGGCAGTAACGCTTCGTGAGGTTTATCATGAGTTTTATGAACGTGGTGCTTTGTCTGAATTGCCAGAACTGAAAATTTATGGAAAGGAATTGGAAGTGAAATTTTAGCCGAATCTCCCACAAATTGTGACGCACATCTTGCAGAAAGCCTTTTTCAGACACGCTCCAGGGAAGCTGCGAAAAGCAATAAGCAGTGGGAATAAATGTGATTATTCCGGGCCGGGACAGGGAATACTTTTGTTAAGAAAAATATGGGAGGTACTTTTATGCTTTGTCTGAGAAAAAACAAATATCATATAGCGGCAGCACTTCTGACAGCAGTATTACTTTGCCCGGGCAGTGAAAATTTTAATAAAAATTCTACCTTCTTGCGTGGTGGGGAACCATTTATCCCCAGTTCTGTTTTATGGAAGCACCGAGGACGGAGAACGGTCAGAAAGCAGAGCCAAGATTTCATTTCTGGATTGTGGAGACGTTACTGTTCGCAAAAAACACTTCGCGGAATGTTACCAGTGAACCGTAACGTGGGGACACTTAACGCTTTGATGTAGTACAAGCACTTGCACCGCCGCTCCTTTGGTGTTAAAATGAAATACAGATTGCAAATATCGCTTGACTATGAATTTGGAGATAGATAAATGAAAATAGACAGAGATGCGCCTGTTGGTGTGTTTGATTCCGGTATTGGCGGACTTACTGTGGCAAGGGAGATCATGCGGAATCTTCCAGCAGAGAAAATCGTGTATTTCGGCGATACTGCCAGAGTTCCATATGGCAGCAAATCCAGAGAGACTATTATAGGATATTCCCGTCAGATAATCCGTTTCCTGAAAGAGCAGAAGGTGAAGGCGATTGTGGTGGCCTGTAATACAGCCAGTGCGTTTGCTCTGGAGGCAGTTCAGGAAGAATTTGACATTCCCATTCTTGGAGTGATTGAAGCCGGTGCCAAGGTAGCTGCGCAGGTTACCAGAAATAAACGGGTGGGAATCATCGGTACAGAAGGTACTGTTGGAAGTGGAATCCACGCGGAGGTTCTGAAAAAGATCGATCCGGAGATTACAGTGATTGGAAAGCCATGTCCCTTATTTGTACCGTTGGTAGAGGAAGGCTGGACTCATGATCCGGTGACAGTGGAAGTTGCAAGCAGATATCTGAGGGAACTACAGGAAAAAGATATTGATACACTGATCCTTGGCTGTACCCATTATCCACTGCTCCGTTCTACCATCGGACAGATCATGGGAGAGGGGGTTACTTTGGTGAACCCGGCGTACGAGACGGCACTGGAGCTTGGCAGACTTCTGAAAGAGCAGGATATGCAGAGCACCGGACAGGGACAGTCTGATTTCCCATATCGTTTCTATGTGAGCGATCTGGCAGAGAAATTCAAGGGCTTTGCCAATTCGATTCTGCCATTTGATGTGGAGAAAACGCAGAAGATTGATATTGAGAAATATTGAAAAAGAGAAAGAAATGGAAAAACAATGGAAAAAGAAGTTTTAATTCACGTAAAAGGTTTACATATGATGGACACACCAGAAGGTGATGAGCCAATCGAGATTGTGGTTCCGGGAGAGTATTATTTCCGCAACGGTAGTCATTATCTTCGCTATGAAGAAATGCTGGACGAGCAGGGAGATCCTACTGTAAATTATATCAAGATATCCTCCAGGGGAATGGAAGTCCGAAAAAAAGGACAGGTAAATACACATATGGTTTTCGAGCAGGGAAAGCGTAATATGGCATTTTATACCACCCCGTTTGGAACTCTTGAAATGGGAATTTCAGCGACGAATCTGGAATTAGAAGAAAGTGATGGGCAAATTGCCATGAAAGTGAACTATTCTCTGGACTTGAATCAGGAGCATGTGGCAGATTGCTGTCTGGATATTCAGGCGCAGGGGAAGAATACAACTGGGTTTGTGTTGTAGGAACTGTTGGGTAGAAGCATTACAGAAATTAATTTTAACAAGAAGACAGCAGGCGTTCGTTTGTTAGAATGAACTCCTGCTGTTTTTTTATTGTTATTTGAATCGGTAGCAGTGGACGAATCTGGTATTGGAATCAATATTTTCAGATGAAACCAGTGGTCACTGGCGCTGACATGCACGGCATTCATGAATTTGAAAAGGGTTCCATCGATGACGCTGGTTATGGTAATCCCATGTTTCTGGCAATATATGGTTTTCATTTTTTATGTAATGATGTAAACAAAAGAGGTGCGACTTAAAAGTTTGTTTTTAAGCTGCGCCTTCTTTGTTTAATTCACCAGCCGTAACCAGATACGAAAGCGTAATCTGTAGCTTTTTAAACGTGGGATGTTGTGGACTATTGGGAAAATTCATTTTATACTATAGTTAAATTATGAGTAGATTTACAAGAAATGAGAATTGGTTATTGTTCAAAGATTGTGAACAGCAATAATTTACGGGAGGAAAACGGAAATGGAAAATACATTTTGGATCTGGTATCCGGGAGATTTTGAATTATATCATGCCATGAAGCAGAATTTCAGCCGTGTGGAGAGAGGTTTTGGATGGCCGGCATTTTGGAAGAGTGAGGGCTTCCGCAACCGTGTGGCTTTCCGCCGGACTTATGAATTGGAGCAGGAGACCAGTTTTACTGTATTTTCCAATGCGATTGGTCATGTGCTTGTAACCAGGGAGAATGGGGAGAAGAAATATCCATTTGGAAAGAAGATTACAGTAGCACCTGGAAAGGTGCGGATCTCTATTCATGCAGGCTGTGTGGAGGCATTTCCTTGCGCTTATGTGCAGGGTGAGGTGATCCATTCTGATAAAACATGGAAGGCAGAGGATTATTCCCAGCCATTAGTGCCGGTTGGAGTGTGTAAGTATTTTACCAAGCCGGGACAGAATCCTACTGTGTGGGAATATACAGAAAAAGAGTGCAAGCCGGTGAAAATCAGCGAGATAAACGGTGGCGTGCTGGCAGAGTTTGAGACGGAACTGACGGCGGCGGTTTATGTGAAAAGTAAACGCAGTAATTGTGTTGACAGTACAAGCGAAGATGAGGATTTAGAGGTTTTTTGCGGTGAATCTGAGGACGAAGCTCTTGACCTTGAGCACTGCTACTACAGCTGGCAGCCGAATCCGGTTACAAATCGATGCCCATGCTGTGCAGTCCGTTTTGCATTCATTCCGAATTGCAAAGCCGAAGATGTGGAAATCACAGCATTCTATCAGTATGTAGATTTCCCGAAACGCGCTTCCTTTAAGTGTAATGATGAGAAACTAAATAAAATCTGGGAGGTGGCGGAGCATACCTTCCGTCTTTGCAGCGGTATCTTTTTCCTGGATGGGGTGAAACGTGACAAATGGATCTGGTCTGGAGACGCTACCAGAGCTTTTTTGTAAATCAGTATCTGCTGGCAGATCCTGATATTGACCAGAGAACTCTTTTAGCACTACGTGGAAATGATCCTATGACAAGACATATCAATACCATCATGGACTATTCCCTGTTCTGGATCCTGGGCGTGCTTTATCATTATGAGGCATATGGTGACCTGGAATTTGTCCGCCAGGTTTATCCGAAAATGTGCTCCCTTATGGAGTTCTGTGAGGGTCAGCTGGATGAAAACGGATTTCTTGTAGGTCGTGAAAATGACTGGATCTACATTGACTGGGCTGACATGGATAAGACTGGTGCCCTTTGTGCAGAGCAGATGCTGTTCGCAGCATGCTGGCAGACCATGGCGAAAGTGAGTGCGGCTCTTGGAGAAGAAAATCCGGAATACATGGAGAAATATGAGAAACTGATCGGGCAGATCCGTAAATTATACTGGGATCAGGAGAAAGGCGCATTTATTGATTCCTTTGAATCCGGTAAGAGAAATGTGACCCGTCATGCCAATATTTTTGCAATTCTTTTTCACATTGCAACACAAGAAGAGCAGGAGAAAATTCTGGCAAATGTAATTAAGAATGATGCAATTCCGGCAATTACAACTCCGTATTTCAACTTCTTTGAACTGGATATGCTCTGCCAGACCGGAAATCTGGAATTTGTACTAAATAAGATTCGCAATTACTGGGGCGGTATGCTGGACCGCGGTGCAGTTACCTTCTGGGAAGAGTTTGACCCGGAGGCACCAGTAGAAACTCAGTACGATATGTACGGCGACCGCTTTGGAAAAAGTCTCTGCCATGCCTGGGCTGCAAGCCCGATCTATTTCCTGGCGAAGTATTTCATGGGGCTGAAATTTACTGGAGTCGGCGGAAAAGAATTTGTGGTAGAACCGCATACTGAGTTTTTCGACAGCTTTGATTGTACATTGCCTGTTGCTGAGGGACAGGTACATATTGTGTGGGATGGGAACGAGCTGAAGGTAGAGAAGACAGCTCACAGACTTGATTTATAAAGTTCTGTGGGCTGTTATTAGCGTAAAAAAAAGGACTGTTCACGCTAATTCTTCCACAGAGATAGGAAAAAGCAGTAAACTGTCAACAGAACGAGAATGCCGAAAAGGTAGTTGGTTTAAGGACAGAGATTTCAGAAAGGAGCAGTTTACTGTATGCAGAAAATTGATTTTAACAAGGATTGGATGTGCAGGTGTCTTACCAGGGATGAGGAAGCTTATCCGGTGACTTTGCCACATGACGCCATGTTGAGTGAGCCGCGTACTCAGGAGAGTACCGGCGAGGGAAATATTGGATGGTATATTGGTGGGGATTACGAATATACCAAGAATTTCTTTGTGCCAGAGGAGTATAAAGGTAAGAAAGTCCTCATTGAATTTGAGGGTATTTACCACAATGGTGAAGTTTACATAAATGGGAAAAAGGCGGCTTACCGTCCTTATGGTTATACCAATTTTTATGTGGATACAGAGGGCTTTTTCCAGTATGGAAAAGAGAATGAGATCAAAGTCATTGCGCGCAATGCTGACCAGCCAAACAGCCGCTGGTATTCAGGAACCGGTATTTACCGTCCGGCTTATCTGTATGTTGGGGAAGAGAAACATATTCCGGTAAACGGTGTGAAAATCCGTACTTTAAGCTATGATCCTGCGAGAATTGAGGTTGTTGTGAAAACTTCTGAGCCGGGAGAGGTTTCCCTGAAGATTGCGTTTGAGGGCTCTAAAGTACTTAGAGTAATTGGTGAAAGTACAAAAATAGGAAATGTAAACAATGACAAAATAATATCATCAGATAATAAAAACATGCAGCCAAATGAATCAGTACAGACTGGAAAAAATGGCAGAAGAGTGAATTGGCACAGGTGGAAGCGAAAAAAAATAATCAGGAAGCAGCATACCAGGCCATCTTCCAGCTGGATGTTCCAAACGCAAAGCTCTGGGATACAGAGCACCCGAATCTCTATACCTGTAAAGCAATTTTCGGTGAAGACGAAGTAACTGAAACTTTCGGAATCCGTGAATTGATCTGGAATCCTCAGGTAGGAATGACCATTAACGGAGAGCGTGTGATTCTTCGCGGTGCATGCTTTCATCACGATAATGGCGTGCTTGGTGCATGTACGTATCCGGAAGCAGAAGAACGTAAAATGCGTATTCTCAAAGAAAATGGATACAATGCAGTCCGCTCTGCACATTATCCTTGCTCTAAGGCACTTCTGGATGCCTGTGACCGTGTGGGAATGCTGATGATGGATGAATATGTAGATGTGTGGTACATTCATAAGACTAAATATGATTATGCCGGACAGCTTGCTGACTGGTGGAAACAGGACTTAAAAGACATGGTTGACAAGGATTATAATCATCCAAGTGTGATCATGTACTCCACAGGAAATGAGGTTGCAGAGACCGCCAGGAGAAGGGAATTGCCCTCACCGGCGATATGACAAACTATCTTCACAGTCTGGACTCCACCCGTCCTGTTACCTGCGGAATCAACATTTTCTTCAATTTCTTAAGCTCCATAGGACTTGGCGTTTACAGTGATGACAAGGCAGAAAAGAGCGCTGGAAATGCAGAGAAAAATGCCGCTCAGGCAGCTGGAAAGAATGAGAAAAAAGTAGTTAAAAGTGGTGAAAAGACAGTAAATAAAGCCACAGAAAATGGAAAAAAAAGGATTAGGCAGCACCAAGCCGGAAAAGAAGAAAAAGCCGGTAGGAAGCGAGTTCTATAATACTCTTGCCTGTCTGGTCGGAGACTACTTTATGAAGTGCGGTGCCACCCTTTATCCATGCGATTTAAGGACGAAGGATGCCTACGCAAACATGGATATCGCAGGTTATAATTACGGTATTTTCCGCTACAAACATGATCTGAAAAAGTACCCGAACCGTCTGATTCTGGGAAGTGAAACCTTCTGTAAGGATGCGTATAGTTTTTGGGAAATTGCCAAAAAAAACAAACGGATTATCGGTGATTTTGTGTGGGCAGGATGGGATTATATCGGAGAAGTCGGGGATGGTGCAGCAGAGTATTCTGACTATAAATTTGAAGATCCCGCCACGAGAATGACAGGCGGAAACGGTCGAATTGACCTGAACGGAAAGCCGCGTGCAGAGGCTGCATATACCAGAGTCGCTTTTGAAAGAGAGACAGGTCCGTTTATTGCAGTTGATCCTGTTTATCAGAAAGAAAAGCTTCGTCTTACTGGCTGGCAGCTGACAAAAGCTCTGGAAAGCTGGGCATGGGATGGCTGTAACGGAGAACCGGCGAAGGTAGAAGTTTATGCAAGGGCTGCACAGGTTGAGCTGTTTATCAATGGCAAAAGTGCTGGTAAAAAGAAAGTGAAAAAATGCCGTGCAAACTTTAATATCACCTATCAGAATGGGGAGATAACGGCGGTTTCTTACGATGAAAACGGAAGAGAAATCAACCGTTATTCATTACATACAGCAGGAAAAGAAACGGTTCTTCAGGTGCGCCCAGAGGAGAAAACCGTGAAACCGGAGGGCCTTGCATTTATTCAACTGCAATACACAGATAGCAAGGGAATCTGGAAACCAATGGAGAAACATAACATAAAAGTAACAGTAGAAAATGGTGTCCTGAAGGGACTCGGAAGCCCGGCTCCTTATGTAAAAGGGAATTATACTGACCATACTGTGGCGACTTATTATGGTGAGGCAATGGCAGTTGTACAGGCAGATGGAAACGGACCGGTGAAGGTTACCGTGGCAGATGAAGAACGGTTTTATGTGGTGGAAATTCCATGTGAATGAAGTGAAAGACTTATGATTTAAGGTGGAAAAGAGGTTGAACAAATGAAGAAAAAAGGTTTTATCATAGGTGGAATCTGTCTTGCTGCTATAGTTGGTATTCTCGGTTACAATCATGAAGCTGTTCGTGTGGTTTTTCATAATGTATACTCTCCATCAGTGAAATTGGATGATTCTTCCAAATGGAATGGTGGAAAAGCTTATGAGAAGCTGCCATATTCTGAGACTTCCGAAAATGATTATCTGGATCTGTATGTGCCGGACAGTGAAGAACCTATGCCGTTGATCATATTGGTACATGGGGGCGGCTTCGTATACAATGACAGCCAGTCCCGTCAGGCGCAGCTGATGTACCGCTATTTCCGCGATCATGGATATGCATGTGCATCCGTTAACTATCGTCTTGCCCAGGAAGCAGCCTTTCCGGCAGGAGTGGAAGATGTGAAATCAGCGATCCGTTTTCTTCGTGCAAATGCAGAGAAATATGGATATGATCCGGAGCGTTTTGCAATCTGGGGAGAGTCAGCTGGGGGGTATTTATCAGTGATCTGTGGCGCTTCTAATGATGAGGAATTTAATAGTGTTCCATTTATCGGAGAAGATAAGAACCATCCTGTTTCCAGTGAAGTTCAGGTGATTCTGGACTATTACGGCTGTATGGAATTCGGAACTATGGAAGATGATTACAGGGAGCTGAGGATTCCAAAAATTGTCCGCTGGGCGGCCAGCCTGTGGCTTCAGGGGGCAATTAAAGATACCGGCTACGAGGATGTGGAATCTTATTGGATGCGCAAGGATGTAAAAGCTCTTACTGAGGATGAGAAAAACAACTATAGTCCATTGTATTATATTGAGAAAAATCTTACGAAGGAAAACAGCCCGGATATATTAATCTGGCATGGTGATGCGGATTTAGATGTTCCGTATCTGCAGTCTGAGAGACTGAATGCACTGCTTACAAGAATTGTTGGGACAGATAAGGTGGAATTTAAGCTTTTTCATAATTATAAGCATGCGGCAGATCAGCTGTACAGTGATGAAAATCTGGGAATCCTGAAAGAATATCTGGATGAGAAATTTGCATAAGGGAAGTCGCATACATTAATATGAGCGTGATTACCGGAGAATCGGCAGACACATAAGCTGACAGAAACGAAGAAAATATCTGGCACAGGGCAGAATTGCCCCGTCAGATATTTTTTTGCCCTCAAATAAAAAGGTTTTAACAAAATCTGTCAAAACCTTGAAAAAGCTAAATGGGTTTGATATGCTGTCTATGTATATCTTTTGATGAGTTGTGAGTCATTGTTTACAGGTAATATTCTGTGCGGGTAAATTTTGCACAGAATTGCAGCACAAGGTGATCATTGTGCACTTAGTGAACAGTGCTATTTTATATAGTAGGGAGAAACTATGAAAATAGAAAAGAAACTATGGATTACCCTGTTCGTATTTGGATTGTTTGCAATTGGTTTTTCAGGTTGGATATTCAGTCAGAGTACAGCCAGGGAAAAATTGCTCTGGGATAATACGATTAGGTTTGAAACAAAAAAACTGACAGATGGAGAAATCAAATCAGAGAATATTGCTCTGCCCGAAGACTTCGATGATCCCAGATCAATCTTATTTAAAACCACACACACCATTGCAGAAGTGTGGCTGGACGGAGAAAAAATATACGAATACGGAAATGAAGAAGATGCTCCCAGCTTTATGAAGTCACCGGGAAGCTGCTGGCACATTGTGAATATTCCGGAAGACAGCGCTGGTAAAAGTCTTGAGGTCAGAATTATTCCAGTATATGACAACTATTATGGAAATGAAGTCAGCATTGTATACGGAACACGGGGCAATTGCGTTCTGAAAATTTTAATGGACAGCTTTAAAACCCTGTTGCTCAGCTGCGGGATCCTGTTTGCAAGCATCATCTGCCTGCTGCTTTATTTGGGAGCAGTGCGAAGAAAAAGAAGAGACAAGACAGAAACGAAGATAGAGGTCTTTTTAAACCTTGGATTTTTCTCATTGCTGATTGCAGTATGGACACTGGCACAATGTGGATTCCTGCAGTTTTTGATTCCGGATGGAAGAACTTTGTATTTTGTAGATTATTTTTCATTCTTCCTTTTCCCGGTACCCTTTAATTTTCTGCTATATGATATCTGCAAAAGCAGATACCACAAAGGTGCATTGATTTTTCCCATTCTTTATCTTGCGAATATGGCAGCTGACGTTCTGCTTCAGTGTACGGGAATTATTGATATATTCCGGCTGCTTCCCGCAACCCATGTTATTATGGTTGCCAATGCAGTTTACACAGTTGCCCTCATTCTTTACGAGGCCAGAAAAGAAGGCAACGATGAAGCCAAGAAATTCCAGTATCCTATGTGTGTGCTCATAGTATTCGGAATGGTAGAAATGTTCCTTTATTATTTGAGAAAATTTCAACAGACATCCATTTTGCTTCCCATAGGAACCCTGCTGTTTATCATTATGCTGATCTGGATCCAGGTTTCCCAATATTACGATCAATACATCCAGAAACAAAAGGTGATCTATCTGCAGAAAATAGCCAACATGGATATGCTCACAGAGGCCATGAACCGAAACGCTTACGAGGACATGGTGAAATATCTGGAGGAAAGTGATATTAAACTTCGTACAACAGGTGTAGTTCTGTTTGATCTGGATAATCTGAAAGTGATCAATGACAATTTTGGGCATGAAAAGGGAGACGAAGCGCTGAAGCTATGCTATCAGTGTATCAGTCAGGCATTTCAGAATGTAAAGAACTGTTTTCGGATTGGCGGCGATGAGTTTGCATATGTATATCATAGCGATGAGAAGGATATGATTCCGGAACGGCTGAAGGCGCTGGAGCTGATTTTGAAAAAAACAGCGGAAACGAACAAGCTGGAGTATCCACTCAGCATGTCAGCCGGATATGCTTATTATCAGCCTGATATAGATTTTGACTTTAAGGATATTGTAAGACGAAGTGATACCATGCTGTACCGTCAGAAGCGCAGAAAGAAGGTGGCACGGTCAGCAGGTCTGGACAATCTGCTCTCCCGTATGAGTAAGCAGTCGACAGAGGAGATCACAGATGAGGTGATCCTGCAGGAGAAAAAGTTTCAGAGCATGTCTGTGGATGAGCTTTGCAGTGTGATCGATCTTCTTAGTCCGACTACAGATAATTACCCATATGTGGTTGACTTTCGGTCGGATTTTTATTACATAGCAAATCAGGCTCTTGAACGCTTCTGTATTCCCAAAAATGGTTTTCATAATGTAATTTCGAAGCATAAGGAATTTGTATATGCACCGGATTATGAAAAACTGAAAGCGGAATTTGATGATCTTCTGGAAACAGACCGCTGCACCCATAGCATGGAATATCGTTGGCTGGATCTGAAAAAAAAGCCGATCTGGATTCATTGCAAAGGTATCTGGTCCGTGACGATAACATGAAACCTCTTTATATGATTGGTTGTGTGAACGAAATTGGAAAGAGACAGAAGGCAGATAATGTAAGCGGACTATTGGGAGAGTCTGGTTTCCGGGAGTATATGAACCAGCTGGATACTCCTTTGGAGACAGGATATCTGCTTCGTATAGGAATCGATCATTTTAAGGAAATCAATGATAACTTCGGACAGGAGTACGGTGACTTTGTACTTAAGAAAACGGCGGAGTGTATTTCAGGCTGTACATCAGAAGGACAGAAGGTGTACAAGCTTGTGGCAGATGAATTTCTGATTCTGGATGTTGCTTCTGACGAAGCGAAGGATGCGGATAAGCTTTATGATAAAGTGAGAGAGGCAATAGACAGATTTATTGAAACCAATGAATTTAAAGTCATGTATACGGTTTCAGGAGGAATTGTACCATTTGCGGCATTAAAGGGAAATCAGTGTTCAGAAGCATTGAAGCTGACGGATTTTTCCCTGAATGAGGCGAAGAAGCTGGGAAGAAACCGTTGTTATATATTTAATGGGGAAACCTACAGAAAATTTCTTCGGAAAAGGGAGATCACCCAGGAACTGCGGGAAGCTGTGATCAATGGATTTCAGGGCTTTACAGCTTTTTACCAGCTGTATTTGCTGAAGACAAAAAAGTGCCTTATGGAGCAGAAGCTTTAATGCGTTTTACCTCTGAAAAATTCGGAATGATTTCACCGGCGGAGTTCATTCCCATTCTGGAAGAAACAGGTCTGATTATTCCTGCTGGCCGCTGGATGATGAAAGAGGCTATGGGAAAATGCAGTGAGATCAGGAAGATACTTTCAGGGTTCCGGATGAGTATTAATATTTCCCAGGTACAGGCCTCTAAGTCTGATGTGATTCAGGATATCAGTGCAGAAATGAAAAGGACAGGGCTGCCGCTGGAAGCGGTGATCGTGGAATTGACAGAGAGCGATCTTCTGGAACAAAATATAAATGAGAAGCATTTTCTCACAGAACTGAAGCGAATGGGAATCAGTCTGGCGCTGGATGACTTTGGAACCGGCTACTCGAACTTCCATTATCTCAGCGAGCTGAAACCAGAGATCATTAAGATCGACCGTTCTTTCACTGCGAAAGCAGTTGCAGATGAGCAGGAATATTATCTTCTGAATCAGTTTTGCACCATGATTCATAATCTGGATATGAAGATTTGTATCGAAGGTATAGAAAGTGCCCAGGAATGGCTCAAAATCCGAAAGCTGTGCCCGGAATTCACACAGGGATATTTCTGGGGGAAGCCTTGTGGGTATGAAGAGTTTGTGAGAAAATTTGTACAAGAAAAATAAGAGAAATCCGGTACAAAGTGTATAAAAATGCTTTGTGCCGGATTCTTTTTATGTGTGTATAAAATAATCTGCTACAGCACATAAAATTAAAAAAATGTAAAATACAAAAGTTTTAAAAATACATTTTAAAAACTTGAAAAAATATCAGTGATAAGCAGTTAGGAAATGAGTGAGAAAATGGAAAAAATGATAGAGATAATTTGATACTGGATGTTGATGGCAATAAATTAGATAGATTTTGCAAATTGACGTTGCGTGGGATTTAACCTATAATGAAATTAGTTTTATGAGTGAAATGGGGGAAACTATGCGCGTTGATGAGGTCATGACAGAAATTATACAACGGTGCAGATTGTATGGGGCACAGAAGATAATTCTGTATGGATCCCGGGCAAAGGGAACTGCGACAGAGCGGAGCGATATTGACATTGCAGTGTCTGGAGTCGCTTCACACGAAATTCTTGATTTGCAGGAGAATTTAGAAGAGATTCCAACATTGTACACAATTGATCTGGTTGATCTTGATACTTGTCAGAATCAGCTGTTGTTGGAGGATATAAAACAATATGGACGAGAAATTTATAAGAAGATTTGAGTCGTTTAGAAATTCACTGGACTCTCTGGCGGAGGCGAAACAGCGTGATTTGTCAGATTCTTTTGTACTTAGTGGAACCAGTGCTAAATTCAGTATTACATTTGACTTGGCGTGGAAGGTTATGAAAGATATTCTGGTACAGTATTATGCAATAACTGGATTTGTCACTGGCTCACCAAGAGAAGTTCTCAGAGAATCATTTCAGGCGAATCTGATTACTGGTGATGAGTGGATGGATATGCTGAAAGTAAGAAATCAGCTTGCACACGACTATGATGGAGTGATTGTGAAAGAACATTGCGGGACAATTGTTCATGTGTATATTGATAAATTATATGATTTCAAAAAGGCTGTTGAAAAATTGCTGAAAGAATAATACATCGACCGGGGCATGCCCGGTCGGTTGTTTTTAGGGAGTTTGGGTTATGGCTAAGGTGTATTTTGTGAGGGAAGAGATTAGTATAGAGGTTCCGGTGGGAATCAGCGTGCTGGAGGCAGAGATTCGGGCGGGGCTTGCGCCGGATGCGCCTTGTGGGGGGCAGGGAACCTGCGGGAAATGTCTGGTGAAGGTGGATGGAAAGCCGGTGCTGGCGTGCCAGACAAAGGTGGAAAAAGACTGCCGGGTGGAGATCCCTGGAAAGAAAAAAAGGGGGAAGATTTTAGGCGAAGGTTTTTCCAGAAAGGTGAATTTCCAGCCGGAGCTGCAGGTGAAAACGGTGCGGCTGGAGAAGCCGGAGACTGGGGAAAAAAGGTCGGAGTGGGAGCGGCTGCTGGAGGCTGTTTATGAGAACCCTGAAACTGAAAAAGCTTCGCATACGATTCAGCGAAACATAAAAACAGATACAGAAATAGCTGGAAGTCTTTATAAAAAAAGAATCTCAGAGGCAGAATGGGACGTGATTTACATAGATGATGAAATTCTGGATTTGCAACCATGTTTCGCTTCACAGGATGCTTCAAAGGAAAGACAGGAAGATAATTATAAAGGAGTACACCCACTGTTGTTTACTGCGGCAATTGATCTTGGAACGACCACAATTGTGGGGTATCTTCTGGATGGAAGAACAGGGGAGACATTAGCTGTGGAGAGTAGAATGAATCCTCAGATGCAGTACGGTGGAGACGTGATCCAAAGAGCGAATTATGCGCTGGAACATGGAGAAGATGTGTTAAGTGCGTGTGTACGAAAGGTAATAAATGAAATACTGGAAAGCCTTAGTGTAAAAGCCCGAAAAGCCATTCCAATAGATATAGAAAATCGCAAAAACGAAGTAACAAATGAAAAGAAAGAAGCGAATGAACAGGCTGTCAATGGCAAGCTGGGAAGCGCTGAATGGATGCCTGGAGTGGAAGATATCTATCAGGTAAGTCTTGTTGGAAACACCTGCATGCACCATCTGTTTCTTGGAATTTCCCCGGCGTCTTTGGTGCATGCACCATACACCCCTGCAATCAGTAAGCCCCTTACCTTGCATGCTGCTGACTATGGTATTCGCATCCACCCAAAAGGTCAGCTTCTCCTTCTTCCAAATATCGCCGGTTACATAGGCGCAGACACCAGTGGATGTCTGCTGGCGCTTCGACAGGATTTGAAAGAAGAAGTAACATTAATGTTGGATATCGGAACCAATACGGAAATGATTCTTGGAAATAAATATGGCCTGGCAGCCTGCTCTGCGGCATCTGGCCCAGCTTTCGAAGGGGCGAAGATCCAATGCGGAATGAGGGGACTTCCGGGAGCTATTGACCATGTGAAATATGAGAATGGAAAATGGCAGTATACCACAATTGGCGGTGAGAAGCCTGTAGGCCTGTGCGGTTCCGGACTGATCGATCTGGTGGCAGAGCTTCTGCGGACTGGATTGATAGATGAAAATGGAATTCTTCACAGCGGGCAGGAAAGATCAGACACGTTTATGCTTGTGCCACCACAAGAAACTGGTTTTGCCCAATGTGGGCAGAATATGTCAGAGGATGAGCAAAGTGAGAAAATGGAGTGTCCACAGAGAAATGAAAAAAATGAGAGTGGGCAGTTGCGTGTTGAGAATGATTGTGGAGTCTATCTTACCCAGAAAGATATCGGTGAGGTTCAACTTGCCAAAGCAGCCATTGCAGCTGGAATCCGACTCTTATTGAAGAAAAGAAACATAGAAGAATCTCAGATCCAGACTGTATATCTGGCTGGTGGATTCGGCAATTATATGAATGCGGAAAATGCAGCCCGGATTGGTCTGATCCCGGAAAGCTTTGTGAAGAAAGTACAATGTGTGGGAAATATCGCCGGGGAAGGTGCTAAGATTGCATTGCTAAATAAGAATGAGCGTCATGAGATCGAAAGAGCGGTACAGAGCATTGAATTTCTGGAACTGGCGGCCTGCCCGGAATTTCAGGATTGTTTCGTAGATGAGCTGGGATTTGAAAGGTAAAGAGATTTCCGTGTTTATTACAGGAAATTTTAGTGCTGATTTTATAAAAATAGAAGCAAGATATAAAAATAGAAGACAGAGAATTATAAAATGTTTTTGCATATTGTTATCTGCGGATAATAATGATTTAAAAAGGATTAGAGACATGAATTTCAAAGACTTAAAACAACTATGCCTGTCCCATGGTTTCACCAACGTGGCACCCCTGGCCTGCGATACCATTGAACTAAAGCCAGAAGTACGTCAGATGTGCGCCTCCGATTCCTGTCACAAATACAACAAATGTTGGAGTTGTCCGCCCGGCTGCGGAACCCTGGAGGAATGCGAACAAAGAGTAAGAAAGTATAAACTTGGAATCCTGGTACAGACAGTTGGTCAGTTGGAGGATTCCATGGATGGGGAAGGCATGATGCGCACAGAAGCCATGCATAAGGCTTCTTTTTACAGCCTGGAAAAAGATCTGCGGAAATTTTATCCGAACATGCTTCCCATAGGCGCAGGCTGCTGCACAAAATGCAAAACCTGTACTTGTCCGGACGCTCCCTGCCGCTTTCCGGATCAGGCCTTTTCCTCCATGGAAGCATACGGAATGCTGGTCATGCAGGTCTGTCAGGCAAACCATCTTGACTATTATTATGGCCCTGGAAAGATTGCGTATACTAGCTGTTATTTATTAAAATAGAACTAAGAAAAGATAACTTCCCCAATAAGAACTGAAACACAGACAGGTATTTATTATATTATTTTAAGATTTTCTCCAAAGAAAAATTGTGTATGTGTCTAGCTATGGCAACCGAATTCGAGGGAAATGTACTGTAAAATGGAGCGTGCAGATTTTGCGTTGATATCCTGCATATGCATTTAGTTGTGAAATTATTCACAGTAAGATAGTATAATCGAATGAGAAAATAACAGAAGAGGAATTTCCCCCAATTGATATAAAATGAATTTGTAAAAAGCAAGTCCATTTAGCGGAGGACTTGCAGCGGAGAGAACGAAACTGTTACAGCTTGCGGAGAAGATTGTGACAGAAAATTACAAGTTACTGGTCACGAAGTGAACGGTAACAATTACAATTTCATATTGGAGGGAAAATGCCATGATTATTATTGGTGAGAAGCTGAACGGATCCATTCCGTCAATTGCAAAAGCCATCGCTGAGAAGGATGCGGACCTGATCAGAGAAAGAGCCAGAATGCAGGCTGAAGCGGGAGCCACATTTCTGGACGTATGTGCCTCAGTAGAAGAGGACGTGGAAGTGGAAACCTTGAAATGGATGATCGACCTTGTACAGGAAGTGACAGATACACCAATCTGTGTGGACAGTCCAAGTGCAAGATCCTGTGTGGCAGCCATTCCATTTTGTAAAAGACCGGGACTTATTAACTCTGTTTCCCTTGAAGGAGACAAAATTGACACGATTTTTCCAGTGATCGCAGACACAGACTGGGAGTGCGTAGCCCTTCTCTGCGATAACGATGGAATTCCGGATTCCGTAGAGCGTCGTATGAAAATTTTCTTCGGAATTATGGAAAAAGCGAAACAGTACGGCATTGCACCAAGCCGTTTACATATTGACCCACTGGTTGTAACCCTGGGAACAGACCAGACTGCGCTGACTGTATTTGCAGACTGCTGCAGAAGAATCAAATATGAATATCCGGAAATCCATATCACCAGTGGACTTTCCAACATTTCCTTCGGACTTCCGGTGAGAAAAAATATTAACCAGGCATTTATGGTTCTTGCTATGAATGCTGGTATGGACAGTGCCATCGTAGATCCGACCAACAAAAACATGATTGGTATGATCTATGCAACAAACGCACTTCTGGAGCGTGATGAATACTGCCTGCAGTATATTGATAAATTCGGAAACAAAGCATCCGAGGAAGCCGCTCAGCCGGCTCCTGCATCTCCGCTTGATGAGAAAATGCAGAAGGTTTTCAAATTAACCCAGGATGGAAAAAATAAAGAAATCGGACAGGTTGTCCAGGAGGCACTTGATGCAGGCTGTGATCCAACTGCAATCCTCAACGACGCCATGATCGGCGCCATGGCAGTTGTTGGCGATAACTTTAAGAAAGAGATTATTTTTGTACCACAGATGCTGGCTGCAGCCAGAGCCATGAAGGCTGGTGTGGAAGTACTGAAGCCATATCTTGCAACCGGAGAGGCCGGAAGCGCAGGAACCATCATTCTTGGAACGGTTGCCGGAGATCTTCATGACATTGGTAAAAATCTGGTTGGAATGATGTTCGAAAGTGCAGGCTTCGAAGTAATTGACCTTGGTGTTGATGTGCCGATTCAGACTTTTATTGATGAGGTAAATAAGCACAAAGAAGCAAGCATTGTAGCACTTTCCGCTCTTCTTACCACTACAATGCCGTCACTTCGTGACACAGTAGCAGCACTTCTTTCACAGCCATTCAGAAGCCGTATTAAGATTATGGTTGGCGGTGCGCCGATCAGCAGGAATTTGCAGATGAGATCGGAGCAGACGCTTACACAGAGGATGCAGCTTCTGCGGCAGAGTGTGCAAAAAAATATGCGGAATCCGGATTCTGTGCAAAGGCAGCAGCCGGGGAATTTGACCAGGTTTCAGTAAAGGGCGAGGAAAGCGTAACTGCAGGTGCGGAAGACAAAGAGAAAAATATTGCGATGACTGATGCGCAGACAAAGTCAGAGCCGGATGCAGAAGAAACTCCGGAAGATGATCCTACGAAACATCCGAAACCAATGGTACCTGGGTACGCAGACCGCTTCATGAGGCACCTCATTTTGTAAAGGATAAAGTGGATCTGAGCAAAATTCAGCTTCCGAAACCTGGTGAAGGCTACAAAGTAAATATGGAAGCTGCCAAAGAGAAATTCCGCAACTACTGGGCGCATAAGAACACGGGAAGACCGCTTATGTGCGTAATCGCAAGAAGACCTGAGGTGGAGCGGTACTCCGACGGAATACCTGTAGAGGGCGGTTATCTGGATCAGATCTGTCAGGGAAAATACTATAATATGCCGGAAGAACTGAAGTGGAAAGACATGGATGACAAATACCAGGATCCTCAGAGAATTGTTGACCGCTATCGTTACTTCTGCCAGACTCATGCATTCCTTGGAGAGAGCTTTCCGAATTTGAATATTGATTTTGGACCAGGTTCACTTGCTTCCTATCTTGGTTCTGAAATCGGATTTAAAGAAGATACAGTATGGTTCAATAAATGTCTGGATAGCTGGGACGGTGTGCCGAAGCTGACCTTTGATCCGGAGAACAAATGGTTTAAGAAACATCTTCAGCTTGCAAAGGATTGCCAGGCACTTGCAGGAGATGACTTCTATGTGGATATGCCGGATCTTATGGAAAATATTGATGTTCTTGCTTCTCTTCGCGGAGCGCAGGATATTCTGTTTGATCTTCTGGATGAGCCGGAAATGATCGGGGAGAGAATCCAGGAGGTAACGGACATTTACTATGAATATTATGACCGTTTTTATGATGTTATCAAAGATGAAGAAGGCGGAAATGCATACACCGTATTCCAGATCTGGGGACCGGGCAGAACAGTGAAGCTTCAGTGCGATTTCTCAGCAATGATGTCACCGGAAGACTTCCGTAAATATATCCAGCCGTCTTTACGCAGTCAGTCTGAAAATGTGGACCATGTACTTTACCATTTGGATGGACCGGCTGCTATTAAACATATGGATGCTCTTATGGAAATTGAGGGAATCGATGCTCTTCAGTGGACCAGTGGTGATGCCGGTCCGGACGGAACCCTTCCGGATTGGGATGTGATCTATGATAAAGCTATTGCAGCTGGCAAATCCATCTGGGTAAAGGTATATTCCGGTGAGTTTGAGGACTGGATCCGCAACGTAGACCGAATTGTAAATAAATACGGTTCCCACAGCCTTTTCCTTCTTTTCCCGGAAATGTCCATGGAGCAGGCAGCTTATCTACTGGATTATGCAGACCGCAACTGGAGCGATGTGAAGGGAACCTTTGTAGAGTCCCTGGGACGGTAAAACATATGCAATCCCATTGACTGGAATGAGCCCATATTTATTTAGTAACCCCATAATAAAAACAATAAATCGTCGGCAGGCAAATCTGTCGGCGATTTGTGTTGTCTATAGTAGATACATAACTTGAAATAATCCATATAAAACTAATAGGAATAATCACAATATTTGTGCAATTAGTACAAAAAACAATAAGAAAGTATAAAGTAAAAGGAAGAAAATAGAAGAAAAAATTTTTTTAAAAGATATAATTGAAATTAATACGCGGGGGAATTACAAAGAATGGGGAAAAGAGGTATTTCAAATTATGAAACAGAAAGCAATGGATATTAAGCTTGTAGTAAGACCGTTGATCGGATGCCTGACACACACACATTTCTGGGAAGGTCCGTGTCGCGCAGGTCGTAAAGAGGATATGACAGTTGAGGCAGAGACAAAGGCTGCTGATGAAACCTTCAAAAGCTCTGTTGAAGCACTGAAGGATGTGATCAGTGAAGTGGAATTTAAGGAGCCTTTGGATGTCAGATACAATGAATCTTTTGTTGTAGAGAAAGAGATGTTTGATAAAATCGGTGAAGACGTGGACGAAATTGACTGCTTCCTTTGCATGGGATGGAGAATCCCAAAACTGGAGCGTTACAGAAAACCGGTTATCATCTGGCAGAATGGAAATGAAGGAATTGATTTTGCCGCTTATTGCCGCTCCATCGGAGTTGAGGCATATGTGGCTATGGATCTGCAGGATGTAAATGAGATTGCACATATTCTCTGGGTAAGAAAAGCAGTGCGAAATACAAGAGCACTTGTACTCACAGCCGGTTCCCAGCCAACCTTTGGAATTCAGAGTCTGATCCGTGATCCGGAAATTCTCAGACAGCGCTATGGCTTTGAGGTTATCAAGCTTCCATTTACTTCTATTTTCAAATACATGGATGAGATCACAGATGAAGAGGCAAAGCCGATTGCAGACAAGCTGATCGCAGGTTCCACAGATACGCAGGTAAATACAGACTGGTTTATCAATGACGTTAAATATTATCTGGCTGCGAAAAAGATGATGGATATTTATGACTGCAATGCATTTTCCACTGCCTGTCATGAGCTTTGCACTACTGAAATCCCTCAGAATCGGAAATTTACACCATGTATGTGCCATTCCATTATGAAGGATGAAGGAATTCCAAGCGGCTGTGAAGAAGATCTTAATGCACTTATGGCAATGCTGATCATGCAGTATGCTGCCAACCGACCGGCATTTATGGGCAATCCGAACCATGAAACAGATGAGCTTCTTAGAATTCATCATGCTGTACCGGCGCTTTGCATGAACGGTTACGGAACAAAGCCTCTGGAATATAAGTTATGGGCATTTACAGGACAGGGCTTCGGTGGCAAGCTGCAGGTTGATTTCACTCAGAATGACGATGACTATGTTACTCTGGGACGTTTCAATCCTGCCGGAGATACCATGTGTATCAAAAAAGGCAAGGTGATCCGCTCAGAATATGCAGAAACCTACTGCAGTCCGTACTACTACATCCAAATGGATGATGCAAGAGAGTATATGCATAATCTGGCTGGCTTCGGACATCATCAGGTACTGATTTTCGGTGACTATACAAAGCTGATCAAAAAGATTGCAAAGGTTATGAATTTTAATATCCTGGAAGGATGATTTTTAGTGATTTATCTGAACAATGGGGCCACTTCCTGGCCAAAACCTTCCTGTGTATACGAGGCGGTGCAGGCGTGTCTTACAGGCACGCCTGCTTCGCAGTTCAGGGGAGGAAGCGATATATTAAAAAAAGATGCAGAAGAGCTGTGCAGGGAGAAGCTTGGAAAGCTTTTAAATATCAGTGACTATCATCGGATTTTTTTTACCTCAGGCGCAACAGAGAGTATGAATACATTGCTTTGCGGCCTGGATTTCGGGGAAGAAGGTCAGGCTGTTCTTGCAACACAGACAGAGCATAACAGCGTGCTTCGGCCGCTGATGAATCAGTCAGTGAAAAATGCACATTCTGTATGGATTGTTTCCTGTGGAAAAAATGGGGCAATAACAGAACAGGCTCTTGAGAATACACTGGAAAAAGTAAAAAAAACAACTGGCAAAAAGCCATCTGCCTTAATCATAAATCATTGCTCCAATGTAACCGGATACATACAGGATATGAAAATGGCGGCTGATTTTGCAAGAAAAAACAAACTGCTTTTAATAGTGGACATATCACAGAGTGCAGGATGTATTCCTGTGGATGTAGATGGCTGGAATGCAGATGCCGTTGTTTTTACAGGGCACAAAAGTCTTCTTGGAATCCAGGGAACAGGCGGGTTTTATATCAGAGAGGGCATTTCCCTGAAACCATTAAAATACGGAGGTACAGGGCGAAACAGTCAGCAGCTCACCTATGAAAATGGTGATTACGAATATGAAGTGGGAACACAGAATATTCCGGGAATTACAGGGCTTCTTGCAGGGACTGAGTATATACTCCAAACAGGGCTGGACTGGATACAGAAAAAAGAAGAAATGCTTATGGAGCTATTGTATGAGGGACTGAAAAAAATAGATGGCATTCAAATTTACGGCAGTCCAAAAGGGCGCAGAGGGCCTGTTTTGAGTATGAATTTCGATGGCTTAAAGGCTTCTGATGCAGCTTATATACTGGAAAGCGGATATGGGATCACAGTCCGCGCTGGACTGCACTGCTCGCCGCTGATCCATCAGGCAATGGGGACAGAAAACGGTGGAACTGTGAGAGTCAGCATCTCCTGGTTTACCGGGGAAAAAGATATTCAGGCTTTTCTGACAGCTGCCGGACAGATTGCAGCTTCCTTAAAAAGGTAGCTGAATCTGATGAAATCGTGTGGAAAAATTATCTGAAGGGAACAAAAGTGAAAATGAAAATTCTTGGGAAACAGCCTTCAAGGGAGAAATGCGCAGAATCCGGATGGTTTGCAACGGATTATCTGCTGGATCAGCCAATAGACAGAGAGTTTATACTGAGTCTGAAACCTCTTGGAAGCTTTGTATATCTGGATATGCTTAAAGAGCCTTTTTTCAAAATAGAAAGTGATTATTATATGATAAAAGGTGTCCAGGGAAAGGATTATTTCAGAATCGCAGTTCACGGAAAGCATGAGGAAGAACTGGAAAAACTGGAAAGATTTCTGGGATAAGGAGTCCGGAAGGGAGATTGCAGGTCAGCAGGAATTCTGCTATACTGTGCATATGACACAGCTACAGGAGGCAGAAGATGAAACTGGAACGTGACAGCATTCCTCTTGATAAGGAGTTTCCTTTTCAGATATCAGAGGTAGAATTAAATCAGGCTAACAGCCGCCCGGGAACCTGGCACTGGCATAGTTATTTTGAGATCACCTGGGTTCTGGAAGGCAAGGGAAATTATTTTGTCAACGGCCAGGAATACACAATGGAGAAGGATGATATTATCATTTTTAACAATGTGGAGCCACATGGATGGAAGCTGCTTGGCGGTAATATGAAGCTTCTGGTAATGATTTTTTCTCCGGAATTTGTAGCTGAGAAGATCAGTGTGTTTGATGCAGAATATCTGAAGCCGTTTGTGGAGCGAGGAAGTAATTTCAAGAACAGAGTTGGGCGGGAAGAGAAGGTAAATGAGGAAATCCGGATCAGTATCCGCGAAATCCACCAGGAGTGGAATGAGCGTAAAGAGGGCTATCCGCTGATGATCAAGGCTAATGTTCTTCGAATCCTTACCATGCTGATCCGCGCATATCAGGATGAGACCAAGTCAGGGGAAATGCTTAAGGAAAAGAAAAACGCAATGAAACGCCTTGAGCAGGCTTTCACATACATAAATGATCATTACTGTGAGAAGATCACCCTGGAGGAAGTGGCAGCCTCTGTTTATATGAGCTCCAATTATTTTTCCTCCTATTTTCGCAGGGTGGCCAATATCAGCTTCAGCGATTACGTAACACGGCTGCGGGTTAATAGGGCGCGTGAAATGCTTCGGGAAAACGGGGCGAATGTAACGGAAATTGCCATGGAATGCGGTTTTAATAATATTTCAAATTTTTACAGATTGTACAAAAAACATATGGGAAAAACTCCTGGAGATGAGAAGAGTAAAAATAATTAAAATTCAGGAGCGGATATGACATAGACCGATCAAAGGCTGGCATGTTAGGATGAAAGTAGGAAAGTTTGTCCTGATATGGCGGCCTTTTTAACCGATTCAAGGAGGAAAAGAAAAAATGATAAAAACGGAAAGCTATGTGCAGGAAGCAGCCGGGGGAATGGTTTATCGTCTTATTCCAGTGACAGAGGAAATTATCCGCTGCGTGATCGGAAAAGAAGAGATCAGAGAACCGGAGTCGCTTATAATTGAAAAAAAGGATTATCCTGAAGTTGCTTTTGAAGCAGAAGAAAAAGAAGGCAGGCTGAATGTAAGAACAAAAAAGGTTCTGGTTTCTTTAAATCTGTCTGAGGGATGTGTGGAATGGAAGCATGCGGATGGCAGCAAATGGTGCACCCAGAATAAGGCAGATCTGAGAAAATTGATGTGGTACGTTACACGACCGGTGGAGAGAAGCCGATTATCAATCGCGTGAAAACTGTAGATGGAGAGCGTAATTTTATTCAAAATCTGAAGCCGGAAAAGGTACGCGAGGCTATCGCGCCAGAGTTTTCTTTGACTGGAATGAGGAGGAAGAGATTCACGGCCTTGGACAGGCTGAGGAGGGAATTTATAATTACCGCGGTCATAATCAGTATCTCTACCAGCATAATATGAGAATTCCCATGCCTCTTTTTGTTTCCACAGAAGGATATGGAATCCTGTTTGACTGCTGTTCTCTTATGACCTTTAACGATGAGGGGCGGGAGTCCTACCTGTTCCTGGATACAGTGGAGCAGATTGATTATTACTTTATGGGCGGCGGCTCTATGGATGGAATTATCCGCGATTATCGTTATCTGACGGGAAAAGCGCAGATGCTGCCGAAGTGGGCTTACGGATATATTCAGTCAAAGGAGCAGTATTATACAGCGAAAGAGCTGGAGGAAATCGTCCGTCATTACAGAGAACTTAATGTTCCGCTGGACTGTGTGGTCCAGGACTGGAACACCTGGGATCCGGGAAACTGGGGCGAGAAAATTCTGGATCAGTCTCGTTATGGGGATAACAAGGAATGTATAAACCGGATCCATGAAATGCATGCACACACCATGGTTTCCGTATGGCCAAATATGAATGCCGGCGGTAAAAATCACCAGGAATTTTTCGATGCAGGTTATCTGCTTTATGATTACGCAACTTATGATGCATTTAATGAAAAGGCCAGGGAAATGTACTGGAAGCAGGCAAAAGAAGGATTGTTTGACCAGGGCTTTGATTCCTGGTGGTGTGATTCCACAGAACCTTTTTCCGGCCCTGACTGGGGCGGCGCAGTAAAAAGAGAGCCTGGGAGCGCTTTTTGATGGTTGGAGGCGAGCATAAGAAATACCTGGATTCGGCTGTGGCAAATGCTTTTGCGCTGGAGCATGCAAAGGGAATTTACGAAAATCAGAGAAAAGACTGTGAGGATATGCGTGTATTAAATCTTACACGTTCCGGTTATGCTTCCGGACAGAAATATGCAGCCATGTTGTGGTCCGGGGATACCTGTGCTGACTGGGATAACTTGAAGATCCAGCTTGTGGAAGGCCTGAATATGGGACTGAGCGGTTATCCGTACTGGACTCTGGATATCGGAGCATTTTTCACTGTGGCAGATAAATGGCAGAATCGCGGCTGCGGATGTAATACAGATCCTGAGCCTAAATGGTTCTGGCAGGGGAAATATAATGAGGGAGTGAAGGATAAGGGATACTGTGAGCTTTACACCAGATGGCTGCAGATGGGCACTTTTCTCCCTATGTTCCGTTCTCATGGAACAGACACACCAAGGGAAATCTGGAATTTCGGGGAAAAGGGAACCATGTTCTACGACGCCATTGAGAAGTTTATTAAGCTGAGGTATCATCTGATGCCGTATATTTATTCCCTTGCAGGGGCTGTGCATTTTGAGGATTATACCATTATGCGAAGTCTGCTGTTTGATTTTCCAGAAGACAGGGAAGCCAGAAAGGTGGAAAATGAGTTTATGTTTGGTCCGTCCCTGCTTGTTTGTGCAGTTACAGAGCCCATGTATTATGGACCTGAGAGTACGCCTGTTGACCGTGAAAAAACATGGAAGTGTTATCTTCCGGCAGGAACCGGTTGGTATGATTACTGGACAAATGAAAAATATAAGGGCGGCCAGTATGTAACAGTGGAAGCACCTATTGACAGGATTCCGGTTTTTGTAAAAGCAGGAGCGGTAATTCCTGTTGCAGACGGGCTGGTTTATGCTCAGCAGGAGCCCAAAAAGCCGATTCAGCTTATGGTTTATCCTGGGGCAGATGGTGAGTTTGTACTGTATGAGGATGAAGGAAATAATTACAATTTTGAAAATGGCGCGTATGCAATTACAAAGCTTGTATGGGATGAAAGCGCCGGCAGGCTGAACATTGGAGAAAGAGAAGGAAGTTTCCCGGGAATGAGGGAAGCAGTGTACCAGACTGTGATTGTAAAATAATCGGGGAGTTTATATTATATGATAGCAGAACGAAATAAAGCGGTATTTACCCAGCCTCCGGAATCAGTGCCGGATGGCAATGTGGATGTATCCGGCGGTGGAAGATGGAAAATCTGGCAGAATGCCGGAACGAAGATTGATGCTCCCATTCTTGGAAATGGAGATTTGCTGGCTGCTGTGGCAGGAAATGCAAGGTATCCGCAGTTCTGGTTTACTACAAATGATTTCTGGCAGATGGAAAGTGCAGCGAACTGGGAGTTTTTTCATGATAACAATTCTGCCAAATGTGATCCTGCTGTAAGTGGGGGCAGTCCAAGACCTGTTGGCCGTATGGTGTTTGACATTCCAGCTATGGAGGATGCGAAGTGGTATACGGAACAGAATTTTGCAACGGCAGAAACTATAACAATATTAACAAATCCTAAAGGCGAGAAATGTGCTCTGAAAAGCTGGATGGCAGCAGATGAGAATGTTCTTGTGGTGGAGTTTGAAACGGAGACAGACCTGGATCTGGAATTTGATTTTTATTTTCCGGATGAAACGGGGAAAGGCTGTGATAAAGCAGTTGATATCTGGGGAAGCGGTGAGTCAGAGAAAATTCAAAATGGAATGTTTGTAGGGCTTGTGACAGGACGGCCGCTGCAGGTGAAGAAAACCGGAGGTGGTATTGTAAGTGGCTACAGGCAGTTTTCCGATCATGTGGACATGCGACGAAGGTTGGATTCGCAGGGGGATTTCTGAAAAAAGAAAAGGCAGAAAACAATGTGTCCGCTGAAAAATCCAGAGAATTCGGAAATGCTTATGACTTACGTGACAGAAGCACCAGAAGAAGAATAAAAGCCGGTGAGAGGGCAACTTTTATTTTGGCAGTGCGTTCCTGGGCGAAATGCAGCAGACCTTATGAATATGCTTTTTCAAGAACAAGGTGGATAACTGCAGAAGATGTGGAAAATCTCCGCACTCGTCATCTGGCATGGTGGAAAAGATTCTGGAGCATGTCGGAAATTTCTCTGGACGATCCGGTGATCGAGCAGAGATATTATCTGTCAAAGTATATGCTGGCAAGTTTGTCACGGGATCCGGATTATCCGCCGAATATTCTTGGAATCAGTACTTTTGACCGCCCTGCGTGGAATGGAAATTACAAGATCAATTATAACCATCAGTCACCTTACCTGAACCTGATGGTTTCCGGGCACTTTGAACAGTCCGATCCACATGATGCACCTTATCTGAAATTAATGGAGATTTCAGACGAGATGTGTAAGCGCCTTCTTCATCATGAAGGGCTTTATTATCCGCTTGGACTTGGTCCTGATGGGGTGGTCAGTGAGGCATTGCTCCTGCATATGAAATCACCGGCACTTCACGGTGCACTAAATATGATCTATCGCTATGAAATCAGTCAGGATACAAGGTATGCCTGGAAGGTTTACCCATATCTCAGAGGAGTGGCTGAGTTCTGGGAAAAGGATCTGGTTCTTCGGGATGGCGTTTACCATGTGGTTGGAGATGGCATGCATGAGCGTACAGATGGAAATATCAGGGAAAATGGTGTGCCGGAGGATCCTGTAAATACTCTGGGGTATCTGAAAACATTTTTTACCAGGCTTCCAAAAATCAGTGAGGCATTGGAACTGGATGAAGAAAAACGAACGAAGTGGCAGGAAATTGCCGAAAATCTGGCGCCATATCCCAAGGGAACCATTCGGGAAATTCAGGACAATCCTACATTGTGGAAAGAAGTGGATGTGAAGCTGGAGGATTTGCTTCCCCAGGAAATGCTGGATAAAGAAATTTATTATGATGAGGGTGTTGGCGGAAAGTGGTCCTTCCATTTTCCTGGAAATATAATGCATATTTATCCAGGGAATGCAGTGGGTCTTGGAAGTGATCAAAAAGAGCTGGAAGTGGCGAGAAACACAGTGCATATTCACAGCCTGGTGGAGAACAAGCTGGGCGAACTGGAGTATAAAAAGGCTCTTGAGAGAGCTGCTGATGAGAAAAAAGCAACAGTTGTAAAGCATGCCCATTTTTATAAAGCAGGGGCATTTAATGCGTCTAATCTGAGCTGCCTGTTTTTTACTGCAGCTGTCCGTACAGGCTACGACCCGGATATTATCTGGAATGAAATGAGGGATATGATTATTCATCGTGGAATTCCAAACGGCTTTCTGAAAGAAAATCCGCATGGAATTGAGCAGTTGAACACTATTCCGGATGCAATTCAGGAAATGATGCTTCAAAGCTATGAAGACGTCATCCGCATTTTTCCTGTATGGCCAAGAAAAAAACATCCAAATGCTTCTTTCAGGAATTTTCGCGCATGGGGTGGCTTTGAGGTAAGTGCATCCCTTAAGGATGGGGAGATAGAAAAGGTCACTGTGCTAAGCCACAAAGGGAATACCTGCCGCGTGGAAAACCCCTGGTCCGAAAAAAGTGTTATAGTGAAATACGGTTACAGTGGACGGGAAGAGGTGTGTTTCGGGGAATACCTGAGTATTGAATTACAGAAAGAGGAACAGGTTTTGCTGTTCGTATTGTAATAAGCAGGCTGTCGGGATACTATGATTTTTATCCCGACAGCCTGTTTTATCCCCGGAATTCCAGAGGACTTTTCCCTGTGTATTTTTTAAAAATTCTGCTGAAATATCCCTGGTCATGGTAGCCGCACATTTCTCCGATCTGTTTAATGGACAGCCCCGGTTCGTGGAGCAGAAGTCTCTGGGCGTGCTCATTCGCAGGTTGATCAGATACCTGGAAGGTGTACAGTCGTAGACCTGGCAGAAAATTTTGGTCAGGTAGCTGGGACTGTAGTTCAGGTTATCTGCGATCAGATTCAGATTAATATCCTCGCTGTAATTATTTACAATAAAATCCTTAAGCAGATCAGCAATCTGAGAAGGTGTCAGGGCAGCGGTCTGTGCATTGAATATTTCTTCATAATCATTTCCGGCAATCTGAAATTCTTTTTTTATTTTTGTCAAAGCTTCTTTCAGCTCATCCGGATCAACGGGTTTCAGCAGATAATCAGAAACCTTCAGGGTAATAGCCTTTCTGGCATATTCGAAATCAGAAAATCCGCTTGTAATAATAAATTTTGTAAATGGAAACTGTTCCCGTACTCTGGAGAGCAGTAATTCCGTCCATAACAGGCATACGGATATCCGTAACTACAAGGTCAGGCTGAGCTGTTCTATCAGCGCAAGTGCCTGATCCCCTGTCTGTGCTGTTCCTGCAACCTGAAAATCCGGATCCGCCTTCTGGATTTTCTGGACAAGATTATTGAGCAGAAGCTCTTCATCCTCCGCAACGATGACTGTGTACTTCATACTGTTTCTGTGTCCTCCTTATTTTGAAAATATCGACCGATAGATACGACTCCATGTCCGTCAGCATTGTTTCCATATCTGAAAATAATGTCTCCCTTGCAAAAGATTTTCCATCTGAGATATACATTGACAGTTCCCAGTCCATTTATCTTCAGTTCGGGAAGTCCAGGATTCTGAATGGCTTTCATAATGTTTGCAGTAATTCGTTCTTTGGCTTCCTCTGTAAATCCGGGGCCGGTATCAGATACTTCAATCTGCCAGCTTCCGTGTGTGACAACACTGGTAACAGAAATATTCCAGGGTGGTGCACAGTCAGAACCATAACGGATCGCATTTTCCACTATGGGCTGAATGATCAGTTTTGGAACTGGCTGGGAAAGAAGTCTTTCATCCACATCAATAGAGTAGTTCAGGCTGGACTGGTAACGCACCTTCATGCAGTACAGGTATTTCTGCACGTAATCAAGCTCATCCTTTAAAGTAACGGTGGTTTCGGCAGTGCTGGTAATATACCGCATGATCTGGGAAAGGTTCCGGCACATTTTTACAACCGTCTGCGAATCCCCATTTTCAGCCAGCACCATAATGCTGGACAGGGTATTATAGTAAAAATGCGGGTTGATCTGTGTCTGCAGGGCCATGCTTCTGGCACGCAGCTCCTGCTCTTTTGCCTGGGTAAGCTGCTCCATGGAATCTTTCAGATTATCGCTCATCAGCTGAAAGGCCTGGTAGAGCTCTTCAAGTTCATTAACGGAAACCGGATATGCAGTCACCTTTTCCTGTCCAAGTGTATCCAGCTCCATGCGCTGAATAATATGCTTCAGGTGCTTTACCGGTTTTACGACTGAACGGGAAAGCCGGTAGGAAATAAAGATGGAGATTGTCAGAAACAGCGCAACAATTGCCGCAAGAATACGAAGCAGATTGTAAACCGGAGCCAGAACTACAGATTCCGGCTGAATTGTAAGATAGGTATAGCCGGTATAAGAGGATACGGCCTCTGCTGCATACTCTGTTTTTCCTGTAAGAGGACTGATAAAAGTGAGGCTGAATCATCTCCCTTGGTAAGTTCATAGTAGGGCTGAAGTGCTGCTTTGTATTCCTGGGAAATATCGTAGGGATAGATCAGATCGCCATTGCTGTCAAAAACATAGATGCTGGCAGCATCTTCATGGTTCTTTTTTTTATAAGTGATGATACTTTTAAAAACAGATTTGCACTGCTTGGCTGTTTCAATCACACCCACGCCACGTTTATATTGATTATTAAAGGATCGGTACAGGGAAATAAACCACTGGTCATAGGTGGCTGTTTTTGTATATTCTCTGGTACAGTAGGGTGGAGTAAGGACTTTTTTTCCCTCCAGTTCACGGGCGACCTCAATCCACTCATCCTTTGAGCCATCCGTCTTTTTGACTATAGTTGAGATGCCGGCTTCCAGAACATATCCGGAAAAATCATAGAGATTTACCTGATCTGCCTTCAGCTCGGTTCCGGAAAGGGAAATAAACAAATCAGACATGGCAGAAAGCATGTTGCTGGAAATATTTAAGTTGAAGGAATTGTCCAGAATGGTTTTTGACTGATTGCTGTAGTTAATGTTTACAGATACTGCATCCAGATTGCGGATCGCGGAATCTACCTGAGTCTGAAAGCTGGAATTGAGAGTGTTCATGGCACTGATCTGACTTTGCTTGAGCTGTCTGGAAACAAAAGCATAGAAAAAAACAGCAAAAGAAAAAAGAATCAGGCAGGCCAGACTGATATAGGCAAAAAAAAGCTTGGATTGTAAACTGCGTGATTTCATCTGGCGATACCTCCTGTAATTGTTTTGCCCGCGCTGCTGACTATATTATGAAAGCAGATGCAGAAATCCATGTGTGAAACATTAAAAATCAGTATATCATATTTGTTTAAAAAGTACAAATAAATGCTCGAAAACAGAGAAAATATATATAAGAATTTCGGGTGACTTTTCGAAGAAACATAAGCTTATGTGAAAAAAGTATAATATGTGGTGAAAAAAGTACAAATTGAAAGTAAGAATATCCATGGATTAAAAAGCATCTGGCTGATAAAATAATATCATCAAAAGAACAGAGGAATCAGCGGAGATTCCTGAATGAGGTAAATGCCATTTTATTAAAAGGAGGATATGTAAATGAAAAGAAAGAGTTTTGTGGCAGTGGCTTGTGCAGCAGCAATGATCGCGTCCATGACAAGCGGACTTACCGTATTTGCAGAGGAGACTGCAGATTTTTCCGGTGAGGAACTGAGTATTCTGGTATCAGCAGGCTGGATGGATAACAGATATGATGCAACAATCGAGCGTTTTGAAGATACTTATGGTGTAACAGTTGACCTTCAGACTATTCCGGCTGACCAGTATTCTGACCTGCTTCAGTCCAAACTGGCTACTGATTCCTGCGCAGATATTTTCTGGATTCAGTCTAACCCATTTGCAATCGAGTCTACAATCGTTGATCCAGAGAAATACTGTATTGATTTCACAGGAGCTTCCTGGGAAGATCTTATGCCGGAAGCAAGAAAAACATCCTGTGTATACAATGATAAATTATACGGACTTCAGATCTGGCACAATTCACCAGAATATGTAATGGTTTATAACAAAACATTGTTCGAAGAGAATGGTTGGGAGATACCATCTACTTATGCAGAGCTGAAAGACCTTTGCGCTAAGATCGCAGAACAGGGAATTACTCCATGGTTTATGCCAGGTGCAGATGGATGGCAGCATCAGCTGGCATTCTTCCAGATCGGTGGTGTTTACGAAGAAGCTACACCAGGACTTTACGATGCTTTGAATACAAATCAGGCTACATTTGCTGACAATGAGAAAATGCTTGAGGTTCTGAACGAGTTCAAAGAGCTTTCCGATGCAGGATATTTCGGAGAGGACTGGATTGGAACTGACAGCACCAACCTGACAAATGAATTTGGCGACAGAAACATTGCAATGGCTATGGCAAACTCCAGTTACATTCAGCAGATCAAAGATGACACAGGCACAGAGGATGAGTTTGGTATGTTCCTGATCCCACTTGGCGATAACACCTGGTATCCGACCAACCCGGCTGGACCTACCATGTTTGGTTACAAGGGAACAGAGCATGAGGATCTTGTAAAAGAATTCTTCAATTTTGTTACAACCACAGAGAGTCTTCAGGAAATCCTTGACAACTCTCCTGCATACACAAACGTTGATATGAACGATGATGCAATTGAGCAACACTGGCTGCCAGAGGAAGAAGAGTTCCTTGCAACAGTAGATGACAGTAAGAAGAGCGTATCTGTTCTGCAGACCGGCACAAAATATACAAACGATTACTGGATGCAGTTTGGTCAGGATATGGTTGCATTCTGCCAGGGCGAAATGGAAGCAAATGACGTTCTTGCAAATATGGACACCAACCGTGCAGAGGCTGCCAAGACAGTTGGCGATGCAAACTGGAACTAAATAAAGTTTTCCGGTAAGAAATTGACATAATTATTTAAGCATAAGATATTTAATAAGGGTATATCTTCAGTGCGAAGGAGTGATTCCTTCGCACTGTTTGATAGAGGGGAGGTATCGCCTTTGAATAAGAAGAAAATTTATCCACAGTGGTTTCTGATACTGCCGCTGGCTTTGTACATTATCTTTTTCCTGCTTCCCAGTATAATGGGTGTTGCATATTCATTCACAGACTGGAATTCAAGAAGTGTATTAAATGGTGTCCATTTTGTGGAACTGGACAATTTTAAAGAGATTTTTACATCAAATAAGGATTACTTAAGCGGTATTGGAAATACATTAAAATTTACCATTATTTCCAATATTGTGAAGCTGATCCCGGCACTTCTGATTGCCATCATGCTTCAGGAAGGACTGAAGGGAAAAGGACTTTACAGAACCTTACTGTATCTGCCGTCCATTCTTCCATTTGTTATTATCGGTCTTGTTTTTAAGTCTATCTTAAACTATAACAACGGTCTTCTTAATGCAATCCTGGATGCACTGCATCTTGGTATCCTGAAACAGAAATGGCTTTCGGATCTTGGGGTTGTGTGGAAATCCATTTATGGTGTGGATGCATGGAGAGGTATTGGTATGTAATGACGATTTTCCTCGCCGGATTGAATACCATTCCGAGATCCTACTATGAAGCAGCGGAGATCGACGGAGCAAACTTCTGGCAGAGACTTCGCTATGTGACACTTCCAATGCTCAGCGGCGCCATCATGATCAACCTGGTATTTGGTATTACCTATGGCCTGAAGGTATTTGATATCGTTTACGTTCTGACAAATGGTGGCCCTGGACATGCAACAGAGGTTCTTACCACTTACGCATTCCAGCTTTATTCCAGAGGCCAGTACGGTATGTCTTCTGCTTTGAACAGTATTCTGCTTCTGATCACGGCAATTGCTGGTGTTGTAATTGTTAAAACTTTAGGAAAACAGGAGGTACAGCAATGACAAAGAAAAAAAGTTCAGAATCTGCTGAAACATCTGGTCTGCATCCTGCTGTGCCTGACCGTTATCCTGCCTTTTTATATGGTAGTTATAAACTCTTTCAAGAGTAAAGGCGAGGCTTCCCGAATGAGTCTTGCCCTTCCGAAAGAATGGTTGTTTTCCAATTACACCGAGGTTATCGACAAAGGAAATCTGCTCCAGGGATTTTCAAACAGTTTACTTTACGCACTGGTTGCAACCACTCTTGGTGTTGTGCTCTGTGCAATGGCTGCCTTTGTAATGTGCCGTAAGCGTACCAGATTAAATGTATTTTTATATTATTTCGTACTTTGCGGACTGTTTTTCCCGGTTAACTATGTAACATTGGTGAGAGTATTAAGCACTCTTCATCTGAACGATACACGACAGGGAATTATTATGGTGTTTACCAGCGCCATGATTCCGTTCTGTGTATTCACCATCCGCAACTTTGTGGTTTCTGTTCCTGTGGAACTGGACGAGGCAGCAGTTATTGATGGCGCAGGTCCTATCAGCCTGTTTTTCAAGATCATCATGCCGCTTCTGAAGCCTACTATGGTAACCTGTTTTATCCTGCAGTTTATGGGTGTGTGGAGCGATTTCCTGACTCCGTTGTATCTGTCAAGCAAGAGCAAAATGTTCCCGATGACCATGGCAGTTTATCAGTTCTTTGGAAAGAATAAAAGCTATTGGAATTATATTTTTGCGGATATTGTGCTTACCTGTATTCCAGTTGTGATCGTGTATATGATTGGCCAGAAATATATTGTGGGCGGTATGACTTCCGGTGCGGTGAAAGAGTGATCTGGGGTGCGCAGTGCGACCGCGGCAATCTATAATTGAAATTCCTTCTAAAAACGGGAATGGTTCTTTAAATTTTAGAATTTATAGAGCTGTTCCCGGTATTTTTTTGCCCAAAAGATGTCTGTATTTGCCAGAATGCTGAAAAATAAGAAGAAATCTGTTATCTTCATTTGAGGGGAAAATGATTGTGCACGGCGTGGTTGCTGTTCACAGGGAAGATTCGGCGAAGCGTGTTTCTGTGAACGGAGTGAACAGTAACGCAGTTGGCGGTTTCTGGGCTGCAAATTGCGGATTTTGCAGGAAATGTTTTGCGAAATGTGATAATGTATTTGAAGAAAATGTAGGAGTGAGAAATGATGAAACAGAAAATTGAGAAGACAGCAGATGAAAAAATGTGGAACCGGATCAGCCGGATTCCCGCAGTTATTCTGGTGTTACTTTCCGGAATTGATATTGTCCGGTTTGCAATTCTGGGAGATAAGACAGCATTTATTACATTCAGTATGATTGCGGTGACTTTTATGCTGGTGGCGTATATGGCATGGAAAAGCAAAATGCCTTTTCTGTATCTGGTGATTGCAGCGGCAGCTTTTGTTTTGTATTTTAATACTAATTTTTCTACCAGCACTTATTACTTTAACTGGTTGTTTCTGGTAGAGAGTATTATTGCGGCGCTGGGAGGAATCCTGGGAATCGCAGTAATGATCGGGAAAAAAATCCCTGTGGGGCGTGTGGCAGTTTTGCCGCTTTTGGCAGCTGTTTTAATTCTGGCAGGTTTCCTAGGATTTTGGAAAGTAAGGTATGAGGCAGGGCATGAGGCGCAGGGACAGGCCCGGGATGAGCTGTGGGCAGTTCCGGCGAAATATGATGCGGAAGAATCAGAACAGGCGGGAACTGTGGAAGAAGTAGTGTACGATACCAAGGCATATGCTACTGATGAGCGGGACGTGAAAAAGACAGCTTATGTATATCTGCCTTATGGCTACAGCGAGGAGAAAGAGTACAATATTCTGTATCTGATGCATGGAACAGGTGATGATGAAAAATACTGGCTGAAAACAAATCCGTATAACAAAACTATGCTGGATAATATGATTGCAGATGGAGATATTGAGCCTTTGATTGTGGTGACACCGACTTTTTATGTGGAAGATGACTGTGCAGATGATCTGGATCAGCTGACCTATTCTTTTGCAAAGGAGCTGCGAAATGATCTGATGCCTGAGATTGAATCCGTTTATTCTACATATGCAAAATCGGCAGATGATGAGGGATTCGCAGAGAGCCGGGATCACAGAGCATTTGCCGGTTTGTCAAGAGGGGCGGTAACGATGTATCATTCTGCGTTGTGTCAGAGTCTGGATTATTTTTCATGGTTCGGGGCATTCAGCGGAAGCAGGACAGACAGGACTGCATTTGAAGATACCATTCAGACAGGCGATTTTGCAGAACTGCCAATTCATTATTTATATGTGGCAAGCGGCAACTTCGACTTCGCCCTGCCTGGACAGGTTCAGGATTACCAGGCTCTGCTGGATATAGAACCCAGATTGCGGTCTGGTGTAAATACCTGTTTTGATGTATTTCCAATGCGGTATCATTCTATGGGAAACTGGCATCTGGCGTTGTATAATTTTTTACAGAAGATTTTTTAGCGGGAAACACGTTGCTGTGAATTGGGAGAACAGCAATCCGCTTTTTTCACAGTTTACGTGTGTTTTCGGGCAGGTTGCGATTAAAATATGGCAGCCTGCTTTTTATTTGGTAAAATACGGGTAGAAAATAGCGACTGAGATATAGTTGGGAATTTTAAATTAAACGAAAATTATAGAAAATTTCAGGAGGAAATCATGAAGCAGTCATTTAACGAAAACTGGGTATGCTACAGAACCGGAGAGAAAGAAAAGGCATTTGCAGTGACTCTTCCGCATGATGCCATGCAGCTGGATGAGAGAAGCGAGACAAGTGCCGGCGGTGTGAATATAGGATGGTATGAGGCGCAGGATTACACTTACGAGAAAACATTTATCCTTCCAGAGAAAGCGAAGGACGAGAAAGTGATACTGGAATTTGAGGGCGTTTACCGTAAGGCAACTGTATATCTCAACGGCGAAAAAGTGGCTTATCATTCTTATGGATATATCGGATTCTATGTAGATGCCACCAAGTATGTAAAATTCGGGGAAGAGAATGTGATCCGCGTGGAAGTGATCAACCACGATCAGCCAAACAGCCGCTGGTATTCCGGTACCGGAATTTACCGTCCGGTGTGGCTGTATACAGTGCCGAAAAACCATCTGAGATTTGACAGTGTGAAGATCACTACACTGGATTATAAGGAGCCGAAGATCCGCGTGGAGGCATGGCCGAATGCTGCCGGCGAGGTGAAAGTGGAGATTCTGGAGAAACAGATTGTTACCAGAAAAGCTGTGGCTGGCGAAAGTGCAGGCCAGACAGACGAGACCATAGAGCCGTGTATTGACGAAAATGCAGTACAACCAACTGTTCAAAATTCTGACAAAGCATCAGATAAGATCATCGCCTTGGAAATTCTCCAGGCAGATGGTAAATTTTCCAGAGAAATTGCTCTTCCGGGAGCAAACCTTTGGAGCCCGGAAGCACCGAATCTTTACACCTGCCGAGTAACCTTCGGCGAGGATATTCAGGAAGAAACCTTTGGAATCCGTGTAGTAAGCTGTACTCCGGAAGAGGGCTTCTGTATCAACGGAAAACGTGTCCTGTTAAAAGGTGGCTGTATCCATCACGATAACGGTCTTCTTGGTGCATGTGCGTATGAATTTGCAGAACGCCGTAAAATCCGCATTCTTCTGGACGCTGGCTATAATGCAATCCGTTCTGCACATAACCCATGCTCCAAAGCACTTCTTCGTGCCTGTGACGAAATGGGAATGCTTGTAATGGACGAATATATTGATGGCTGGTATATCCATAAAACAAAGTATGACTATGCAGATGAGATTCTGGAAAACTACAGAAAAGACTTAAAAGATATGGTGGATAAGGACTATAATCATCCATCTGTGATCATGTATTCTACAGGAAATGAAGTGTCTGAGACTGCGCAGAAAAAGGGAATTTCCCTTACAAAATCCCTTACAGACAGACTTCATGAGCTGGATTCCACCCGTCCTGTAAGCTGCGGAATCAATATCTTTTTTAACTTCTTAAGCTCTATGGGATTTGGTGTTTACAGCGATAAAAAAGCAGACGAAGCTGCTGAGAATGCCAAGAAGAAAAAGGCTGTGGGAAGTGAATTTTATAACACGGTAGCCGGAATTTTTGGTGCCGGATTTATGAAAACAGGAGCAACTCTTTATCCATGTGATGTGAAAACAAGAGATGCATATGCCAATATGGATGTTGCAGGATATAACTATGGAATCAAGCGTTACCGTCATGACTTAAAGAAGTATTCCAGGCGAATTATTCTTGGAAGTGAAACCTTCTGTGCAGATGCGTACAGATTTATGCAGGAAGCAAAACGTGATAAGCGTATCATTGGTGATTTCGTCTGGGCTGCTCAGGATTATCTGGGTGAGGTTGGAATCGGCGCATGGAATATAAGGATTATGCACCTCGTTTTGATGGCGGCTGTGGCTGGGTAAGTGCCGGATCAGGCCGGATTGATCTCACAGGAAAGCCTCTTGGCGAGATGGCATATACCAGAGTTGCCTTTGAACTGGAGGATCTGGCAATTGCAGTTATGCCGGTTGATCACACAAAGGATGCCCATTCCCCATCTGCATGGAAAATGACCAATGCCATGGAAAGCTGGTCCTGGGAGGGCTGTGACGGGAATGCTGCAAAAGTAGAAGTTTACACCCGTGCAGATCATGTGAAGCTGTATATAAACGGTAAGTGTGTAGGCACTAAGAAGCCGAAAAATGACTGCAAGGTATTCTTTGATACAACCTATCAGAATGGAGAAATCAAGGCTGTTGCCTATGATGCAAATGACAATATAATTGCAGAAAGGACACTGACAACAGCTGGAAAAGAGACGATTCTTGTAGCAGAACCAGAGCTTACCCGCGTGAATGCAGACACCGATCTTTGCTATGTGAGAATGCGCTATACAGACGAAAATGGTCAGACAAAACCGCTGGTAAGAGGTCGAATCCAGCTTACAGTAGAAGGTGGCGAGCTTCTGGCATTTGGAAGTGCCTGCCCATACTATCCGGAAAGCTACCAGAGCAATGAGACAGATACTTATTATGGAGAAGCACTGGCGATTATCCGTCCACAGGCTGGAGCTGGTAAAGTAGTTGTGAAAGCTGAATCTGAGCTTGGAAATGCAGAGACAGAGATTGAAATATTAGATTGATTTAAATTTCATATGCTTACCAGTTTTGCCAGAAACGGTTCCAAATTTGCCGAATTTTCACAAATCCCATTCCTTTTGCTATAGTAAATCCAGCGGTTCAAACAGAACTGAAAGGACAGAGTAACTATCTGAAAAGTATGTGTTTATCTGTCAAAGGAAATTTACTAGGAGGAAAGGAAATATGAAAAAGCATACCGGGAAAATCTGGCGTGGTTTGGCAACAACTACAGCCTCACTTCTCACAATCACACTGGGCGGAAGCTCAATTGCAAATGCAAGAGTGGATTTCATTAATGCGACACTTGGAACCTCAAGCTACAAAATCGAGCAGGGAGATTCTGACTCTGATGGCATTTATTATGAATCTGAATTTGACAATGTAGAGGATCTGGTAAAGGCTAAAGAACAGCTGGCTGCTGAAATTTCTTCAGAAGGTTCCGTTTTATTCAAAAATACAGATCAGACTCTTCCACTTGACAAATCCAAAGAAGCTGTTACCCTCTGGGGCTTAAACAGCCATCTTCCGGGAACCGGCGGATTAATTGGTTCCTCTGTTGTGGCTGATTCAGAGGATGGTCAGATCGCTTATGGTATTGAAGAAGCTATGGATGAAAGAGGCTTCACAGTAAATGAAACCATGAAAGGCTTTTATGCAAGTGAAACCTGCGCGCCATATTACAGAAAAGCTTCTTTCTTTGGAAATGAAGTTCCGGGCCATAGCCTTGTACCTGCTTTTTCCGCTTCTTATAATGAAGCAGATACATATACAGTAGGTGAGGCACCTGCTGAACTTTACACAGATGATATTCTGGAATCTGCTAAGGATACAACAGCAATTGTTGTTCTTTCCCGAGACAGTTCAGAGGCGTCTGACTACAGCACAAATATGAAGGATCCTAATGGGGACAGCTTCGACACCCCGATGTCTATCTCAGCTTACGAAAAAGAGATGATCCAGCTTGCAAAGGAAAATAGCAATGGCAAGGTGATCGTTTTGATCAATTCTGACGTTCCTATGGAAATCCAGGAACTGAAGGATGATCCGGAGATTGGAGCAATTCTTTGGACTGGACTTCCGGGAATGAATGGATTCCTTGGAGTATGTGATGTACTTTCTGGCGATGTGAATCCATCCGGTCATATTTCTGATACTTATGCCACAAGTTCTGTTTCTGCTCCGGCAATGACCAACTTTGGTCTTTATACTTATACTAATGCTTCCAATGCAGAATCTGGTGCAGAACTTACAGAAGCAGACAAGGGTGACTGGTATGTAGTAGAAACAGAAGGTATCTATATTGGTTATAAATATTATGAAACCCGTTACGAGGATACTGTTCTGGATCAGGGAAATGCAACCACCACAGAAGGCTCTTCTACTGGCAAAGCATGGAACTATGTAGATGAAGTAACTTATCCGTTTGGATATGGTTTATCTTATACAACCTTTACTCAGGAGCTGGAAAGTGTAGATGTAATATCTGGGGAAAAGGGACTTGCAAAAGTGAAGGTAACCAATACCGGTGACGTTGCCGGAAAAGATGTTGTCCAGCTTTATGTACAGACACCATATATAGAGGGCGGACTGGAGAAAGCTTCTATTCAGCTTCTTGATTTTGGAAAAACAGAGGTTCTTGAGCCTGGCGAATCACAGACTCTGGAAATTGAGTTCGCTCCGGAATATATGGCAAGTTATGATGAAAAAGCTGTAAAAGAAGATGGAACAGAGGGCGCATGGGTGCTGGATTCCGGTGATTATTATTTCACAATCGGAAACGGTGCGCATGAAGCATTAAACAATGTCTTGGCGGTAAAAACAGATTCCACAGACGATCTGATCACAATTACAGACGATGAAACAATTGAGCCGGAAAATGTAGTGACAGTTTCTCTTGGTGAAGATAAAGAGACTTATTCTGAAAACGTAGAGAATGCATTCCAGGATTGCGATATTAACAATCTGATCCCGGATACTGCTGAATACACTACACGTTCTGACTGGAGCAAGGGCTGGAAAGAAGTGGAAAGCATTACTCCAATAGAGGAAATGATGAAAGGTCTTACAAACTCCGCTTATGAGCTTACTGAGAACAATGACGAAGAAGTTGTCTGGGGAGCTGACAACGGATTAAGCACCGTTGATTTCCTCCAGTTTAATGAGGATGGAACTTTCGCAGGTGCACTTCCTCTGTCTGATGAAAAATGGGATCAGCTTATGGATCAGCTGACTTTGGAAGAGGCTGCCAACTTTATTGAAAAAGCAGGAGATAAAAACTTTGAGAAGCTGGATTCTATTTTCCTGCCAGAAGCAATCTGGTATGACGGACCGATCGGTTACAGCTACGACCAGATTGCAGGATATGCAACCCGCTGGAATGAATCCAACTCTTCCGAGCCGACTTATGTTTCTTCAGACAACGAATATGCTTCCTACTCTATGAGCTCCATGCCTACAGAACCTGTAGTTGCAGCAACATTCAATAAAGAACTTGTAGAGAGAGAAGGCGAGCTCTTTGGTGAAGACGGATTGTGGTCCAATGCCAACTCCATTGCAGCACCTGGTCTTAACATTCACCGTGCACCTTACTGCTCCAGAAATCATGAATATTATTCAGAAGATGCCATGCTTACCAACCTGTTGGGACAGGCTGTCTGCAAAGGCGGAAAATCCAAAGGTCTTATGATGATGCCGAAACACTATATCATGAATCATCAGGAGTTAAACCGTTCCGGTGTTTCCACATTTTTCACAGAGCAGGCTGCAAGGGAAAATGAACTCCGTGCATTCCAGGGAGCTATGGAAAATAACTATGCGCAGGGAATCATGACAGGCTTCAACCGTCTTGGAACTGTATATTCAGGAGCTTCCGAAGCTTCACAGGTGCAGGTTGCACGTAACGAGTGGGGATTTGAAGGCTGGATCGTAACAGATATGATCAACGGTGCTGATTACATGAACTGGAGAGATATTGTATTTGGCGGCGGTGGCGGATGTCTTACAACTTCCGCATATGAAAGCGCTAATATTGGTTCCATGACTTCAACCGAGAACCTAAAGCTGATTGCAAAGGACTCTGCTTTCCAGAAAAAGATGAAAGAAACAATTAAATATTTCGTATATAATACAGTTGCAAGTAATGATATGAATACAATTACAACCTCCACTAAATATATTCACGTTCTTACATGGTGGCAGATTGCTTTATGGCAGCAGAGGTGGTATTTGGACTTCTGACACTTTTGTTTGCAGTTATGTACCTTCGAAATTCACTTCGCAAAAAGACAGTTTACGTGAAGGAGGACAAGTAATATGGGATATCTGAAAAATAAAACATTTGGTTTTTACTTAAGTTTTGTGGCTGCAATCCTTGCGCTGATCGGCTTTGTAATGTACCGCCAGGCAGGACATACAGAAGCTTATATTGAGGTTCTGCTGCTTGTAACAGTGGTTCTGCAGATTCTTGCGATGATCGTTTTGAAGGTGGCACCTGATTTTAAGTGGACAAGCCTTCTGCTTACTGCAAATGCAATTCTGACTGCAGCAGCACTTGTTAACAGTTTTTATACACAAGTTGATTTTATTGGATATGTGGTATCAGGACTTTATGAGTTTGCAACCATAAAAAAAATTCATAATTTCAGCCGTACTTATGGCACTTTCCATGATTGCATATATTGTTTCCTCTTATTCTGGATTTCAGAAATGTACTTGTAAGGATGAGACAAAAGCTTGATTTATCTGCTGTAAAATATGGCACAAATTAATATTTACATGGCATAATGAAAAAGCCGGAATGCCCAAAAGGACTCCGGCTTTTGCCGTATACCATGGAGGATAACTATGATTACCATTGCTATTGTGGAAGATGATAAGAAAAGTGCAAAAATTCTTCAAGACTATATATTACGCTATTCAGAAGAAAAACAGGAACCGTTAGCTGTAGAATGCTTTGAAAACGGATTAAATTTTATCAGCGATTATAAAGCCAGCTGCGACATTGCTCTTATGGATATTGAAATGCCTCATATGAATGGTCTTGACACCGCCAGAAAACTGCGGGAATTTGATAGCCAGATTCCTCTTATTTTTATTACCAATATGGCGCAATATGCCATTAACGGATATGAAGTGCAGGCTCTTGATTTTATGGTAAAGCCTATTGAATATTTCAACTTTTCGCTGAAACTGGACAAAGCGATCCGAATCTGTAAAAAGCTTCATGGTTATCAGATATATGTTCCTTCTGAACAGGGAACTGTTAAAATTGATATTGCAGATCTGATTTATATTGAAAGTGCAAAGCATTATCTTTATCTTCATACTTCGAAAGAGACCTTTCGCCTGCGAAGCACAATGGGAGATTTTATAGCACAGCTTCCGACAGGTCGCTTCTCCTGTTGCAGCAAATCCTTTTGTGTAAATTTGGAATGGATTTCCCGCTATCAGGGAAACAGCGTGTTTGTAAATGGAAAGGAATTATCGATTTCCCGTTCTTATAAAAAAACTTTTATAGATCAAATGACAATGTACATTAACCGGGGAGGAAACTGACGTGGCAATTTATGAAATATTAGCTTCATCTACAAGTGAAATACAGGGAATTACCTGTTTTATCATCCAGCTTTTTATAGCGGAAGCTATGTTCTTTTTCCATCTAAAAAAAAGGAAACGCTTCTGGTTACGCCTGTTTGTAGGGGGAACTGCCTGTCTGCTTTTGGGAGTTACCCTTCCAATTATAATTGGTCAATATATAAGCGGAATTCGAACCTTTATTGTGCTTGTTTTTATGCAGCTTTACATGTGGTTTTGCTTCAGGCGTTCTTTTTTGGATATTTTATTTTGTACAATTGGAGCTTTTACTGTACAGAATCTTGGAAGCAATATTCAGGTGCTGCTTTGTATCGTGACCAAAACTTCTTTCAAGATGCTTTCCACGGAAATGGTCATTGGATTTACCATTGTATATATTATTTGCTATCTTACCTGTGCAGCAAAAATAAAAAATTTTCCGAATATCAGCCAGAATAGAGTCCGTGTACTTTGGGTAGCCATTATTTCCTTATGTGTCTGCTGGCTCCTTCAAAGCTGGCTGATCAGTGAAAAGCTGGATATGGTTATGGCGTGCCGTGTTCCATTTGTATTCTGCTGTATTTTATCTCTTTTTATGCAGTTTGGGCTTCTGGAACAGTCCCGGCTTAATGAAGAAAATCTGGCTCTTGAGCAGTTAATAAAGGAAAATGCAAAACAGTATGAGTTGTCAAAGAAAACAGTTGAAATCATTAACATGAAATGTCATGATCTTAAGCACCGGATTCTGGAATTGGAACAAGCCGGAAATGCAGATCATGGCCAGCTGGAAGAAATACGTAAAGCAGTAGATATTTATGACGGGCTTGCGAAAACAGGCTGCCAGCCATTGGATATTATTCTTTCAGAAAAGAATCTTCTTTGTGAAAAATATCAAATTAAGTTTTCATATATGATTGATGGAGAGAAGCTTACTGGTATTAAATCGGGAGATATCGCTGCCATATTTGGAAATGCTTTAGATAACGCTATTGAATGTGCAGCGGAGCTGCCAGTTGAAAAAAGAATTATCAGCCTCATCGGATATGCGAGACAAGATGTGATGGGGATTCATATTGAGAATTATTGCGAGGATGAACTGGAATTTCGTAATGGGCTTCCGGTGAGTACCAAAGGAGATGATAATTATCATGGCTTTGGCATGAAAAGTATTCAATATGTGGTGGAAAAATATGGCGGAAATCTTGTGGCGAATTTGGAAGAAAAGATTTTTAGTGTAGATATTATTTTTCCAGTTCTAGATTAGAGCCTTTTTCAAACTGGGGAGGTGCCTTTTTTTGAACGCAGATATGCATTCCCCCGCTTCAAGTGCGCGGAGCACTAAGCGGCAGGTGAGGGGGGATGCTTCTGTCAGTGGGAGCCTTCAGCTCCTACTGACAGATCGCAAAGCGACTGCGTTCATGAGCAAGTAGCGAAGCGGACCTGGAATGTCCGCTTTACTAATATACGAAAGCAATAAGTTAACTGGTAGTATTCCGGCGAATCAGCACCGGAGCGATCTGTTTGTGAATTGGCTTTTCCAGTGGCTTAGGCGCTCGCTTTTTTTGCTCTTCCATCTGCTGCACCAGAAGCTCCATGGCAGTCTGTGCAATAACGTCAATTTGCTGACCGACAGTTGTGATCGGAAGGATTGATTCACTGGCAATTGGAGAATTATCAAAACCTATAATTTCGTAAGTAGGTGGTAATTTACCATATTTCTGGAAAATTAAATTGAGAAACATATTGGCATAGGTATCATTCGCAAGAAAGATATCTTTTGATTCGGATACTTTTCTTCAATTCTTGTAAAGATACGTCTTATCACATTTAAAATCTCTTGATAAGAATTGCCGCTTACGCTTAGATCAATGTCATAAGGAACCTGATATTCTTTACATGTTTCCTCAAATGCACGTATACGATCATAAGCCGGGACTGTTTTTTCAACATTGACATTGATATGAATCAATATATCACATTTATCACGAATTAACAGGGAGGTAGCCTGAAGGGAACCCATATAATTGTCAGTGGTAATGCTGCTGATATATTCTGCCTCTCGCTCAATGGCAATGACAGGAATCTGATAGGAAGCCAGTTTTTGGGATGACAGTGTATGGCTTAAAACAATAAGCCCCTCAATCTGATAGGAAAGAAGCTCTTCAATATACTGTTGTTCCTCTTCGGCACCGTGTTCACTGGAAAAAACAAGAAATTTGTAATGGTAGTTACTATAGCTTGAAAGAAGCTGTGTCAGCATTTCAGAGTAGTAATGCAAGTAGAGATTTGGAACAATAATTCCGATAAACTCACTTTTACCATTTGCCAGAACTTTTGCAAGTTTATTTTTTTTATACCCAAGGGTATCAAGGGCCTGTGAAATCTTTTCCTGATTTTCAAGCGTAAGAGAATCGGGATGATTGAAATACCGTGATATTGTAGTTTTTGAAAAATGAGTATATTCTGCAATATCTGCAAATGTCACCTGTTTTTTTGCCATAAAAATTTAATCTCCTTATAAATAAATGAGAATAATATTGGGGAATCTTTTAATTACTGGGATTATATTATTTTTTAGTATAGCAATTATTTAAAAAAAAGGCAATGCTAAAATAACCGATTACGTAACCGGTTCCGAGAACGAAAAGGGAAAGGAATGGAGGAGAGGTGCATGAAAAAAATGCAGAACCAAACAATACCCGTGAAAAAGCAAACATGGCAAGATAAGGTTAACTATGTGAAGAAAAACTGGCAGTTATATCTTTTTTTCTTAATGCCAGGGCTTTTGCTGACAATTATCTTTAAGTATCTCCCTATGGGAGGACTTCTGATTGCGTTTGAGGATTACAACGTAATCAAGGGAGTGCTTGGAAGTCCATGGGTTGGACTTGAATATTTCAGGCGGTTTTTATCTTCACCGGATTTTATGAACTACCTGTTGAATACGTTAAAACTGAGTATTTATGGACTGTTGTGGGGCTTTCCGGTTCCGATCATTCTGGCATTGCTTTTAAATCGTATCCGCAGAACCGGAGTTAAGAAGAAAGTACAGCTTCTGGTCTATATGCCGAACTTTATATCTGTAATTGTACTTTGCGGTATGGTACGAATGCTGCTTTCTCCAGTCGGACCTCTGAATAAACTGTTAGGAATCAGTACAAACTGGATGACAATGCCATCTGCTTTCCGCACCATTTACATAGCAAGTGGAATCTGGCAGACAGCAGGCTGGGCCTCTATTATGTACACGGCTGCTTTATCCAATGCAAGCAAAGAACTGGAAGAAGCAGCTATTATGGATGGCGCAAATCTTCTGCAGCAGATCTGGTATGTGGAGCTTCCTGCAATCAAGAATATTATTGTAATTCAGTTTATTCTGCAGGCTGGAAATATTATGAGTATTGGATTCGAGAAAGCCTATGCATTACAGACAGATATGAACCTGCCGGCATCAGAAATTTTATCAACATATGTATACCGTATTGGTCTTTTGAACGGCGATTATGGTTATTCGACGGCTGTTGGTCTGTTTAATTCAGTAGTAAATGTAATTCTGTTAGTTTTTGTAAACTGGGTGGTAAAGAAGCTGAACGACGGAGAAGGATTATAGGAGGAAGCGAAGATGGAGAAAATAAAGAAAAAATATTCGAAGACAGACTGTCTTATCCTTGGAATTGGATTCCTGATTCTTGGACTGTTTGTACTTTCTATTGCAATTCCAATCGTGTATGTAGTGCTGGCCTCTTTTATGGATCCTACAGTTTTGAATAATCAGGGGCTGAGTTTTCATATTAAGGACTGGACTTTGGATGCATATCGCAGAGTACTGGAAAATGAGATGATCTGGCGTGGATTCCTGAATTCTTTTCTGTATTCACTTGCATTTACAGCTATTTCTGTTTTTATAACATTGCTGGCAGCGTATCCATTGTCCAAGAAGGAATTTGTGGGAAGAAAATTTTTCAATCTCATTTTCCTGATCACAATGTTCTTTGGCGGTGGAATGATCCCGACTTTTATTTTAATCAATCAGCTGCATATGGTAAATACAGTCTGGGCAGTTTTAATTCCTGGAGCATTTAATGTCTGGAATATGATCCTTGCAAGAACATACTACCAGTCGATCCCGGCAGAATTAAGAGAAGCCTCTGCAATTGACGGAGCCAATGAGATCCAGCATTTCTTCAAAATCATGATGCCGGTATGCAAGCCAATCATTGCAGTACTTGCACTGTGGTCATTTGTAGGAATGTGGAACAGCTATTTTGATGCAATGATTTATCTGAATGATGCAAATCTTCAGCCTCTGCAGTTAGTACTTCGTTCCATTCTGGTACAGAATACTCCGCAGCCAGGTATGATTGCAGATATTCAGAGTACTGCTGAAATGGCAAAGGTAGCGGAACAGCTGAAATATGCAACCATTGTAGTATCAAGCTTACCGCTTTTAGTAATGTACCCATCTTCCAGAAGTATTTTGATCAGGGAATTATGGTCGGATCAGTAAAAGGCTGATAAGAAAGGAACGATACAGATATGAAGAAAAACAGAGTAAAAGGTTTACTTGCACTTGGACTTTCTTTGACGATGATGATAAGTACGGCAGGGTGTGGAAAAGAGCAGCAGCTTAATGCGGAGATCAACCCGGACACACCAGTATCTGAGGTACAGTTTCCATTAAAGGAAACAGAGGAGCTTTCTTTTATTACAAGTGCACCGGCTACTTCCACACAGGATCCCAATGAAAGAGTGATTTTCCAGCGACTGGAAGAACAGACAAATGTTCATATTGACTGGACCTGTTTTGTATCCGATCAGTTTTCAGATAAAAAGAATCTGGCTCTGGCTCAGTTTGGAAATCTGCCGATGGTCTGTTTAATGCAGGTATGAGTGATTATGACCTGCTGCGTTATGCCAAGCAGGGAATTATTATTCCATTGGAAAATCTGATTGACAAATATATGCCGAATCTTCAGGCTGTGTTTGAAAAATACCCAGAGTACAGGACTATGTGTACAGCACCGGATGGACATATTCTATTCTTTCCCGTGGATTGAACAGCTTGGTGCAGGAAAAGAAGCAATTCAGGCGATTGGAGATATTCCATATATTAATAAAAAATGGCTTGACTACCTTGGACTTGAGATTCCTACAACAACAGACGAACTGGAACAGGTACTGATTCAGTTCCGCGATCATGCAGAAGAACTGGAGAAAGAATTTTCCATTGAAGGTGATGTAATTCCAATGTCCTTTATTATCAATAACGGAGATCAGGATCCGGCGATTTTAATAAACGGATTTGGAGAAGGTTACGGAGACACAGGAGATCATTTTGCGGTAACAGATGAAGGAAAAGTAATTTATACAACTGTTCAGGAAGGCTACAAGGAAGGAATTGAATGGCTTCATAAACTGGTGACAGAAGACCTTGTAGATCCGGAAGCCTTTACACAGGAGTGGTCTACTTATGTTGCAAAAGGAAAGAATCACCGTTACGGACTCTGCTTCACATGGGATATTGCGAATATAGATAACAATACAGATTATGTGATGCTTCCGGCACTGACCGGGCCGGATGGCATGAGAAATATTACCAGACAGAACAACAGTGAAACCAGTGGATTTGACCGTGGAAGATGTGTTCTTACATCCAGCTGTCGTAATACAGCACTTGCTGCTGCATGGATTGATCAGATGTATGCACCCCTCCAGTCTCCGCAGAATAACTGGGGTACTTATGGCGAAGAGGATTCCTTTAACATTTTTGAACTGTCTACAAACAAAGACGGCGGCGAAATGTTAAAACATATGGATTTGGGAGAGCAGTCTCCAGTGGAAGTGCGTGAGGCGCAATCTGTAAATGGCCCTCTGGCTGTGCTGAATGAATATTATGATGTATATGTGACACAGCCGGAAGATGCGAAATGGCGTCTGGATAATATGCATGAGACATATTTACAGGATATGAACAGCAAATATGTTTATCCGAATGCATTTATGAGTATTGATGATACAAACAAAGTATCACAGTATGATACCGATATTAAAAAATATGCAGAACAGAAGAAAGCTGACTGGATCCTGAATGGAGGAATAGAGGAAGAATGGGATTCCTACCTGGAAAAAATGGAGAAGTACGGACTTTCTGATTATCTTTCAATCAAACAGAAATATTTTGATCAGTATCAGGAATCCTTAAGCGCGGAAAAGTAACAAAAGATGTAAGAACTGAACAACGACTTTGACAGGAGATTTTCATGAGCGAAATGTTAGAAAAGGCAAGAAAATATGAATTTACACAGGGACAGCAGATTAAAGCGGAAGACAGACCGGCTTTTCATATAACTCCTTATGTTGGATGGATGAATGATCCCAATGGATTTTCCTGCTATAAGGGAGAATACCATTTGTTTTATCAGTACAATCCATATAACACACATTGGGACAGCATGCACTGGGGGCATGTGGTAAGTAAGGATCTGCTGCATTGGGACTATCTCCCGGCAGCATTGGCACCAGACCAGGATTACGATAAAGTGGGCTGCTTTTCCGGAAGTGCCATAGAGCTGGAGGACGGCAGACAGCTGCTTATGTATACAGCTGTGGACCGGGAAATACTGGAGGACGGAACCGCAAGGGACGTTCAGACACAGGCGGTGGCTGTGGGAGATGGAAAGGATTACGTGAAGTATGACAAAAATCCGGTCCTGACCTTTAAAGATCTGCCGGAAGGCGCAAGCAAAGCAGATTTCCGTGACCCAAAAATCTGGAAAGAAAAAGATGGAAACTTTTATTGTGTTATAGGAAGTCGTCCTGCTGATGGAAGCGGACAAATTCTTCTTTACAGAAGTAAAAATGGTTTTGAATGGGAATTTGTAAGTACTTTGGCAGAGAATAAAAATCGCTATGGAAAGATGTGGGAATGTCCGGATTTCTTTGAACTGGACGGTAAATATGTGCTTCTGACAAGCCCACAGGACATGATTCCGGAAGGAATGGAATATCATAATGGAAATGGAACATTATGTATCATAGGAGATCTGGATTCTGAGACACATACTTTGAAGGAACAGTCTTATCAGAGTGTGGATTATGGAATTGACTGTTATGCAATGCAGACATTGCTTGCTCCAGATGGAAGAAGAATTATGATTGCCTGGATGCAGAACTGGGATACTCTTGCTTATCGCAGAAATGAATCTAAATGGTTTGCACAAATGAGCCTTCCGAGAGAAGTGTCTGTGAAAAACGGAAGATTGTATCAGGTTCCGGTCAGAGAACTGGATTCCATGCGTGCAAATAAAGTTGAGTACAGGGATGTTGTGATTAAAGACACCAGAATCACACTTGACCAGATTGAAGGACGTACCGTAGATCTGGAGCTTGTAATACGACCGGTAGATAAAGATAAGCTTTATAAAAAATTCGAACTCTGTTTTGCAGAGAATGAAAAATATCATTCCACTTTACGATTCCGTCCAGATGAATCAGTTTTGAAAATCGACAGAAGCTTCTCCGGAAGCGAACGTGCAGTGGTTCATCAGAGAGAATGTCTGGTAAATGGTGACTGTAATGAATTGAAATTACGAGTAATTCTGGACAGATTCAGCGCGGAAATATTTATCAATGACGGAGAACAGGTTATGTCTGCTGTTATTCTTACAGAGCAGGCTGCAAAAGGAATTTCTTTCTTTGTTGACGGTGCGGCTAAGATCGATGTAGTGAAATATGATTTGGTATGAAAGTTCCAGACGCTTGTTATGAATGAGTAAAGTAAAAATACAAGAATTGGGAGCAACGTATGAAGAAATATGATGTAACGGCACTGGGAGAATTATTGATTGATTTTACTGAAAACGGAAAAAGCAATCAAGGAAATCCACTTTTTGAAGCAAATCCCGGAGGAGCACCTTGTAATGTGCTTGCAATGTTAGCAAAGTTAGGGCATAACACGGCATTTATCGGAAAGGTAGGAAATGATTTCTTCGGAGAACAGTTGAGGGCTGCAATAAAAGAAGTTGGAATTGATGACACTGGATTATGTACAGACGAAAAGATCCATACAACCCTTGCTATGGTACATACATATCCCGATGGAGACAGGGATTTCTCTTTTTACCGTAATCCAGGTGCAGACATGATGCTGAATAAAGCTGAAATTTGTGAAGATATTCTCAAAAATACGAAAATTTTTCATTTTGGTACATTGTCTATGACACATGAAGGGGTGCGGGAGGCAACGAAAGAAGCAATTCATATTGCAGAAGAAGCTGGCGCTATTATTTCATTTGATCCCAACTTACGTCCACCGCTCTGGGAGTCTATGGAAGAGGCGAGAAAGCAGGTATTATATGGTCTTGGTCATTGTCAGATACTGAAAATTTCAGATAATGAAATTCAGTGGCTGACAGGAGAAGAAGATTATAGTGATGGCGTAAACTGGATTAGAGAACGTTATCAGATTCCGCTGATTCTTGTGTCTATGGGAAGAGAAGGAAGTCGTGCTTATTATAATGAAATGATGGTGGAAGTAAAGCCGTTTTTACAGGATAATACCATCGAGACAACCGGAGCAGGAGATACATTCTGCGGCTGTGTATTGCACTATGTCTGTGAACATGGAATTAATGGACTAAAAGAGGAAAATCTGGCTGAAATGTTAACGTTTGCCAATGCAGCTGCCTCAATTATCACAACAAGAAAAGGCGCACTGAGAGTAATGCCGGAAGAAAAAGAAATAAAGCTATTAATATAAAATATTCAAAAGAATAGGAATACAACAAAGGGACTTCTTCGGAGGTCCCTTTTAAAATGGGAAAATGTTAATAAAACTTTTTCTTGCTAAATTGTAAAAGTTTGCTAGAATAGTTGTAACAAACACAGTCAGAAAGAACGTTCACAAACGAGGTGACCGCTATGATTACACTGAATGATTATTTATATTCCGGAGATACGGTTTTAAAAATTTTACAGAAATATACAGAGGATCTGCGTAAGGAAGCGAAGAAGAACCATAACGAAGTCGATTTGGTGCACAGCAACTTTCTGCTCCAGATCACGGAACTTCTGGAGCATAATGATTTCCTTACGGCACAGTCCCAGAAGATCCGGGAATTTTATAAATATATGGCCCATGAATATCCGTTTCTTGCCTTTACATTTAAAGGCAGGATCAAGTCCCTGATCCGGGCAGAAGAGAAATTTAATGGATATGTAGTGGAATATATTTATGATTATTACAGGGAAAATGGTACCTATCCGTCGGTTGCAGAGTTGAAAAACAAGCTGAGCTGCTTCCGTGATTTTATTGCTTACAGGATCGTGGTCTGTATGCCAAGATGTCATTTGAAGCCAGGGGAAGACCAGGAGCAGGCGTCTATCCGCTATCTTTATGAGATTGCAAATGTGCTGCCAGGATTTCTGGAAGAGAGAGGCTTTACAGCAGAATCGGCTCAGGGAGTGAAATTGAGTACTTCTGATCAACTAAATGATGATGTAAAGCCTTATTACAGAGATTATATTTGTGGTACCAGTGAATATGGGTATCAGTCTTTACATATTACGTTCTATGATAACAGCTCCAGATCCTACATGGAGGTACAGCTCCGCACCCAGAAAATGGATGATACTGCGGAAATCGGACCGGCCAATCATCTGGGCTATGAGAAACGCCAGCAGGACGAGCGAGCCAGAAGAGATGTGATCCCGGAAGGGGAATGTGTTTACTTTGATGAGGCTTATGAGCGGGGGATGAAGCTACTTTCCCTGGAATTAGCAGATCTTGACGTGAATATGTTTTCTGCGGTAAATAACAGTCTGATCAACGATGGCTGTGGATTGTTCCGAGGCAGATTGATTCTGCCTTATGAGCATTTGTCCAGATTTCAGAATGATGTGATTGATTGAGAAAAAAGTAAGTGGAGCAATAAAGATGTTAAAAGAAAAAGATGTTAATTGCTTTAGGGGTGGCAGCAGTATTGAGTGTGAGCTGTGTAAGTGTGACTGTCTGGGCTGAGGAAAACGCAGAAGAGCAGACAGAGGAAGCAGAGGACAGTTCTAATTCTGAAGGCGAGGAAGATGCTGATTTAGAAGAGTCTGACAATCCGGAGATTGAAGAGGGATACACTACAGAACTAGAAGGCTGCACAAAGGTGGTTTCCTGGTGCAAAAATGAAGACAATAATATTTACGGACAGTTCTATTATCCGGAAGATTTTGACGAAACAAAGACTTATCCAGTAATCATTATGAGCCACGGAATCGGTTCTACTTCCCAGATGGTAGAGCGTGCAAAATGGCCGGAAAGGGCGGCTCAGGATGGATATGTGGTTTATACATTTGACTTCTGCGGCGGTTCCCTTAACGGAAACAGTGACGTAGATTTCATGGATATGACAGTGATGACTGAGAAAGAAGATTTAAGTGCTGTTATGGACTTTGTGAAAACAAAGGATTATGTGGATCAGGATCATCTTTTCCTTCTGGGACAGAGCCAGGGAGGACTTGTAAGTGCTCTGACTGCTGCAGACAGAAAAGATGATGTGGCTGCTATGATCCTGATTTATCCGGCGTTTTGTATTGCGGATAATGCCCGGGAAATGTATGATTCCGCATATGATATTCCGGAAGACAGAGCTGAGATGCCGGTAGGAACTGTGGGTTCTGAGTATGTGAAAACAGTTTATGATCTGGATGTTTATGGCACTATCAGCGCATATGACGGAGACGTGATGATCATTCACGGAATCAATGACAGCCTGGTGCCATACAGCTATTCTGAAAAGGCAATTGAGGAAGCGTATACAGGGGAAGGTTCTGTTCTGATTCCCATTTATGGAAAAAAATCTACCATGGTTTCGAGATGAACTTTGAAGAGGGAAGAGACTATGCGGAGACAGTTGGATTGGAATTTTTGGATGTGCATTTGAAAGAGGAAGAATAAAGGTTTAGGAAACCAAAAAGTGAAAAAAACATGTAGGGCGTATTTATAGATCGTTATGAATTAAAGGCATTGCAAGGATATTATACCGCGTACTAAAAGTTAGATTTTAATGTCTGACTTTTGGGCGGCATGTTCTACAATGCCTTTTTTTATTTAAGTATATATTTTATAAAAATAATATTGTATAAAATAAATACAAATGGTATAATATTAACGAGGAATGATTCTTAAAAAAATATAAACTCCTTGCAGTACATTATATTTTATGTTACGCTGAATTCACATCTCAGGAACTCTATGTACTATTCGTAGGCGGTTCAGCTCATGAACAGCAGTCTATTCATTGCCATTCGGTGAAGTATTCCTGTGAAATAAGCGTAATAAAGAAGGTGGTGAAACTTGGGTGTAAAAGACCAGGGACTACAGGAGTATCTGAAAGATAACGAACGCTTTGCAGATTTTGTGAATGGTACCTTATTTGCAGGAAAGCAGATTGTGGATCCATGTTATCTTAAGGAAGTACAAAGGAAGAAGAGAGTATCATATAAACAGTCGATTATGGCAAAAAATATACAAAAGAAAAACAGTTCTGAAAAATACGGCGAAGAGGAAATTGCCAGGGAAAAAGGTGTTTTTGAAGAGGGAGAATTCGGGGATGACAGCGCGAAGCTCATGTATCTGGAAAGAGAGCGCGATTTCCTTCGTCTCCACGATAAGCCAGGCTGTAGATTTTTGTTGGCATGTGAAGTTGAATCTGGGGCAAATTATGAGATGCCTGTGAGATGTTTTACATATGACAGCATAGAATATACAGATCAGCTAAAAGAGTGGAAAAGAAAATCCCAGCAAATGTTTTGGGGAAGAGGAAAACGTGGGAAAAAACGGCGCCGAATCCGTCGTCCATTGCTTCCGGTATTTCATCAGGTATTATACCTGGGAGAGAAAAGGTGGAAGAGTAAGTTAAAATTACAGGAAATGATGGACATCCCGGAAAATGTGATGAGTTTTTCAGACAGGCTTCCTGATTATGATATTTGTATGATAGATATTCATGAACAGAATCCTGAGTTGTTTCACACGGAATGGAAAGATATTTTCCAGCTTATGAAGCACAGCCGTAAAAAAGACGAATTGAGAAAATACGTAGAAGAGATGTACCGAAGAAATACGAAAGCTAAGTCAAGAAACCAGATGGCTTTTGGCGATATTACTGGAGCAATATGAATTTGTTGATGAAGAGGTTGTGGAGGTGAAGGATATGTGTAAGGCATGGGATGGCGCAATGCAAATGTATGCAGATGAAGCGAGAGCAGCAACGCGGAAAGAAATGAAGAAAGAGATGAAAAAAGAAATGAGAAGACAGGCCAGAGAAAAAGATCGCAGGACCGTTTTTAACATGTTTTCTCGGGGGTATTCACAGAAAGAAATTGCGGCAATTCCGAGCTGCCGCTTAAAAAAGTACAGAAAATGTGTGAAGGGTTTATCGAGAATACAACAATGGCAGTACATACTTCTTGATTTGGATTAGAAATTACAGAATAGTAGCTGAGAAAGTTTAACGAGAAAAGGCATTGCAAGGAATTATATGGCGTCTGTAAACGATTTGATTTTGGAGTCAAACGTTAGGGAGAGGCTATATCCTGCAATGCCTTTTAAAATCCTTCAAATTTATATGAAAACTGCTAACAGGTACGCTTATGCATCTTGTTTCTCCGGAAACATTTTCCCGAAGAGAAAACGGATCAGCGGTCCACAGTACATAAGCTGCCAGAAGAAGGCTACCGGGAAGTTCATGAAAGTGGTCTGGAGCCATACGGCAACGAACTGGGAACCCGCATTTTTAAACAAGATTGTGGCAATTAAGCTCATGATCGGGCACATAATGCAGATGATCATAACAGAAATTGCAACTGTGATGGCGAAAGGTCTGTCTTTAGGTGTGACAATACGAAAAGCAAGCTTATGGGCAAGGTTATCAACAATAAAGAACTCCAGTACAAATGCAACCGGCCACATAATCTTCATTCGCCGAAAGCCATGAGAAATACCTGGTTGCTCATTCCACCGATGTTCAGGGAAATGTTGTAGCAGATCATGCGTAGACCATAAGGAAAGCCATCATCAGAGTGAAAATAACATTTTGAAACTTAGTTTTTGGCATAAAATTGTTCTCCTTTTTCTAAAAATGGGTACAAAAAAGACACATGTGTTGTTCGTTATCAAGTGTACACTTGTGTCGTTTCCAATTTTATACCAGAGCTAATTTGTTATTGAATTGTTTACCGAATGATTATTATACCAGATAAATTGGAAAATGCAATAAGAAAATCGATATATAAGATGGACTAAGAAATGGTAATGGGAATTTTTTATAAGTCAGAATGCAGTTTTACTTAGTTACTGTTCACTGGTAACGTTCCGCGAGGCGTTTTTTGTGAACAAAGTTCACAGAAACCCGAGAATTGCGGCGCGAAATCATGCGAATGCATGATTTCTGTGCATCGCGAAGCGCGTTACTGTGAACGGAGTGAACAGTAACACCTTGACGAATAGAAGTTGCGAACGAATCCT